>Ga0181537_10003753_pt1 | contig 12856 bp, 15 predicted proteins | sample PEATcosm2014_Bin_39_FD_119765 | JGI IMG/M metagenome (GOLD analysis project Ga0181537, IMG submission 119765) | Peatland microbial communities from MTU Mesocosm Facility, Houghton, MI, USA - PEATcosm2014_Bin23_10_metaG | ecosystem: Environmental > Terrestrial > Soil > Wetlands > Peat | place...
CCCGCATGCCGTGGCGAGGGAGGTTCAGGGGTGCATGGAGCAGGCCGAATTGTCTGCTACAATTGCGGTGGATCAGGCCACGTTCCCACGCTTTTAGGCGAACGCGTTTTGGAGTTAATTCTCCACAATTCCAAGCGGATCGTAGGAGCGGCAAAAGCGGATTAACGCTTCCTGCGCTCTTCCCGCTCTTTACGCGCCCTCTCGGCCCGTTTGTCTATCTCAGCCTTCGGCACGCTCATCACTTGGCGTGCAAGAGCCTCAAACTTCTGAAACGGCGTTGGCTCGAATTGTTTCACGTTCTAAAAATGCCCCGAAAGAGAGTTTTGGGCAATTTTAATTATGGTGCTCGCCTGTAAATCGGTCGTAGACCTCAGTGCGATACTCTCCTTCCCGGACAAATGCGTAGCGATTCAGGCAAATGAAGAAAAAGACGATGAGAAAAACGAGCGCAATTCCCATGACCCATGCGATGGCAGATAACGACACCTCCGAATGACCAGAAGTGCGGAGTTGGAATAACCTCCAATAGGACAATAGGAGTAAGGCGGCATAAACGTACAGGGGCCAGGAGACGATCTCGTTAGTCAAGAAACCGACAATCGCAATTAGCAGCGAAATGGAGATTTCGACAGCGGCCCATACTCGGGCATAGTTCGCGCCCGAAGCCACTTCGCGGTAAGCAACGTACACCGGAAAACTACAGAGGCCCGTCAGGGCAATGATCTGATTGATGTCCATGCCTATCACTTTCTGCATTTGCCACGTTTTTGCCTAGGCCGGAAGCAGCTCCCCGCCCTCCTCTTTGCCGGTGAGCTTGGCAAAGGTGAGACTCTTGCCGACGATGCCCGAGATGGCTTTGATAAACCTTCCGGCGTCCGTGTCCTTCCGTTCGTTGAACCGAAAGCTTTGCTCGTCGAGGTAGCGGAAGAGGTGAAAAGGTTCGACTGAAACGTAGGTGCCTTTGATCGTGCGCTTGAGCAGGCTCCAAAAGTTTTCCAGCCCGTTCGTGTGAACCTTGCCCCTAACGTACGTTTCGGCATGGTCAACGACATCGTGATTGTATCCGACATTAAGTCCCTTGTAGGAGGGTAGTGCATCCGTGAAGACTTCAGACCCTTTCAACACGTACTCGACGACGTTTTTTTGTGCTTCGATCTTCCTACGGTTTTTCATCACTTTGACAATGACTCTGGAACCGCCCGCGTGACGCTCCAAAAGCCCTTGTACGGCAGTCATGGCAACAGGGCCGGTGCCTTTGGCCTTTCGCTTTCCCTTATGCATGTTGCGGGCTTTACCGCCGATGAAAGTCTCGTCCACCTCGACCGTGCCGCCAAGCTTAACAATCGTGCCGTTCTGCATAGCCAGGCGGATACGCTGAAGCATGAACCAGCCCGTGCGTTGAGTGACGCCAAGCGAGCGACCAATCTCGTAGGAACTGATGCCGTTCTTCGCATTAGCGATCAACCAGAAGCCGCAAATCCACTTTTCAAAGGGTATCGCGCTATCTTCCAGCACGGTTCCAACCTTGATCGTGAACTGCTTCTTGGCCTTGCACTCGCTGCACGTCCAGAGTTTGCGGGTGGAAATGAAACTGACTTTATCGCACCCGCAACGAGGGCACGTAGGCTTGCCATCAGGCCAGCGCATGCATTTCATAAACTCGAAAGCCCGGTCGTCTTTGGAAAAGTATTTGATTGCTTCGTGAAGCGTCTGAGGGAAATTCTCCTCTGAATTCGTGTTCATGCGTCAAAACTATCATCAGAGTTCTTGTGAGTCAAGTGATTTATTACCCTTATTTGCTTTGAATTTTATCTGATCGACAAGAAGCTGTTCATTGAAGTGACTGAGCAGATGGAGGGGTTTGAGCTTCTAGAAACCGCCTTGTCAAAACAGTTCGTGGGCTTCGATTCAGAGTGGAGGTTGAAAGTGGTTCAACCACCCTTTGCCACTAATTTCACGGAGATTTGGCGAAGAGAATCGGTGATAGTTCCAGCATGAAGCGGCAGAATCTCATTCGTAATTCCATTAATTCCGTCTAAAATGCTTTTATGACCGGCCTTACCATCGCGGGACGCACCTTTGGCTCACGGCTCCTCGTGGGCACGGGCAAGTTTTCCTCCAACCACGCCATGGCCGAGTGCCTCGAAGCCAGCGGCACGGAGATCGTCACCGTGGCGTTGCGCCGGGCCGACCTCACCGGGCGGGACGACCCCTACGCCGACATCCTCAATTTCATCGACCCCAAGAAATACCTCCTGTTGCCCAATACGAGCGGCGCGATGAATGCCGCCGAAGCGGTGCGCCTGGGCCGCCTGGCCGCCGCCGCCGGGTTGCCCAAGTGGGTGAAGCTCGAGATTCATCCCGATCCGCGTTATCTCCTGCCCGATCCCATCGAAACCCTGGCCGCGGCGGAAATTTTGGTCAAAGAGGGCTTTACTGTCCTGCCCTATATTAATGCTGATCCTGTTCTGGCCAAACGCCTTCAGGATGTCGGAACCGCCACGGTCATGCCGCTCGGATCGCCCATTGGCTCGAATCGCGGCCTCGAAACTCGCGGCCAGCTCGAAATCATCATCGAGCAGGCCACGGTGCCGGTGATTATCGACGCTGGACTCGGTGCTCCGTCGCATGCCGCTGCGGCCCTGGAGCTTGGAGCGGACGGCGTTCTCATCAATACGGCGCTGGCCGCCGCTCGCGACCCGGCCCGCATGGCCCGCGCTTTCCGCGATGCGGTCGAGGCTGGACGTACCGCATGGGAGGTCGGGTTGGGTGCGCCGAGCCGGACGGCAAATCCCACTAGCCCATTGACCGGTTTTCTGCTATAAGTTTTGTGTCGTAGCAACCGATAATCCATACAGTGAAACGATTTCTCAAAACTTTCGCCTTTCTGATGGTCAGCCTCCTCCTCCTCCTTTCGGGAGTCGATGCGGCGTTGGCTCATCTTAGCCAATCACCGGCGCAAAGTTCATTCATCGCGTACAATGAGCACGGCACGGTCATCATGGCTTACGATGGCGACCTGAACGCCTGCAAAGTTTGCCTCAAGCCTGCTCCGGGCCTGACGCCGGGCGTTCTCCATCGGACTTGATGGGGTCGATTTAATCCGCTTCTTGCGGATTAAAAATGTGTCAGTAGCCGTTACGTCGTTGTCATTCCTCGCCGGCGGTGCTACTTCTTATACGTGAATACGGATGTCGTGCGGGTGGAGGTTTTTGGCGTTTTCCCCACCGATCAGCACACGTTGGCCATTTTCATCGGTAATGACGAAAAAAGCTTTGTCATTCATGTTGAGCCCAGTGTCGGGCGCGCTATCGCCATGTCGATGCGCGGCGAACATAACGAGCGGCCCCTGACCCACGAATTAATCGGCTTTATTTTCAACGCCTTTGACATCAAGGTGGAGCGGATTGTGATCAATGCCCTGCGCAGCAACACCTATTTTGCCCGGGTCATCCTCAAGGCCCAGAATGAAGTTCACTCCAAGGTCATTGAGATTGACGCCCGCCCGAGCGATTGCATAGTTCTTGCCACCCAAGCCAAAGCGCCCATTTTTGTCAGCCAGGACGTCTGGGAAGAAACGGAAGACCGTACCGACGAACTGGAAAAAATCCGACAGGCTTTGCGCGAAAAGAAAGGCCAGCCACCGGGACCTCTTTTTGGTGATGACATCGCTTGATCAAGTTTACGTGAAATAGAAACACTTCCTTAAGGATAAAATAAACAAATATGTATAGAAGGTTATTGATCGGCGGTACACGACGTGCTAGGTTTGGCCTTGTGAAAGCTCTTTTCTTGGTCCTCGCCTTAGCACTGTGCTCCTCTGTGGTTCGGGCGGAAGATTGGACGACGACGGATGGAACCAAGTATCAGAATGTGCGGGTCATTCGAGTCGAGGACGACGCGGTAACCATCATTTACAAGGATGGCGGTGCCTTGGTTTTTCTTTACAAACTGCCCCCTGATCTCCAGGAAAAATTCAATTATGACCCAGTGAAAGCCAAGGCCGCCATGGAAGCCCGGGCCAAGGCCGACGCGGACAGCGCCAAGGAATTGCAGGCTGAGATTGAACTCGCCGATAAAATGAAGCAGGCCCAGGAAGTGAAGTACGCCCAGGAGAGAGGCCAGACGAACGCGCCGACACATTAAGGTGAAGGGGCCGGACGTTCTCTAAACAAACTTTCCCGGATTCAGGATGCGCTTGGGGTCGAGCGCATTTTTAATGCTCGCGTGCAGTCGGCGCAATTCGGGCGAAGCGGCCTGCGGCCACCAGGGCAGCTTGGCCAGACCGATGCCGTGCTCGCCCGTGATCGCGCCGCCCCAGGCGATGATCTGGCGGAAAAGCTCATCCAGGGCGCGGTCCGCCCGCTCTTTCACGCCGCGCCTGGTCAGGTCGGCCATGATGTTGACATGAATATTGCCGTCGCCCGCATGGCCGAAAGAGGCGACCTCGATCCGGTATTTTTTTTGCAGGCGCGCGGTGAAATGAAACAGATCGACCAGGCGGCTGCGCGGCACGCAAATGTCTTCGTTGAGCTTGGTCAGGCCGGTCGCCTTGAGCGAAGCCGAGAACTCGCGGCGCAGAGCCCAGAGGCGTTCGCAGGCGGCCTCGGTCGTCGCGGTGGTGATTTCCAGTGCGCCGCCCGCCTTGAGCAATTCGGCCAGGATGCGGACCTCCGAGCGGACGGACGCGGGCTGGCCGTCGATTTCGAGCAGGAGATGCGCGTTGCCCGGCGGGAGATTTTTCGATCCGAGATGACGCCGCGCCGCCTGGAGCGTGAAGCGGTCGGCCAACTCGATCGCCGAGGGGAGAAAGCCTTCCCGGAGCACATGCTGCACGCAGGCCGCAGCCAGGGACGCATGGGCGAACGACGCGGCCAGACCGGCCCGCGCGGGCGGGGCGGGAAGCAGGCGCAAGGTGATTTCGGTCACGAGGCCGAGCAGTCCCTCCGAGCCGACGAAGATGCCCACGAGATCGAAGCCGCTTTTGTTCTTCACCGTGCGGCCGCCCACGCGCACCAGCGTGCCGTCGGCGAGGGCGACTTGCAGGCCGAGCACATAATTGCGCGTGACGCCATACTTCAGGCAGCGCGGGCCGCCCGCGTTCGTGGCAACGTTGCCGCCGAGCGAGCATTCCTTCAGGCTGGCGGGATCGGGCGGATAAAGGAGGCCGTGCTGCCGCGCCTGCGCCTGGAATTCTCCCGTGATCACGCCGGGCTGCACGACGCCGATGCCATCGACGGGATTGATTTCGAGGATGCGATTCATCCGCGCGAACGAAACGACGATGCCATGTTTCTTCGGGACGCATCCGCCGACGTAGCCGCGTCCCGCGCCGCGCGCGGTGACCGGAATCTTGCGCTGGTTGGCAAAACGGAGCAGCGCCGCGACCTCCTCCGCCTTGCGCGGGAAAACCACCGCCTGCGGAAGCGTGCTGGCGAACCAGGCATCGCCCGCGTGGGCGGACAGCGTTTCCGCATCGGAGGCGACCACACCCTTCGGAAAAAGCGCGGTGAGGGGACGGAGCCAGGGTATGGACATGAAACGAATTTACGCTGAGTTGCCGAAGCGCGACACGACTTTTATTGGCTGGCAGGCCGGTGAATTTTTCGTATTAATGACGCTCATGATCTTGGTCCACGCTCTCGTCTTCTTTATTTCGATCACGGCTGAGCCGACTCAGCCCGGACCGAATAAGGCCGGAATGTTGATGACTTGGGTTCTTTACGGTGCGCCATCAGAGCAAAAGGCGCGCGAATGGGCGCAGGCGAAGTATGACGCGTATCAACTAAAAAGTGATGTTCCGAAAACCATAAAAGAGTTTCTGGTGCTTCCGATGGGCGACACGCTCTGCACGGAAAAGGGGCCGGAACCGGTGCAATGGACTTCATTGCCATCGCTGGAGCAGCGCGCCATTCCCGGCCCGGGTTTGGTTCACTATGATTCTTCACTGGAACGCGAGTTGCATGGTTCCAGCTTAGTCTTTGCTCCCAACAAAATGCACGGCAAGGATGATCGGACGCCAGACCAAATCCGCGCTTCGCAGCAAAGTCAAATCAAAGACAGCGCGGACTGGAACTGGGACGAAGATAGGGCGTGGTATTTCATTTTCTATACCCGGAAGCAAGCAGTGCTGGTGCAAGCGGTTAATTCCATAGCTGCCGCTATTTCCTATTCGAAGGCTGTGCGTGGCACACCGACCGGTGACGAGAACGCGCGAATTCGAGTGTGGCAGGAACTGACCAAATATAACGATTAGGATTACTTGCGCACCCTCCGCCACACCTCCCACGTATCGCGGAAAATTTGCCAGACGACGGGCAGGCCGATGCCGCCGAATTTCATCGAGTGCCGGACGACCACGGGCGCCTCGACCATGACCGCGCCGAGCTGGACCAGCCGCACGAGCAATTCGAGGTCGAGCGTGAAGCCGCGGCTCTCGGTTTTTTCCAGCGCCGCCAGCAGCAGCTCACGCCGCACCAGTTTCAGGCCGGTCTGCGTGTCGCGCACGGGCAGTCCGAAAAGGAATTTCACCAGCAGGAAATAGCCGAGGCTGTAGACGCGCCGGATGAGCGGATACTCGACCGTGCTGTCAGGGTGCATCTTGCTGCCGATCACCGCGTCGGCTTTTTTCACGCGCTGGATCGCGACGAAAAAGAGAATTTGTTCCGGCGGCAGATCAAGGTCGGCGTCGATGAAGACGACGAATTCGCCGCGCGCCGCCTGCGCTCCACGCCTGAGCGCCTCGCCTTTGCCGGAGCGGGGGAGCTGCAGCGAAATGATTTCGCCGGGAAATTTCTCGGCCAGTTGCGCGATTTCCTCGCCCGAATTATCGGAGCTGCCGTCGTTGACCAGGATCAGCTCGAACGGGCCGAGCATCCGCAGCACGGCCAGCGTTTGCCCGACATTGGAGGTGATCCGCGCGCCCTCGTTGTAGAGCGGCATGACCACCGAGAGGCTGGCGAGCTGCGGCGCGATCACGGCTGTTTGCGCCCCCACCGCACCACGCCGACGAAGAGCACGATCATCAAGCAGACGAGTCCGCCGCCGAACATGTAGGAGAGCATCAGTTGCGGTTGCCGGCTGGTCAGATAAAGCAGGAGCGTGTAAGCGACTCCGCAGCCGCCGAGGACGAAGCATTCGGGATAACGCCTCGAAGCCAGCGAGAAAATTCCCAGCGCCTGCAGCAAGCCGAGCAGGACCATGACCGCGGCAAAGCTGGGAATAAAAAGGGCTGTGATTTGAAAGTCGCCTCCGCAGAAAAGCCGGCTCAGCGGCTGGGCGAGACAGCCGAGCAGGATCGCTCCGAGCAGCAGCGTGGCCAGATAGATCCAGAAAAAAGTGAGCGTAGCCGCCTGCGTGCGGTCCTGGCGTGAGCGTTGCGCAAAGAGAATCCAGAGCAAGGGCTGCGTGCCCCAGAGCAGGCCGCGCCCGAGCAGGCCCGCCGTTTGGTAGCCGTCGAAAGCCGTCCAATTCACCAGCCCCATGTTGTTGTTCGTCGCGCCGCCAAACCCATGTTGCGCGACCAGCCGGTCCGCGCTGGAAAAAAGAAATAGGCCCAGGAGCACGCTGAGCGTTGCGCCCGCGCAGGGCAAAAAATCACGATCGCCAACGGCCCGGCATGCTTTCCATCGCGTCGCCATGCCGGTTTCGCGCGAGCGAAGCGCCGGGGTGAGGGTGATGAAACCGGCGAGGAGAAACGCGGCGAGTCCCGACTCGGCCCACGGTTCCTGCGAGGCCAGACCTGCGCCCGCCAGCACGCGCGCCAGCGCCGCCGCGCCCAGCAGCCAGGCCCAGAGGCGAAGTTGATTTCCGCCCTGGCACACGACCCAGCTCACCACGCCGCCCAGCGCGATCAAGACATTCATCAGCGTGAAAAGCTGCAACGAAAAACGGGGCAGATCGAGCAACGGCAGAAACAGGAACATCAGCACCAGGCAAAGACCGCCCCAAATCCATCCGAAGGTTTCCGTGGCGAGAAGCGACGCGGCGCGCAACGCCTCGATGCGCGCGTTTGGCCCGGCGGCGGTATGGCGCGCCAGATAATGCGTGAAGGCGAGGTTCACGGCGAGCAGCGGCACGGTCATCAGGCCGACAACTCCGAGCGCGGTGTTGAGGGTGCCGAATTCTCCGGGGGCCATTTCGCGGCGAAAAATAATCTGCGCGCCGAAATTGAGCAGGGCGAGGAGGGCCCACACGACGGGCGATTGGCCGGTCTCGTTTTGGTAAGCGAGAACGGCGCGGCGAAAAAAGCCGGGTTCTCCGGGAGCTTTTGCGACGAACGCGACATCCGCATTCATGAGGCAAATTCTGCGGCGGCCTGCATCCAGCGGCGAAAAAAAGCCGCACCTTCCTCGAGGTCGCGCAGGAGAATGAACTCGTCCTTCGTGTGGGCCTGCGCGATGGAACCGGGCCCGACGCAAACGGCGGGGCACTGCGGGCCGCTCAGGACGGAGGCGTCGGAAAACCAGGGCGCGGTGGTGAATCCCCGGGCCTCCTTGCCCAGCCTTGCCACCCACGGCAGCGATTCGTCGGTGTCGAGCGGAGGCGAATAGCGCTGCAAACGCACGGCGATGTCGGGCACGGCCGCGCGCAGTTCCGTTTCGATCCGGCTCCGGAATTTTTCCGCGTCAATTCCCGGCACGACGCGGCAATCGATTTCGATGCGGCATTGGTCGGGCACGATGTTGATTTTGCTGCCGCCGGAAATCGTGCCCACGTTCAGCGTCGGGCTGCCGAGTTTCGCATGCGTTTGCCGCGCCAAATCGGGGATGAGCTTCTCCTCGATGATGGCGAGCGCGCGGCGCATCGCGTAGATGGCGTTGCGGCCGCGGTCGGGCGTCGAGCCGTGGCAGGCCACACCGGACGTTTCGATTTCGAACCAGAGCGCTCCCTTGTGCGCCGTGACCACGCCAAGCTGGGTCGGTTCGAGGACGAGCGTCAGGTCGCTCGAAAAACCTTTTTTGGCCACGGCATGAGCGCCATCGTTGCCGGCCTCCTCGCCCATGAGCGCGAGAAAGCTCCAGCGGATGCGCGACCGGGCCCGGGCCGGACTTTGCGCCCATTCATGCAAAGCCCAGAGCGCGGCGGCCATCGGTCCCTTGGTGTCGCTGGCGCCGCGCCCGAAAAGCTTGCCGTCACGGATCACCGGGTCGAAGGGGGCGATGGTCATGCCCGCGACGCTGACCGTGTCGAGATGCGGCGCGAACGCGAGGTGCCCCACGGGCTTTTCCGGTGTAAAGGAAGCGACCACATTGGGCCGGCCGATCTCGACGTGATGGAGCGCCACATCCGCTCCCAGCCGGTGAAGAAAATCGGCGACGTACTCGCCCAGGGCCTGCTCGCCGGTCTTTTCCGTGCCGGGATGGCCCTGCGGATTGACGCTCGGGATCGCCACCAGATCCTGGAGGAGTTCGATGACGTTATTCGGGCCGGCCATCCCCTAGACTAGGGTGCGCTGGCAAAATAGGGCAAGCTCCTGCGGAGGGCGGTAATTTAAAAATTCCGCGCCACTTGCGGCGTGCAGTCTGTCGTGGCGATCAACGACAGGCGGTAAGCTACTAAATCACGCCGGCTTTTTTGAGCGTGCTGTAAGCGCCGTTCTTGGTCAGCGTCTTGAGCGCGCGCGCGGTGAGCTTGACCGTGATATAACGCTTCAGTTCGGGAACGAAGATGCGCTTTTCCTTGAGGTTCGGCTGGAAAACGCGGGGCGTGTTGGCCGTGACGTGGGTTCCGATACCGCCCTTTTTCTTGGCTTTACCGCTGCGGAGGATGCTGGTGCCGAGGACAGGCTTGGCGCCGGTGATTTCACAAAGTCGGGACATGGGATGCTTTCGGTTGGGCGGTTATTTGACGAGCAGGACGTTGCGGGCGCGCTTGATTTCCGTGGTCAGCTTGCGGTGCATCTTGGCGGTCATGCCGGTGATGCGGCGCGGAAGGATGCGGCCTTTTTCGGTCAGGAATTTCTTGAGCAACTCGACGTTCTTGAAGTCGAGGGCTTCCGTGTTGATATCGATGCGGCGCTTCGGCAGGGAGCGGAGCGTACGGCGGCGGGGCCGCATGGGTTTGGCTGCTGGAGGCATGGGTTACTCTTTCTCTTTTTTCTTGTCGTCGTCTTCCGTCGACTCTTCTTCCTCATCGGCGAAGGCTTCGGCGGAATCCATGAACTGAGGGGCGGTGTCCCAGCGGCGGCGGCCCCGATTTTCTTTTTCAAGCTGCTGCTGGCATTCGACAGTAAAGCGCGCAAACGGGATGGCTTCAAGCCTGGTGTGGGGGATGTATTTGTTCGACATCTCGCAGACGCCGTAGGTGCCCACCTCGATCCGCTTGAGGGCCTCCTCGATTTCGTAGAGGGCGTCCTGCTCCTGCGAGAGGAGACTCAGGGCAAAATCCTTTTCATAGGCGTCGCTGCCCGCGTCCGCCTGGTGCTGGCCGACGGCGGAGGCTTCATTATTTTCAGCGCGGGAACGGAGGCTGTCCTGCGCGACGCTCTGCATTTGATCGAGAAAATGATCGCGCAAATCGAGCAGGCGGCGTTTCTGGCGGTCGAAGAAAGCGAGGGTCTTCGCGTCCCGGGGCAGGCGGACCTGCGGACGCGGCGCCTCGTGTTCGTCGTCGACGCCGTTGGTGATCGGCTTGGTTTTGACTGCTTTCGAGGAAATCTTGGCCGAGGCCTTCGCTCGGGTCACAACCGATTTCACGATGAGGGCGGTCTTGGGTTTCTTCTCCGCTTTCGTTTTGATGGAAGCGGGTTTGGCGGCCTTCTTGGGCTTGCCGCTGGATTTGGATTTCTGAGACATGGGAATCGTAAGGAATAGGGAAGAGTGTCGGAAAATCCAATCAAATTTTTGTAAACTTTTGCGGGCATCGGAACTTCAATTTCGCCCGGTCTGCTTTCTTAAGTCTGGCATTATGCGCCGAAGCCGTTACCATGATATAGCGTGTTTAATTTACCACCCTCCGCGCTCGTGCATGATTTAGTGGGTCGTGCGGGAGGACGAGCCGAAGTTCTCGTCCACTTTTCCGCGACTCGAGGTTATGAAGTCTATACTTGGAATAGAGTCGCCGTTGACCTGTTTGAACTCAGTCCGGCCGGCCCCGGCGCGCCCCCTTTAAGCTGGGCGGAGCTGCCCGCTTCCCTGGCCGAATATCTTTCCCAGGCGTTGCAGGTGGTCAGTGGAGCGCTGGAAGAGCCGATGCCCGGCTTCAAGCATCCCGCCAAGCCGGACCGGAGCTATTTTGCCAAAGTCTTTTACGAGTGCGAACCCGCCACGGAGGAGACGGAGGAGGGCCACTGGTATTTGTTTTGTTTCCAGGATTCGATCAACTGGCTCGATAGTTCGCAGGGCGCGGTCGACCAGAAAAAGCTCGAGACGATCGGCGAGCTGGCCAGCGGTGTCGCGCATGACTTCAACAATCTCATCATGGGCATTCAGTCCAACGCCGAAGCCATGCTGGCGCAGCCCAGCCTCGCCCCGCAAGCCCGCGACAGCCTCGTCAACATCATCCGGGCCTGCTCCACCGGCGCCTCGCTGACGCGCAGCCTTCTCGGTTATGCCAAGCGGCAGCCGTTGACCATGGTCCCGTTCAACCTCGTCGATCTGATCCAGGATGTCGCGCGGATCGCCGGCGTCGCCTCGGGAAAATATCGCATTGCCCTGGGCAAGGATTTCCAGGACCCGAAAGCTTCCATCCCCCTGGTCGGTTCCTATTCGAGCCTGAGCCATTGCCTGCTCAATCTCATCAAGAACGCCCGAGAGTCGATGCCCGACGGCGGCACGGTCCATGTGCTTTGGGAAGGCACGGAATCGCGGGCGGCGGTGACGGTGCGCGATCACGGGGCCGGCATCCCCGAAGCCGACATGGCGCTGATTTTCGAGCCTTTCTTTTCCACCAAAAAGCAGGGCACCGGATTGGGGCTGGCCATGGTCCGGGGCATCCTCACCCAGCATTCCGGCACGGTCGAAATCCGTTCCACGGTCGGCATGGGCACTTCGGTCTCCATGATCTGGCCCCGGGGCGACTATGAATCCGCCGCCGCAGAGCCCAAGGCGAAGGAAGAGACCGATGCGCGTCGCTCCACCCACCGCATTTTCAAGCAAACCCAGCGCATCATCCTCCAATCCAAGCGCCTGCCCGCCGAGTCTCATTTCCTGGTCTATGTCATCGACGACGACGACCTGGTCCGCGACGGCCTCTGCAGTTTGCTCGAGCACCTCGGCCATCGCACCAAGGCCTACCGCTATCCCGAAGTCGCCCTGCAGGAACTAATCGCGGCCGAGACCCCGCCCGAAGTCGTCATCGTCGACTATAACATGCCGGGCATGAACGGGGCGCAGTTCATCGGGGGATACAGCACGGCGGTGGCCAAGGACCCCCGCTTTGACGGCACCTCCCTTCTCCTGATGAGCGGATTGCCGCCGAGCCATTTCCAGGACTTCATGTCCGAGTTCGCGCAGTTGAAGCTGGGCATCCTCGAAAAGCCGTTCAGCCTGGAAACCCTCCGCCGGAAACTGGCCAACATCCAGGGCACGCGCCGATTGTCCGGGCATCTCACCAAAGTCGCCCAGAATGGAACCGAGGACACGCCGACAGAAGCGGAGCAATCCTCGAATTGATCCTGGCCTGCTCGTAAAGCGCAGACACTTCAGTTCTTCAACTGCATTTCCAACGTGGTGATTTCGTCGCGCAAGGAAGCCGCCTGCTCGTAATTCTCCGACTGGACGGCCGTCTGCAAACTGGCATGCAGCGCTCTCAGCCGGTTTTGGTACTCCTGCGCGCGGGCGGCGCGGACCGGAATCTTTCCCTTGTGGTTAATGCCCTTGTGCATGTCCTTGAGGATCACGCCCAGCCCTTCGGA
>Ga0181537_10003754_pt1 | contig 12856 bp, 11 predicted proteins | sample PEATcosm2014_Bin_39_FD_119765 | JGI IMG/M metagenome (GOLD analysis project Ga0181537, IMG submission 119765) | Peatland microbial communities from MTU Mesocosm Facility, Houghton, MI, USA - PEATcosm2014_Bin23_10_metaG | ecosystem: Environmental > Terrestrial > Soil > Wetlands > Peat | place...
CCGTCGCTGGCGTGGATATGATAGCCGGTAACGGCTTGGACGCTGCGGAGATGCACATCGTCGCGGCTCGCCTGGGCTTTGGCGATTTCCTCATCGCGGCGCTGCACCCCCAGATAGGGCGACTCCATGGTGCCCCCCGGCATATAGCCGTAGCCACCCATGTAAAAGCCGGACCCCCAATATGGGCTCCAGCCGTAGTAATCGTAAACGCTGGTTTCCATCTGCCGCGACACCGGCCGGTCGGTGTCGATATCCGGACTGTCCTTGACCTGCTGCTTGGTCAGTTTGACCGCGAACACGCGGTCCTTCGCATAGAGCCGCCCCAGGGCGGAGGGTGGCAAAAGGACCTTGCGGCCTGACAGCCAATTGCCGGTATCAACGACCAGCCAGCGCACGTGCCAGCTGGCGTCATCGAACAGGAAGTCGCTGACGGTGCCGATATCGCCATCGCTGGCCTCAATGGCATAGCCATTGATCGCGGATGCGTTCCACAACATTTTACGATCCTTTGAGGTTTAGCGTGTTCACGCGCTTGCTGGAGCACCGGCCGAGAGCGAGGCGCGAGCGGCGCCATTGCCGGTAGCGACGCCAGCCGGCTTGCCGGGTTTCTCAAACAGCTCGAGGAACGGCTTGATGATGTCGATCGGCATCGGAAAGACGACGGTGGAATTCTGTTCGGCGCCGATCTCGGTCAGCGTCTGCAGGTAGCGCAGCTGCATGGCGGCTGGAACCGTTGAAAGAATTTGCGCGGCGTTGACCAGGGTTTGCGAGGCCTGAAACTCAGCTTCCGCGTGAATGACCTTGGCTCGCCGGTCGCGTTCCGCCTCGGCTTGCTTGGCGATCGCGCGCACCATGTTTTCGGTGAGCTCTACGGTTCTGATCTCGACGTTGGTGACCTTTATCCCCCAGGTTTCTGTCTGGGAATCGAGGATGCTCTGGACGTCAGCGCTGAGCTTTTTGCGCTCGGAGAGCATCTCGTCGAGCTCGTGCTGCCCCAGCACTGCGCGCAGGGTCGTTTGCGCGAGCATGACGGTCGCGGGAAGATAGCGTTGGACCGAAATGACGGCCCTCTCGGGATCGACGACATTGAAGTAAAGCACCGCGTCGACCTTCATCGAGACATTGTCGCGGGAAATCACGTCCTGGGTGGGTATCTCGATCACTTGGATGCGCAAATCCACCCGCACCATTTCCTGGAAGAAGGGGATCAGAAGTACCAGCCCCGGTCCCTTGACGCCCTGAAAGCGCCCGAGGGTGAAGACTACGGCTCGCTCATATTGCCGAAGTATCTTCACCGTCGCCATGATCACAGTAAAGGAGACGATCAGGATGATGGGTATAAGAAACATCGCAAAAGAGGACATGAAACGCTCCAATAGGAGGAGAATCGATTCGGCTCAACGGGCCGATTAAACCGTCGGCGGCAAATGATCCTGAGATGTGGTCGCAACAAGCATGGCGCGGTAGGATCGGATTCTACTTAGTGCCGTTTGCGAGAAGTCGGTTTGGGGCTATTATCAGGGTTCGCCTTCGGCCTTCCTTGACCGCTGCGACGATGCCGCGGGGACCGGGTTCAGTCAGCACCATCCCAGCAGCTGATTTGGCGACGTCGGTGGCGGTTGAAACCGCGATGCCCATCTGCGCCTGGCGCAGCGCCGGAGCGTCGTTGGCGCCATCGCCGCACATGCCTACGGTGTGGCCGCCCGCCTGATATGCTTTGACGAGCTTGTACTTGTCTTCCGGCAGGACGCCGGCAAAGACCGCGGACTCCTCCGGGTGAACGGCCCCGTCGGCCGCACGGCTCTCACGTTGGCATGCAGCAACAAGTGCGATGGGTTGGCGGTATCGAGGATTGGCTTGCTGCGAACCATTTCGTCTGCGGTGCCGTGCGCCATCACCAAAAAGCTGTCAGCCTTCACGGCGGTCTCATATTGAATTCAGCCGCCTCCACAATTTCCGGCTGCCGCAGACATTGTTGGGTGCAATTGCTGACTGGTCGCTGGAATCGCGCGAATTCGGGCTGCTAGTCAGCGTTTACAACCGATATCGAGGTACCATTGGCGAACAAGTTTGGTCCTTGGTGGTTGTTCTTGCGAAAGCGACGGACCAATTTCGTGACGGCGCGTTTGATATCGCCCTTGCGATCGTCTTCGAAAAGGACTTCCTCCAAAACGAGCGTCTCAAGCGTGACCCTTGCTGCTAATCGCATGACAATTCTCCATTAGGGCATTTCAGCCCCGCTCGCGGTCCACGCGAGCCCGGCCAACTCAACGCTACCGCGGTGCGACCCCGAGACGGTTCAGCTCTTGTTGGTTCAAATTATCGGCATCGGAATCTGAATCGTAACCGTGACCGTACCCGTGGTCGCGGTGCCAGTAGTGTCGATGTCCGGGATGGTACTGGACCTGCTTGGTCGCAGTCGTTGGTGTTGTCTTGCCGGTCGAGTCGGTTGCCGGGGTAGCGGAAGCGCCGTTCGCGACAATGGTAATCAGGCCGGCCGTGGCCACTAGGGTAACCATCAACGTGCGCATTTGCGGGATTCCTTGGGGGCCGAGCAGAAAATATGCCCGGGAAAGCCGGTGCCGCCGGCTAAGGTGGTTGATACTGCGCCGTTATCACCGGTCGCGCACAGGATCGGATTCTACCTAGCTGATGAACCAGTCGGACCCCGCCGCTTCTGGTAGGCCCCTGCGCGGTGTCGGACGCGGCAGTTCACTTCCCCGTGTCGGCCGTCCGTCTTGAGCGGTACGAATGTCTAAAATGGGGGGATTAAGGGCCGGAGTTGGTCGTAGCCTCAAAGACCGGCTAGGTCGCCTCACCAATCCGGTCTAGATCGCTGACGCGGGAGCACCTTGCAAATGCGATCGGCCCAGGAGATTCGCGCGGATGTTTGCCATCTCGTTGAGACGGTAAAGGGCCTCCTTGTTGGCTCTCTATTTGGCTGGTGTTTCGCGTGTTGGCGATACCCCGGCAATCTGGGTGGCCTTCGCCGGCTTCATCATGGCGTCGATGGTTGCGACCCTCGGACCAATCCCGCTTGGCCTGGGCACGTTCGAGGCGGCTTGTGTCGGCATGCTCAGTCTGCTCGGCGTAGCAATCGAGGCAACCTTGGCAGCGACGCTACTGCTTTCGCGGGCTTACCTTCTGGCTAGCCATGCTGCCGGGTCTATGGCTTGCCAGACGTGAGATCGATGGAGGGTGACCATATTGCTCCTCCTTCCTTAGGTCACGTCCGACTGACGAGTGGCAGTTGCGCCCGTATCAAGGGCATGGGCGGACCGATCGGCCCCGACCAGCGGTAAAATGCCCAATTCGCGCCCTGGGCGAGCGCCAGATAGCTCACGGTCAGCCCGGCAATCGCCAACAGGAAGGCCGCAGAGGGTGGGGCAAAGCCGAACCACACTCCAAGCGGGGTGAATGGGAGTCCGACCGCGACAACGACCACAGCGAGAGAGGTGGCGGCGAGGAGAGGATGCGGGCGGCTCTTTAAGGGATTGCCTCGCGTGCGCAGCACAAAGATGACTAGCACCTGGGTAGCCAGCGACTCGATGAACCAGCCGGTTTGAAACAGGGCTTCGTTCGCATGAAAAACCAGCAGCAACAGCCCGAAGGTGAGAAAGTCGAAGACCGAACTCACCGGCCCCATCACCAGCATGAAGTTGCGAATGAAGCGCATGTCCCAATGCTCGGGTTTTGCCGTGATCTCGCTATCGACCGCGTCCATCGGGATCGGCATCTCCGAGACGGCGTAGAGCAGGTTATTGAGCAATATCTGCACCGGCAGCATCGGCAAAAACGGCAGGATCAGCGTCGCCCCGGCCATCGAGAACATGTTCCCGAAATTCGAGCTCATCGCCATCATGATAAATTTCATGATGTTGCCGAACGCGCGGCGACCTTCGGTAACGCCACGCGCTAGCACAGCGAGATCCTGTTGCAGCAAAATGATGTCGGCGGCGTCCTTGGCGACATCGACCGCGCTGTCGACCGAAATGCCTACGTCTGCGGTGTGCAACGATGGCGCGTCGTTGATTCCGTCGCCGAGATAACCGACGACGTGACCACGATGCCTCAATCCAAGAATGATCCGGTTCTTTTGAACAGGCGTGACCCGGCAGAAGAGGTTCGTGTCATCGAGTCGAGCGGCGAGCGCTTCGTCGCTGAGCGCTTCAATCTCGGTGCCGGTCAGCACCCCGGTAATCGGAATGCCAAGTTCGGTGCAGACATGCTGCGTGACACGCTCGTTGTCGCCGCTGAGGATCTTGACGCCGACACCCTTGTCCCCAAGCGCGGCAATGGCCGCCCCCGAACTTGCCTTTGGGGGGTCAGAGAAGACGACAAAGCCGGCGAACACCAATTCCTGCTCGTCAGCCACCGTTGCCCCTTTGCGGTCCGGCTCAAGTTCTCGCCAGGCGACACCCAGCGCGCGAAACCCATCCGCGCTGAGTTGGTCGAAGATTGCCGCCGCGCGCGCTCGGGCGGGCACATCAAGCGGCAGGGGTTCAGGCTTATCCGGTTCTTCGTACCGGGTGGCGAGCCTGATGACGTCTTCGGGCGCGCCCTTAGTGATCAGAAGGCGGCGGCCCGCGTTCTCGGCGAGGACCGAAACGCGGCGTCGTTGAAAGTCGAACGGCACCTCGTCGATCTTGACCCAACCGGCATCGCGCGGCGGGCTCGACTCGACGATGGCGGCATCGAGAGGGTTTCTCAATCCCGCTTGGAAGTGGCTGTTGAGCCAGGCGAGGTCGAGCACGTGCCAGCTGTCCGCGCCCGAGAGCGCGACCTGTCGCGCTAGTTTGATCTTGGCTTCGGTAAGCGTACCGGTCTTGTCCGTGCACAACACATCCATACTGCCGAGGTCGTGGATCGCGCCAAGCCGCTTTACGATCACTTGCGCCTTCGCCATGCGGATCGCGCCGCGCGCGAGCGTCACCGAGACGATCATCGGCAAAAGCTCGGGCGTAAGTCCGACAGCGAGGGCCACGGCGAACAGAAAACTCTCCAGCCAGGGCCGGTGAAACAGCAAATTGATCAGCAACACAAATAGGACCAGGACCTCGGTAAAGCGCACGATCAGCATGCCGAAGCGATGGGTGCCCTGATCCAACGCGGAAGGTGGTGGCGCATGCCGCAGGCTGCTGCTGATCTGCCCAAGCTGGGTTGTCAGCGCGGTGCTGCAGACGAGCAGCCTGGCCGAGCCGTTCATGACCGAACTGCCCATGAAGGCGGCATTCGTGGCGCTGGCAACTTCCGGACTGTCGACGCCTTCATTGCTCGCGTGCTTCTCGGCTGGGTAGGATTCGCCGGTCAGCAAAGCCTCATTGACAAAAAAATCCCGGGCTTCGAGGAGGCGCCCATCGGCAGGAACGAGATCCCCGGCGGCCAACATCACAACATCGCCGGGGACGAGGTCCTGGCCCAGCACCGTAACCTCGCGACCGTCACGCAGGACCCGTTCCTTGAGCGCCACCGAGACCTTGAGCGACTCGGCAGCTTCCTCGGCGCGGTACTCCTGCACGGTATCGAGCACCGCGCTCATCAGTACAATTGTCGAAATGATGATGAAGCTGGTGAGATCACCGGTGAGAGCGGAAACCGCCGCCGCTATCAGCAGAATGATCGCGAGCGGGTTGCGGAACCGGCTGAGGAATTTGAGTGGCAGAGACACGCGCCGCCGCCCCTCCAACGTGTTGGGGCCATAGCGGAGCCGACGGGTCGCGACCTCGGCGGAGCTGAGGCCATCTCCGCCGGTTGAGAGTTGCTTCTCAAGATCGGCAAGCGCGATCTGCCAGAATTTCCGCTCCGACCCGCTATCCGTTGGCATCGGCAATTCCTCTGGATCGTCTGAATGTGGGTTGGCGGCGCCTGCAGTAGGTTGGCGATGGCGCTTGTTGTGGGCGCTACACGCGTGGATGAGCAGCTGTGGGTTCGGCTTTGATCAGGAAGGCCGGCGGAGCCAAGAGGCGCCAACGTAAGCGGGCGGTCGCTTCACAGCGGCGCAATCGCGCTGCGTCAGGTGGTGCGGCCTCCGCGGGGACGCTACTCATACCGGAGCGCCTCGATGGGGTCGAGGCGGGCTGCCTTGCGCGCCGGGTAATAGCCGAAGAAGATGCCGAGCGCGGCGGCGAAGGCGAACCCGCCGAGGATCGCGGTCAACGAAATCGGTGTCGGCCAACCAGAGACGAGAGAGATCGTCTCCGACACCGCGACGCCGAAGATGATGCCCGCGGGCGGAAAGAGGACGTCGTGCCCCGTCGTTCGCACGATGCGGTCGCCTCGGCGGACTAAAATGCCGCGTTCGCGCCGGAATGCAGATCAATGCCGGCGAAGGATCGGTCGCAGCGAAAATCAGGCGATCACGGCCGGGTTGGTTCCCAGCTTTGGTCAGGATCAAATGCGGCAATCCGTCCGGCGATCGCCTCGGTGCCGGGACCGAGGTTCTTTTCGAACACGATTCCCGTCTCGTCCACGATAAAGGTCATGATGCCGGAATCACCATATTGTGCTGGAAACGCGAGCATCGCGAACCCGCCGGTCATGTGGCCGTTGGCGACATAATCCTTGGCCCCGCCGGATGCGTTCGGGCCTTGCCGGGTCAGAATTTCAAAATAGTAGCCGTGGTACGGTGTCGGTGTACCGTTGGTATGTGGGCCGTAGCCTTCGGCCCGGGCGCTCGCTACCAGCGGGCCCAAAGGGCTCTCATCTGTAGCGTTCTCGGCCTCCCAATAGAGCCCGTCATGCTCGCCGGGTGAACTGCGGAACTTCTGCGCGTACTCGCCCTGCCCCTTGCCTAGCGGATTCATCGACGCGTATTCGCGCTGAGCTTCCACATAGGCGTGGCAAACCTCGATCGTGTTGAGCTCATTGCGGCCGATGCGACGGTCGAGGATTTCCTGCTCGCCAGCCGCGGTGTCGAAATGCCAATCGGATCCTGCTTTCACCAATGGGATCGGAAGGGGAAAATCATCCTTTCCGATACTCAGCACCGCCTTTCTGTCACCTTCATAGTCGATTTTGTGTCTCGCCGCATATTCAGCGGCCAGACGCTGCCTGGCGTCATCATCGGCGATGGGATCACCCGAGCTGAGCAGCTTCGCCCCGTCGGCCCCGAAAATCTTCAACAACTCCGCCTTATCACCGTGGCCCGCCGCTTCGGCCAGAGCCGCAGCTGCGTCTTCGGGAGAAGCAAAGGTCTGCTGCGCCAGCTCAGCCGCGCGAACGGCGACCGATGCCGTTGTCGACAGCAACAGCGCGGCAAGCCCGGCTCGTGCGACGGTTGCCAGCCGCGGCACCCGAATAAAGGCGGTACCCATCGGCGTCATTTGTGTTTCCCTCCTCCTCCGGCCGGCGCGGCCCTTGCCGCGGGCGCCGCTCTGGGCGCCGCGGCTCTTGGCGCCGGCGCAGATGCACGGCTGACCTGCCCGCGTTGGGCCTGTGCCCGCACATCGGGGCCGCGTCCGAACGAGGCCAATACTGGTGGCGTGGGGCGTGCGGCAGCCGGCGCCCTTGCGGCGACCTCTGGCGCTCTTGCGGTCGCGGCCGGGGCGCGCTCGTTCTGCGGCGCTGACGGCCTCGCCGCGGCCGCGGCTGAGGCGTGCTGGATCTCGGGCGCGGACGACCTCGCCGCTGCGGCTGGGACACGCTCGTTTTGCGGCGCCCCCCGTCCGGCGGCTCCAGGGGCCGGGGTATGTTCGGTCTCCTGCGCTGCCCGCCCTGCGGCTGCCCCTGCCGGCGTGCGTTCGGCCTCCGACCCAGCGGCCGGAAAGCCGCGGGCGCCTCGGCTGGCCGTTGCGGCACCCGCAAACCGGGCGCTCACGGCCGGGTCCCGATACGGTACGCCACCCCGATGCGCGGAGTCGTGCTGCCACGCGCCCGAGGCGATCGCCGACCGACCGTTATTGAGGGCATTGAACCGGTTCGCGTTGTCGATATTGATCCGGTGGCCACGCCAGTCCGATTGAGCCCAGCCCCATAACGGGACGACAACACCCACATCGAGCCATCCGAAACCCTGCGGCCCGATCGTCACCCCGGGGAAATAACCCGGAAAATAATCGGGCGGATAGTCCGGGTACGCCCACGTGCCGTAGACAACGCTCGGATTATAGACCGGCACATACACGCTGTTCGTATCGGGCGGCGCGATCGAGATAATCCCATCGACGTTCGATACCACTTCCTGCGGTGTGGATTTCAGCATGCCCGCGGCCACGGCCTGCTCACGCAGTCTCTGGATTGAATCCATGATCGCGGCCTGCCCAGCGAGGAATGCGTCGCCAAGCTGTTCGGTCCAGGTGAGGTTGCCGTCCATCATCTTCAGGATAGGCGGAAACGCGACCAGTGACTTTACGCTCGGGTCCCAGGGCTGCTGCACGAGCGCGGCGGCGAGCTGATCACCGCCGAGGGCGGCATTGGCCGACCCCCGTAGCCACCGGTCCGCTTGGACCACCTCCAGCGGATAGGTCGAGGCCATCAGGATCTGACCCACCAGGGCGTCGGGATAGAGCGCAATCGGCGCGGTCAATTGATCGAGCTGGCCCGGCGTCAGCCGTGCAGCTGCCTGAGCGGGCGGCGGAGACGCGGTTGGCGGGGTCTGTGCCGCGGCCAGTGCGCCGAGCAGCATGACGGCCAGAATGCCCGCGAGTGTGGGAAACAAACGCGGCCTCATTTGCTTACCTCTGCTTCCTCACCCTGCCACGCGAGCCGCTCGATCACGTCGTCGGCTTCATGCAGCCAGTTTCAAGTCGACCGTTCCCGACGCTACTTGACGGGGCGTTGCCGAGACGAGACTCGGAAACTACTCAGCCGATTTTCTTAAAACGCTACTGAGGGGGTAAGACACGGTGATCAGTGAAGCAGGCGCTATTTTTTGGAAGGCGAGAAGCTGGACTGATGAACATGCGCCTTCTCGCGCGATGCTCCGATCCTCTTCCTCAACGCAGTGGCTTCGGCGCTCGACTATGAGGCAGCGCAGTAAATGGCAGCTTGGGGGGCATCTTCGGCCGATGCCGCCTCTCGGGACAATCGTCGGCCCCGCGCCGAAAGCAGCCTTCGCGATGCCACATGAAACCATCGGGATCGATCCTTAGGCGTCATTCGCGGCTACTTCGGCGGATCGTGGGTGATCTAGAGCGTTTCGAAAAGACGCTGTGGCGCTGGTATCGGTACAGAAGACAACCATGGCGATTTCCGTGCTGTTGCCGTTGGCCTATCTTCGATCCAGCGTTGCCGCGGCGGCGCATGCTGTACGAGCGGCATGATCGCGATCCGGGAGGGTTAGTCGATGGGCGAGTATATCGACCCGAGCATCCTTGGGCCTGAGGAGAGGTTTGCCATCGGGCAACCCGTTCCGCGCAGCGAAGATCCGGTGCTGGTCAGCGGCAAAGGTCGTTACTCCGACGATGTCAGCCTGCCCGGTCAGGCCTATGCGGTGATGGTGCGCAGCCACTATGCCCATGGGGTCATCCGGCATATCGATGCCACGGCAGCGGCGGCGATGCCGGGTGTTCTGGCGGCGTATACCGCAGCCGATCTGGCGGCGGGCGGGATCGGCCCACTGCCGGCGCGACAGGTGATGAAAAACCGCGACGGAACGCCCATGTTAATGCCGACCCGCCATGCGCTTGCCACCGACAAGGTTCGCTATGTCGGTGAAGCGGTGGCGGCGGTGATCGCCGAAAGCGTTGCCGCGGCCAGGGATGCAGCTGAAGTGGTCATCGTCGAGATTGACCCGCTTCCGGCGGTGACCGAGCCGGGTCTGGCGGGAGCGCCCGACGCACCCGTTCTGTATGACGATGTACCCGGCAATGTCGGGCTCGATTTCCATTACGGCGACAGCGACAAGATTGCCGCCGCGTTTGCCGCCGCCGCCCATGTCACGCGCCCCGACCTGCGCAGCAACCGCATCGTCGTCAACGCGATGGAGCCGCGCTCGGCGATCGCGCAATACGATACGGACCAGCAGCATTGGACGCTCAATGTCGGCTGCCAGGGCGTGTTCGGGTTCCGCAATTACATCGCCGACGTGCTCGGCGTCGGCCGCGACAAGGTACGGATACTGACCGACCGGGTCGGCGGCTCGTTCGGTATGAAACAGGCGACCTACGCGGAGTACTTCTGCATTCTGCATGCGGCGCGCGAGCTCGGCCACCCGATCAAATGGACCGACGAGCGCTCCGGCAGCTTTGTGTCGGACAGCCACGGTCGGGACCACGAAATGACCGCCGAGCTTGCGCTTGACCGCGATGGCAATTTTCTCGCCGTCTGCCTGACCGGCTACGGCAATCTCGGTGCGGCTTATGGCGCGCCCGGTCCGGCGACCAACAACGCGGTTAGAAACACGCTCGGCGTCTACAAGACGCCGCTGATCGAAGTCACTGCTAAATGCGTCTTTTCCAACACCACGCCGGTCGGCGCCTATCGCGGCGCGGGGCGCCCCGAGGCCAATTACTATATGGAGCGGCTGGTCGATGCCGCCGCGGCCGAGATGGGCATCGACAAGACCGAATTACGCCGGCGCAACCACATCCCGGTCGAGGCGATGCCGTACAAGAGCCCTAACGGCCATACGTACGACAGCGGTGACTTCACCGCGTTGCTCGACAAGGCATTGGCGCTTGCCGACTGGGACGGTTTTGCCGCGCGGAAGGAGGAAAGCCGCAAACGGGGCCGTCTGCGCGGCCGCGGCATCGGCGACTATCTCGAACTGACAGGCGCGGCCGGACGTGAGATGGGCGGCATCCGCTTTGAAGAAAACGGCGATGTGACGATCATTACGGGCACGCTTGATTACGGCCAAGGCCACGCCTCCCCCTTTGCCCAGGTCCTGGCGATGAAGCTGGGCATCCCGTTCGGCCGCATTCGTTTGTTGCAAGGTGATAGCGACCAGTTGATCGCGGGGGGGTGGCACGGGTGGCTCCAAATCGATGATCACCAGCGGCACCGCCATCGTCGAGGCCAGCGAAAAGGTGATCGAGAGCGGCAAGCAGATCGCCGCGCATGTACTGGAGGCGGCGGCGGCCGACATCGAATTCCGTGGCGGCCGTTTTATCATCGCCGGCACCGATCGCTCGATCGGCATCGTGGAGCTGGCGGCGCGGCTGCACGCCGGCCTGGCGTTGCCGCCGGAACTTCCGCAGAGCCTCGACGTGGCCCATATTGCCAACGGTCCGCCTTCTGCCTTTCCCAATGGCTGTCATATCGCCGAGGTCGAGGTTGATCCGGATACCGGTATGGTCGACGTGGTGCGCTACAGCTTCGTCAATGATTTCGGCGTGGTTATCAACCCGGTGCTGGTCGACGGGCAGGCGCATGGCGGCATTGTTCAGGGTATAGGCCAGGCGTTGCGCGAGCGCACCGTCTATGACGATCACGGACAGCTGCTGACCGGGTCGTATATGGATTACGCGATGCCGCGGGCCGACGACGCTCCACTGTTTGTGAGCGCCAGCCATCCGGTGCCGGCGACGACAAACCCGCTCGGAGCAAAAGGCTGTGGCGAGGCGGGGTGTGCTGGTGCGCTACCATCGGTGATGAACGCGCTTGTCGATGCACTGTCGGAGTTCGGCATCCGCCATATCGATATGCCGGCCACCCCTGAGCGCGTATGGCAGGCAGTGCGGACCGCCGTCAGCGTTGCCTGAGAGCGGCAGAGCTGCTATGCGCCCTTTGTTCGCGGTGGCGCGTGCCGTATGTCCCGCGGCTGCGTCAAATGACAGAGTTCCACCATCGCGGCCGATTTAGGAACTGCCCGCTATATTCTGACGCGGTGTCGGCTTAGCCACTGGTGGTCGTTATCCTTCACTGTGCTTTCGTCGGGTGCGCCCTTGCCTCGATGGAGCGGGCACATCCTGTCGCAGTAGAAAAGTGGCACGCCATGCGGCGTGCCACGCCCGTGCCGATTGAGCACCGTGGGACAAGTGCATCCTTCCGCCACTGCGGCCGAACTTCCGGGATTTGAGGTCATAGGGAGCTAACACCGTAAGGGACCCAATCGGGCCTTGTCACTCAATCTTCGCGCGTCATAGTGGCCGCATCAAGGCAACCCCTACGGGGGCAGCGGAAATTCCGCTGACCTCGGCCCGGCCGCTCCGCCGCGTTCTGTGGATGCGTGGCCGGGACGGAGGAACGGCTCATAGCCGAACAAAGGAACGGGTTGTTGCCCGGGTACTGGGTAGATTCCGACCCTCCGATTGATGCGCCGGGACAGGTAGCCTAGCGACCAGCGAGGGAAGCTTCCGTAGCTCCTCGTGGGGGACATCGGGCAAGTATCGGGAACAACTATGCCAAACCGTACAGGGTGCGCGCGCTGCGGTAGGGATGTGGACGAGGACGGTCTTGGGCGGCTTTTACAATGGCATGAAGTGTCTCATCTCTTTTGTTCCTACCTCTGTGAATTTTTATGGCGCCGCGAGCAGGTCCGTGCTGCAGCCGCACCGGAACCATTCTCGTTGCCGCGTTAGGCGGCCGATTTCCGTTTTGGTGCCTAGCGAGATACGCATCAAATCGCCCGCCGCACATGCTCGGCCTCCACGATGCCGGTTTGTTTGGCGAAGCGAATGCCGCGCGTTGCCCCCATTGTCGCGTCCGCTCGGAAGCAGCGCCTATTTAGCGGGTTTCGGCCTTACCCTGGCCGACGCGCCATCAGACGCGTCTCATGAGACGGAAACGACCTACTGCGTGTCGGCTTTGGGGCATGACCAGAAGACCGCGGCAGGAACAACGAATGTCCCTTCGCCCGCCTTCCTTGGCCTGGTACATCGCGGTATCAGCGTTCTTGATCAGCGTTTCCGCATCAGCGCCGTCGTCGGGGAAGACGCTCACGCCGATGCTTGCCGTGACATAAAGTTGGTGGCGC
>Ga0181537_10003756_pt1 | contig 12846 bp, 12 predicted proteins | sample PEATcosm2014_Bin_39_FD_119765 | JGI IMG/M metagenome (GOLD analysis project Ga0181537, IMG submission 119765) | Peatland microbial communities from MTU Mesocosm Facility, Houghton, MI, USA - PEATcosm2014_Bin23_10_metaG | ecosystem: Environmental > Terrestrial > Soil > Wetlands > Peat | place...
CCGGGGAACGGCCAAAGTGACGCGCAGGGACTGGCGAGATCAGGGTCGGCATGGGCTTACCCGGTGCGCCAGGAGGAACTGCGAATCGACGCAACTGACCGCTGGCGGTCCTCCGCCAGCGGCTGGTGTCAGCCGCGAATTCCAAGATCCGCGCATACAGGGTTGGCATGACGAGCTCGCGCACATGGTGGTGGCACGCTATCGCTGAGGTAGCGTGTTGCCATTGGCGAAGTCAGCAACTTCCGGGTTGAGGTCCAAGCGCTTCGATGACAGCGACGGCGGCCCGCATTCGTGTGGCTGTCCATTACAAATGTTTCACCTCGCTTGTCAGGGCAATTGGCGATAATTTCTGCGAAGCCCCGTTCGGGGCTCCTACTCACCTATCGGAGATCTGTTGAAATGAAGCGTAAATTTGCCCTTCTGGCCGTTGTGGCCGCCTTGTCCACGGCCCCGTTGATGGCCATGGCTGCTGATGCTGGCTCGACTGGCAGCTCGGCCCCGGCCGCTAGCGCCGGCACACCGAAGAAGTCCACCAAGCACCACCACCACCACAAGTCATCGAAGAGTGCCTCGACCGCTGCTGCGGGTTCGAAGTAAGACTTCGGGAACTTAAGAGTTCAAACGGCAGGGCACCGTCATGCGGTGCCCTGCTTTTTTTTGCTCCGGCTTTCGGTCTTGCTCTGGATCGCTCTTTTATAGTTGCGTGTCCAGGACTTATTAAAGGGAACTACAGGAGCTACAGGAGAGCCCCCTAACCCACTGAAAGAAAACAATAAAACGACGCGTTTGCGGAGGGTTGCAATGCTTTGCTGGTAGAGTTGCAGCGATTGCCCGGCAGAGTTGCGACGCCGGGCCGTGAGCGATGCAACGGCGGCGGGTCGACGAGCGTGTAATAAGATCAACAAAAACAATAAGATAAAAAGCACCTGTGAGAGATGCAACGGCTGCCGTTTGAGCTGGAATGTACACGCATAACTGCCTGAATTTGCGAGTTCCGGCTCAGCAAGGGAATTAAACCGGACAAAAAAACGTGAGAGTTGTTACGTGCGCTCGGGGTTCGAGCGCTGCACGACATGCGGGCGGGAAGGCATGAGCAGCAGGCCCGTTTCAGTGGGTTTCACCTTTGCTTCGGGGTACACCTTGAGAACGCGCTGCAGCGAGTCTCCAAAGAAGCGCCTGAAGTAGCGGATCTCGCCATAGCTGTGTCCGAACTGCCCGGACAGCTGTTGCCAGCTCAGCGCACTGGATCGCGAGAGGTGGAACAGCCGATGGACCAGCCAGGCGTACACGTCCAGGTCCATCGGGCTCTTGCGAAGCTGCCGGATGGCCACTGTCGACAGCGGCGCCGAGCGCTCCAGAATGGACTGAAAGAGCACAGGCGAGAGCACGAACGAACTGCCCTGCCCCACGCCCGCACCCTCGTCCCACCACAGTCGCGCCTCTTCGGCGAACAGCGCCTGGCGGATGTGCAGCCCGGTACGCCCGCTGGCATCGCGGATGTTTTCATCGATCGATACCGCACAGTGAATCAGGCGCAGCAGCTGATTGGCATAGATCCGCAGCGAGCCGCGCTCGCCGCGGGTAATCGGGACGTCCAGACGCCGGAGGAACTCATGCACGCTGCGCCCCAGAAAAATCTCCGGTGAGCGCGTACGTATGGCCTCCGAGGCACAGTAGATCGTCAGCAGTCGTGCCGGAACGCCGTAGGGTAATCCGGTATCGGGTCGGGCCGTCGAGAGCGTCAGTTCCAGCCATCCGTTGCGGCGCGTGAAGGTCCGCAGCTCACCCGGGTCCGCATGCGGAAAGGAGCATTGAATCAGCGGCACATACTGAAAAGCGATGCCGCCGGCAGCGCTGCTCTCTATTGCGCTCGGGGCAATCGGTGCTGGCGAGGCCTCACGGCGGCGGACGGCATCGAGCAGGCTCGGCAGCAGCTGGGCTGCCGGTTTCACGGGCGGCGTGTTCGGGCGCTCGAGCCGCACCGGCGCCGAGCGCAGTAGCTGGGTTCCAGGTGCGGGATAGAGTCTTTCGGGCAGGTCTGGAAAGCGTTCCTGAATCAGCGCCAGCGGATAGCCCGAGCGGGCCAACTGGGCTGCGATGCGCTCGCTGGAGAATCCGAGGTCCCGGTACAGTCGGATGGCGGTGTCCACCTGGGCCGCCACTCTCAGGTTCGTGTCCGAGTCCTTCGTATCGTGCATGCCCTTGCTTGTCGTCACTCGCCATCACGTCGATGGCTGATTGCACGGATTTCTGTTACTTTCTGCCGGAAATCCGTGGAACATTAGCCCCTTGGGAGACGAGTGTGCCAGCCATAAGGGCAATTGACAAGTTGGCCGACATCCTGGCGAACAGTGAGAACTTCCTGCAGAGGATGCACGAACTCGGAGCCGAACCTCACCAGCGAAAGACTCTGCAGCGATTGTTCAGCCCCAGTGAAGCGGCGGCGATGGTCAACCGCGATCGAACCACCCTGGCCCGTGCCGAGCCCGAGATTGGTTTGGCGACGACACCTCGCAACCCCGGCAACAATCGGCGCATGGGTTACACGCTGGCCAACATACAGTCCTTTCGCGAGCACTTCGGCACCCGCCCCTGGCGGGACTCGAAGACCGATGAGCCGGTGGTTGTAGCTTGCCAGAACTTCAAGGGCGGCGTCGGCAAGTCGACCACCTGCGTGAACTTCTCGCATTACCTGGCGCTTAAGGGCTATCGGGTGCTGGTGATCGACACCGACAGCCAGGCAACAACGACGTCGATGTTCGGTTTTGTGCCGGACGCGGATATCACCCAGGAAGAAACCATCCTGCCGTACTTGTCGAGTGAGCAGACCTCGCTGGCCTATGCGATCCGCACGACCTATTTTCCCGGGATCGATCTGATCCCGGCCTGCCTGGCGCTCTACGAGGCCGAAATCGCGATCGTCATGCGGGTGGCCGGGCAGCCCACCCCAGCGCAGCGCATTGCCTTCTTCAGCGAGCTCAAGTACGGCATCCAGACCGTGGCCCACAATTACGATGTCATCCTGCTCGACAGTCCCCCAGCGCTCGGCATGATCTCCGTGAACGTGCTGATGGCGGCGGATGCTTTGCTCGTCCCTTCTGCCGCCCGCATGTTTGATTTTTCGAGCACGGTGCAGTTCTTCCGCATGGTCCATAACTACATTGGTCAGCTCGATGCCGAGAAAACCTACCGCTGGATCTCCGTTCTGACCACGCTATTCGATCGCCGCTATGAGAGCCAGAAGCAGTTCTTCGAAGTGATGCGCGCCTGCTTCGGCGAGTCGCTCTTCCAGCGGGTGTTCTTCCACGCCAGCGCAGTCATCAACTCCGCGGCCCAGTTCGTGACGCCCTATGAGCAGCTCAAACCTGACCGGCAGGTGTTGGGCATGATGGACAGCGTGTTCGAGGAAGTGGAGCTGGCGATCCTAAGGGAATGGCCCTCCAAGGCAAGTGACCTTGTGAAACGCGGGATTACCTAGGAAGACTGAAAGTTTCGGCACGAAACCATCGTAACCTTATGAATAGCAATATATTTATGTCATTTTAGCGAGTGCGCCGATAGGCGCTGGGAGCGGGCGGATGGCGAGCAAGATATTCGGTGGCGCCAATTTGAGCGACATCGCCAGGTCGGTGAAGGAGCGTGCGGAGCCCTCGCCTTTTGAAAAACCTACCGCGGCACGGCCAGTCCTGGCCACGGCAGAGATGGCCATTACCGGACGACTGGTACCAGCCTTGGAACGAGAAAATATCTTCGCCGTGGATCCGCGCCGATGTCGACCCTGGAAGTACCACAACCGCACTGCGGCCTGGTACACGCGCGAGCGCTGCATTGATCTGATCGAGTCGATCGCGAAGGATGGGCAGCAGGAGCCGGTTGCCGCCCGCAAGCTTGCCGGGGATCCCAGTTATGACTACGAGCTGATCTATGGCATGCGCCGGCGCTTCGCCTGCGAATACCTGAATGCCAAGCTAAAGCTGCGGCTGATCGAGGCCGACGACACGCGGGCCGCCGTGCTGATGCATATCGAGAACGCGGATCGCCAGGACATTACTGCGATGGAGCGGGCACTTTCCTTCCAGTCGCAACTCGAGGCCAAACTGTTCCCGACCCAGGAGGCGCTGGCCGATGCCATTGGCTTGAGTAAAGGGCAGGTGGCCAAGATGCTGAAGGCAGCGGCCCTGATGCGCCACGCATCGATCGGGCAACTGTTCATTGACCGCAGTGCCGTGCCGGTCGACCAGGCCTACAAACTGGCGGCGGTCTTTGATCGACCGGGCGCGAAGGAAGTGGTGCTGAAGGCGGCCCAGAATCTCGCCCAGCGCGGCAGTCCGCAGCGCGAGCCACGCGAAATTCTCAAGTCGCTGCTGGCGAGCCTGGATCGCACGAAGAAATTCGAGCCAGTCCAGAAGCGCTACAACATTGGCGCGGGTGGTACGGTGGTCGTAACTCGGAACGCAAGAGGTAAGGTAACGCTGGCGTTCCCACGGGGTCTGGACGGGGTTTCCCGCCCCGATGCGCTGACTGCGTTTGAGCTGATTCTGAAGGAACTCGAGAGCTGATCACAATCCAGAGGGCGTCCCGAGTTTCGTGACGAAACATCGGTAACATGTTGATTTACGTGTCTAATCAGCGACTTCTGGAGTGCAGCAGTCGACAGGGAAGTGCCGGCTGGGGGAGGCGGCGGCAGCTAGCGTGGAACAACCGCGTGGAACAAGTCACGCGAATTAATTCAATGTAAACAGTCTGTTAGACCCCCTGTACGTCTGATGAACCGCCCATTCTTCGCCCACCGGGAGACTAGGTGGTTTAAGGGGAACATGTTCCCATTTATGTCGATCGGCGTTAGGATCTGCTATGGCCAGACAGCTCAGCGACGATGAAGTGCGCTCGACGCTGCTCGCGTTGCTGCAGAGCCGCACTGCGGTCTCGGGTCGCGCGCTGCGCCGAGCGCTGCGCGCCCGGTACGGTGCCGTCGGACGCACGGCAAGGGTCTTTCAAATCTGGCGCGAGATGACCGGGGGCGCGGCCCGGAGCGTGGATCTTTCTGAACTCGCCAGAGACCAGCTCAAGGGTGCGGAGCTGCGGGTGCGGGCCGCGGAGTCGAGAGCCGCGCTGGCCGAAGAGCGCGAACAAGCGCATCAGGACAAATGGGCCGTGGAAATACATGCGCTGCGTCAGCAGCTGGTGCAGCACGAGTCGAGCATGCCCAGGAGTGGCGTGCCCCACGAGACCTATCATCGCCTGTATGCCGCCTACCTGGAACTGCGGCGGCGGCTGGCCCGCTACGAGCCACAACTCGGCCCGACCCAGATCCCGCCGCCGCCTATCCCGACGCCGCCAGACAAATGACCCCGGCCACAATGCATGCGGCACCTAGCAACCGGCCAACTGCCGTCTTCTCTTTCAATAGGCGGCCGCCGAAGTAGGTGCCCACCAGCGTCGCCAGTTCGCGCGCTGGCGCGACGTGGCTGATCGGGGCCAGCTGCATGGCCCAGAGCACCAGGATGTAGCCGAGCGGGGCGAGCGCGCCCACCAGCAGTGCCGAGCGGCCAAACTCGCGAATTTCGCGCCGGATCCCGCTGCCGCTGGCCAGTGCGCGCGGCGCGAGGACTACCGCGCGAAACAAATCGCCGGCGTAGTCGACGACGATCGGCGACACGGCCAGATACTTCACCGCCCAGCCATCGTTCAATGTGTAACAAGCAATAAACGCTCCGGTCACGAAGCCCCAGGTGATGCCGGCGCGCGCCAAACGCAACGGCGCCCGTCCGATATCAGCAACGAGGACAATCCCGGCGACCACCAGCAGCACACCCGCGACAGCGATCCAGCCAGGCCGCTCGCCCAACAGCAGCGCGGCACCGGCAAAGGAGAGCAGCGGGCCGCTGCCACGCGCAATCGGATACACGAGTGACAGGTCCCCGGCGCGATATCCGGCCTGCAGCGAGAGCGAATAGGCCAGGTGGAACAACGCCGTGGCGAGTAGCGCGAGCCACGGCAACGGACCAGCCACCCAGTGCGCGTGCAGCAGCATCCACAGCGCCGGTAGCGCCCAGAGCAGCACCGCGGCCATCGAATAGAGCCACACAAAATGCTCTGAGCGCGAGGCCTGCTTCGCCACCAGGTTCCAACTCGCGTGCGTGCAGGCGGCCAGCAGTACGGCAAGCAGCGCAGCCAGCGGCATGAAGTTGTCCACGGCGAAGGAGGGGAGTCCATCGTAATCGCACTGCGGTGTTTGGAGAACACCGCAACCTGCCAACACGACCCGCATATCTCAGCGAACACCACGCTTTCACGCCTCACGCCCGATTGCCCGCACGCCAGAGCATGTGTTTCGCAGCTTTTACGGCAAGGCGGAGCCTGCGTTGGCCATCCTACATATCAATATCCGGTCGCTGTCCCGAGCCAAGGGAGCGAACGCAGTCGCGACGGCGGCCTACATATCCCGCGACAAATTACGCGACGAGCAGCAGCAACGAAATTACGATTTTCGGTATCGCGGCGGTCTCCAACACGCCGAGATCCTGACGCCTCAGCGAGGCGAGGGGCATTCGCAGGCCCCGGCGCCCAAGCGCAGTGAACTGTGGAACCAGGCCGAGCGAGCGGAACGCCCTCGCAACGCCCGGGTCGCACGTGAGTACCAGTTCTCGCTGCCGCATGAGCTGAAGCCGGATGATCGAATCGCCCTAGCACGCCGCTTCGCGCAGGACATTGCCGACCGCTATGGCAGTGCCGTGGATCTGGCGGTGCATGGCGCGCCACCTAGCGGCGATGCGCGCAATGTACACGCTCACGTTCTGGCCACGACCCGCGAATACCATGCGCAAGGCCTGGGAAAGAAGACGGCCATCGAATTAAGTGACACCCATCGCAGAGGGCGCGGGCTGCCGTCTGCCCGCAACGAGTACCGGCAGATTCGTGCCCGCTGGGCCGAGTTTGCCAATGAAGCTCTGCGTGAGCAGGGCTTCGAGGCGAACCTGGATCCACGCACGCTGGCGGAGCAGGGGATCAACCGGCGGCCGCAAACCCATCGCGGCCCCGTGGTCACCGAAATCATGCGTCGCGGCGGCTACTCGTATGTCGCCGAACGCATCCAAGCCGAACAGGCGGCGATGCGTGAGCAGGAACGCGCCAACGATCGGAATCAACCGTCGGCGTCACTGGACTCGCGCCGCCGCAAGGCTTTGGAGTCCTGGCGCTACTACCGCGAGCAGGGGCGCAGCGCGCAGGATGAGGCGCACCAAGAACGTGATGCTCGCGATGCCGCCCACGAGCCTGGACGCTCCCGGCCACGGGATCTTGGGCGCTAGGCGCAGGAACGTGGCATCTGATCGAAGAACTGCACGCCGCAGCTCTGGCTACCGCAGGTAGCCTCCAATTCGACGCGCAGCTCCTTCAGCGTAATCTTCGCCGCCATATGCTCATCGAGTGGATTGAGGGGGCTGCCAAAGTCCAAGGCACAGCCCTGATCCTCAATCCGTTCGCGACAGTGCCGGCAGTAGTTCATCCAGCCGAAGCCCTCCAGCAGCTCGCTGTAGCCAAGCCTAAAGGTGGGTGCATGCACGCGCAGGACTGCCTGTAAAGCGGCGCTTACGTAGGCTACGTCGTAGAGCTGGGCGGGCTCTTCGACGACCTGCCAGAAATCTTCGGCCGGATCATCGGCAGCAAACAATGCCGAGTGGCCTGCTGGCACTACCAAGCCATGCAGCGGGATGCTGGTCTCGCAGATAGGGCAAGGCGCATACACTCGTCCGAGCCAAAGCGTGCGGGCGCGGACATTGACGTGCTGTCGAGCCGTGAGCCAGCGGCTCAGCGGTTCAGCGTTGAAGGTCCGCGGCACATACCACACCGCGTACTTCTCATTCCAACGTGCGCCAAGCTGCAGCGCCATCGCGTGCTCGCTTTCCGGTACGGTCAGATCGATAGGGTACATAGCGCCTCCCGGGCTGTGATCCGCAGATTGAGGACTAGCAGTGTGGGGATTCGCTTCTCTGGCGGGCAGCCTGCATTTGTTGCTTTTTCGTCCATAAATGCACCCCATCGCTGGCATCTAAAAAAATAATGGATGCGTGCGCGAGGCGTATTGAACGAAGAAGGGGACAGGCCGTGTATCTAAGTGGCCGTAAATTCTGGCCGGTCGTGCGCAGGCAGACAGGACCAGACTCGCCAGGGCCCACCTCCGCGGCAACAAGTAACATTCCTGTGCCGTATTGACATCAGTTGCTAATTCTACGAAAACGCACATGTGCCGCAATTCGTTAACGTGTGAATAGTGCACGTCCGGGCTGCCGGCCAGAGAACGAACGAAACGTGTCGCGTCTTGATTGGGGGAAAATACATGCGTAAGTCACTTACCGTGAGCGCTCTAGGGCTGCTCTTGGGTCTAACCAGCTGGATCAGCGCCTCGGCGCAGAACGCTACGACGGCACAGGCAGCGAGCGGCGGACTGGAAGAAGTCGTCGTGACGGCCGAGCGCCAAGTAGAAGACATTCAGAAAACGCCTATCAATATTCAAGTGGTTTCTGGCGAGACCATCAGCGAACAGGGACTCCAGAACATGGAGGATGTGCTGAGTGGGCTCCCCGGCGTCACGGTGCAGGGCCAGGTCCGCGGCTTTGATCCGTCGATTCGCGGTTTGGGAACGGACCTGCCGCCCGGCAGTGCACAGGGCCAGGTCGCTACCGAAGTTGATGGTGTCTATGACATCCGCGCAGAGGCAGGCCGTGTCGGCTTCTACGACTTGAACCGCGTAGAAACTCTGGCGGGGCCGCAAGGCACGCTTTATGGCGTCAACGCCGATGGCGGCGTGGTCAACATCATCAGCAACGATCCGGTGCTCGGCAAATATCAGGCCGCCGGCGGCCTGACGCTGGGCAACTACAATCTGGTGCAGGCCAACGCGATGTTGAACCTGCCGATAACCGAAAATTCATCCATCCGATTTGCTGCGGCGGACATTAATCGCGACGGCTACCTGACCAACACGGGTGCCGATGACAACGTGGCTTCCGGTGGCCGCATCAAGTACCTGTGGCAGCCCAGTGACAACTTCTCGCTGCTGGCCGGCGTCGAAATCGCCAAGCTGGGTGGCGTCGGATCGGGCAGCGTCAACAGCTACATGAACGGCAATTGCCAGAATCCGGTCGTGAACAACATTCACTATTCGAGCTGCTGGACCGATCAGTCCGAAGGATCCGGATCGAGCGATGTCGATCAGTGGGATCGCTATCACTCGACCAAGTACTGGACTGCGCTCAAGTGGAACCTGCAGGGTTTCGCCGTCAGCTTCACGCCCTCGTACAAGAGTGACTACGACATCCAGAATTCCTGCGGCATGGGTCCGTCCTGCAACATCCAGGGCGACCCGATCAAGCTCGAGCAGAACTCCGAGGAGCTGCGTTTCTCATCTTTGCCGGGACCGGCGCTGCAATGGGCCGCAGGTCTCTATCATTGGGGCTACCTCGAACAGGAAGCCGGCATGGGCCCGGGCAATCCGCCCCCGGTGACCTACTACCAGACATCCAACGGGGTATTTGGACAGCTGACCTATTCGTTTACCGATCAGCTGAGGTTGATCGCCGGTGCGCGTGAGACGCACGACTGGAAGCTGGAAACCGACGTCGTCTATGCCGATACAACGATTCCAAAGTCCGGTGACTGGCACCACTTCGACTACCGGGCTGGCGTGGAATATGACGTGACCCCGCAGGCCATGGCCTACGCCACGATTGCGACCGGCTACCGACCCGGAGGCAATAATCCGGACCAGACTTCCTATCAAACCGAACAGGTTCGCGACCTCGAGGCGGGCATCAAGAGCCGCTTCTGGGACAACCGCATGCAGGTGAATGGGGATGTCTACTGGTACGACATTCAGAATTACCAGCTGCTCGACTTCTACTTCCCCAGCTGCGCACCCGGAACTCCGCCTCCGGATACCTATAACCTCGGTGCACGCATGTACGGTGCGGACCTGAGTGTCCAGGCGTTGCTTACCGATCACGACAAGGTGAACGCAGCCGTCTCCTACATGGATGACAACTTCACCAGCAGCCAGCTGATCAGCTACAACGGCCCGACCGCGTGCGATGCAAGCACGATTACGGCGCAGTATCCGTTCGGCAATCCGGAAGTGAGTTCGTACCTGGTTAGCGCCTCACCGCTGCCGCGCGCACCTAAGTTGAGCGGCAATCTGAGCTACACGCATACGTTCTCACTGCCGGGCGGCGCGACGATCGATGCGACGCCGAGTGTGTATCTAACGGAGGCCTACTTCGTGAATCCGGTTGAGAACTCTTATGGCAACCAGCCGGGCTATGGGACTGAGAACTTCTCGCTGACCTACAAGGCAGCCGACGGCAAGTGGACGTTGGCGCTGTGGGGCAGAAACCTGAGTGACGAGGCCGTGAAGAACTCACTGAACCCAATGATCCTTGCAGCGCCCCGTACCTGGGGAGCAACGATCAATGCTCATTTGAACTGAGCTGATCCTCCTGATCGATCTGCAATGATCGGGGGCGCACCAGTGCTTGCTGGTGCGCCCTTTTTCTTGAGGGTCGATTTCACTGCAATGAAAATGGCCGGTCGTATGACCGGCAATTCAGGCTCGACAAGGTAGCCCGGAATCAGGGAAATTTCGTGAATATCGCGGCAACGGCGGCGTTGATCTTGGCCTGCGCATCGTCCCCGGTAAGTTTGGTGACATCCTCATTTGCCGAAGCATGCCAGATCGGCTGGTGCGACTGCGCATCATAGATATCGACCGCGACGCGACCCTCGCTATAGGCATACGGGTAGTCCCACGCGCCCAGATAGGCACCATGACGCCAGCCCCAGCCGTAGCCCGCGCCCCAGCCAGGATAGCCATCGCCTTCCACCACGTTGCGTACACCGATCCCGTAGCCCACGGTACAGTCGGCCGGGGCGCCGGCTGCGGCCGGCTGAACGCCCTTGGCCTGCAAATTGGTGGCAATGGCATCCCGCAGCCGGCTTTCGTTGATCGGATTGGCGAAGGCTTGTGGCTCGCCATGAGTGGCTCGGAATTCGCTCGCCCAGGTGAAAGTGTGGCAGGAGGCGATTGTGGTCTTCGGATTGTGATCCGTAGTGACCTGCACCGTAGTGCAGGCGCCCAGGACAGTTGCTGAGATCGCGGCAGCAACAGCCGTTCGAATCTGAGAATTCAACATAGTATTAACCTCCACCTTCCACACATTCGCCCATAGGGCTCCGCACACCTGCTAACGTCTCAGCGCCCGATCCGATGACAACTGCGCAGCAATCCTGCACCGCCATTTATGCTTCCGATGATATCAGGGGGAGCATAATGATAACTCCCGAGAAATTCCCGGGTCGACAGCCACTACGGCAAGCCGGAATTGGCCGCAGCAGCAGGATTAGATGGAATGCGCGCGATTTTGTTCTGGCAGGCCGCGGGGGCGGTGACCGGGCCAGCCAACGATAGAATGCATGGCAACAACCGCGCCGGGATGTCGTGGTTGCGATGCGCTAGGGTCAGAAGCGGTACCGCGCGGCAGCTGGCCAATAGCGGCCCCCCTGCAGTGCGCGTGATGGTCAGTTCGGGAGAGTCGCCGTGATCCTGATTGGTATGTTTGACTCGCCTTTTGTCCGGCGTGTTGCCGTAAGCCTCAAGCGCCTGGGATTCGAGTTCGAGCACGCCAACTGGTCGGTCGGCCGAGACTTTGATCTGATCCGCGAATACAACCCACTGGGTCGCGTGCCTACGCTGGTACTGGATGACGGTGAATCGCTGGTGGAATCCGCGGCGATTCTCGACTACCTCGATGACCAGGTGGGCAGCCGCCGGGCGTTGCTGCCGGCCAGCGGCGCCGAACGCCGTGACGCACTGCAGCTGATGGCGATCGCCACCGGCTGCGCCGAGAAGGCCGTGACGCAGGTGTATGAAGGCGCTTTCCGGCCCGCCGAGAAGCGCCACGAGCCGTGGGTGGCACGTTGCCGAATCCAGGTCGAGAGCGCGCTGTCGATGCTGGAAGGGCACTGCGCGCAGCGCGTGGATCAGGATTGGCTGGTCGGGACTGCCCTGACGCAGGCCGATATCACGGTGACCTGTGCATACAGTTTTACTGTGCAGGCCCTGGCGTTGCCGGCCGGCCTCTATCCCTCGCTGGCGGCCCGCGTGGAGCGCTGCGAGGCGCTGCCGGAATTCATCGCGACGTTCGCGGCGTTCTCGGCCCCTCAGGATTAGCGGCGCGGAAATCTATCGGTGCACATCGGTGCAGCGCAGGATGATCTGGCGCTGCACCGGGACATTGGCGGCGCTCAGGAGCAGCTCTTGCCATACGCGGGGCGCTTCCCCGCAGCCTTGGCATCGGCCTCACTCAGGTACTGACCTTGCTGCGTCTTGCCGTACCACTCATCTCCCGGGCAGTGGTAGAGCTTGGATCCGCCGTTGACCCACACCTGACCGGGGCCTCCTCCAGGCGCTACGGCGGTCGCTGGCGCCGCGCTCTTGCCTGGCGCAGCAACCGTTGCTGCTGTTGTTGACGGAGCTGCGGCCGCTGCCGCCGCAGGCGCCGCAGGAGCGCCCCACCAGCTCTGGATGCCCTGATGAGCACCGCAGGCGCCCTTCCTGGTGGCGGCAGAGGAATAGGTGCCATCCTTGCATTGCCCGGCGCTGCCGGGCAATGCGCCGGCAGGGGCCTGTGGGTTCGTCTGCGCAACTGCCGCGGCGGCCAGCAACAGTGCCGTTGCCCAGCTGATCGGCCTAAATGAGTGATTCATAACGTAACGCCCAGTGACTTGATGGCGTGGTATCCGAGGCGGGCCACGCGCCAGCCATGCACAAGAGCCAGTGCCGCCTGCAGCCGC
>Ga0181537_10003757_pt1 | contig 12844 bp, 9 predicted proteins | sample PEATcosm2014_Bin_39_FD_119765 | JGI IMG/M metagenome (GOLD analysis project Ga0181537, IMG submission 119765) | Peatland microbial communities from MTU Mesocosm Facility, Houghton, MI, USA - PEATcosm2014_Bin23_10_metaG | ecosystem: Environmental > Terrestrial > Soil > Wetlands > Peat | place...
GGCGACATGCTCAAGCTCAAATTCAACGGCAAAAGCATGGGCGTCTGGGCTGTGTGCGTGGGTGCTTATGACCGGGATGACATCATCATCCGCCGGCCGGCGTGCACAGATGCGGTCCCGGCATCAAAGTTCGCAAGCTAATCTTCGCTGGACTCGTGCTGAATGCCGCTTTAACAGGAACTTTGATCAGGATCGTGTTGATGCAAATCCGTCTCAACCATTTTGCTCTCGGAGCACGCAACATTTATGAAGCGTCGGCCCGACTGCTGAAAGAAACCGGGCTCGGTCATCAAACCGGCGATTGGGTCGGCAACACGGCGTGCCATATGGTACCTCTCGGCGGTGACGTTTTCATTGAGATCGAAGGCACCTTCATGAGTGCGCACGACTTTCTCAAGATGCCTAAGCCGAACTACACCTACGACGCGCTGGATACCGACAACGAATACAACGGCGATCACTTCACCGGAATGATGCTTGGCGTGGATACGCTGGAGGAGTTGGAGGAGATCGGCAAGCGCCTGGGCGGCGGCGTTACACCAAACTGGCCCGATCCTTACCGGCACTTCCAGAGGCCGGACGGTTATGTCCGACGCTTCCAGTCGGCGCCCTACTATGAGCCAGGCAGCGGAAAATCGCGGCCTCGCGGCATGCCAAACTTCTACTACTATCCGGACATTCCGGGGCGCCCTGCCAATCAGCCGGTATGGTCGGCGCCCCACCTGAAGATACCGACGGGCGTGAAGTGGATCGAATACGGTGGTACGGAAGAGGAGATGTCTGCGTGGCTTGATGTGCCCAAGGCCTCCGATATTCTGCCATTCAGATTTAACGGAAAAGCTTTTGGCACCTGGGCCGTCTGCGTGGGCGTCGAGGACGGAGATGACATTGTCATTCGCCGGCCACCCACTGCGGCCTCCATTAAAGAGGCATCCATATACAAGAGCACACAGTAGCCTGCTGCGGCAGTCAACGTATTCGTGCGAGCACTGAACCGATTGTGACGAGAGGAGAATTACGATGGGCACGATCAATATCCATATCAATCACTTTTCCATGGGCGCACGCAACGCCTTCGAGACGGCTGCACGGCTGCGCAATGAGACCGGTCTCAGCTTCTGGACCGGTGAGTGGGTCCGCGACACCTCCTGCCACATGGTGCCGCTGGGTAATGGCCCCCATGGCAAAGACGCCTTCATTGAGATCCAATGTTCGGTTGACGCTCACGCCCATCTGAAAGAAACCGCGCCAAACCGCCGCTACGACGCTCTACTGGCGAACACAGAAAATAACGGCGATTTATGGACAGGCCTGATGCTCGGCGTCGATTCGCGCGCCGATCTGGAAGCCGTGGCCAAGCGCCTCGGCGGCGATATCACACCCGACGACTCGCGCATCAACCCCTACAACCACTTTCAGCGCCCGAACGGCTACATTCTCGGCTATCAGGGCGGCCCACGTTTTTCCGGCGGGCAGCGCCCGTCGAAATGGCCGGCCGATATGCCGGGCTTTTACTACTATCCTGACGTCCCCAATCGCACCTCGTACCAGCAGGTCGTGCCTTGGCCGCACATGCGTACTCCAAGTGGCGTGAAATGGATCACCTTCGGGGGCACCAACGAGCTGCTCTCTGACTGGATGGGCTGCAATGCTGAGGAGATGATCCCGGTAAAGTTCAACGGCAAAGCCGTCGGCACGTGGGAAGTCTGCGTCGGCATCGAAGGCGGCGCAGATGTTGTCATCAGGCGCAATCCCACAGCCCTTTTCATTACAGACGAGTCGAAGTACCGCAACTCTCCTCGCCCAGGGTGATCTATAGCGGCCCCTCGCCGGCGGCCCGTCTAGTTGAAGAAGGGGACTAATTCCTCGTGGAACCGGAGCTCATCGCGCGAGCCTCGACAATTGGACATGTCGCATAGACGCAAAATTTGTCGACTTCAAGTTGAAAATGTTCGGCCAGTTTGCTCCTGAGCGAAGAGCGCGATGCGATGTCAACAATTCATCGGACGCGATGAAGTTGAATTCCGTTCTTTTCGAAAGCCGGATCCGCAGTATACGAGCCTGAGCGATCCCCTTAGAGGATTTAACGTCGAGTGCTTCCGTGCGCGCTTATATTTTGGAGTAAGTACCTGATTCCAGATTGGCTGCCCCCCAGGGATTTGAACCCCGATATGCTGATCCAGAGTCAGCTGTCCTGCCATTGAACGAGGGGGCAACAAGCGGCACACCGGCGTGACTTGCAGCCAGCTGGCGTTACGACCCTTGGCGGGCTCGAAAAGCCAACATCTTCATCTTACGGTTCATTCCCGGACGAGGTCAACGTGCGCCGGTGCCGGAAAAGTTTGCTCCCTCAGGTTTGAAAGAGCTCCGTCGCGGAGATGCGCCCGCGTGACGAAGATGTGGCGCGAATCCCGAATTTTGCGGATTTTTCTCGGGCAATCATTCGAAATTCATGCATTTAGCTGAGAATTTCAGGTATCGAATGTTGGTTCTCCGTAGAATCCAAAGTTAACAGGAACCAAGCATTTACGCTTAGTACTGATGTAGAATTAGCGGGTAGAATGGAACTGACCCTCAATATCGGTTGGGTGCTGGTTGCGATCTGGATGGTCTGCACATGGTTGCGAACCGCTTCGCGCGGGACCAATCATCGCCGTGCGCAGGCTGTGACTCTAGCGGTTGCCATCCTGATTCTGTTGCCGGCAATCTCCATGACGGACGACCTGATTGCGGCGCAGAATCCGGCTGAAGTGGTAAGCAGTATGCGCCGAGATGTTGACGGCACTTTACCGCATTCGATCGCCTCCTCGTCGGCAGCGCTTCCGCAGCCGACGTTTGAGGCGCCGCCAATTGCGGTTGTGGGCATGGCGGCGCCCAGCCGTCTTTCGGCCCCGATCGTTGACCATCCTGCCCTCACTACGGTACAGAATCGCCCGCCTCCGTCCGCCTGATTTTTCCTCTGCGTTTCCTTCCAGTTGATTTGCAGCTTTTCCTTGTTCGCCGTGCAGCCCGCGGCGCAAAGGCATTGTATGAAAAGAAACTTCCCTTCCCTGCATCGAGGAGCGATGGCCTTAATCCTTGCGCTGGCTGGGGGCAATTTATCGGCTCAGCAGGGCCTGACGTGGGATCAGGTAAAAGCAAGATTTGAGTCCAGCAACCCCGCATTGAAGGCCGATGCCGACAACGTGGATGAGATGCGGGCCGAAGAGATTACCGCTTACCTGCGGCCTAACCCGCAACTGACTGTTGGCACAGACGGCACGCAGATTGTGCCGCATGACGGGGCCTGGCAGTCGTTCAAAGGCACTGACGTTGTTCCCAACATCAGCTACTTGCACGAGCGCGACCATAAGCGCGAATTGCGGCGGGAGAGCGCGCGCGAAGGGACGCGCATCTCTGAGTCGGAGCATGAGGACCTGAAGCGAACCCTGGAGTTCACGTTACGCACGGCTTTTGTGCAGACGCTTGAGGCCAAGACGGTGCTGGATATGGCCAAGGCGGATCTGGACTACTACGACAAAATCATCGGCATCAGCCGCGACCGCCTGAGAGCCGGCGACATCGCGCAGATTGATTTCGACCGTATTCGTTTGCTGCGCGTGCAATACGAATCCGAGCTGCAGAATGCGATTGTGAACCTGCGGACGGCGAAGATCCAACTGTTGCAGCTGCTGAACGACCGCACGCCGACGGAACAATTTGACGTGACCGGAACCTACGATTTCTCAGACACGCTGGCGCCGCTCGAGGATTTCCGCCGGACAGCTCAGGATGCACGGCCCGACCTGCAGGCGGCACTTGAAACGATCCAGCAGTCGGAAACCAATCACAAATTGGCGATGGCGAATGGGTCGACCGATCCGACGTTGAGCGCCTGGTACACATGGAATTCTTCGAATAACAACCCCGATGGGCTGCAGACACTCGGCGCCAGCGTGAATATCCCGCTGCGCATCTTCGACCGCAACCAGGGTGAAAAGCAGCGGACGCAGATCGACATCGATCGCAGCCGGCAGGCCAGCGATGCGACGCGCGCGCAGGTTTTCAGCGATGTGGATACGGCCTACGCCGAGGTGCAGAGCAACATCGAATTGCTGAAGCCGTACAAGGCCGAATACAACGATGAAGCGTTAAAGGTTCGCGACACCGTGACATATTCCTACCAGCACGGCGGTGCTTCGCTGATGGAGTTTATCAATGCGCAGAGCGATTTCCGCCAAGTGCAACTGGCCTACGTGCAACTGATCGGCGCCTACTTGACATCCGCAGCGCAACTGAATCTTGCCGTCGGGCGCGAGGTGATCCAATGATGAAACTTCCCTGTTTGAAAGCCGCGTGGTGTGCGGCCGCTCTTCTTTTTCTCACAGGTTGCGGAAAGAAATTCGACCCGGCGAGCGGCGCGGCTCCTACATCGCAGGTTGTCGAAACCGGAAACGCGGGCCTGGTTACTGTCGACAATCCAGACCAGTTTCCGACAGTGGCGGCGGGCAAGATTGACAAACCGGAGAAGCTAGATGCAACCGGCTCGGTCTTACCCGACATTTCGCGGGAAGTCCCCGTTATTTCTCTCGCCAATGGCCGCGTGGTCGACATTAAGGTGCGGCTCGACGACAACGTCAAGAAAGGACAACTGCTATTCAGCGTCGAGAGCCCGGACATAAGCGGCGCGTTCAATGCGTATCTGAAGGCGGTGAACGACGAGCAGCTTGCCAACGCGGGATGGATTCGCGCCCAGGATCTTTACCAGCACGGCGCCATCTCCAAAGCCATGTATGAGCAGGCCGACGATGCGGAAAAGAATGCGAAGGCCGACCTGACGATGGCGGACCAACAGCTGAAGATCCTCGGTCTGGACAAGAATCATCCCAGCCCCGTAGTAAGCGTGTATGCACCGACCTCCGGCGTGATTGTCTCTCAGAACATTACCAATGCAGCGGCGGCAGGCGTGGCACTATCGGGATCAGCAACTGCGTTCACCATTGCCGATCTAAGCTCTGTGTGGATCGTCTGCGATGTTTATGAAAACGACCTTCCCAAAGTTCATCTTGGCCAGGAGGCGCAGATCAAAGTCAGCGCGTATCCCGACAAAATGATCGTAGGCCGCGTGAGCGACATCGGGCCGGTGATGGATCCGACGATCCGCACGGCCAAAGTGCGCATTCAGGTTGCGAATCCCGGATTTCTGAAGCTTGGAATGTTTGCGACCGCATCGCTATTGAGCCGCACGACAACCACGCGTGCCGTTGTGCCGGCCAGCGCCATTCTGCACCTGCACGACAGGGAATGGGTCTTTGTCCCCGGCGGCCAAGGGCAATTCAAGCGCCTTGAAGTTCAGGGTGGCGACATGCTGGATGGCGGTCAGCAGGAGATCTTGTCAGGGATATCGCCCGGCCAGCGGGTAGTGAAGGACGTTTTGAACCTTCAATCGACGGTGGAGGCACAATGATTCGAGGGCTTCTCGACTTTGCGCTTAAGAGCCGTTTTCTTGTCCTGGCCCTCACCGTCCTTCTGTTTGCCTGGGGAATCGTATCGTTTCACCGGCTTCCAGTGGAGGCCTATCCCGATGTGGCCAACAATTATGTCGACGTCATTGCGCAGTGGCCAGGAATCTCCGCCGAACAGATCGAGCAACAGGTCACCATTCCCCTAGAAACGGCGATGAACGGCATCCCCGGAATAGCCCACGTGCGCTCGTGGTCGATTTTCGGGCTCTCGACCGTGGAGATTGTTTTTGGCGAGGACACATCCGATTTCGAAAACCGGGAACGGGTGCTTGAGCGGCTTTCCCAGGCGACGCTCCCCGCAGGCGTTGTTCCCCAAATGGGAACCGACTGGAGCCCCGTCGGCCAGATTTATTTCTACACGTTGCGAAGCTCAAATCCCGCATACGACGTAATGAACCTCAAGACCGTTGAAACCTGGGTGGTCGAGAAGAACCTCAAGTCTGTTCCCGGCGTCGTGGACATCAATCCATTTGGAGGGCCGACTCGCGAATATCAAGTACGCCTCGATCCTGAAAGGCTTGTCGATTATGGGTTGAGCAACGGCCAGGTGGAGCAACAGCTTACCAATAACAACGCGAATGGCGGCGGCAGCTTTATCCAAGAAGGCCAGCAACAGGTCAATGTGCGCGAAGTGGGCCTGGTCCGTGACATCCAGGACATCGAGGGCACGGTGATTTCCACGAAAAGCGGAACGCCTATCCGGGTGAAAGACTTAGGGGTCGTTGAACAAGGCCCGATGATTCGACTGGGGCAGTTTGGCGACACGTATCGCCGCAAGGACGGAAAGCTGGCTGACAATGACGATGTGGTTTCCGGGATTGTTGCACTGCAGAAGGGTGCGAATGCCCAGCCTACTCTCGACAGCGTAAACCAAAAAATGAAGCAGCTGAACGATCAAATACTGCCTAAAGGCGTAAGTATCTCTGCCTTCATCGATCGCAGTGATTTGCTCCACTTTACGACGCACACGGTTCTGCGGAATTTGACTGAAGGCATGGTGCTGGTTGCGATTATCCTTTTTGTATTTCTTGGCAACGTGCGCGGCGCGTGCATCGTTGTGTTGACGATTCCTTTCTCACTGCTTTTCGCCGCCACTTGTCTTGACCTGCGGCAGATTCCCGCAAACCTTCTTTCGTTGGGAGCGCTGGACTTCGGCATGGTGGTCGACGGCGCCGTGGTGATGGTCGAAAACATCATCCGCCATCTTTCTCACGGCAACGGAAGCCGCAGCCCCGGGGAAAACATTCGCGACGCTGCTCACGAAGTACAGCGACCGGTGTTTTACGCGATTGCGATCATCATTACAGCTTATTTGCCGATTTTCACTCTTCAGTCCGTTGAAGGACGCCTGTTCAGACCCATGGCGTGGACGGTGGCATTTGCGCTACTTGGGGCGTTGACCTTTTCCATCATTATTGCTCCGGTCCTGGCGAGCTTTTTGCTCGCCAAAGGCGCAAAGGAATGGAGAAACCCGATGATGGAGTATCTCAAGGCGCGCTATCGAAGCGGCGTTACCTGGGCCATTCATCACCACAGGATCACGATCGGCGCGGGCGTGTGCTGCCTGATTCTCGGCATCATCCTTGCATTCAGCGGCGTGATCGGCTCCGAGTTTCTGCCGCATTTGGATGAAGGGTCGCTTTGGGTGCGCGGTTCTCTCGAACAAAGCGTTGGCCCCGATGAAAGCATTCGCGTCGCCAATCAGGCCAGACAGATTCTCTGCTCCTTTCCCGAGGCAACAGAGTGTACAAGTCAAACGGGCCGTCCTGATGACGGGACAGATCATACCGGATTCTTCAACACAGAGTATTTCGTGGGACTAAAACCCAAGGAGCAGTGGAGGCCCATTTTTCATGATGATAAAGAGAATCTGATCGCCTCAATGAGCCTTGCTCTCGAGCAGAAGTTTCCTGGCGTCGTCTGGGGTTTTTCGCAGCCGATCGAAGACAACATGGAAGAAGCGGTCAGTGGCGTGAAAGGCGAGCTTGCGACCAAGGTCTACGGAAGTGACCTGCACACCTTAGAAGATCTTGCGGGCCAGGTTGATTCCGTGATGAACCGCGTGCGCGGTATTGCCGATATTGGAGTTTTCCAGGTAACCGGCCAGCCTGACCTGGACGTGACAGTCGACCGCGCGAAAGCGGCACGCTGGCAGATTAATGTGGCGGACGTGCAAGATGCCATCCAGACTGCCGTCGGAGGCAACGCCCTCACGCAGGTTTTGAGGGACGAGGAGGTTTACAACCTCACCCTGCGGTATCTGCCTAAGTACAGAAACACCCGGGAAGCGATCGAGAATATCCGCCTGTTATCTCCGTCGGGCGAGCGCGTTTCTCTTGCCCAGCTTTGCGATGTGCGCGAAGCCGACGAAGGCTCTGAAATCTATCGGGAAAACAACGAGCGCTATGTTGCTATCAAGTACAGCGTGCGGGACCGCGCATTGGGCGATGCCGTGCGCGAGGCGATTCAAGCCGTGGACACGCAGGTGAAGCTGCCGCGCGGCTATCACATCGGCTGGGAGGGCGAGTATCAGAGCGAGCTCCGCGCAGAAGCGCGCATGGCCATCATCGTGCCGCTCACGGTGCTGTTGATCTTTGTAATTCTGTATACGATGTATAAGTCGCTGAAATGGGCTCTCCTTATTCTGGCTACTGTGGCGATGGCCAGCATTGGAGGATTGCTTGTTCTCCTGATTACGCGCACGAATTTCAGCGTCTCGTCGGAAGTTGGCTTTCTGGCGCTCTTTGGCGTTTCGGTGCAGACGGGCGTCATCATGCTGGAGTACATCAATCAACTGCGTGCGCGGGGCGAAACAATTGAGGAGGCTGCGATAGAGGGCGCGATTCTGCGATTGCGTCCGATCATGATGACCATGCTGGGCCTGTTGCCGGCAGCCGTTTCACACGGCATCGGTTCCGATTCGCAGCGGCCTTTTGCGATCGTCATTGTTGGCGGGTTGATGGCGAATCTCATCATGAGTATCTTCCTGCTGCCGACCTTGTATGTGTGGGTGGCGCGCCGGGACGATATTCTGCCGCGAGTGGAAGCGGATACGCAGGAGGGGTATTAGGGCGGCATCAAAGCGATCATCCCGATTTGGCTCGCTACTCTTCGCGCAGGACTTCAAGCGGCCGCAGTCCGAGAATTCTGTAGCTGGCGATCCAGCCGGTGGCGGTGGCCAATGCGGCTGTTCCAACAAGCGCCACGAATGTCGCGACCCACTCGAATTGAAATGCGACGTCGGCGCGGCGCAGAAGGATGCGCGCGAGAAGGTTAGCAAAGACGACTCCGACCGCACCCGCGAGCAGTCCCAGAACGCTGAACTCGACACTGAAGGTGCGTACAATGCGCATGCGCGTGGCGCCGAGGGTCTTGAGCACGACCGCTTCCTGCATCCGGCGAAAGCGGGTGCTGGCGATACTTGACGCTAGAATCGTCAACCCAGCAAGGATCGAGAATCCCGCGAGCAGGCGAACGACAAAAGTAATCTGATCGACGACGCTCTCGATCCGCTGCAAAACGTCGGCAACGTTGATGATGGTAACGGTGGGATAGGCCGCGAAGAATGCGCGTTCCATCGCGGGCACTTGCGCCGGATCGATGTGCGCACCGCCGTACCATGTGGACGGCTGGTCAGAGATGAGTCCAGAGGGCAGAACAAACGAAACGCGCGCACTGAGGTGTTGACCGTCGGAACGGTAGGTGGCAGCCACTGTGAGTGTGCGCGTCGTGCCGCCTGTTTCTAATTCCACTGCGGAACCCACGCCGAGGCCAAGGCGTTTAGCCACGCCATCGCCGACGGCGAGCTGAGTAGCCTGGGAGTTCGACCACCATTTACCCTGCGTGATTTTGTCACCGTCGGGCGGTGCATCGGCCCAGGTAAGTTCGGCGCTCTCAAGCATGCGGCGCGGATAGTGCTGGCCCTTCATCTCTTCAATGGGTTGGCCGTTGATGGAAATGAACCGGCCGACGACCACTGGCATCAGATTCAGTTGCTGGCTGACGCCGGGCTGGTGCGCGAAGAACGCCTTCACGCCAGCAACTTCATCAGAGCGCACGTCAACCAGAAAAACATTGGGCAAGCTAGGGGCAGCAGTTTCGCGCAGGTCGCGGAGGAGCCCTTTCTGCATGAGATAGACCGCGAGGATGAGCATAACTCCCGTGCCAAGCGCGGCGAGCACCGCAGCGGATTGATTTCCGGGCCGATAGAGATTGGCGAGGCCGTGCCGCAGCGATGAAGGCAGGCGCAGGCGCGTGCGGTCGAGCATGAATCGCACCGTGAAGAGCGCGATGGCCGCCAAGGCAAGGAGAACCGCGAGCGTAACGACAAATAACAAAGCGAATGTCGCACCCACTTTTACCGAGTCGGATAGCGCCCACGCGATGCCGCCGAGTGCGGCGATCACCAAAGCGGCGATTCCGAGTTGCAAGCGGCGATTCCACCAGCGGGCGAACCAACCGCCAATGCCCGGCGCGCGCGATTCAACCAGCCTGCGTAATACCAGCACCGGCCTGACGGCGCGCACGTCAAGGAGGGGGGGCAAACAAAAGAGCAGCGTAGTAAGCAAGCCCGTCGCCAAGCCGGCCAGCGCCGATTGCCAGGGAAATGCGAAGGCAACATGGAAGGTGATCAGCGGACCGAAGGCTGCCGGCAGCGCGACCATGACAACGATCCCCGCGGTAACGCCTAACAGTCCGCCTGCTAAACCGAGCGCGAGTGTCTGCAAAAGAAAGATACGCAACAGATCAGAAGAGTCGGCGCCGATGGCCTTGAGGATCGCGAGCATATCCATGCGCTGCTCGAGATGAGCGTGCATGGCCATGGCGACGCCAATTGCACCGAGGACCATGGCGACCAAACAGATAAGGCTAAGGATGGAGGTCGCGTTGTCGAGGCCGCGACTGAGCGCCGGATTACCCTCGCGAAAGTCCATGACCTGCGCTTCGGGAAGCGCAGTTTCAAGCTGCGTGCGCACCGCAGCGGTTTCGGCGTTGGCAGTGAGACCTGCAGGCGGCTTGTCGGGCAGCTTGACGAGCAAGCGCCGGCTGGCCCGGCTCCCCGGCGCCAGCAATCCCAAGCGATCGAGCGAAGCCTGCGAGATCATGACGCGCGGTCCCATGCCTACGCCAGCACTGATGCGATCGGGCTCCTGTTTGAGCGCCGCGGTAATAGTAAAGCTTTCGCCGCCAAGGCGCATTACGTCGCCCACATGCGCATTGAGGCGGATGAGAAACTCATCGGCGACGACGGCAGAGTCGCCCTTGAGAGCCTGCTGCAACGACATCGCCGGCTCCAGGTCGGCAGTTCCGTAGTAGGGGTATTCAGCGGGATCGACGGCTTTGAGCGATATGAGCAGCGGCACTTGATTGGGCGGAACGGAAGCCATCGAGAATGTTTCGGTGACCCAGGTGGAGCGGACGGCGCTGGCGCTCTGGGCCGATAGCGCCGCGATCTTGCTGGATTCGTCGGCTGTGGGGGCGCGGAACATGCGCGCACTCAAATCCCCGGCCAGCAGGGACCGAGCTTCGGTACTCAAGGTTTGCCGGAAGCTGTCGCTGAGGCCACGTACGCCCACGAGCGCGGCGACTCCCACAGCCACCGACAGAACGACGAAACCGAACTTGCCTGGTGCGGATTTCAAGTCGCGCCAGCCGATAGCGGCCGCGCGCTTCAAACTCAACGCGCGCTTAGCCATCGGTTCTCTCGTCCTGGCTTTTTCCCTGGACTTGGGCGAAGGCCGCCAGTGGAGCGGGCAAAGTGTCCTCCACAACCAGGCCATCTTTGAGAACGATTTTGCGATCTGCCCGGCTGGCGACTTCAGGGTCGTGCGTGACAAGCACGAGCGTGGTTCCAGCCTTACGGTTTCGATCGAGCAGCAAATCGAGAACGAGGTGTCCGTTCACTGAGTCGAGGTTGCCAGTGGGCTCATCAGCCATGACGACCGGAGGCTCGGTGACGAAAGCTCGTGCCAGCGCAACGCGCTGCTGTTCGCCGCCGGAAAGTTGCACTGGATAGTGATCCATGCGCTCTTTGAGGCCAACCTCGTCAAGCAGGCGGCGTGCCTGCGCGAGACCGCTTCCTTCGATGTTGAGCTCATAAGGCAAGAGCACATTTTCAAGAGCGGTGAGAGTCTGGATGAGTTGGTAGGACTGAAAGACGAAGCCGATTTTGCGGCCGCGCACCGCGGCCAGGTCGGCCTCGGCCAGGTTGTGGATCGGCACTCCATCGAGCCAGATCTCGCCCTCGCTGGGGGTATCGAGACCAGCGAGCAGTCCAAGGAGCGTGCTCTTACCGCTTCCGCTGGCGCCAACGATGGCCACAAATTGTCCGGCAGGAACAACCAGCGAGATTCCCCGCAGAATTTCAACGCGCCGCGCGCCGTTTTGGATCCACTTCTTCGCCCCCTTGACCTGGATCAACGAACCCTCCCCACTCAATGGCAGTGTAAATCGCCGGTCGGAGATCGCCAGACACTCGCACGCGCAGCTACACTAGTGTTGTGGACGTTTGGCGCATGCTTTTTGTTGTGTGTTGGCTGTTTTTCGCCAGCCCGCTATATGCCGCGGATCGCCCGATTGTCATTTGTTTTGGTGACAGCATCACTGCGGGTCTTGGCCTCCCGTCCGGCCAGGCTTATCCCGATGTCTTACAGAAGAAACTTGACGCACAGGGCTACAACTACAAGGTGGTCAACCAGGGCACGAGTGGCGCGACGACCAAAGATGCGCTTGCGGCACTCCCCTTCGTGCTGCGCATGCACCCCGCAGCCGTAATTGTGGAGTTTGGGGGCAATGACGGGCTGCGCGGATTGCCTGTAGAGTTGTCGCGCGGCAACCTCGATCAGATTCTGACGGGCCTGGAGAAGGCGCATGTGAAGATTTTGCTCGCCGGTATCACACTTCCACCGGATTACGGTCCGGATTACATTCGATCATTCGATCAAATTTTTCGTGATCTGGCTGCAATACATCATGTGGCCTTTGTGCCAATGCTCTACAAGAATCTTGTCAACGTGCCCGGAACGATCCAGGAAGACGGAATTCACCCCACGGCCAAAGGATCCGCAATCATCGCCGACACGATATTGCCGGTGCTGAAGCCGCTGTTGCACGAGGCACCGTAAGGCTTCTGAATTGCGTGTGAGGCAAAAGGGCGGCGATTCTTGCCACGTGGCCGTGGCGCTCGTTCGTATTCGCCTGAAAACAGCGACAGCCAGAATTGCCCGGCTGTGCCATCTGTTCTGAATTCGGTTGCCGATCAGGCCGCCCAGTGCCAGTTATCCCTTGGCCGTCGATAGCGCCTTGACGCGCGCGTTCAAGCGGCTCTTGTAGCGGGAAAC
>Ga0181537_10003758_pt1 | contig 12841 bp, 13 predicted proteins | sample PEATcosm2014_Bin_39_FD_119765 | JGI IMG/M metagenome (GOLD analysis project Ga0181537, IMG submission 119765) | Peatland microbial communities from MTU Mesocosm Facility, Houghton, MI, USA - PEATcosm2014_Bin23_10_metaG | ecosystem: Environmental > Terrestrial > Soil > Wetlands > Peat | place...
CCGCCGGTCGACTCCGGCTGTTTCCACTTACACAAATTCCTTCAGCTTCTCGCGCAGTGTCTGGTAGGCGCGGAAGAGCAGCGACTTCGTCGCCGACTCACTCAACTTGAGCACTTCCCCGATCTGCCGGTAATCCATTCCCTGGTACTTGTGCATCAGCACCGCCATCCGCTGTCGCTCGGGCAGGGCCATCACGTGCGTGCGGATGGCCGCCATCCGCTCATCGCGCATCATGCGCTGCTCCACCGACATTTCGTCGTCGGCCACGTCCGGCGTCGTACCGCTTTCCTCGTCCGGTGCATCCAGGTAGAGGGTTTGCGCTGTCCGTTCATGCCGGGTGTCGCGCGCGTGGTTCACCGCCAGGTTCGTCGCGATCCGGTAAAGCCAGGTCGTGAACTTCGCCTCGGCCCGATAGCTCTCCCTCGACCGATAGACGCGCAGAAATACTTCCTGCGCCAATTCTTCCGCAATGGCCTGGTTGCGGACCATACGGAAGAGAAAGTGAATCATCGCCCGGTGGTATTTCTGGACCAGGTAGTTGAATGAGGCTTCGTCGCCCGCTGCCACACGCAGCATTACAGCCGCGTCGCCCGCGGTCTCCACAGCGCCCACAAGGTTTTGCGGTCCCGGGTCCGGCCGCGAGGCCGAACCCGCTCCCAGAACCGAGTTGTCCAGGACCAGAGTCGCCATATCTTCTGGAACCCCATTCGTCTCGGAAGGTTGCGCGTTATCTGCGGGTTCCTGCGCAGTCTTGGTGCTGATATTGGGCTTCGCGGCCCCGTTCTGTCCCTTGTCGCGCCGGAAGCCGGCGGATTTGTCTGCAAGAGAGGTCTGGAATGGGTCATCAGGGCCGGTTCCTGAACCGATTCCTGGGCCGGTTTCGGCCAGTTTGAAGCCCCCCAACACTGGAATTGGACGCAGAGCCGCCTCCCCGTCAGGCGGAAATTCTGCTGCAAAGCGGATTGATCTTGGTCTCCAAATCATCGGAGGCTTTTCCGGGCAAACGCCAGCCCCGGTTGAACTCCAGGGTTGGCCGTAAAGCCCCGCTGGTGTTACTCTAACGCATGGGATGCCCCACTGGCGTGGCTTTCGCCAGTCCTCTTTTGGGGCGGTTAACTCAGCGGTAGAGTGCCACCTTCACACGGTGGAAGTCGCAGGTTCGAATCCTGCACCGCCCACCATGACATTCCTCACCTGAAGATTCCCTCCTGATAACCCGTTGACGGCGCAATTCCTCTTCGTGCGTGGAAATTTGGCGATGCCTTTCCCATCTTTGCTTTGGCTTGGTGTGCTGGATCACACAGCCTGCCGGGGTGCGGCGATATACACTTCCATTCGTTGTTCCTGAAGACTTGAACCATGCCTGTTGAAGAAAAAGTTCGCTCTCGGAGCTACGCGCGCGGACCGGATCGTCCGCTGCTGGAGCTGACCATCGGTGACCTTCTGCACCGGACGGCGGAACGGTTTGGGGACCGGCTGGCTGTGGCTTCCTGCCATCAATCGAAGCGCATGACGTGGGCCGAACTCAGCGATGAGGCCGACCGCGTCGCGCGCGGGCTTTGGTCGCTGGGCATCCGGCGCGGCGACCGTGTGGGGCTGTGGTCCACCAACTGCATTGAGTGGATCGTGATGCACATGGGTTGCGCGCGAGCCGGGGCTGCCCTGGTGAACGTGAACCCGGCTTACCGCTCGCACGAACTGCAGTACACGCTGAAAAAGTCGCGCATGAAGGCGCTCTTCCTCTGGCACCGAGATAAACGCGCGGACTACGAGGAAATTCTGGACCGTGCGCGGCACGGTCTCGAACTTGAGCTGAAGCATACTATTTACTTCGATTCCCCGAAGTGGCCGTCGCTGAGGGACATGCCGGGCGAACTGCCCGCGCATGTGTCCGTGAACGATGTAGCCAACATCCAATACACGTCAGGAACGACCGGCCTACCCAAGGGCGTGATGCTGACCCACCACAACATCGTGAACAATGGGCAGTTTCTAGCCCAGGGATTTCACTACACGGAACTGGACCGCATCTGCCTGCCGGTACCGCTCTTTCATTGCTACGGCTGCGTCATCGGCACCATGACAGCGGTAAATACCGGCGCGGCAATTCTGCTGCCCAACTGGACCTTCGACGCGCGAGCGACGCTGAAAACGATCCACGAAGAACGGGCAACCTCTGTTTATGGGGTGCCGGCCATGTACGTGGCGGAGATGGCGCTGCCCGACTTTCCCAGCTACGACCTCACGAGCCTGCGAACCGGCATGATGAGCGGTGCTCCCTGTCCCGTGGAGCTGATGAAAAGGGTACTTAACGGGATGCACTGCGGCGAACTGGTGATTGCCTACGGGCAGACGGAGACTTCGCCCGTGGTGACCATGAGCGACGCGACAGACACCATTGAGATTCGCGTCAAAACTGTGGGCCGGGCGATGCCCCAGACCGAGATTCAGATTGTCTCCACAGCTACCGGTGAAACGCTGCCCGTGGGAGAGCAGGGCGAGGTGTGCGCGCGCGGCTATGCCGTGATGAAAGGCTATGACGGCGACCCGGAAGGGACGGCGACCGTGATCGCACCCGACGGATGGCTGCACACAGGCGACCTGGGGATCATGCACGGGGACGGCTGCATCCACCTCACCGGACGCTCGCGGGACGTGATTATTCGCGGCGGAGAAAACATTTATCCGCGCGAGGTGGAAGAATTCCTGTACACGCATCCCAAGGTGGATGAGGCGCAGGTGGTCGGCGTTCCCAATGCCCGACTTGGCGAGATTGTTGCCGCGTGGATCCGGTTGAGGCCGGGCCTGGAACCGGGTGTCGACGTAACCGAGGACGAGATTCGCGGCTGGTGCCAGGGACAAATCGCGTATTACAAAATTCCCGAACATATCCGCTTTGTGATCGAGTTTCCGGCCACGCTCTCGGGCAAAATTCAGAAGTACAAGATTCGCGAATTTGAGATCGAGGCCCGCGGATTGCAGTCGTTGGCGAACGCGGCGACCGCGTAAGCTTGGGACCAGCTGGCCCATCCCAGGGCGCCCCAAGTCTCATCCGCCGCGGCGGAAGACCTGGGAATCACTAAGTCACCCCAATTGCTGTTTCCTGACTCCCTTACCGCACAGGGCACCTCGCTATCGGCATGTCAGTTCGGTCGGCTTCCAGCACGATCGGCAATGAGCATTCGCCGCCGCTCCCACAATCAAGCCAATCCACCTGTTTGAAGGCGCGCGTTGGCGAAGCCAGAAGCCGGTACCGTCCCTTCGGGATCATCCCCAGGCGAAAGAGCCCTTCGTCGTCGGTCGTCACCTTCTTGACGAATGTCTGCCTGTACTCATTTTCGAAAAGTCTCAGCTCAACAATGCTGCCCTTGACCGGATCGCCATTGGAATCGCGAATACGGCCTCCCAACAGCACCCATCCCGAGAGCACAAGATTGGGCTTGATGCGCTCTAGCCTCTCACAATCAACAGGGACCGGTTGGCCCGGGGATACGCTTTGAGCCATCGCCGGGGCCGCAAGTGCAACCATCAAAAAAGCTGCCCTGAATTTCATGCGGGCATTATAGGCCCGGTAACCAATCACACGTAACCCTATCGTAACTTTTGTAACTTTATCCGTACTTGTACGCTTTTTTGCCTTCCTGCTTGGAAGTTGACCCTATCTATCTGCTATCTTCCCCAGCGGCCTTCCGCGCTGATTAGTCAGGCCTCAAACCTTTTAAGAAAGCACCAACTCAATCCATCATCGCGAAGCAGACTTGATCCTGCCCAGGCAGACTCGAAACCATCCATTCTCGTCCGTCCAGCTCTCCACAGGCTCAAAACCCGCACTACTCAACAAAGCCTCAGCCTGCCCTGGTAGATATTTATAGCTATTCTCCGTGTGAATTCGCTCTCCCGCTTCGAACTCCACCACCATATCCAGCCCATTCACCCGAACCCGCTGTGCCGTCCGGCTCTCCAGATGCATTTCCATCCGCGACTCGGTCCGGTTCCACACCGCGCGGTGCTCGAACGCATCCAGTTCGAACTCCGCATCCAGCTCCCGGTTCATCCGGGCCAGCAAATTCAGGTTGAAATCCGATGTCACCCCGGCCGCATCGTCATAGGCCGCCAGCAGCGTCGCCTCATCCTTCGTCAGGTCTACGCCAAGCAACAGCCCGTCTCCCGGCCTTAGCCCTGCGCGCACTCGCTCCAGCAGTTGCTCCGCCTCCCACGGCTCAAAATTTCCAATGCTCGAACCGATATACAGCACCAGCCGCCGCTCGCCCGGCGCCGCTTCAATCTCAAACTGGTGGCAGTAGTCCTCCACCCGCGGCATTACTGTCACTTCCGGTAACTCCCGCTCTATGCGCTCCCGCGCCGCCTCCAGCGCGCTGGCGGAAACGTCAACAGGTTCGTACGTCACTGTTCCTTGCCGCGCAATCGCCGCTTTCAGCAGCAGCCGCGTCTTGTCCGCCGACCCAGCTCCCAGCTCCGCAATCCTCAGCCGCTCGCAGCCAACTCCATTCCGGTCGAACTCATTCGCTCCCGCCGCCCGCGCAATCATTCCGTCGGCGTGATCTGCGAAAATCCGGCGCTCAGTCCGCGTTAGATAATACTCCGGCCGCTCCGTAATCTCTTCAAAGAGGCGCGACCCCGCCTCATCGTAAAAAAGCCAGGAAGGCAGCCGCTTGGGCCGAGCCGCCAGCCCCTCCCGGACGACAGAGGCTACTCGTTCCTGAACAATTTCTGGACTGGTGATAGGGAAGGCGATTGTAGTCATGCGCTTTCTTGGATGCCTCGTCCACCGAATGAGTTACTAAAAAGCCAGCCGAATCCCGGAAAACTGCCAGCGCGTCTCCGGTCCAAAGAAATTTCGATAGCTGGCCCGTACATGCGCCGCGGGCGTCACGCACGACCCGCCCCGCAACACCATCTGCCCGCTCATGAATTTCCCGTTATACTCACCCAGCGACCCCGCCAATGGCCGGAACCCCGGATACCCCAGGTACGCGCTCGCTGTCCACTCCCAGCAATCGCCAAACAACTGTGCAGGTCCCTCGTTTTGGGCGACCTCCGCAACCGGTCCCGGCATCAGTCTTCCCGAGTCCAGCAGGTTCCCTGTCACCGCCCGTCCCTCCGCCACCGTCTCCCACTCAGATTCCGTCGCCAGCCGCCTGCCCGCCCATCGCGCATAAGCGTCGGCTTCAAAGTAGCTCACATGGCTCACCGGCACCCTCTCAATTCGTTTCATCTGCTGGTCGCCGCGCAATGTAAACACGTTCCACTCCCCGCTTTCGCTCGTCCAGTAGAGGGGCGCTCGCCAGCCAAGATTCTGCACCGCCGACCACCCCGCCGAAAGCCAGAACTCCGCGCGCCGATACCCGCCATCCTCCATGAACTCCGCAAACTCGCCGCAGGTCACCAGCCGGTTTGCCAGCGAAAACGGCTCCAGCCAAACCCGGTGCCGCGGCATCTCGTTATCGAAGCAGAACCCATCGCCTCCGTGCCCAACTTCCCGCAGCCCTCCTTCGAATGATTCGAACCTCAATGCCCCAAAACCGCTCGACGGGTGGCCCAGAGCCTGCCCTGAGCCTGTCGAAGGGTCTCGATTTTGAGACCCGGGATCTGAAGTGCTGTCACTTAAATAAGCCGGCCTAAGCGGATTCGTAAAAAATGCATGCAGAATATCCGTCAGCAGCAATTCCTGGTGCTGTTCCTCGTGGTTCAATCCAAGCTCAATCCGTTTCAGCGCTTCTGCCTCTGGATTCCTTCTCAGCAGCGTCTCGATCCCCTCGTCCACATGCTCCCGGAATCGCAAAACTTCCTCGAGCGCCGGCCGCGAGAAGGACGACCTCAGCCGCTTTTCCGGAAACTTCGCGAAACTTTCGTAATAGCTGTTGAACAGCCACGCAAAATCCGGATTGAAAAGCCGGTAGCCGGGCAGGAACTCCCGCAAAATGAATGACTCGAAGAACCACGCCGTATGAGCCAGGTGCCATTTCGCGGGCGAAGCTTCCGGTGTCGATTGCACCATCATGTCCTCAGCCGTCAGAGGCGCGCACAGCCCAATCGTGCGCTGCCGCACCGAGCGAAACCGCTCGCCTATCTCCGTTTGCACACTACATCCGGCAATCGTACCCATCATTCGCCCCCCAACACTGGCAAGAGTGTACCCCGAAATGGGAAAGATGCCATCCACTGGCCTCTAGTTCCCCGAATTGCATCTTAAAACTCTCCTATCCCCTTGACGAATCTTTATCGAAGAGAGCATTAATATACTGTAAATTTTTCAACAAACGATCAGAATGGCGATCGTACTAATTCCTTCGTCGGGAGGGAATATGAGTCGCTTCGATGTAAGGCGCTTGCTGATGGCGAGCGCCGTTTTCGCAGTCCTTGTTACCGGCCCTGAAGCGCCCTTCACTCGGGCCCAAGGCCAGGCTCCAGACCCCTCAGCGCCTGAAGCACCTCAACCCGTGCCCCCCGAGTTTAAGCAGGATTTTCAACTAACTCCCGAAAACGTCGGCGATGCGCTCATGGTGCATCAGCGTTATCAGGCCGCTCTTGAATCCTACGGGAGGGTTACCCCTGCCTCTTCCAGTCTTGAAAACAAGATGGGCATCGCCTACCAGATGATGTTCAGTTCTACCGAAGCGGAGCGGTGTTACAAGGCGTCCTTGAAGCTGGACCCCCAAAATGCTCACGCCCTCAATAATCTGGGAAGCCTGTACTTCTCCCTCCGGCAATTTGCTGAGGCGGAACACATGTATCGGAGGGCCCTTAAGCTCGAACCCAACTCTGCGATCCTTCAAATGAATTTAGGTACTGATTTGCTCGCCGAGCATCGATACAACGAGGGTTGGCAGCATTATCAGGCCGCACTGACCGTGGATCCCCACGCCTTTGAGAACGCCACACCTCTCCAAATTGGAAGTGCGGCCAACGCGCAAGACCGGGGAGCCGCGAACTACTACATGGCCAGGGGATGTGTGCGCGCCGGCTTGATGGACCGCGCCATCGACCACCTGCGCAAGGCGCTCATGCAAGGATTCACCACACCCAGGAAGCTCGAAGCCGACAATGAATTCGCCGCTCTACGCGACAACCCAGCCTTTCAAAGTCTGCTCGCCGCACAACGCAACCCTTAACGGCGCAAATTACTTCGGTTACTCCGCCCATCTCTTGCCAATTGCGCTGTTTCCGAAAACGGACCACTTTTCGCCTTTTCGCCCGTCCAATCGAAATCGGCCGGATTTTTGCTTGCTAACCATCACTCGTTTGGTGTTTTAATTTGACTGGACGACAAAAAGTGTGCATCGTTTTTCAATTCGTTGCACAATAGGATGCACCGCATCGCATTCCTTCGGCAGGAGGGAATATGCGCAATCTCCGGAATTTCCGAAATTTCAAGAGTCGCTGCCGTCAGTCGGCTCTCGTACTTTTTGCAGTCCTTGTCGCTCCATTACATGGGGCTTTCGCTCAGGCTCCAGCCTCGGTGCCTGCCCAGGACACGCCTCCTGCGCCCACCCAAACTCAACCGGACCAGGCGCCCGTCGTCGCGCCCTCTGCCGCTTCCGTCCCCGCATCGTCCGTAGTTCAGCCCACCCCCGAACAACTGGGCGACTCGCTCTACGCGCAAAAGCGCTACCAGGCTGCCATAGAGGCTTACAAGAAGATTTCCGAACCGTCCGCCGACGCCTGGAACAAGATGGGCATTGCCTATCAAATGATGTACAACCTCGACGAGGCCTCTCGCTGCTATGAGCGATCCCTCAAACTCAATCCTAAGAGCGCGCGTGTCCTCAATAATCTGGCCTCGGTCTACGATGCACAGAAGGAACTCCCGAACGCGGAGCGCCTCTACCACAGGGCCCTGCGCATCGAGCCGAAATCCCCGATGATTCTCCGCAACCTCGGCACCAACCTGATCGCCCAGCACAAGTACAAGAAGGGACGGGAAGAGTACCAGGCCGCGCTAGCCCTCGATCCCAATGTCTTTGGCGAAAGCTCCAGCCCGCGCGTTGACAATCCAGCCTCTGTGCAGGAGCGGGGCGCCATGAATTACTTCATGGCCCAAAGCTGCATCCGCGCCGGCCAAAACGACCGTGCCATCGAATATCTCCGCATGGCGCTCAATGAAGGCTACACGAACCCCAAGAAGATTGAAGCCGACAATGAGTTCGCCGTCCTTCGCGGCAACCCTGTCTTCGAACAGCTTCTGGCCTCCCAAAGCACCCCCAAGCAAGCCGGCAAGCTCTGATCGATCCAAGCGCTGCTCTTACCCGCCGCTGCAACGCCGGGAAGCAACCTCCAGCGACTTTTCTGTTTCTCACTTAGGCAGGATGGTGAGGGACGATGTCGATGGTGGAATGGACCGCCGCAGTGCAAACCGGCGGAATCGAATCCGGAAGCAGCAATTCAACCGACGCAGGGTATTTTGTGATTGCCCTTCTCGCCGTTGCGGTTTGGCTGGTTGTGATGATGCTCATCCAGACCAGTGGTCGACAATCGTCGAGACGGTAGAGTCAGGCTGAACCAGCGGAAACACCTCGGGTCAATTCTTAGACAAAACCATCTTGCGGGAAAAAGCCCTGCGTGGAATCCCTTCGTCGTCTATCCTCCTCGATCCAACGTCTATCTTCATGGGTGCAACTACCCACCCGCAGAGGTTTCCCATGAAAGTCCGCCTCCTGGCAGCAATCGTATTTGCCTTCGCCCTCACCGCAGCAGCACAGGATTCTCCCCCTCCCGCTCAGGGGCCAACCCAATCTGGCGGTCAGGGACAAGGTACGGGACAAGGCCCAGGTCAGGGTCAAGGTCGCGGCCAGGGCCGTGGCGGATGGGGCGGCGGTGGCGGCGGCATGATGGGTGGCCGCGGAGTCCTCGGCACCGTAACTGAGGTAGCTGCCGACCATTACACCATCAAGACAGATACGGGCCTCACCTACACCATTCATTACAGCGCCAACACCCGCATCCTCAAGCAGCAGCCCCCGCCGCCCGGCTCCGCCCAGGGCCAGGGGCGCGGCGCGGGACGAGGCGGCGATGGTGCCGGCGGTCAAGGCGGCGGTTCGGGCGAAGGCCGTGGAGGCAATCCCCCGCAAACCATCAAGCCCACAGACATCAAGGTAGGCGACGCCATCACCGCCATGGGCGAGGTTGACGCGAATGCCAAATCCGTCGGCGCAGTCGCCGTCATCCAGCTCGATCCCGAGCGCGCCAAACAGATGCGCGAGATGCAGGCCAACTACGGCAAGACCTGGATCATGGGCAAAGTGACCGCCATCGATGGCGTCAAGGTCACACTCATAGGCTCGCTCGACGAAAAGGCCCACTCCTTCGTCGCCGACGAGAACACCACCTTCCGCAAGCGACGCGATCCCATCACGTTAGCTGACATTCAGGTAGGCGATACCGTCCGTGTTGAAGGCGCAATCAAAGAAGGACTCTTCCTCGCCGCCACTGTAAACGCCGTAGGCCCACCGCCGGGAGGACCGCCCTCCGGTGCAGCTTCACCCGGCGCGCCAGCAGCCCCACCTCAATAGCGCTGCCCCAATTCGCCCTGTGCCCCATCCATTGCGCGCTCTTTGCGCAATGGGTGGGATTCCCCGAACCAGTCCCTATTCCCTGATCCCTAATCTCTGCTCTGCCAGATCATCATCCTTAGTTTCCCGAATCATCAACAGCCCCACAAACGTAAGCGCCGCCGCTGCCGAGAGATAGTACCCCACATACTCCAGCCCAAATTTTGTAGCCAGCCAGGTCGCAATATAAGGCGCAAGACTCGCTCCCAGTATTCCTGAGAAATTGAACGCCAGCGAGCTCCCCGAATACCGCACTGGCGTGGGAAACAGCTCGGAAACCACAGTCCCCAGCGGCCCGTAAGTCAAGCCCATCAGCGAAAGACCAAGCGTCAACATACCCAGCGCCCCACCTTCGCCGGCGGAGAACATCGGCGCCAGGATCAGCCCGAACAGAAAAATTGCCACCGTGATCCACAGCATCGCGCGCCGCCGCCCCTGTTCCGCCAGCATCGCCGATATCGGAATCATCACCGCGAAAAACAGCGTGGCGAACAACTGCATCACCAGAAACTTCTCCCGGCCAATTCCCAGCGCGGTCGTTCCCCACGAAAGCGCGAACACAATCATCAGGTAGAACAGCACAAACGTCACCAGGCAAACCAGGATTCCCGCCACCAGAGGCTTGAAATGTTTATGAAAGACTGTCAGCGTCGGCACCTTAACCTGTTCGCCGCGATCGATGGCCGCCTGAAACACGGGCGTTTCGGTAATCGTCAGCCGCACCCATAATCCCAGAAACACCAGTACCGAACTCGCCAGGAACGGCAACCGCCATCCGAACGCACGAAATTGCTCATCTGTCAGCAGCCGCGAAAGGCCCAGAAACACCCCGCTCGATAGAAAAAATCCGACCGGTGCGCCCAGTTGCGGAAACATCCCATACCACGCCCGCTTGTGTGCCGGAGCATTTTCAATCGCCAGCAGCACTGCGCCGCCCCATTCTCCGCCCAGCCCCAGCCCCTGCCCAAACCGGCAAACTGCCAACAGCAGTGGCGCCGCGATTCCAATGGCATGGTAGCCCGGCAACAGGCCTATCAGGACGGTAGAGATCCCCATCGTTCCCAGCGCCATTACCAGTGTCGTCTTGCGCCCAATCCGGTCGCCAAAATGCCCAAAAAGCGCCGACCCAATCGGCCTTGCCAGAAACGCGATCCCAAACGTGGCCAGCGAGGCCAACGTGGCCGTCGCCGGGTCCGCAGCGGGAAAGAACAGCTTCGGAAAGACCAGCACGGCGGCTGTTGCATAAATGTAAAAGTCGAAGAATTCAATCGTCGTCCCCACCAGGCTTGCAAACAGAACCTGGCGCGGCGAATTCACGGGCACCTCTCTCCCCGCACGCGGGTTGCTCATCCAATCTCCTGATCTCAAGGTGTTGAAACGATCAGGTCGCGCAAGGGGATGCGCGCCCTGTCTTGGTTATATCGTCTCCGCCTCCGCCGCGGAAACCGGGACACTCCATACGGCCCACCACATCAAACCAGCGTCCAACTGAACAGATGAGTATTCTTGTCCCAGCACCGGTTCCGCACGCACACCATCGCCTCATCCCCCTTTGGTTAACCAAGCTGGGCCCGCTGGGACTCTTTGCCGTCGCTGTCGTCGATTCTTCCATCATCCCGCTTCCCATTCCCGGCAGCACCGATCTACTCCTGCTCTGGCTCGTTTCGCACAATGGCAATCCCTGGCTCCTCGCCGCCTGCGCCATCGCGGGCAGCATCCTCGGCGGATACACCAGCTGGCATCTGGGGGTGAAGGGCGGAGAAGCTGCCCTGAAGCGCTGGGTTCCCTCACGCCTGCTTAACCGCATCGTCGGATGGGTCGGCGGTCATCCCCTCCTTGCGGTATTTCTCCCCGCCGTGCTGCCGCCGCCCATTCCGCTTTCCCCGTTCATCGTTGCGTCCGGCGCTCTGGGCGTCTCGCGCGGCCGCTTCCTGGGAGCCTACGCAGCGGCGCGCGCCCTAAGATACTCACTGATCGCGTGGCTGGCCGTCTCCTTCGGACGCCATGTCGTGCGGCTCTGGAACCTGGAACTGGAAAAATGGTCGGCACCGTTGCTTTGGATCTTTTTCGGCTTGCTCGCCGCCGGCCTCTGCTTCGGCGTATGGCAATTCGTCCGTCAAAGAAGGCGGGAATCCGCGCCCGAAACTGTCGGAGCAATTTGAGACGTGCTGTCTGCACCGAAAGCGCAAAATCTATCGCGTGGAGAGCGCGCTCTCGTCCAGCCTTGAAACCTCGCCGTCCGTCTCGCCATTCGCTTGCGCCGCTTCTCGAAACGGAAGGAACACTGAGAACGCGGTCCCGCTGCCGAGTGCGCCTTGTGTACTCCACACCCGCACCTGACCATGGTGCCGCTCCACCAACTGCGCCACAACCCACATTCCAAGTCCGGTTCCAGTTTCGGTCTTCGTGGTGAAAAATGGCTCAAAGATGCGCCGCATCGTCGCCCGGTCCATACCCACACCCGAATCGAAAAACGTCACCCGCATTCCCGCTGTGGTGCGGTCGCGCCAATCAACCGAGGGCCGCAGTCTGATCACCAACCGACCGCCTCGAGGCATGGCATCAATCGCGTTTGCCACCAGGTTCGCAAATATCTGCTGGGTCTCGCTGGGCATGCAGGATACACTCGCCTCCGCATCCTTCCGCACCTCCACAACAATGTCTCCAGCGGCCAGCTTGTTGCGAAATAGCACCAGGACCGATTCCAGAACTTCTGACAACATCGTGACTTTTGGTGCGCCCGCCTGCCTGTGAAACTTCAGCGTCTGCTGCGTAATCAGGGAGACCCGCATCAGTTGATCCAGGGCATGGCGCGCATGCTCCTGCGCGGTCTCAGTTGTCTGCGCCAGCGTAATCAGGAACAGCAGGTTCGACACTGCCTCCAGCGGATTGTTGATCTCGTGCGCTATCGAAGCAGCAAGCCTGCCGGCGATTGCCAGCTTCTCCGTCCGCATCAGCGCCTCCTCGGCCCGCTTGCGATGAGTCACGTCCGCAGACACCCCTACCACCCGGGTTGCCCTGCCTTCGCGGTCAAGCTGGCATTTGCCTTGCGCTTCCAGCCAGTGCACGGATCCGTCCGGCCAGACCACGCGATACTGCTGGTGGTAGTCCGTCCCGTCCGACCGCGCTCGCGCCACCGCTTCACGAATCCGGCCCGCATCCTCGGGATGAATCGATTGCAGCCACCGCTCTGTCGAGGGTTCAATCGATCCCGGCTCCACCCCGATCATCCGATACTTCTCCTCCGACCACTGGATCGAGCCATCTTTCAA
>Ga0181537_10003760_pt1 | contig 12833 bp, 18 predicted proteins | sample PEATcosm2014_Bin_39_FD_119765 | JGI IMG/M metagenome (GOLD analysis project Ga0181537, IMG submission 119765) | Peatland microbial communities from MTU Mesocosm Facility, Houghton, MI, USA - PEATcosm2014_Bin23_10_metaG | ecosystem: Environmental > Terrestrial > Soil > Wetlands > Peat | place...
CATGACCACATGGCGAATCCTCGTCGTCCGGCCGCCGTTTGCTGATCTTTGTGGGGGGGCAGGCGCGTTGCTTTTTTTGCCTTGGCCGGGCTTGACCCCCAGGGAGAGCGTCCGTGCGCCACCATGGGAGCTGTCGGTGCTCAGCGCCTGACCTATAACGAATTTGCCGTAAACTGGACGTCCGCGCGGAGGTTCGCCCTGGACTTCACCGAATACCTGCTACGTACTGTACCTTGGCGGTCTCGCCGTCCTACTGGGGATCATTTCCATGAACCAAATCTTGGCATGGGCTGCCGCGGGGGTCGCTGTAGTAGCGGCGGCGTTCTGGATCACATCGACAACAGTGAGCGTATCGGCACCCCTCGGGACGAAGGGAGATGGCGCCTTGCCCAACGGCCATCTGATCGCAAGGGATCCCTGGGGTAATCGGATCGATCTATCCGCCACCCTCCAAAGGCAATCGCATTGGAACAAGCGGGCGGCTATCGTGACGGCGGCCAGTTCGGTTCTCGCAGCACTGGCACTGGCGATATGATGGCGTGAGAGGGCCTTCGGCACCTACGGTGAGAGCGCCGCCATGCGCTGAGCGGAACCTGACCAGTGTCCCGAACCCCTGCAGTCCAGCGTTATGGGGCCACGCCTGCGGTGCCGCTAAGGTCTGCAATCGGCGCTATGCAGTCGCGTGGTCAGAGGTTGGCGAATGACCGGATTCCGTCCCGCAACTAGACACTGGCCGCTCAGGGCGCATCCAAGGCCTGTGCAAGCTTTTCGGGCAACTCAACGCCAGCGAGTGCGGCGAGGTTCGGATAGTGGCGAGGGTGCGGAACGCGCGTCCCAGCGACAATGTAGTAGGCGTAGCTGCGCCCCATAGCCGTGCCTGGGCGATTTCGCTCGGGCTCATTCTCGCGAGGCGCGGCTGCCCAATGAGCCGCGGTTCATCGGGGAGAGAAACGATGACGCTGACAGCGAAAATTTTGGCGGTCGGGATCCTGTTGGGCACCGGCTTTATCGGCCGGCAGGCGTTCGCCCAGAACGACCCGCTCATCCCGTCAGCCTCACCGTTCGGCTACAATGTCGGCATCGATTACGAGACCGACCAAGACGGCCGCACAGGCTACTCCGTTACCGCCGACCTCAATCAGATCACCCAATATTTTCAGCTGGTTCGCACCTACCACGACACCGCCGACCCGAACGCGACAACGCCGACGATCGACCCGAACGAGTTGCAGGTCATCCAATATGCGATGACGCACCCGAATTTCAGGCTGGTACTGGGAACCTATAACAGCGCGCTCGTCACGGGCACGACCGGGAGCTTTGGTCCGGGGCTGATGAACAGCTCGACCTACACGGATGCCTGGGCGCAGATGCTGATCAGCGCCTTTGGCGGTAGCACGACGGCGGTGACGCGATCGGTCAAAACGATCCTGATAGGAAACGAGCCGGATTTTCCGGGGACGTTTATTCCGGCCCCGGCCGACCCGAACTACTCGACCTATGTCGGCACGTGGATCCCGAACGCGCTGACCAATCTGCAGGCGTCGCTAAACAAAGCGGGGCTCGGCAGCATTCCGATCTCGGTGGTGATCGCGTTTTCGCCGATATCGGCGCCCGCCGGCGATACCGTTTCGACAGCGATCCCGCAATTCATCAGCAGCCATTGGAATACGGCGTGGAACGGGAGTCAGCCGTTCGTTCTCTACAATCAATATTCCAATTCGACGCCGCCAAACTTTGCCGACATCTCGGGATATCTGCAGGGGGTGGTGGCTAGCCCGAATGTCACCAATGAGGTCTTTCCCGGTGAAACCGGCGTGCAATCGCCCGGCGGCGATTCCACCCAGGAAGCCGCGTTCTACCAGCAGATGTTCGCGTTTCTCACCGGCGAACTGCAGCAAAGTGGCGCCACGCTGCCGGCTTTTGTGTTTCAGGCTTTCGATCTGCCGTCGCTAAACCAGACTTACGGACTGTTCTCGCAAAACGCGAATTCGCAGCCGACCGGGTTAAAAGCGGGCATTAGCATCCCGACCTGGGTCGGCCAGCCGGCGCCGACGAGCAGCTCGCTGCTGGCGGCGGTGCTGCCGGAAAGCCGCTCCGTCCAAATCGGCGTGCCGGCGACGGCCTTTGCCACGATCATCAATAACAGCAACCCTCCCAGCACCGCGACGAACTGCGCGATCGCGCCGAATACGACAGTGCCCGCGAGTTTTGTGTATTCAGACGACAAACCCCGCGACCAACGCGTTGACCGGCACGCCGAATACGCCAGTCAACATCCCGCCGGGGGCATCCCAGAGCTTTGTCATCGCGCTGACTCCGAGCGCCGCGTTCACCCCGACCAATTTGGCGTTCAGCTTTGGCTGCACTAATCAATTGCCGGCGCCGCGCAATTCGGGGTTGAACACGCTGCTGCTGTCGGGCTCGGCCTCGCCGGTACCGGACATCGTCGCCCTGGCGGCGAGCGGCGACCCCGGTTATGTCGATATTCCAGGCGCTACCGGCACCGGCGCCTTCGTGGTCGCCACGGTCAATCTCGGCAGCACCGGGCAGATCACCGTGTCGGCGAACACCGGCGCCGTCACGCTGCCGGTCACGACGCCGATTCTGGTCTGCCAGACCAGCCCGACGACCAGCGCCTGCCTCACCCCGCTCGCCGCGTCCGTCACGACGACGATCGCCGCCAATGCGACCCCGACTTTCGCCATTTTTGTGACCGGCAGCGGCACGGTCGCCAATTCGCCTGGCGTCAACCGTGTCTTCGTCGTTTTTACCGATAGCGGCGGCGCTCCGCGCGGCGAGACCTCCGTCGCGGTCCAGACCAAATAGGGCACGCGGCGCTAGACGAGCGCACGCTTTGGGCCAGGCAGCGCGTTGACCGTCACCAGGTTCGACAGCCCGTTCGCCGCGGCCGTTACTCGGCGGCCCGGCTCTCCTCGGGGAGCATGCCGAGGGCACGCTTGTAGATGTCGATCAGCGTTTCCTGCTCGTCGAGGTCGTCCTTGTCCATCTTCCGCAGGCGGATCACCTGGCGCATGATCTTGACGTCAAAGCCGGTACCCTTGGCCTCGGCGTAGACTTCCTTGATGTCGTTGGAGAGCGCCTTGCGCTCTTCCTCCAGCCGCTCGATCCGCTCGACAAAACTCTTGAGCCGGTCGCCGGCGATACCCCCAACGTCAGCCATTCCCCCTCCAAAACCCCTCAACGCTTGATGTCATCCCAGGGCTTGTCCCGGGGATCCAGATCGATGGCCGGGTCAATCCCGGCCATGACGAATGGTCAAACTCAGTGCTGGTGCTGCTGTGCGGCGAAGGCGGCCTTCTGCTCGGGGGTCGCCTCTTTCTGGTGCTTCTTGCGCCATTCGTCGTAGGGCATGCCATAGACGATCTCGCGCGCTTCGGGATCCGACAGCGCCACACCCTTATCCTCGGCGGCGGCGCGGTACCATTTCGACAAGCAGTTGCGGCAGAACCCGGCCAGGTTCATCAGGTCGATGTTCTGCACATCGGTGCGCTCGCGCAGATGCTCCACGAGAGCGCGGAAGGTCGCGGCTTCAAGTTCGGTGCGGGTCTTGTCGTCCATCTGATCCATCGGTGTCACCTCCAATGCTGCGTTCTATGTAGCATTGGTGACGGCGGTCTTGAATGCCCAGGGGCGTGAGTCAGATTGGAAAGATCAGCGAGGTCGGCACCAAGGTCGCGTCGCTGACGCAAATGCGCTCGGCAAAGTGCAGGATTCCGCCATCCTCGACCACGCGATCGTAGAGCCGGCCACAAAGGAACACCGTCGACGGCTCGTTGAGCATCGTTTGGAATAGCGCGAAGCTGGCGGAGAGCCGCATGCCATCGGCCGCGGTCGCGCGCAGCACGATGCTGCCGACCAGGCGACGAACCACGCGCGGCGCGTAGAGCGTCGTCTTGCGCAAGGTGGCGACGCGGTCGGCGAGCATGCCCCGGCTTTCCGCCTGCATCATCCCGAGCGGGAGCCCGGCATCGTAATTCTCGCGCGAGGTGATCTTGTAGACGCAGGTCTCCGTAAAGAATTCCGGCCACCGTTCGTAATCGCCCTCGGCCAGTGCGTCGTCATAGGCGGCATAGAGATCGGCGAGACGCGCGCGCAGCTCCAACGGCGCGTCGAGACCGGGCACCGCCGCGATCACCGCTGCTCCTCCCGCATCGCAGAGACAACGAGGGCGGATGCGTTCGTGCCGGCCCCCTCCCAGCCGCTGCGCGGCTCTCCCTCCCCCGTGTCCACGCGAGAGGGTTGGGGTGGGGGCCGCCGACGCAGCGCGCGGGCGCGCCTGGTGACGGGCCGGTTGCCTCTCATCGCAAATTCGCTCCGCGAGGCAGCTACAGCCCCATCACCGCGCGGTAATGCTGGTAAAAGCCGCGGATCGCGGTTTCCGTGACCATGTGCGGGACGTTGGCGACATCGCGGCCGCCCATTTCGACCAGGCACTCGCCGCTTTCGTTACCGGCGAGGCCGGCTTGTGACAGCACCATCGCCTCGCCGTCATCGACCGAAACGAGACCGGCCGGGCCGAAAAGGTTGGATTGGCGCAGCCGGCGCTCGGTCATCTCTGGCGGGTCGTCGGCATAGCCGAAATGGGTCCATACGAGATCAAAATTCCCTGCGTCGAGCGGCACGATCTGGCGCATCGCCAACCCGTTCGATTGCTGCTGGACGATCAGGTTCGGCCAGATCGTCTGCATCACGACGGTCGCATCGCCGGGAAACTCCCGCACCGGTTCGAGCAGGCGCGGGTCGGCAAGCCGCAAATCTTGGCGGAACGCGCTCATCTGCGCTGTCGCCTCGTTGGTTTCCTGCGCGCCGCGTCGGCTGACCAGCACGCCGTGCCGGCCGGTATCGTCCATCTCGATCGCCGATTGCTGATCAAGCCGGAACAGCCCGAACGTCACCAAAAACACGTGCAGGAGGCTGGCGTGATAGGGGTCCTTGATGTTCTCGAACATCAGCTTCCAATTGCTCGGCAGACGCTGGCGCTGGTAGCCGAGAACCTTTAATTCGCGGGCGCTGAACACCCGATCGAACCAGCCGAGCATGGTCGGCCCGAGATAATCTTCCAGCGTCTCGTTCGGCTGGCTAAAGCTGGCGAAAACGACGCCGTGACGCGACGCGACGGCGAGCGGCCGCAGCCCATGCGCGTCGAGCCGGAAATCCTCGGGCATGCCACCCTGGCCGCGAAAACCGCGACGGAACGGCACGCCGATCAATTTGCCTTCGAGGTCGTAGGTCCACTGATGGTAGGGGCAGATGAATTCTTTCGCCGCGCCGCGATTGGCACCGCAAACTTGCATGCCGCGATGCGCGCAGCTGTTGAGCAGAACCCGGACCGAGCCGTCGGCGCCGCGCACCGCGATGACGTCCCGCGTGCCGAGCCGGCTGCGGGTGAAATCGCCAGGATTGGGGATCTCGGTGTCCAGGCAGACATAGAGCCAGCTCGGCCCCTCGAAAATCCGCTCCTGCTCGCGGGCAAAGATGTCGGGATCGGTATAGACCCAGTTCGGCACCCGCGACGGCCCCGCCGCCGGCCATTGCCGCGCCGCCAACCCCGAAACCGCTCCGCCATCCGCAGCCATGGCCTACCTCGATCTTCGTATAGTTGTGAAGGGTAGTTACTGCTAAGCGTGCGGGCAACGCCTTTGCCAGCAGAAGTCCCTCACCCAGTCAACAATCACGCTGGCATCGACGACGACTGTCACCTCTCATCCCGGCCGCGATCCTGCCGCAGCAGCTCGAGGCTAGTGGGTCCCGGAAGCCGTCCGATGCGGCGTCGAATCTCCGCCAAACGCTCGATTGCCGCGGCCCGATCGAGGCCAACCGCCCGCGCTAGCGCACGCCGCGCTTGCTCCTCCGTCGAGGTGCCATTTGCCGCGGCGAGGCGGCGCAGAGCCTCGATCACGGCATCATCGAGGTTACGAACGACGATCTGTCCCATAGCCGCGATCTAAGCTCACAGCGATATCAATGCAATCAATTCGGCGGACGGGCGAAGGAGACGGGGGTCGTCGTGTCGTCCGGCGCGTGGAAGACGCCGCATAATTGGTCGCGGCACCAATGCATGCCGTCATAATGGGTGCCATTGAAGAGGCGGATCGAAAAGGTCCCGCGCTCGATTTGCGTCGTGAACGGCGAGCCGCCGAAACCATCTTCTTGCGGCGGCTCGTAGCGCAACGTGCCGTGGAGCACGCCATCGCCGTCCTCGGTGATGATGATCAGCGTCACGGTCGATTGGTCGAGCGTGGTCTGCCAGCTACCGAGCAGCAATCGTTGCGCCGAGGCCGGCGGCGCGAGCGCCATCAACATGGCCGGCGCGAGCCAGCGCAGGTGGCGTGGTGAAAGCCTCCGGAGAAGCCTTAGTGGAAGCGCGGCTTGACCTCCTCGCAGAGCAGCTGCAATGCCCGCATCACGCCATCATGCGGAATTTTCCCGCCGCAATTGAGCTCGGCGAGGATGCCGTCGAGCCCCAGCTCCTCCTCGACCTCCTTGAGCCGGGTGGCAAAACTGTCCGGCGCGCCGCAGATCACTTGGGTCGAAAGCGCTTCGTCAAAGGTCAGCGCCTCCAGCCGCTCGACCTGTCGCAGTCGCTGCACCGCAACCTCGCCGCCGGCCCGGCGCGCGGAGTCGCGGCCAAGATCCGCCTGGTAGCGGAAAAAGCCCATCAGGCTCGGTTCGAGCTCAGCGCGGGCGCGCGCCTCGGTGTCGGCGAGATAGGCCGGCACGCGCAAGAACACCTTGCCTTCGCCCGGATGCCCGGCTTCCCGATAGGCGTCGCGATAAGCCTTGATATAGGGGATGAGCTGCTTGAACGGCCCTTGCCGCACTGCGACAAACACCGGGAAGCCGAGCTTGCCGATCGCCGGAAAAGTCTCCGGCGTCGCGCCGGCCATGCGCAATTCGGGATAGGGCTTCTGGTAAGGCTTGGGCGACAGCGCGACGGCGTCAAAGCTGTGGTATTTGCCGTGATACGAGAATGTCGGCCGGGTCCAGGCGAGGCGCAAGATTTCCAGCGTCTCGGCAAAACGCTCGCGGCTCTCGGCGTAGGAGATGCCGTATTCCTCGTAAGTGCGGACGACGCCGCTGCGGCCGATGCCGTAGATCAGGCGACCGCGGCTAATCTGATCGACCGTCGCCGCCTCTTCGGCGAGCCGCAACGGATGCGACAATGGCAGAACTTGCACCGCGAGGCCGATCCTGACCCGCTCGGTGGCGGCGGCGATCGCGCTCGCCACCATCATCGGCGCCGACAAGACCGAGCGTTCCGGCGCGCCATGCAATTCGGCCAGCCACACCGCGTCGAGACCCCAGCGATCCGCCGCCGCGACCTCGCCAAGCGCCTGATCGAACGCCGCCGCCTCACCGGAAGCGGCAAGCGGGGGAAATTCCATAAACGTGCCGAATTCCATGCCTTCTCCCTGGCCGGCTCCCTGGCCGGCGCGATCCGCCGGCTTGTCATCCTGCTGGGCCAAGCTCAGCACGAGCACGGTCGCGAACGCAAGCACGGGAGCGCGGTCCCGATACAAAAACGCACCGGACCAGGAATGTTTTTCGCGGTGACCGCGTATATCGGTCAGGGCGCGGTCCCCCGCCGGCCCCTTCGACACAGGGAGTGTGAGCAATGCGTTATGGACGCGTTGGAGTGGCGGCTGTTCTGGCGGCAAGCGTGATGGTTCTGCCGATGTCGCAAGCGCAGGCGCGCTGCTGGAACAATGGCTGGGGCTGGCGTTGCGGACCGGGCCTGCTCGCGCTGCCGTTTATTGCCGCGGGCGCGGTGGTCGCCGGCGCGGCCACGATCGCCACCGCGCCGATCGCCGCGGTAACCGGCGCGGCATATGGGCCCGGGTATTACTACGGGCCGGGTTATTACGGGCCGCCGCCCGGCTATTACGGCTATTACCCGCCGCCTGTGGGCTACTACCCGCCGCCGCACGTGCCGAACTAGGCCTGATCGAGACATTTGATCGACACTGGCGTCTCTCGCCGTGCCGCCACTAGAGTAGGGCGGAACAAACGCAGCGAGGAGACGTCAGATGCGGGTCCATAACCTCTACGTCGACGACAAGGGCGAAACGCATTTCCGCGACATCGAGATCGAATGGGCCGAGGAAGGCCCGGCCGGCAAATTGTCAAAGCGCCTGCCGGCGACCGGCATCATCTTTCGCGAGGTGCAGCCAACCTACGACCTCGATTGGCACCCGGCACCGCGGCGGCAATACATCATCAACCTCGACGCCGGCGTGCAGATCACCGCGAGCGACGGCGAGGCCAGGATCATCAAGGCGGGCGAGGTGATCCTCGTCGAGGACACCAGTGGCAAGGGCCATCTGTCAAAAGCGGTCGAAGGCAAGATCCGCAACTGCATCTTTGTGCCGGTGGAGTAGACCCGATGCTCCGGCCGCGGGCTGTCGATCATGTCGGGATTATCGTCACCGACATGGAACGCAGCGTCGGATTTTATCAGGCGCTGGGGATCGAGCTGATCCGTCCGCCGCGGCGGCCCGGCGGCGCGTCCGTGCTCAAGGCCGGCACGACTGAAATCAACATGTTCTGCAATCCCGACGCAATTGCCGATGGCGGGCCGCAACGGCTCGACCATCTCTGCCTCGAAATGGAGGCCGCGACAATCGATGAGGTCGTCGCGGCGCTCACCACGGCGGGGATTATAATAGCCAGCGGTCCGGTCGCCCGCAGCAACGGCACGGCGCTTTTTGTCCACGACCCCGATGGCGCGCGTATCGAACTGCTCGTCAAACACCCGCGCTGAACAGCGCGTCACATCCCCAATATCGCGCCGGGCACGGCGCGTGGGTCGCGGCGCGGCCAGCGGCCGGCTTCGACCTGGTGGAAGAAATCGTCGCTACAGCGGTTGAAGAGGTCGGGCTCCTCGAGGTTGAGCGCGTGCCCGGTATTGGGCAGCACGACCAGGGCCGCGCTCTTGATGTGGCGCTTCATCAACAGCCCGGGTTCGAGACACGGGTCATCCTCGTCGCCGGTCGCGACGAGCGTCGGCACGTCGAGCGCCTTCATCTGATCGACGAGGTCCCACAGCGATGGCCGGCGCGCCTGCACGCCGCGCATCGTGTTGGCGGAGCCGAGCGTCGAATGCTCGGCGAGTTGCGCCAGGAACTCGGCATAACCGCGCGGGTCCTTGTGTAGAAACTGCACGCGTGTCGGCCCGGAACCATAGCTTTTCGACACCTCCGCCATGCCCTTCTCGGCGATCTGAGCCGCGGTGCGCGCGGTCTCGTCGGCGAATTGCTGGCGCTTGCCGGGCTCGGCGCCATAACCGCAGCCCGCGACGACGAGCGACAGCGCGCGCTCGGGATAGGCGAAGCCGAAATGCAGGGTCGCGAACCCACCCATCGAGATGCCGACAATGTGTGCCTTCTCGATCTTCAGCGCGTCGAGCACGGCGCGGATATCGTCACGCGCCCGGTCCTGCGAATAGCTCTCGAAACTCTCCGGCACGTCCGACGGCGGATAACCGCGCGCGTTGTAGACAATGCAACGATAGCGCCGCGAGAAATAGCGCACCTGCGGCTCGTAGCTGCGGATGTCGCCAGCGAATTCGTGGACGAAGACGATCGGCTGGCCGCTGCCGGTTTCCTCATAATAAAGTTTGACGCCGTCATCGGTGGTCAGCTGCGGCATTTATAGTCTCCTCTATCGCTCGCGGCGCATCCTAGAGCGGATGGGGTCATGGTTGCATCTGCCTTGCGCTTCTTTTTTGGGCGGCGAAGTTGCGGGCAAATGCCAAAAAACACGGCGGAGTGGATTTTGGCGATCCGGCGAAAACTGTACGGATTGTCGCAGCTTGGTGCTTGGCACGCTTCTTGTTGTTGGTATCGTAGGTCCGGACTGCTCTTGCGGCGGTCGATCCGGGCCGGGATCGCCGGATCGCATCCGGACCTCATTCCCGGACCAGCTCTTTTCTGTTTGTCCGAACCTTATTTCCAGGGCTGCCGTATTGTCCGACTGCCGGCGTGATAACCCGCGCCTATAACGCTAACCCGTTTAACAGATGCGGATTGGCCTCGCTCTAACAGCGCTCAGCGCGGCGGTAATCGGTGGCGTTGCGCCGGCCCTGGCGGCGTCGGTCGCGCTGGTGATGGCGGTCGATGTCTCGGACAGCGTGTCGAGCGAGCGCTATCTGCTGCAGCATGACGGGATCGCCCGCGCCTTTGAGACGCCGCGCCTCATCGATGCGATCGCCGCGTCGCCGGGCGGGATCGAGGCGCTGGTGCTTGAATGGTCGGACCCCGACAAAATCGTGGTCACGGTGGGCTGGACGCGGATCGTCGACCGCGCGAGCGCCGCCGAATTCGCCGCCGCGGTGCGCGCGACCAAGCGGACCTCGCATGGCCTGACCGCGATCGGCGCGGCGATGCTGGCCGCCGGGGAGGCGTTCGACCGCGCCCCCGAACCCGCGGCGAACGAGGTCATCGACGTGTCGGGCGACGGCATGTCGAATTTTGGGCCGGCGCCGGCGGGGGTGCGCGACCAGCTCGTGACGCAAGGGATCACGATCAACGGCCTCGCGATCCTGACCGAGGAGCCGTGGCTCGCCGAATACTATCGCCAGAACGTGATCGGCGGCGATGCCGCGTTTTGCCTGGTCGCCGAGGGCATGGACACCTTTGCCGAAGCAATGCTCAAAAAGCTCGTGCAGGAGGTCGCCGGCATGCCGCGCCATGTCGCGACGAACCGCCCCCGCTCCGGCCCTCCCCCGCCTGCGGGGGAGGGGGCTCGTTGACGCGGGGTGGAGGGTTCAAGCCGCAGTTGGGCAGTGTCCGTTCATAAAACGCCTTGGCCGCGCTTGACCCGGCCATCCACAAATAGATTGAAGCCATCCGTAGACCCCCGGATCAAATCCAGGAGAGGCGATGATTTTTAGAGCCGCCGTCAGATGCAGTAGGTCCGCATCGGCGGGAAACCGTTGAACCCGACCGAGGCGTAGCTCGACGTATAGGCGCCGGTCGACAGGATCTCGACCTTGTCGCCGACCGCGAGCTCCAGCGGCAGCCGGTATTCGGTCTTCTCATAGAGGATGTCGGCGCTGTCGCAGGTCGGACCCGCGATCACCACCGGCCCCGTCTCGCCATCGCGGCCGGGCGCCTCGATCTGGTATTTGATGCTCTCATCCATCGTCTCGGCGAGACCATTGAACTTGCCGGCATCAAGATAGACCCAGCGCTTGCCGCCATCGCCCTTGTCGGAGATCAGCACAACCTCGCTCTGGATGATCCCGGCATTGCCGACCAGCGAACGGCCCGGCTCGACGATGACCTCCGGCACCTGGTTGCCAAAATGCTTGGTCAGCGCCGCGGTCACCGCGCCGGCATAGGCCTCGACGGGCGACACCTCACTGCGATAGCGCGCCGGGAAACCGCCGCCGATATTGACCATGCGCAGATTGATGTCGGCCTCCGCCAGCAGCGAGAACATCCGCGCGGCCGAGGCCACCGCGCCGTCCCATTGGCCGAGATCGGTCTGCTGCGAGCCGACATGGAACGACACGCCATAGGGGTCGAGCCCGAGATCGCGCGCGCGGCACAGCAGCTTTACCGCCATCTCCGGGGTGCAGCCGAACTTGCGCGACAATGGCCAATCGGCGCCCTCGCACGAAACGAGGATGCGGCAGAACACCCGAGCATCGGGCGCGACGCGCGCCAGCTTGTCGAGCTCGGCCTCGCTGTCAAAGGCGAAGAGGCGCACGCCCGCCGCATAGGCGGTGGCGATATCGCGTTCCTTCTTGATCGTATTGCCAAACGACAGCCGCTCCGCAGTCGCGCCATTATCGAGGCAGAGCGCGATCTCGGCCGGGCTCGCCACGTCGAAATTCGAGCCCTTCTTCGCCAGCATGGCGATGATCTCGGCTGCCGGGTTCGCCTTCACCGCGTAATAGACGCTGGCGATCGGCAGATAACGGCGCAGCATGTCATACGCCTTGCCGATGATGTCGAGATCGACGACGAGGCACGGGGTCGCGGGCGCATTCTCGGCAAGGAAACGGGCAATCTTCTTATTCATGTCATGGGGTACCTTCGCGAACAGAAAGCTAGCGAATCCATCCGACAACGCGTCATCCGCCGTAACAGGCGGATTGCTTCGACGCAAAGCGAAGGATAAAAAAACCGATGGCGTTACGGAAAACCGTATCGCCGCTGATTTTGGCTAGCTTAGACTGCTCGGATCGGTGACCCGGCCGCCCCGTCCCCGCAAGCGGGTGCCGCGCAGAACAGCGTCAGGGCAAGGCTCCATTGCCCAGATCGGAATTGCAACCATATCGACCTCCCTCTCGGGACCGACTCCAAGCTTTGGGCTCGGACAGCCGGACTGCCAAAAAGGACGCGTTACGTCGTTGCATAACCCCAAGGGCCATAGGCACGTGCGAGTGCGTCAACGGGCGGATAGATACGCGCAAATTTCGGGATTGCAAGAAAAAATCCGGGCGGATTCGAAAGACGCCGGAAGAGCTTGCCGTCAATCTTGTCGCAGCGGGATCGTGCCGATCAGGCGGCCGGTCGGCGTATCGAGGATAACGAGTTGGCGCGTACCGTCAGCCAGCACAATTGCGAGGGCGATTCGGTCCGGCCCAGCGCCGATCGCTTCGATCTTCGCGCCGCGCGGCAGCGCGACGGGTGGCGCGGTGAAAGCGACGGCAGGCGGCGGCACGCGATGCGACAGCCGCAGGGCGATCGCGCCCACCAGCGCCGCGACGCCAGCGACCAGCATCACCCCCATCACCGCCACAAGCAGTTTCAGGCCGCGGATGCTCATCGACACGTCACCGCGACGGCGCTACCGCGCGG
>Ga0181537_10003761_pt1 | contig 12828 bp, 12 predicted proteins | sample PEATcosm2014_Bin_39_FD_119765 | JGI IMG/M metagenome (GOLD analysis project Ga0181537, IMG submission 119765) | Peatland microbial communities from MTU Mesocosm Facility, Houghton, MI, USA - PEATcosm2014_Bin23_10_metaG | ecosystem: Environmental > Terrestrial > Soil > Wetlands > Peat | place...
AAATATTTCTTCCCGTTCCCTCGTACACCACGTCTTCGCTCTGCGCCAGCTTCGCCATATGCAGCGACGGATCGATGCCTTCATTGGTCAGCTTCGTGGCATCGGGTTCCGCCGAAGCCGCGGTCTCCTTCGTCTTGGTCGGCGCAGTCTTCACGGCCATGGGCGCAGGTGCAACCGGCTTGGGCGAGCTTCCCGACGGCCCGAATAATTCAATTCCCCCGGCCACGCCGATCACCACAATCAGCCCAATCAGGATGTACACCTGGCGCTTGTTCTCCGTTCCCAGTTGCATCGCCACGGTTACTGGCCCTCCTGGCCCGGAGTTGCCGCCGGAGCGTTCTCTTCATCCTGCGTTTGCGGCAATCCGCTATTTGCCGCATCGGCCGACCGTAGCCAAGTCGATACGCGCAGCCGCAGATTTACCTGGCCGCCTTGCTGTCCTGTCAGCGACATCGCCCGAATCACAAAGAAAGTCTGGTCCCGTTCCAGCCCGTTCACAAACTTCATGATCTGCGGATACTCGCCGCTCACACCCGCATCCAGCGAAATCTCCGTCAGATCGCCCGTCGGTTTTCCCTGGCTGTAAAGCATGCGCGAGAGCCTCACGCCCGAGCTCACCTCGAGCTGCCCCACATGAGTTGCAATCGACGAATAGGTCGCTGGAATCCGCTTCGCATAAAACGTCTGCATCTGATCGCGCGACTCGGCTACGCGCTGATCCAGCCCGCGCAGTGGAGCCGTCTGCAGATCCAGGGCCTTCAGTTGCACCTGCTTGACGCGCAATGCATCGGCCGAGTTGTCGTTGGTCGCCGACCAGTCCATCCCCAGTTGCACGCCCAGCATCGCCACCAGCGCAATCATCACCCCGAGGCCCGCATAGTGCCACGTTAGTGGCGACTTGAGCCGTTCCTGCCATTTTGACGGAGTCTCGCTCATCGCGGACCTCCCGGCTGCCGCAGGCTCGTGGGCGGTCTCGAAAATCCCGTGTATGGAACCCGATGCTCTCCCGGCGACGTCTGCGGTGCCCCCTGCCTTGCTCCTGTCCGGTTGTCGTTCTCTTCTGCCGTCGGTTTCTTTCGCCGATGCTCGCCCGGTGCCGCAGGATTGTAATCGGCCAGCACATCCACATTGACCCGGTTCGACGCGCTCACCGGCTCCACGCGCTGCCCCGGCCCCCCCGTCGACTCGGCGCTTTCGCTCACAATGCGCGGACGCAAAAAGCGTCGCGAATGCTCCAGATTCTGCACCATCTCAATCGCTCTATCGCGCGGACCAAGCACACGCAGCCGCACCGTAATATGGCCATCCTTGTCATCGCGCGTCGGCTCCAGCGTGGTCACCTGCACTCCGCCCGGCAGCACGGTCTCCAGGTCCTCCATCGCTAGCGTCCACGAAAATGCTTTCGTATCGAAAAGCTGGTTCAGATTCTCCGCCTGCGCCAGCACCGCCGCATTCTGCGGTTCCTGCATCAATGCCTGGTAGCCCGCCCGCTCATGATTGATGCGCGTAATCTCGGCCGCCACCACCTGGTCGCGCATGCGCGCCTCTTTGGCCTTCTGGTCGATCGCATGCAGCCCAAATCCGCAAGCCATCGCCACCACCGCCAGCACACCCATCGCGATGCGCAGCTTCTTCAGTGCCGGAGCAATGTTTGCAAACGGCCGCGAGGCGAGATTGATCCCAATCCTCATGCCGCCCCCGCCAGCGCGCCGGCAATTCCGGCAACGCTCAATCTGCCCAGCGCCGTCGCCCCCCCTGTCGTTGGCCGCGTTGTCAGTTCCACAACCGTCAGCTCAGGATCGTTGATCCACCGCGCAAATTCATCTGCTCCGTTGGCGCCCGCATAATAGAGCCGCCGCGGACGGCTTGCCAGCTTGTCCTCAAAGTATGCTGCGGCCACCGCGATGTCGCGCTGCACCTCAGCCAGCCGCTGTCCCGCATCCGCCGGCAGATCCAGCGTGCGATACAGCAGCAGATCCTGCCCGCTGGTGATCGTCGTAGTCAGCGAGCCGCTGTTCATGCACGCCGCCAGCACCGGCTCTTCCGTCTCCACCGCTGCCATCGCCGCCAGGCTCGACGGCAACACCGCGCCCGGCTCATATCCCGCCCCGCGCACCGCTGCCTCATACTCTTCGAGAATCGGACCCGGCATCACCGCAATCAGCACGCGGCACTCGTTCTTAGTCTCCGTCAGCACCTGGTAGCTCACACCCGCATGCTCCACGTCAAACGGCACCATCTTGCGCAGTCTGAACTTCAGCACCGGAATGACTTCGGCGGCCTTCGGGGGCAGGGAATCGAAGTCCAGCACAAACACCCGCACCGATGTATCGGGCAGCACCACCGTCACCGCTCGCGATCGCGGCGAAACCTCCGCCAGAGCCGCGCTGATCGCCGCCGTCACTTGGTCAGGCGCGCGCAGGTTAGGCTCATCGATGCCCGGCATCAGCACGCCTGCCTGTAGTGCTTTGAACGCATACACAGGCGACTGCCCCTTGCCCGGCAGCGCCGCAGCCAGCACGCCCTCGGGCGCAAGTTCCACTGCCACCGCCGGTCGGGCGATATGCTGCAAAACGATCTTGCTCGATGTCGTGCTCACTATCTCGAAGCCTCGATAAACGTTACCTTGTTGATTTCTTTCAGCGTCGTCAGTCCGCGCCGCACGCGATCGATGGCCGACTCGCGTAAAAACGTCATGCCCTCGCGCTGCGCCAGTTTGCGAATCTCAGAAGTGGGTTTCTTCTCCAGAATGATCTCGCGAATCGGGTCGGTCAAGTCCAGCAGCTCGTGAATCGCCGTTCTCCCGCGATACCCCGTTCCTCCGCACTCCATGCATCCCGGGCCCTCGCGGAAGGCGAATCCACGCCAATCGATCGGATCCATGCCGCTCGCCAGCAGCACTTCGTCGCTATAGCTCACCGTGCGCGCGCAATACTCGCACACCGTGCGCACCAGTCGCTGCGCCAAAATGCAGTTCAACGCGGAGACAAAGTTGTATGCCTCCACGCCCATATTCAAAAAGCGCCCCAGCACGTCCACCACGTTGTTCGCGTGTACCGTCGTGAATACAAGATGGCCCGTCAGCGCCGAGTTGATCGCGATCTGTGCCGTCTCCTGGTCGCGAATCTCACCCACCAGAATCTTGTCCGGGTCGTGCCGCAAGATCGACCGCAGCCCGCGAGCAAACGTCAGCCCCTTCTTCTCATTCACGGGAATCTGCGTGATCCCGCGAATCTGGTACTCCACAGGATCTTCAATCGTAATGATCTTGTCTTCGTCGCTCTTGATCTCATTCAGCGCAGCGTAGAGAGTCGTCGTTTTTCCCGACCCCGTCGGCCCCGTCACCAGCACCATCCCATAAGGTTCGCGAATGTAGCGCCGGAACCGCTTCAGATCCGCATCCGCAAACCCCACCACGTCCAGCGTGAGGTTGCGAAACTTCTCGCTCATCGATTCCTTGTCCAGCACGCGCAGCACAGCGTTTTCGCCATGCACCGTCGGCATGATCGACACGCGGAAATCGATCAGCCTCCCCTTGTACCGCACCCGGAATCTTCCGTCCTGCGGCACGCGCCGCTCCGCAATGTCGAGCTCGCTCATGATCTTGATGCGGCTCAAAATCGTCGTGTGATGCTCGCGCGCAATCGGCGCCATCGCCTCCTGCAGCACGCCGTCGATGCGGTACTTCACATGCACCGAATCGTCGTAGCTCTCGATGTGAATATCCGAGGCTCGCCGCTCCAGCGCCGTAAAGATCGTCGTATCCACCAGGCGAATGATCGGGCTGATGTCTTCATCGCTGGTTAGCTTTTCGATCGAGATGTTTTCGTCCTGGTTGTCGTCGCCCGTCAGCACGTCAAAGGTCAACCCTTCGCTGGCTTCGTCCAGCACGCGCTGCGACTGCTCCGTCTTCTTCAGCAGGTCCGTGATCTGCGAGAGCGTCGCCACCCGCGCAACGATCCGCTGCCCCAGCAGGCCTGCGATCTCATCCAGAATCATCAGCCGCGACGGGTCGCTCACCGCGATCACCAGCGCCTCTTCGCCCTGCTGCTCGATCGGCACAAAGTTGTAGCGGAACATCAGTTCGACCGGCACCGTGCGCAGCAGATCGTGCTGAATGCGGAAATTCTTCAGGTCCACAAATTCCGCGCGATAGCGCGCCGCCAGTGCCTCCGCCAGCGCGCGCTCTTCTGCGCTGCCCGGCATCGGTCCCGCGGCGATTGCTAGAACACTCGTGTCAGCCATCTCAGATGATCCTCAGCTTCCGGCTCCCGTCGATCCCAGCGAAAAGATCGGCAGATACAGTGAAATCAAAATGAACAGAACCACGGCGCCCATCACGATCAGGATCGCCGGCTCAATCAGCGTCAGCGCTGCAGTCAGCGCCGTGGCCACATCTTCCTCAAAAAACTCCGCCACCGAGTTCAACATCTGCGGCAGCGCGCCCGTCTGCTCGCCCACCGTAATCATCTCGGTGGCCAGATCGGGCATCACCTTCGTCTCGCTCAGCGCATCGGCCAGGCTCTTGCCCTCCCGCACCGTTTCAATCGAACTCAACACTGCCCTCGACACGCGTCGCGATGAGATCGATCGTGCCGCCGTATCCAGCGACGGCACCAGCGGCAACCCGCCCGTCAACAGCGTCGACAACGTTCGCGCAAACAGCGCCACCTGGTACTTCAACCAGATCTTCCCAAAGATCGGCAACCCGATGCGAAACCCATCCACAAAGTCCCGCCCGCGCTCTGTGATCGAGAAGCGGTACCAGCTCGCTCCCATCACCACAAGCGTCAGCAACAGCCAGACAATGTTGTGCTGCACCCATTTTCCAAACGCGAGCAGCCACACGGTCATCGCTGGCAACTGCGATCCGATCTGCTCATACAGCTCTGCAAATTGGGGAATCACCACCGTGAACATGAACGTCAGCAGCGCCGTCACAATCACCAGCAGCACAATGGGATAAAAAAGCGATGCCGTCAGCTTTTTGCGAAAGCTCAGCGAGACCCGCTGAAACGAAACATAGCGCTCCAGAACTTCCTGCAGATTGCCGCTTCGCTCGCCGGCCAGCAGTGTTGTCGTATAGATCGCCGGAATCCCCTGCTGAGCCTCAAACGCCGCCGACAGCGACTCGCCCGTCTTCACCCGGTTTGCAACATCTTCAAGCTGCGCTGCAAAGTGCGGGTCCTTCTGCCCCTTCGCCAGCATGTTCAGCGAACCCAAAATCGGCAATCCCGCGCGAATCAGCGTCAAAAACTGCTGGTTGAAGATCAGAAACTTCTCCAGCTTGACCTTTTTGCGTCCCAGCAGCGATCCGCCGCCTCGCGCCTTCACGCTGAATACGTGATATCCCGCATGCACGAAGCGCGAGCGCAGCTCTTCGGCGGTCGCCGCCGTCTGCACCTGCTCCTGCACCCGGCCACGCTCATCGGCCAATTTGATGACGAATTCTGCCATACGTCCGTTCGCCGGCAGGCTCACGCCTCACGCCGGATTCTCGCTACGCCGCCGCCCTATTAAGGTTAACAGTCCTTCTGCCCTCATAGACGCACTCCGTCTCCCAACCGTTCGCCTCGTCTGGCCACACGCCATGTATCCTGTTTCCGTCTCCTGAGCGCGGACTAACGTGAGCAAATCCATGGCCTCGGCTGCTAGTCACATCTTCGGTGCGGGGAACCGCCGCGCCCCCAAAACCCCGTGGCTCGTCGCCCTTGCGGCTTTCGCCGTCGTCGCCCTCTTCGTCGTCTTCGGCGCCGGCCTTCGCCACAGCCTCCATGCTGCCGGACCCGTCGCCCCCTATCCCCATGAGATCGCTCGCGTCAGCTTCGCCGTTGCTGGCGACGTCATCCCTCACGAAGCAGTTCGCGCCGCCGCGGTCGCCGATGGCGACGGCGTTCAGGGCTGGACCGCCCTCTTCTCCGACGTCGCCGATGTCTTCAAGTCCGCCGACTTCGGCTTCGTCAACATGGAAACCCCCGTCGCCCCCAACCACTCCCGCGGCAGCAAGCCCTTCATGTTTGACGCGCCTCTCGCCCTGCCTCAGGCCCTAAAGGCCAGTGGCATCAAAATCGTTTCTTTCGCCAACAACCACGTCATGGATCAGGGTTGGCCCGGCTTCATCGAAACCCGCGAACATCTCCGCGAAACTGGCCTGCTTTTTGCCGGCTCCGGCGACACCGCTGCCGACACCTTCAAGCCCGTCTTCACCGACGCCAACGGCATCAAGGTCGGCTGGCTCGGCATGACCCGCTGGCTCAATGGCAACCGCAACCCCGACAAAGACGACCAGCCCCACGTCAATTTCTTCCCCTATCCCGGCGAGTCCGGCGGAGCCCCCGGCGCCGATGAGTCCCAGGTCCTCGCCGCCATCCAGGCCGCTCGCGCCCAGTGCGACTTCCTCGTCGTCTCCATCCATTGGGGTATTGAATACGCGCCCGCCCCGCGCCCCGAAGACGTCGACATCGCCCACAAAATGCTCGACGCCGGAGCCTCCGTCATCGTCGGCCACCACCCCCATGTCCTTCAGCCCGTCGAAACCTACCGCACCGCCGACGGCCGCAACACCGTCATCTTTTATTCGCTCGGCAACTTCCTCTCCAACCAGTCGCGCAACTACGTCGACGGACTCATGCCCGACAAAGACGGCGATCCTCGCGACGAGATGATCGGTCTCTTTTCCGCCGTGCGCCAGGACTACGGACCCGGCGGCATCCGCGTCGAGCTTGGCCACGTCGGCATCCTGCCGATGTGGGGCGAAAACAACCGCAACGACCTCGCTGCCGGCAAAACCCGCGTTCCCGTTATCCACCCCGTCTTAATGGATCGCGAAATCCCGCGCCTCCAGGCACGCCTCGATGAATTGTCCAAAATTGCCGACCAGAACAAGGCGGCGAATTCTGCCACTTCCAACAGCGCGTCAGCCCTGAGCCCCGACCAGCAGAAGGACTTCATCGACCTCACCACGCAGCTCAAGCTCCTCACCGATCGCCGCGCTCTGCTCCTCGCCCGCACCGGCGACGATTACGTCACCGACCCACCCAAGCTCCCCACCAAGCCCTGATTCGGCAAATCACTTTTTCCCCTCCAGCGCCTTTACCCAGTCCGGTGCATCCGCGGGCAATTCGTGATAGCAATCGACGCGTCCCAACTCGCGCCCCGTTTCCACATCCGCCAGAACACAGGCCATGCTGAAGTGAAACGACTCAGTTTCGTAGGCCACCTGCTTTCCGTCCTCCCAGAACATCCAGCGCCACACAATCGGGTCACCTTTGATCCGCCGCAAAATCTGCCCATCGCGCGCGAGCACCAGAGTGAACCCAAATCGCTCGTCTCCATAACTCGATTCAGGCACGGGCGATTCGAGCGTCCACCCCTCAAGGCCGTGCGGCCCCTTCGTGTGCACTGATTCTGTCGGTTTGTCGCCGGCTCCCGCGAGAGACGCACCCACAGCCGCCAGGATCGCAACCGTGCCCCACATCCTTGCGCTTTTCGCGAAGCCCACGATACCCACCTCGATCCGCGAAAACCTCTGTTCAATCACTATCCCTGCTGACTGAACCTCGTCCTAATACCCGTTCGCTACCAGCCACGCCTCTGTCAGCTCCGTCTCTGGTTTCTTTTTCGTTGCCTGCATCTCCTGATAGGCCAGCTTCACCAGCACATCCGCCTCGACATTTACCAGAGCCCCTATCTCTAATGTATGCAGGTTAGTACGCCAATAAGTTAATGGAAGAATTGCAATCCTGATCGTGTCCCCCTCGACCCCTGCAATCGTCAGGCTGATCCCCTCGATCGCCACCGATCCCTTCTCCACCATCCACGGCCACACGTCCTCCGGTACCCGCACTGTCAGTGTCCAGTCCGTCGTCTCGCGATCAAAATGTTCGCTTGTCCTCGGCACCACCGGCTCCAGCGCCGCCAGCTCCCCGCAACCGTCCACGTGCCCCTGCACAATATGCCCGCCCAGCGGACTTCCCGCCGCGGTTGGCAGTTCCAGGTTCACCTTCGCCCCCGCCTTCAGAGAGCCCAGCGAACTCCGCTCCAGTGTCTCCTGCGCCAGGTCGGCATAAAAATAAGTGGGGTTCACATCCAGCGCCGTCAAACATACCCCACTTACGGCCAGCGAATCGCCCTCGCGCAACCGCGCCGCGATTCCCGGTGCCTCCACCGTCAACCGCCGGACGCCGCCGCGATCGGCCAAACCCACCAGCGTTCCCGTTTGCTCAATAATCCCTGTGAACATGCCGTCATTTTATTCGAACCTGCGAAATGAAATCCCATTCCTCACCGCGTTCTCATCATCTCTCCCGTAGACTCAGCCCAGATGATCCCTGTCGGTTACATGGCAAAACGCATCAATCCAAAGCCTGTATGGCTCAATGCTCCGCACGTCCTCGATGTCTACTCCGTGGGCAATTGTTCCAGCGAAGACTTCGCCGACTACATCAATTTCTGGAAGCACAACGGCTACTGGCTGTTCGACTCGCCCGCGATCCTCCAGGCCGTCGCCAAAGAAAACGCCATCAGCCTCGCAGGTACCAAGCTCTTCTATTACGAGGCGCACGAAGAAGAGCTTGCCGATCAGAGTTGGCGCGCGTTTTCGCCCGACGCCACAATCCCCACCAACGTTCTCATTCCTTCTCAGGCAAACTTCCAGGGATTCGACGTCGTCACTTTCATGGCAGGCAACGCGCCCGAACATTCTCCGCTCTCGTGCAACGGCCTCGCCGAAGATATCCCCACTAACTCCCATTGCCTGCTCGATTCGTTTGCTGAAGCGGAGACCTATCTCAACAATGGCCGCTTCAACGGCTGCGAACCCGGCCCCTATCGCATCTTTGCCGTCTACTCCGTCCCCTGGCCATCAGTCCCTCAGCCCCTCAGTCCCTAGTCCCTGTCTTTATCTCCCGGCCACGGATCTTTCAGCAGCGAGCACAGCCCCAAATCGTTCCCGTACCGCTCCACCTCGACCTCTGCCATCTTCACAAACTGTGTCATCTTGTGAAATGCCGGAATCGCGTCCGACCCCATGATCTGCGGCGACACAAAAAGGTGCACTCGGTCCACCAGGCCCCCGGCCAGCAGTGCCGTATTCAGCCGCGTGCCTGCCTCCGAGATCACTGTCAAAATGCCTTCATCGCCCAGCTTGTCCAACACCTTTCCCAGCGGAACCCGCCCCGACTCCGCCGCCAGCACCTCGACCCTTACTCCACGCTTCTTGAGCTCATCAATCTTCGTCTCGTCCTTCGATACAGTGAAAATCAGCAGGTCGTCTTGCGCGCCAACAACCATCTTTGAATCCAGTGGCGTACGCAGCGCAGAGTCAAGCACTACTCGAAGTAATTTACGCCGCCTTCGCAGCTCGCTGCGGTCCGTCAGCCACGGATCGTCGGCCAACACCGTGTCCACCCCTGTCAGCGTCGCGTCCGCCTGCCATCGCAGCGACTGCACCGCCGCCCGCGACGCCTCGCCGGTAATCCAATATGGCTGGTGCGGCGCCTGCTGCCCCGCCGGCGGAGCGATCCTTCCGTCAAGCGTCATCGCCACCTTCATCAGCAACAGCGGCCGCTTCGATTGAATCCATCGCGCAAACCCCTCATTGATCCGCCGCGCTTCCTTTTCACAGACCCCAACACTCGCCTGCAACCCCGCTGCGCGCAATGCCTCCAGACCATGTCCCGCCACATTGGGATTGGGATCGACCGTGGCCGCCACCACCCGTCCCAGCCCCGCCTCGATCAGCGCTTCGCTGCACGGCCCCGTCCGCCCCGTGTGGTTGCACGGCTCCAGCGTCACAAACGCCGTACCGCCCTTCAGCCTTTCGCCGGCATGCTCGCGCGCCTCGCGCAGCGCCACAATCTCCGCGTGATCCAGCAGGTCATACTCGTGCCAGCCTTCGCCCACCACCTGCCCTGCGCGATCTAGAATCACGCAACCCACCGCCGGATTCGGCGACGTCACCCCGATCCCGCGCGCCGCGAGCTCCAGCGCCCGCTTCATCCAATTGATATCTTTCTCGATATTTCCCAAAATAGTCATGGCTCAGGCTACTCGGCAGTGTAAATCGTCGCCGCACTTTTCCCGCAGCGTGAGGCCTCACCGCCGCCGCCCATTACAATCGAAACTCTTCGGTCCCGTGCAGTCGATTCATTGATTCAGTAGGAGCAACGATGAAAGACCTCTTAGCCGACGTGGCCACGCGCGCATCGCGCTATCTCAGTGACCTTCCCGATCGCCCCGTCGCGCCGCCGCCAGACAGCGTTGCCCGCCTTTCCGCGCTCGGTGGCCCGCTCCCCGATGGGCCAACCGATCCATCCCAGATCCTCGCGCTTCTCGATGACGTAGGCTCTCCCGCCACAGTTGCCACCGCCGGTGGTCGCTACTTCGGCTTCGTCATCGGCGGCACACTCCCGGCCGCCCTCGCCGCCAACTGGCTCGCTGGCGCGTGGGATCAGAATGCCGCTTTGCGCGTCATGTCTCCCGTCGCAGCCGAGACTGAAGAAATCGTTCTTCGCTGGATGATCGACCTGATCGGCCTACCCGCTCAATCGGCTGCCGGTTTTGTCACCGGCACCACCATGGCCAACTTCACCGCCCTCGCCGCCGCGCGCACCGCGATTCTCACTTGCGCCGGCTGGGACGTCGAACAGGACGGCCTCTTTGGCGCGCCGCCCATCCAGGTTGTCGTCGGCGACGAGGTTCACGTTTCGGTGCTCAAAGCGCTTTCGCTCCTCGGACTGGGCCGTTCGCGTCTCATCCGCGTTCCTGCCGACGGTCAGGGCCGCATGCGTCTCGATGCGCTTCCTCATCTCGATGAGCGCACCATCGTCTGCGTGCAGGCCGGCAACGTCAATACCGGCGCCTTCGATCCTGCCGGAGAAATCTGCCGTTCTGCTCACGAGGCCAACGCCTGGGTCCACGTCGATGGAGCCTTCGGCCTGTGGGCTGCCGCCTCACCCATCTACGCGCCGCTGCTCAGCGGAGCGCAGGCTGCTGATTCTTGGGCTATCGATTGCCACAAATGGCTCAATGTCTCTTACGACTCAGGTGTCGCTGTCGTGCGCGACCCCGCCCATCTCGAGCGCGCCATGTCTATCTCTGCCGCCTATCTCGCGCCGGGTAGCCAGCGCGAACCGTGGCTCTCCGTTCCCGAGTCTTCGCGCCGCGCCCGCGGCATCGAGCTGTGGGCTGCCATGCGTTCTCTAGGCCGCTCCGGTCTCTGCTCGCTCATCGAGCGCAACTGCCGCCAGGCCCGTCTCTTTGCCACGCGCCTCTCCGCCGCCGGGCACACCATCCTCAACGACGTCGTGCTCAATCAGGTACTTGTCTCGTTTGGCTCCGCTCAACAGACAGAGCGCGTCATCGCCGCCGTGCAGCAGGAGGGAACCTGCTGGTGCGGTGGCACTCAATGGCACGGCCACACCGCAATGCGCATCAGTGTGTCCAACTGGTCGACCACCGACGACGACGTAGAACAGAGCGCCGCCGCCATCATCCGCGTCGCTAGCGAACTCAAATGATTTGCTAACTCCGTTATCCCAGCAGCGCATCCACAAATGCAACTGCGTCAAACTCCAGCAGGTCTTCCATCTTCTCGCCCACGCCCACATACCGCACCGGCAGATTCATCTCGCGCGCAATCGCCACCGCAATCCCGCCCTTTGCCGTCCCATCCAGTTTCGTCAACACAATCCCCGTTACGCCTGCCGACTGTGTAAACTGCCTAGCCTGCTGCAGTCCGTTTTGCCCCGTCGTCGCGTCCATCACCAGCAGCACTTCGTGCGGAGCACCCGGCACCAGCTTCGCCGCTGTCCTCCGCATCTTGTCCAGCTCGTCCATCAATCCCGTCTTTGTGTGCAACCGTCCCGCCGTATCCACAATGACATCGTCGATGCCGCGCGCCTTGGCCGCGCTCATCGCGTCATAGAGCACCGCCGCTGGATCGCCGCCCTGCCGCGTCTTGATCATCTCCACGCCCGAGCGCTTCGCCCACACCTCAAGCTGTTCGATGGCCGCCGCACGAAACGTATCCGCCGCACACAGCAGCACCGTCCGATCCCGCCCCCGCAGCCACGCCGCCAGCTTTCCACTCGTCGTCGTCTTGCCCGTCCCGTTCACGCCCACGAGAAACGTCACCTTGGGCGGAGCCGCCGGATCGGCCACAACTCCACGCGGCTTCTCCAGAATCACCTGCAGCTGTTCCTTCAACAATCGCTTTAACTCTTCGCCGCCTTCGATCGCCTGCTTTTTCGCCCGCTCCCGCAGCGCACCCACGATCTCCGTCGTTGTCTGCACCCCGATGTCGCTGGTCAGCAGCGCCGTCTCCAGATCCTCCAGCGCCGCCTCGTCCACCTCTCGCGTCAGCGCCACGATGTCGTTGATCCGCGTCGAAAACGTCTCGCGCGTCCGCGTCACCGCCTGCCGCATCCGGCCAAAAAATCCCTGCTTCTCCTCGGGCTCCTGCTCGGGTTCCGGCTTCTTGTCCGGCGTTCCAAAAAGTGAAATGAATTCCGTCATAATCCAGCTTCAAGTCTAAAGCAGCGCGCGCAATGCCCGCTCGCCTCCGCCCTCTCGCCTGCCTTCACGTTTTCTTGGCCCGCCGCTCTTCGCGCCCTCGCCGTCCTCTCAGTTCTTCGCTGCCCCGTGGTCGTAGCTGATGACGCGCGTCAGCATCCATTGCCCATCCTTCAGACGCCACAGCATGATCGACTTCGCTTCTCCCACGCCAATCTCTTCGTGGCCCGGATGCTGGAAGCGGTGCGTCACCATCTCCATCGCCCCAAAACCGTTCAGCCGGTGCGCCTCCATCGTTCCCGGCACCACCACCCG
>Ga0181537_10003762_pt1 | contig 12828 bp, 11 predicted proteins | sample PEATcosm2014_Bin_39_FD_119765 | JGI IMG/M metagenome (GOLD analysis project Ga0181537, IMG submission 119765) | Peatland microbial communities from MTU Mesocosm Facility, Houghton, MI, USA - PEATcosm2014_Bin23_10_metaG | ecosystem: Environmental > Terrestrial > Soil > Wetlands > Peat | place...
AAACCACGAAGGACACGAAGTAACACAAGGGATTTTCTTAGTGAACTTTCGTGACCTTAGTGGTTCAAAGTTTTGTTTTAGCATCGTGTCGAACTCATGGTCCTGCTACAGCACAAACTGAGCGTCAAGCTATCCCAGCGCCAGATCCTCACCCCCGGTCTGGTGCAGATGGTTTCCGTCCTCGCGCTCAACAAACTCGAACTCAAGGACATGATCAACGCCGAGATGGTCGAGAACCCGGTCCTCGAAGAACTCGAAGATTCCGTCCCGCTGATCGATGAAGTCGGCCGCAAAGAAGAAGACCGCGATCGCCTTACGACCAAGACTTCCACCGACGAAGCTCCCATCACAGCCGAAAAGAAAGATCCATTCGAAGAAATCGACTTCGGATCGTTCTTTCAGGACTATCTCGACCCCGGCTATCGCACCCGCGGCGAGATGGAAGATATCGAGCGCCCGTCGTTCGAAAATTTTCTCTCCAAGCCCACGAATCTCACGGATCACCTCGCCTGGCAACTCGGCGCGTTGAGCCTGCGCCGCGAAGTGCGCGAGGCCGCCGAGCAGATCATCGGCAACCTCAACGAAGATGGCTACCTGATCGCCAGCGACGATGAGATGCTGGGCATCGCTCCGCCCGCGGCTCCTGAGGCCGATGCGGAGACCGCCAAAAATATCATCAGCGAAGCCGCCGCGCTAGGCTTAGCGGCAGACGACGTGAGCGAAGCGACATCGGGCGAAGCAGTGTCGTCCGCAGTATCATCTGGAGACGCTGACCTCAGTTCCGAAACTGCCGCGCCTGACTTAACCGAACTAATCGGCGCAGCCGCGAACGCTTCCGAATTTTCCGCCGCAGATACGCTGGCTGAAAACATTTTCGCCAAGGCCGCCGCTGCGCCCGCAATCTCTCCGGCAGAAACTTCCTTCGGCTCCCGCAATGGAGATTCCGCCGCAGCCGTCGCCCCCGCGCCCGAAGCTGCGCCGATCGCGCTTCCGCGCCCAGTTCAGAAATCAAATTTCACGGCTGCCGATCTCGCCGAAGCCCTGGAAGTAATTCGCCAACTCGATCCTCCCGGCGTAGGCTGCCGCACTCTTCGCGAATGCCTGCTGACCCAGTTGCGCTATCACCAGCAACAGCTAGCACAAAACAAGAACACCAACGGCACCGCCCAGGTCCTGCAGGATGCCATCGCCGTCACCGACCAGCACCTGCGCGCCCTGCAAAGCAAGCAGCACAAAGAAATCGCCAAGGCCATCGGACGCCCACCCGACGCCGTCCAGCAGGCCATCGACTACATCCGCACCCTCGATCCCCGTCCTGGGCTGCAATACAACAAAGTCACGGCGCGTCTGATCGAGCCTGATGTGGCTTTCATCAAGCACGGAGACGAGTGGCTGGTCTTGATGAACGACGATGACCTGCCCCAACTCCGCCTCAACCCTGCTTACAAAAAACTGGTCACCCGCGAAACCAACGACAAGAATACCCGTGACTACGTCAAAGAGCGTTATAAGAGCGCCATCCAGCTCATCAAGAACATCGAACAGCGCAAGCAGACCATCACCAAAGTCTGCTACTGCATCGTCGCCCGTCAGCAGGACTTCCTGGAAAAAGGCATCGACCAGCTCAAGCCCATGATGATCAAAGAAGTCGCCGAAGAAATCGGCGTACATCCTTCCACCGTAAGCCGCGCTGTGGCCAGCAAATACGCCCACACCCCGCAAGGCGTCTTCGAGCTGCGCTACTTCTTCAGCGAGAGCGTGCAGGGCCCCGAAGGCGGCAACACCAGTCTGCTGATCCTCAAGCGCCGCGTAAAAAAGCTGATCGACGAAGAAGACCCCGCCCGCCCGCTCACCGACGAACAACTAACCCGCATCCTGCAATCGCAAGGCATTCAAGTAACGCGCCGCACCGTAGCCAAGTATCGGGAAGACATGCGCATCCCCAGCACTCATCAGCGCAGAGTAAAAGAGTAAAAGCTCTACCCTGTGGACCTCTGTGTCCCCTGTGGTTAAAGATTTTGATCTTGCTTTTGATTCTGTTCAGCCGCAAGGAGGGCCGCTAGTGAACGTGGAATACACCGGCAGGCACTACGAAATCACCCCCGCCATCCGCAAAGAAGTAGAAACCGGCGTCGCCAAACTTCGCAAAATCCTCGGCGACAGATTTGAAACCAAGGTCATCCTCGCTGTCGAAAAGCACCGCCACAAAGCCGAAATCACCATCAGCCCGCGCAACGGTCCGCTGGTCGGGCTCGCCCAGGCCAAGGACATGTCCATCGCCGTCAGCCAGGCCCTCGACCACCTCGAAAAGCAGGCGGTGAAATATAAAACCCGCTCGCAATCGAAAAATCGCTCCGCCCGCAAGAACGAAGAAGTAAAAAAGTGGAACGGCCACTCCCCGCAACCCGAAGCAGCGCAGGCTAAAGTCGGCCTAACCGAGAAGACCGCGGTAGCCGTCGCCGTCCACCGCTATCCCGCGGTAGCCAAAACCACAGAGGTCCATCTCGTCCGCTCCGACGAAGCCGTCGCCATGCGTCCCATGACCCTCGAAGAAGCCATCAAAGAAGCCCACTTCCGCGATCGCGACGTCTTCGTCTTCCGCGATCCCAAAGGCAAAGTAATGATCCTCCACCGCACCCGCGACGGCAAAATGGAGCTGATCGAAGCCCCATAACGCCTCAGCTATTCTTGTCATCCTGAGCGGAACAAGTGCTTGCGCGCTTCGCGCAAGCACTTGTGCAGTCGAAGGACCCCTTTCCCCTCAACTGTGCCTCAAGCCCCGCCAGGAATTCTGCCACAGCAGCAGACTCAAGCCCCGCCCAGTGATAAAGTCACCCTAATGCCTCACCCCACAACCCCCGAACCCTTCGACCACATAGTCGAGTGGGCCTACAGCACCCTGCCGCAGAAAATCAAAGACCTGCCCGACTTCCCCGGCATTCAAGTCCTCGACGAGCCTCCCGCCGACGTATTCGAGGACGTGCAGAAAAAAAAGAAATGGTGTCGCGGCACCGAGTTATTAGGACTCTACAGCGGCACCCTGCGTACGAAACGCTCGCTCACCGAACTGAAGTACGCCCCCGACCTGATCTTCGTCTTCCGCGGCCCCATCCTGCGCTGTTCCCAAGGAGACCTGCGCGCCGAAGTGAAACGCGTAGTCTGGCACGAAGTAGCCCACTGGCTAGGCTACGAAACCGAAGAGCAAGTCCAAGCCCTGGGTTTATAAGCCACGGTGATAAGCCACGAAACTCGCATCTCTCTGTCATCCTGAGCGCAGCGGTTGATTCGCGAAGCGAATCAACCGCGCAGTCGAAGGATCCCTTTCGTGCCAGCAGCGACCAAGGCTAAAAGAGGAGCTGCCTCTACGTTTTCAGCTTCCGAATAGGCGACCACTAACATCGTTCTAAGTAAGCACCGCCCAACAACGTGTAGCGCCGCGTCGTCCTCGATTGACAACCATCAACACCCTCGCAGATACTGCCATCTGCGCATGTAGGATGCAACGGCGCTTCGCCGAAGGGCAATGCCCACCTACGATCTCATCGTGGAGGCCCACATGCTCAATCTAGAGAACCTCAAAAAGCAAGCCAAACTCATCTTGCGGTGGCATCGCGAACGCCACTATCCCGTCGCCGCACAAATTCGCGCGCATTTGCCCCGCTTCCTGAATATGCCGGACTCCGAAATTCTTGCGGCGAACTTTAAGCATCAACGATGCGCAAGAAATAGTCGCGAGAGAGCAAGGCTTCGAGAGTTGGCAAGCCCTGAAAACTGGACTTTCGACCACGCCGCCCAAGCCGAAATCATCGCCATCCAAAGCAAGAGCGGCGATTACCGGCGCGGAGCCGCAACTGCTCGTCACCAATATCGAAAGATCGTGCGAATTTTTCGAGAAGTTAGGCTTCTCGCGTGTATTCAGTGACGGCAAACCTCCCTACTATGCCCAGGTGCGTCGCGACGCGGCGCGTCTCAATCTAAGGTGCATCGAGCGGCCGGTAATCGAGTCAACGGTCCGCGAGCGGGAAAAACTATTGTCAGTATCAATGACGGTCGCCACTGCAGACGAGATCAAACTGCTGTTCCTCGAGTTTCAGTCCGCCGGTGTCGCCTTTCAACAGAAGCTGAAGAAGCAGCCCTGGGGCGCCAGGAATTTCGTCGTCAAAGATCCGGACGGCAATCTGCTGCTGTTTGCCGGCCCGGCAACCCAACCGCGACCAAGCCGAAGTGTGCCTGCGTAAGGCTCATGTGGGGACTGACGCATTCGCTCGTCCCCACATGCTAAAATTCGCCGCCGAGGGAATTATGCCCATGACGATAACGACCAGCACGCGCTCCACGATCTTGTTCCCTGTGCTTACGCTTCTGCTCGCAACCATCCCGAGCGCAGCGCAGGCCGCGCCGCCCAAGCTCTCCGTCCATTGGGAAGAACTCACCGCTGCCGATTTCCGCGAGGGCATTCACCGCTCGCAGGGCACGTGCCTGCTGCCCATCGGCATTCTGGAGAAGCATGGACCGCATCTCCCGCTCGGCACCGATCTGCTCGATGTGCGCTACGCCGCGCTGCATGCCGCCGAGCAGGAATACGCCGTCGTCTTCCCCGAATATTATTTCGGACAGATTGCCGAAGCCCGCCACGAGCCCGGAACCGTCTCCTACAGCCGCGAGATGCAACTCGCTCTGCTGCAGGAAACGACCGACGAGATGGCCCGCAACGGCTGCAAGAAAGTGGTCATTGTCAACGGCCACGGCGGCAACGACAGCCTGCTTCCATTCTTCGCGCAGACGCAACTCGACAAGCCGCACGACTACGTGGTCTACGTGTTCGACAAACTCTCGCCGCCCTCGGGCGGTCCGGCAAAGAAAACCAAGATCGACATGCACGCCGGCGAAGGCGAGACTTCGAACGTGCTGATCTCGCGTCCCGACCTGGTCCACCCCGACCGCGCTGGCCAGGAAAGCGGCGCCGACCAGCACCGCCTGAATCTACCTGATGGCGTCTACACCGGAATCTGGTGGTACGCGCGCTTCCCCAACCACTATTCCGGCGACGGCTCCGCTGCCACAAAAGAGTTAGGAAAATTTCAAATGGATTGGTGGATCGATACGCTGACGAAGACGATTAAGGCTGTAAAAGCCGACCACGAAAGCCTGAAGCTGCAAAACGAATTCTACGAGAAGGCAAAACACCCGCTGGAAACGCAGCCTTGATGCATGAGCAATCGCCCAATGACTAAATCGCTCAAGCGCTCAATCTCCTACGAGCTTCCAATCAGCACGCCCGTAATAAAAACCAGCGCTCCGCCCAGCCCGATCTGAAGCGCGGCCGAAATCCACGGACTGTCCATATAACGATGTCGAACCCAGGTGATGACAGCCAACTCGGCAATCACCACAGCTCCCGCAGCCCAAAGCGCCATGCGGAAGTCGCGCAGCAGGAACGGCAGCGTGTGCCCGATTCCGCCCAGCGCAGTCATTGCCCCGCAGATCACGCCGCGCACCCACGGATGTCCGCGGCCAGTAAGACTGCCATCATCCGAAAGCGCTTCGGCGAAGCCCATGCTGATGCCCGCGCCCGCGGATGCGGCGAGGCCAACCAAAAACGCCTCGTGAGTATTCTTCGTAGCAAATGCGGCCGCGAAGACCGGAGCAAGCGTGGATACAGAACCATCCATCAGACCAGCCAAACCAGGCTGCACGATCTGCAGGACAAAAAGTCTGCGCTGCGCGCGCTCTTCGTCGGCCTTCACATTGGCCGGAAGTTTTTCCTTGTCGAGTTCCTGTGCGCGCTCTTCGTGCTCGCGCTCTTCGTTGATGAGATCATCGAGCAGTTGCCGGACGCTCGCGTCCTGCGTGCGCGCCGCGGCCTTCTCGTAAAACCGCCGCGTCTCCACTTCCATGGTGCTGGCTTCTTTGCGGACCGCATCGATGCGCAGCGGACGAATCAGCCACAGCGCCGGACGCTCCACGAATCCGCGCACATCTTGCCGGCGGATCAACGGAATGTGTTCGCCAAATTTCTGCCGGTACATCTCGATCAATCGTCTGCGGTGGCCGGATTCCTCTTCGCGCATGCCTTCGAACATGGCCGCCGACGCGGGATAATCCTGCCGCAGCCCTTCGGCAAAATCCGAGTACACGCGCTCGTCTTCTTCTTCCAGAGCAATAGCCAGAGCCAGCACTTCGCGTTCGGTGAGATCCTGAAACTTCTTCATGGCGACCTAGCTTACCTGTACGAGCCGGGCTTAGACAAATCGGGAATAGGACTGACCAGATTACCCGCGTTCGGTGCTACTATCCTGTGCATGACGCCTCGGAAGTCGCCCTCGGCTCAGAAGCGCGAGAAGCTGGCGCGCGCGGGGAAGAAACTGTCGAAGGCTGGCACGCGCGATGCGCCGCAGTCGGCGGAACTGGTCATTATTACGGGCATGAGCGGCTCGGGCAAAGCCAGTGTGCTGAAGGCGTTTGAGGATCTTGGCTACTACTGCGTCGATAACCTTCCTGTTGAACTCATTCCACGCTTTGCCGAACTGGCGTTGCAGTCTGCCGAGATTCGCCGCACGGCGCTGGTCGTCGATGTGCGCGAAGGCTCGAAACTCGAGCAACTTCCAGGAATTCTAAAGGCAGTGCGGCGCATGATTCCGACCAAGGTCGCGTTCCTGGAAGCTTCCGATGCGGTTCTGTTGCGGCGATTCAGCGAGACGCGGCGGCCGCATCCCCTGGGCACGGACGCGCCGGTGAATGCGTCGCTGAAGGCCGAACGGCGCCACCTGGCGCGCATTCGCGCGCTGGCTGACATTGTCATCGATACCTCGAAGTTCAACGTGCACGAACTGCGGGCCCACATTACAGAGCGCTTTCGCGAAGAAGCTTCGGAGAAAAGCATTCTGGTTTCGTGCGTGAGTTTCGGTTTTCGCCACGGTGTGCCCGAAGAGGCCGATCTGGTCTTCGACGTTCGCTTTCTGCCCAACCCGCACTTCGTGCTGGAATTCCGTCCGCTGACGGGGCTCGATCCGCGTGTGGCCAAATATATACGGTCGTTTCCACAGACGAAGGAATTCATCCAGCGCATTTCCGACCTGCTGGTTTATCTTTTGCCGCACTACGTCCACGAAGGCAAAAGCTATCTCACCATCAGTTTTGGCTGCACCGGCGGCCAGCACCGTTCAGTGATGATTGCGGAGGAAGTGGGCAAGAGGCTGCGCAAGGCTGGATATCATTTGAAGGTGGTGCATCGGGATATGCCGAAGTAAGGACAAACCACCAGCGACCGCAGTAAAATAGGGCCTTGCACCCTAAGGAAACTCTGATTAAATCCACGTGCCGCGTAAAGCAGGTTTCTCGACTCCGCGGGATTGCCCGTAAGGACGGGCAATCCCGCTCCGCTCGAAATGACAACTTTGGGTTAAATCAGAGCTTCCCTATGTTCATGCCATCGTCGGTGGGCCTCTGCGGCGTGCCGGGAGCCGTATGCGCCAACTGACGCGACTGGTGCGCTACGCGCTTCCCTACTGGTGGCAGCTATTGTCTTCCGTGGTGCTGATGGCCGCGGTAGGGGCGCTCGACGCTTTCAAGTTCCTGTTGATTCGTCCCATCTTTGACCGGGTGTTGAATCCTTCCACGGGGTCCAAAGATATTCAACTGTTTGTTATTCCCATCACGCACCATCCCGTCACTTTGCAGCAACTGGTGCCTTCGCATTTCACGAATGCCTGGACCATGGTTGCGGTTGCGCTGATCGGCTCCACGATCCTTAAAGGAGTGTTCGACTACACCGGAACTTACCTGGTTAACCATGCTGGTTTCGGGATGATCACCGACTTGAGGGACGATCTTTACAACGCCATCATGCGCCGTTCGGCGGCGTTTTTCTCCAAGCACACGACGGGAACTCTGCTCTCGGCGATCGTCAACGACATCGAGCGAGTGCAGTATGCGATGTCGACTGTGTTGGCCGAGTTTCTGCAGCAGTTCTTCACTTTCGTGGCGGTGGCTGCCGTGGTAGTGGTGCTGGGCGGAAGGCTGGCTTGGGCGCTGCTGCTGTTTGTTCCAGTGATCGTTTATTCCTCGCGGAAGATCGGCTCGCGAGTGCGCAGCACGACCCGCCAGGGACAAGACAAGCTTGCGGAAATCCAAAATATCCTGCACGAAACGATTACCGGCAACCGCATCGTAAAGGCTTTCAACAGCGAGAAGTGGGAGATCTCGCGCTTTCGCGGAGCGGCGCGCCGTCTGTTTCGCGCGAACCTGCGCTCCGTGGCCGCGACCGCGATCAGTTCTCCGTTGATGGATATTTTTGGTGTTATCGGAATCGCCTTGCTGCTAAACCTGGGACGCGAGGAAGTTAAGCACGGAGTGATGACGCCGGGAATTTTTGTGGCCTTCATCACGGCTGTATTCAGTCTTTATAATCCCGTCCGCAAGTTTGCCCAATTCAACAACAACTTCCAACAGGCGGTGGGCGCGTCGAGTGAAATCTTCAAGTTCATGGACGTCGAAGATGATGTCCGAGAAAAGCCACATGCTAAGCGGTTGCCTCCGTTCGCGAAGAACGTCCAGTTCGATCACGTCAGCTTCACTTACGGCAGCGAAGGCGGAGACGCTCGGGTGCTGCACGACATCGACCTCGAAGTGCGCCGCGGCGAAGTGGTGGCGATCGTGGGATCGAGCGGCTCAGGCAAGAGCACGCTGGTGCATTTGATCCCGCGTTTTTTTGACGCGACGCAGGGCCGCCTGCTGATCGATGGCAACGATGTGCGCGACGTGACGCTTGCGTCGTTGCGGGAGCAAGTGGGAATCGTCACGCAGGAAACGGTTTTGTTTAACGACACGGTGCGCAACAACATCGCTTACGGCCAGCCGCACGTGGCGCTGAAAGAGGTTGAGGCGGCGGCTCGTGCGGCGCTGGCGCACGACTTCATCCAGGCCCTGCCTAAGGGTTACGATGAAGTGATTGGGGAGCGCGGGGTGCGCCTTTCGGGCGGGGAGCGGCAGCGCATCGCGATCGCGCGCGCGATTTTGAAGAATGCGCCAATATTGATTCTGGACGAGGCGACCTCGGCGCTCGACAGCGAATCCGAGGCGCTGGTGCAATCGGCGCTGCATAATCTGATGAGCGGACGCACGGTGTTTGTGATTGCACACCGACTTTCGACAGTGCGCCGGGCCGACCGCATTGTGGTGATCGAGAACGGCGCGATCGCCGATATTGGCGCTCACGACGACTTGATGACGAGGTTGGGCACGTACCGGCGTTTGTACGATTTGCAGTTCGCGGACTTTGAGCAGAAACTAGAGCCGGCGCAACCCAGCTAGGGTCGTTATCAGTAAGTCGGCCGAATCGTTGGTGGCGCGGTCCAACAGCAGATTCCTCACCGGCAAAGAACGCCGGTTCGGAATGACAAGATGTAATGACAAAATGTAGTGTTGCGCAAACTGCACCTATACGGTCCGAATCGGAACCCTGGAAACTCAAGTATGCCGCTCCGCTCCATGACGGGATTTGCGCAGGTGAAAGGCGAACTGGCTACTCCGGCTGCGGCGCTGCCAGCGGGTTCGGCAATGTCGCGCTCCGCATCGTCGGGGGCACAGGGCAATGGCCACCTGGCTTTTGCGCTTTCACTGAAGTCGGTGAATCATCGATTTCTTGATTTACATTTTCGTCTGCCCTCGGGCTCCGACTCGCTGGAAATGCAGCTTCGCCGCCTGCTCAAAGAAAAGATCGCGCGCGGGCACGTCGAGGTTACGCTGAGCCTGGAGCGCGGAACTGGAGAAACTCTCGAGCTGAATCGCCCGCTGGTGAGCGCCTACATTGCTGCGTTTCGCGCTGCGGCGGGAGAGTTTGCCGTGCCCGCCGAGCCCGATCTCAACGTTATTCTGCGTATTCCCGGAGCGCTCGATTCGGCCAGCGACCCTGAGGACGGGGCGCTTGAGTCAGCGGTGATGGCGAGAGTGGGTGAAGTGCTCGACCGCTTGAATCAGATGCGAGAGCAGGAAGGGCGCAGCATCGAACAGGAACTGCGCGAACGCATGGCTCACCTGCGCGAAGCGGTGAAAACCGTCCAACATCACCGGCGGACGGTTTTGCAGAGTTATGTAGAACGGCTGCAGACGCGGCTTCAGGATCTGTTAGGATCGAATGCAGACAAGGAACGCATTCTGCAGGAAGCTGCGTTGCTCGTTGACCGCAGCGACATTCAGGAAGAAATCGTGCGTCTGGAAAATCACGTCCAGCATTTTCTCGGATTGATCGATGAGAATGGAGAGGTGGGAAAGAAACTGGACTTTCTGCTACAGGAAATGAATCGCGAGGCCAACACCCTGCTATCGAAAACATCCGGCCTGGCCGGAGAGGCGCTGAAAATCACGGAGGCTGGACTGGCCATGAAGGCGGAGATCGAAAAATCACGCGAGCAGGTGCAGAACCTGGAATGAGTTCCGCCCACAAGCCTTTGGTTTACATCATCTCGGCCCCATCGGGTTCGGGTAAATCGACGCTGGTCAATGAGCTGCTGAAGTCGGTCGGCGATTTGGACTTTTCAATTTCCTACACCACGCGTGCCCGGCGCGGCAGCGAGGAAAATGGCAAGCAATACTATTTTGTCTCACGCCTCGAATTCGAGAAGATGATTCTCGAGGATGAGTTTCTCGAACATGCCGAGGTCTTCGGCAACTACTATGGGACGGCGCGCCGCTTTCTGCGCGAGGCGGAAGAGAAAGGCCACGATCTGCTGCTCGACATCGACGTGCAGGGGGCGGCGCAGATTCAGCATAAACTTCCTGACGCGATCAGCATTTTTATATTGCCTCCAGATCGCAATACGCTGGAAGAGCGATTGCGCAAACGCGGGGAAGACCGCGACGAGGTGATCGAACGGCGGTTGATCGCCGCCAGCCGGGAGATTCAGAATTTCGACCGCTACAATTACATTCTCGTAAATAATATTCTGGAAGAATCGTCGGCTCTGTTGCGCGCGATCGTGCGCTCCGAACGCCTGCTGCGTTCGGGGGTTACGTTGTCGGACGAGGAAGCGGCCAACGTGGCGCAGGCAAACCCCTGCCGTCTGGCAAATGCGCGGGCCCGCCTGCAGCGGATTCTGGACTCGTTCAAGCCGCCCGTCGGTTCAGGAGCGGGGTAGACCTCGGTAACCAGATGGCGAGGCTGGAAGCCCCCGCAACCTTGAGTTTCGTGGGAAAATAGGGTAGTAGTTCTTAGCTTCCGCTGGCGAAGAGCTAGAACCGAACAACAGAAGCAGCAACAGCGAAGACCGGCAATTTTCGGAAATCAAAATCTTGTGTCCCAATAGCAAGGGAGAGAGTCCATGAAATTGATCGAAGGCTTCGACAGCAACTATCGTTATATTCTGGTCGCCGCGCGGCGCGCCCGCCAATTGCAATCCGGAGCCCCACCGGTTGTGCAGACCAACTCACGCAAGCCGTGCCGCATCGCGCAGGATGAAATCCGCGCGGGCAAGGTGAAGTGGGAGATTCCGGAAACTCGCAGCGCGGCGGAGCAAGCCGCCGAGGTTCTGGACCAGGCTTTCGGGCACGACGCGTAATCGCTCTGCGGTCGACCGCATCGAATAACCGCATCCAATAACCATGAAGGTTGCTCTGGGAGTGACGGGCGGCATCGCGGCCTACAAAGCGGCCGAAATTGTGCGCCTGCTGCAAGACTGCGGCATTCGCGTGCAAGTCATCATGACGCGCGCGGCGCAGGAATTTGTTCGCCCGCTCACCTTCGCGGCGCTCTCCGGCGAAAAGGTGATTACCGGGATGTTTGCGGCTGGCGAGGAACACGCAGCTAACATCGATTCCGCCATTGAACACATCGCGGTCGCGCAATCGATTGACGCTCTGGTGGTTGCCCCTGCGACCGCCGATGTGCTGGCACAATTTGCGCAGGGCATTGCCGGCGACTTTCTCACCACACTTTATCTTGCAACCACCGCGCCGGTCGTCGTCGCGCCGGCGATGAACGTGAACATGTGGAATCATCCGGCGACGCAGGCGAACCTGGAGATTCTGCGTGGGCGCGGCGTGAAGATTGTCGAGCCCGGGTCGGGATATCTCGCCTGCGGCATGACTGGTTCCGGGCGACTGGCGGAGAATGAAGTTATTGTTGCTGCTGTGCTGGAGGCGCTGGGGGCTTCGCAGGACCTGGCCGGGGAAATCGTGCTGATCACGGCTGGTCCGACGCGGGAGAAGATCGATCCGGCGCGCTACCTCACCAACCGCTCCAGCGGACGCATGGGATATGCGCTGGCCGAGGCCGCGCTGCGGCGCGGGGCGCGCGTGCTGCTGGTGAGTGGGCCGACGGCGCTGACGCCGCCGGGAGCGGCCGAAGTGACGCGCGTGGAATCGGCGGAGCAGATGCGCGATGCGGTGCTCGATCTTTTGCCGCAGGCGACTATCGTGATCAAATCGGCTGCGGTTTCCGATTACCGCGCGAAGTCGATTTCAGTGCAAAAGATGAAACGTAAAGGTGCGATCACGCTGGAACTCGAACCGACGGCCGATATTCTGAAAGAGATTTCTGCGCGCAAGCAGGCGCAGATTGTTGTGGGTTTCGCGGCGGAGACGGAGAACGTGCTCGAGAACGCCCGCCAAAAGCTCGCGGCGAAGCAACTCGATGCAATCGTGGTCAACGACGTTTCCCGCGAAGGCGCCGGCTTCGATTCCGATCGCAACGAAGTGACCATCATTACGCACGACGAAGTCGTTGAGGTTCCCGAAACCACCAAGTGGGAAGTGGCACAGCGCGTTCTCGACCAGGTTGTCCGCATTCGCGAGCGGCGCAAATTATCCGTCAAAGCCTGAGAGCCGTTTTCC
>Ga0181537_10003763_pt1 | contig 12826 bp, 14 predicted proteins | sample PEATcosm2014_Bin_39_FD_119765 | JGI IMG/M metagenome (GOLD analysis project Ga0181537, IMG submission 119765) | Peatland microbial communities from MTU Mesocosm Facility, Houghton, MI, USA - PEATcosm2014_Bin23_10_metaG | ecosystem: Environmental > Terrestrial > Soil > Wetlands > Peat | place...
ACGCGCGCCGGCGCTGGCGCCTCAATGATCGGATCCTGCCAGACCGTGCCGGTGAAAGAGTCTGCCGGGCCACGGCGCGACGGCCGCGAACCGCCGGGAATAATGTCCATGTTCGGTGTCTCCCTGTTCGTTTCTGTAGCGGCCCTCCCTGCCCATCCTCCGTACATAGTGAGGAAAGGAGGCGCGCCGGTCGATATGCGATAGGATAACGGAAATCCGCGCGCGATGCTGGCGAAAAAAGGCGCCTCACGTGAACCAGAAAATTAGAATTCTCGGAGCGGTTGCGCTGTCTGGCGCGTTCTCTGGCGCGTTCTCTTGCGCGCTCCCTTGCGCAGTCACGCCGGCGCTGGCTCAAGCCGCGAGCGTCTCCGATAGCGACGTCGTCGAAGCCTACGACTACATGCTGGCGCGCTGGCTGGTGCTGCGCCAGGAGACGCTCGATTTCAAAGACGGCTTCAAATGGAACGAAGTGGTCCGCCGCGGCTCGGGCGGCGGCGAACCGGCCAATCCGAACTTCGACACCGCCTTAAGCGAGGCTTGGATCGCCGTGGATGACACGAGCTGTACACTGATCGATCTGCCGGACATCAGGGGCCGCTATTACACGGTGGAAATCGTCAACGGCTGGGGCGAAGTCATAGACAATCTCAACGAGCGAACCTATCCCAAACACCCGTTCGGCACTTTCGCGCTCTGCCTCGACAAAGCGAAAGTCGATCTTCCCGCGGACGCGCAACGCATCGAGGTCGCCGGCAACACGTCGCGCATCTTGATACCGATCGAGCTTGGCGCCGACCCGGCCGAAGCCTTGGCGCTGCAGACCGCGATCACGATACGGGCGACCGGCACGCCAAAGATCGACGACGCCGTCGTAAAGCCGGATTTTGTCAACGACAAGCTGCCGGGCGTCGAGGCCTTCGACCAGGCCGAGCGGGTTCTTGGCAGTGAACCGGACATCAACAAGGGAATGGCCGAGCCGGCCAGCAAAGCGCGGGCTGTCGCCGCGGCCGCCGCCGACCCCGCTCGGCGCGCGCATATCGACGAGGTGATCCGCAGTCAGGCCGTCCCCGCGTTCTTCGCCGCGATTCCCAAAATGAGCCTGGCGGCAAATGGCTGGGTTCATCCGCGGCTTACCGGTAATTACGGCCAGGATTATCTGCTGCGATCGATCGTGGATTTCACCGATATCTGGGCCAACACTCCCTGGGAGGTGGTGTATTTTCACGGCAGGCGATTTGACGGCAACCAGACCTATACGGAAACCTATTCCAAAGATGCCCTATCCGCGCTCAAGGCGCGCGTCTGGTCGGTCGTGGCGTTCGATGCCGGCAACGACCGCGTCATTCCCAATCCGCTCAATCGCTTTCTGCTCGACAATCGATCCGACTTGAAACTCAATACCGACGGCTCGCTGACGCTCGTTTTTGCACCGCGGCTGCCCGACGGAGTGCCGCAATCCAATTGGCTGCCGACGCCGGCGGGCCAAAACTACGATCTGACCTATCGCTTCTATGCTCCGGCGAAAAGCCTGATCGAGGGCCGCTATTTTCCCCCGCTCCTGTCCATCAGGCCGTGAACCGGGGCTCGAGCGGACATCACCTGACGACGATTTATTAGGATAAAACAGAGTAATATCGGAACGGCGGCCGATCGATGGTGAGTGACGTGTTCTCCGTAGTGCAAAACAACTGGTGTCTCATAAGACCGCGCTTACGATGCCTGATTGCTCTCGGCTTTGCGCTCGCGCTCGGCGCCTGCTCAAAATGCGACGTGCCTAACTGGCTGCCCAACCCGCAAACGCCGCACGCCTGCCACAACGGACCGCCGGCGCAATAAATAATGGCGCCGGGCCACTCCCGCGTGCAGCCCGTCTATGCCGCCGGTTCACGTCGGGCGCTAGGCCGCCCGCAATCGCGAAACGCGGTGCAGCTGCCAAAATTGCTCCTCTGCCTGCGCCGGCGTTTGCGCACCAGTGCGCAACGCGCCCGCGCCGGGGAATTTCGGAGCCGGCGGATCCGGCTCCCGCCTGAAATCGACATGGAGCACGTTATTACTCGGCAAGGCGCTCACCACTGCCAAGCCAGCAACGATATCTGTCATTTTCTTGCGGTCCCATGTTCTTGCCTGACGGGGTGATCGGCCGAAAGATGGCTCGTCGCTGCATCACGGCGAAGAGCCATCTCCGTCGATGGCCGATCGTTCAAGCGGCCTTCTGTTGTGCGATGCGCTGGTTGTCGTTGCCGGCATTGATCGAAATCCGGCGCGGCTTCATGGCTTCCGGAACCTCACGCACCAGATCGATCTTCAGCAAGCCACTCTCGAACGACGCAGTCTTCACCTGCACATGGTCGGCAAGATTGAAGACGCGACGGAAGGGCCTCGCCGAAATGCCCTGGTAAAGATATTGACGCTCCTCCTTGTCGATCTTGCGGCCCTCGACCGTGAGCACATTCTGCTCAGCGGTAATGGCGATTTCCTCGGGAAGGAACCCGGCCAGCGCCAGAGAAATCTGGTACTGGTCGTCGCCGGTCCGCTCAATATTGTAAGGCGGATAGTGCTGGTCCTCGGCCGACCAGCGGGACGTGTCATCGAGCAGATCAAACAGCCGGTCGAAACCGACGGTCGAACGCCACAGGGGAGTCAGATCATAGTTTCTCATAACCGATCCTCCATAGAGCAAAGGGGTACGAGAGACGCCCGGCCTCATGCCGGACGCCCGTCCGGCGGGCCCCAAAGGGCGCCCGCCGCCGCACTTCCGCGCGGCGAAAAAAGAGTTAGAAAAGCAACGCCAGTTTTCAAGGGCGGCCCCGAAAAAATTTTTATAGGTGCGTCTGAGGGGTCTTGACCGGGCTTCAACCCGCTCTAAATCGACATTCGCCGTACTGCTGATGCGAGGTGGCTTGAGCCCCATCTCGGCCAAGCCGCCTTCTTGGAAGGAGGATGCCATGCAGCGCGACACCAATGAGCATATGCGAGATCGGACCCCTGCCCCCCGGGCCGATGACGACTGGGATCTGAATGACCTGCTGCATCCGGCACAGGCTTTCGCCCACCCTTCAGATGTCGTTAACGATCCCGACCTCACCCTCAACGAGAAACGCGCAATCCTGGCCTCGTGGGCGTCGGATGCTTGCGCGATCGAGGCCGCGCCCGGGTTGCGCCATGTTGATGGCTGCAAGCGGCCGATTGCGTTTGACGAGATCATGGAAGCGTTGCGCGCCCTCGACAAGCGGATGACCGCCGATCAGCGCGAGAACAACGCGCGCTACCGGCGCACGATACGCCGCAACCGCTTCCGGTGGCGGCGCGACGGCGGAACGCCGGCGAACTGACTCCGGCGTTCCGTGGTCACAGGAACGAACGGCACGCGGGGATTATTTCGGTTGGCCACGCCGATCGTCGGCGGTCTCGTCGAACGTCATGCCGAGACTTGAGCCGGTGTCGATGTCGGGCCCGACCGCCTTGCGTGAACTGCCATAGGCGTCGGCCAGTTGCCGCGGCGACAGACCGGCATGGGCATCCGACTGGCCGACGTTCCACCACGTCCAGATCAGCCGGCCCAGCATGACGATCAGTGCGAGCTGGCAGGCAAGGCCAAGGAGAGAGGCCACGCTACTCAATTCGCCGACCACGCCATGACCGAACAGCAGACCAAGCAGGCCCGCGCCGAGAAAGCCCGCGGCAAAGCCGCCGGTCAGGCCTGGACGGTTGAATAAATCGCCAAGCGAACCGCCGGGATAGGCCGGCTGTGTGGTTGAGGGCAGCATAGAATCGTCCAGTGAGACGAGCCGGCTCCCCATCGAAACCACGGTGCGATTGCCCACAACATGCAGCCCATCCTCAACCCGCGCGTCGGCATCTACCGTCCAGGACAAAAGACCGAGCACAAGCGCAGTCAAAGTCACAAGCGACCGCAGCCACCGGCCCGGCAATTCCGCCACTGTTTCGGTTTGGGCACAAAGATTCACGGCAGAACCTATTTGCGTGACGACTTGCTATCTACGCCGAATGCCGCGCCGGTCCGCCTGCGCAAAGCGTCGCATGCGCGGATGTCGCAGGGGGCGGGTGGGTTCGATAAGCGGACAATTTCTGTCAACCCGAAGGCGAAGTCGCGCGGCGCTTAAGCCACCATTGTCTCTTTCACCGCGTTGACGAGCTGCTTGAGCGTGAACGGCTTTGCCAGGAAGGCATACTTGCCGTCGGCCGGAAGATGTTTCTGGAACGCGTCTTCGGCATAGCCCGAGACGAAGATGATCTTCATATCCGGATTGCGACTGCGGAGTTCCCGCAGCAGCGTTGGCCCATCCATTTCCGGCATGACCACGTCGGAGACCACGAGATCGATCCGCTCGTCGGACTTTTCCAGGACTTCGATGGCCTCGACACCGTTGCCCGCTTCGAGGACGGTATAGCCGCGCGAGGCGAGGCCGCGGGCATTGAGCTGGCGCAGCCCCTCCTCGTCCTCGACCAGGAGGATCGTGCCCTCACCGGTGAGATCGGCGCTGGCCGGACGCTTGCCGTTGGCGCCGGCTGCTAGCGCTCCGGACATCGCCAGCGCTTCCGGCTCGCTCGCGCGCTCAGCGGCGATTTCCTGCGCGGTCGCAATGTGGCGGGGCAGGAAAATGCGGAACGTCGCGCCCTTGCCTTCGGCGGAGTCGACATACACGAAGCCGCCGGTCTGCTTGATGATGCCGTAAACCGTCGAAAGCCCCAAGCCGGTGCCTTTGCCGACTTCCTTGGTCGAGAAGAACGGCTCGAAAATCTTGCTCACGATTTTTGCCGGAATACCGGTGCCGGTATCGACGACTTCGACCAAGACATAATCGGCGGCCGGCATGCCCTTAGCGTGGAAGCGCTCGCACTCTTTGGCCGTGACATTGCTGGTGCGCAGTTGCAGCTTCCCGCCGCCGGGCATGGCATCGCGGGCATTGACCGCGAGATTCACGATCACCTGCTCGAATTGCGAGATATCGGCCTTGACCGGCCACAGATCGCGCCCATGCACCACGTTGAGCGTGACCTTTTCGCCGATCAGACGGCGCAACAGCATGGTGAGATCGGACAGCACTTCGCCGAGATCGAGCACCTGCGGGCGCAAAGTCTGCTTGCGGGAAAACGCCAGCAGATGCCGCACTAGGCTCGCCGCCCGGTTGGCGTTCTGCTTGATCTGCATGATGTCGGCAAACGACGGATCGGTCGGCTTGTGGGCATTGAGCAGAAAGTCGGTCGCCATCATGATGGCGGACAGCACATTGTTGAAGTCGTGTGCGATGCCGCCGGCGAGTTGGCCGACGAGCTCCATCTTCTGCTGCTGGGTGACCTTATTCTCCAGCTCGCGCTGCTCGGTAGTTTCAAGCGCATAGACAATGGCGGATTCCTGATCGCGCTCTTCTTCCTCAACCGCGGTGACATAGAAGCGCCCCGAGCGCTCGCCGTCGCCGGCAAGCATGGCATCGACCGGCGCGATATCGCCTTTGCCTTGCGCGGCCTGTGCGATCGCCGATTGCAGCGCTTGGCGGTCGCGTTCGGCGACAACGACAAGGACGGAACGATCTTCCGTCTCACTTTGGCCCTCGCCGCCGCGCGCGCCATGGAACAGCCGCGCAAACAAGGGATTGGTTCGCACCACGCGGCCGTGCTTGTCGACGGTGGCGATCGCCATCGGTGTGTGGTGGAAGAAGCGCATGAAACGGATTTCGGCGGCGCGCTGCGGATCCGTGCCGTCGTTGCGGGCTCGATTAAGCACCAGCGTGCGCGAAGCGCCGGGAGCGCCGTCGGCGCCGAAGGCGAGCTTGTGATAAACGCGAACCGGCAAGGTCTTGCCGCCGCGGGTACGCAGATCGAGGTCGAGCACCTCGGTCTTCACTTCGCCGGGAGCTGCCCGCAACGTCGTCAACAGCGCAGCCCCGTCGCCCGCGACCAGATCGGCTAGTTTCAATCCGCCGGAGCCGACCTGCGCCAAATCCTGATCGAGCCAGTTGGCGAGCGTGGCATTGAGATAAACGATGTCGCCCTTGTCATCGACCGAGAAAAATCCCGCCGGCGCATGATCGAGATAGTCGATCGAATGCTGCAGCACCTGGAAAGCATTTTCCTGCCGGTCGCGCTCACGCGTCACGTCGGACAAGGACCAGATCGTCAGCCGGCCGTCGCGCCGGCCGCTGCCGAGCGGACGGATATCAAAACGCAGCCACCGCGCCGGCCGGCCTTTGATGCCGGCGATGCGCACTTCTTCTTGGAGTCGCTTACCCTCTCGCGCTGCTTTCAGGAGGCGGTAGATCGCCTCCGACGCGTCGGCGTCGCCGATGAAAGCCCGCTCGACCGGCCGCATGTCGTTGACATCGGTTGCATCGATGAGATCGAAATAGGCGGCGTTGGCATAAACGACGCGGCCGCCGTCGTCGGTGACCACGATGCCGTCGGATGCGCCGTCGACGAGCGATTTGATGAGTGGATTGCCAGCCTGCGCACTCGGTAGCCTTAGAATGCCGCAGGCAAAAGCAAACAGTGAGAAGACGCCGACGGTGGCCAGCACCGCTAGGAACGCCAGGATATAGGGCTCGGCATGGCTGCCGCCGAGGAGCACGATTGCGGCTGCGGCGCCGACCAAGAGGACGGCGACCAGAAGCACGAGCACGACGCTGCCGCCGCGCGCGCCGCTGGCGCTGCGATCGATGGATGGACGCGCGATCGAAGGGCGCGGTGTGGCGGCGTCCGAAGCCATGACCGGCTCAGTAAGAGTCTGCTCTGTCATGCCCCGCTTTCAGTGCGTGTGTCATTGAAGCCTTGCGCCGTTGAATCGCGCAAGAGCCTTTAGCACCGGCGTACACGATTTGCGCAGGTTTCATGCCGATTATCTGCCCACGGCACGGCGCAGCCGCATGACATAGCCGATGATTTCGGCCACCGCGCGGTAGTGGTCCTGCGGGATCTCCTGGTCGATCTCGACGGTGCCGTGCAGCGCCCGGGCCAGAGGCGGGTTCTCGACCACGGGAATGTTGTGAGCCTCGGCAATTTCACGGATCTTGCGGGCGATCAGGTCCGTGCCCTTGGCGACGCAGAGCGGCGCATTCATGCCGCGCTCGTACTGTAGCGCCACGGCAAAGTGGGTGGGGTTGGTGATGACGACCGAGGCCTTGGGCACCGCGGCCATCATGCGCTTCCTCGCCCGCGCCATGCGCAACTGCCGGATCTTGCCCTTGACGGCGGGATCGCCTTCAGACTGGCGGTACTCGTCTTTCATCTCCCGTACCGACATTTTGTGCCGGTTGTACCATTGCCGATATTGAAAGAGGTAATCGGCGGCGGCGACCACGGCGAGGATCGCCACCACCGTGCCGAGCATCTGCATCGCCAGCGAGCGCGTGAAGGTAAGGATCAGCCCCGGATCCATGGCGACTAGCCCGCCGAGCCGATAGCGTTGAGGCCACAGCAACGCCGCGAGGACGCCGCCGAACAGCGCGAGCTTGGCAAGCCCCTTGGCGAAATTGACCAGCGCTTGTTTGGAAAACAGCCGGCGCAGACCCGCGGCCGGCGAGATTTTGGACCAATGCGGAATAAGCGGTTCGACCGAGAACAGGATGCGGTGCTGAACGATACTGCCGGCGAACGCCGCGAGCACCAGCAGCAGAAACGGAATGCCGACAATCGTCAGCACGCGTGTGGCCAAAACATTGGCGAGGCTGCCGAGCGCGGGCCCGTCGGCTGGCACCTCGTAAGAATTGGCGAGCAATCCGCGCAGCATGGTTTCCAGGTTCGTTGCCGCGGGGGCGGCAAACACCATCAGCACCATCGTGCCGCCGGCAATCGTGAACCAGGTCGAGACCTCGATACTTTTGACGACGTCGCCGCGCTTGATGGCTTCTTCGAGCCGGCGCGGCGTCGGATCTTCGGTCTGCTCGGTATCGTCGCGTTCGTCGGCCATCGTCTATACTTCTCTATGCTCGCCGATACGGCGCGCGTTCAGGCGTGTGGGGCGAGTTCGTGCATGACCCCGCCGGCATAATCGAGAAACAGTCCCATCATCGACCCGAGCACCAGGATCAGGAACAGAAAGCCGATCAGAATCGACAGCGGCAGCGCGACGAAAAACACCTGCATTTGCGGCATCAGCCGCGACAGCACACCGAGTCCGAGATTGAACAAAAGCCCGAACGCAAGAAACGGCGCCGATAGCTGGATGCCAATGCGGAACGCGCCGGACACGGTTTTTGTCATCAGCGCCGCGACATCGCCCGCTGACGGCACTTCTCCCGGCTCGAACAACGTATAGCTATCGTTAAGCGCTGCGATGACGAGATGGTGCATGTCGGTGGCGAAGAATAACGTGATGCCGAGCATGGTGAGAAAGTTGCCGAGAATGACGCCCTGCTCGCCTTGTGTCGGATCAACCGCGGTGACGAAACCAAGACCGAGCTGCTGGGCAATGACCGAGCCCGCGACTTCCAGCGCCGAAATGGTCAAGCGCGCGGTGAGGCCGAGCACCGCGCCGATCAAAATCTCCTCGACCAGCATCACGATCACGGGCGCAAGCTCGTTGGCGTCGATGCGGTAGGCGGTACGGTGCAGCGGCAACAAAACCGCGGCAAGAATGAGCGCGATGGTCAGCCGCAGCCGCGCCGAGATATTTTGCTCGCCCAAGCCCGGCAGGAACATGACCATTGTACCGGCGCGCGCGAACACCAGCAAAAACGCCGCCCCGAACGCCGGCAGGTTGGACAGGTCGATGGTCACGGGACGCCCTTTTTCACCCTCGCCCCTGCGGGCGACGTTTGCTCACGAGCCGCTGGTAATGTGCGCGGCGATGCGCAAGAAATTCGAGTGCAGCGCGTCGGCCATGAACGGCAGCGCGATCAAAAGCGCGAGAAAAATCGCCAGGATCTTCGGCACGAAGACGAGCGTGGTTTCCTGGATTTGCGTGAGCGCCTGCAACAGCGAGATGGCGACGCCGACGACCAGCCCGACCAGCATCAGCGGCGCCGACACAATCAGGAGCGTTTCGATCGCATCGCGCGCCACGTCCAAAACTTCCGGTCCGGTCATTTTATTGACGCTCCATTTTTGCTGTCATTGCCGGCGCAGGCGGGTAATCCTCAGCGCTTGTAATTACTGGATGCCCCGCTTTCGCGGGGCATGACAGGATCAGATCTGCATCTTCAAAACGTCCTCGTAAGCGGCGATCACTTTGTCGCGCACCGAGATCAGCGTCTGGAACGTGGTTTCGGTCTCCGAGACCGCGGTGACGACGTCGATCATATTGGCCTTGCCGGTGGCGACAGCCTGCGCCTGCGCATCCGATTTGTGCGCGGCGTCAGAGACCGCGTCGATGACGTCCTTGAGCACGTTGCTGAAGCTCGGTCCCGACCCTTGCGTATTTCCCGCCGCATTGCCGAGACCGCTGATATTGGCCGCTTCATTGCCGATCTTGGCGAGCGCGGCATAGGCATTTGCGGCAATGGTCGGTGTCGCCATGGGTCACCTAGCTTTTGAGGATGTCGATGGTGCGCTGGAGCATTTTCCGGGTCGCGGTGATGACGTTGAGATTGGCCTCGTAGGAACGCTGCGCGTCGCGCAGGTCGGTCATTTCGACCAGCGTATTGACGTTCGGATATTTGACGTCGCCTTGCGCATTGGCGGCCGGATTGCCGGGCTCGTGCTTGATCTGAAAATCGGAATTGTCGGCCTCGACCGGGCCGAGCTTGACCAGATCTGCGCCGAGCGAACGGTCGAGCTCGGACGAAAACGTCACGATGCGACGCCGGTACGGATCGCCGCCCGGCGTCTGCGCCACCGAATCGGCATTGGCGATGTTCTCCGAAATAATGCGCATGCGGCCGACCTGGGCCTTGAGGCCGGAAGCTGCGATCGCCAGCGATTTGACGAAGTCCATTGCCATTTTTCAGTTCGACTTCTTAGTTCAAGACCTTCTCAGTTCGCCGTCCGGGTCATTTGTCGAGCGCCATACGGATCAGCGCCAGGCTGTGGGTGTACATCGATGCCGCCGCCTCGAAATCCATCTGGTTCGACGCCACTTTCATCATTTCGTCTTCGTGGGTCACCGAGTTGCCGCGCGGCGTGATCTCGTAGCGGCCGCTGGCGTCCGTGGCGAATTGCGATCCGCCGCTCGCTTCGCCCGCGATATGGCCCGGTTCCGTCCGGTCGAGCGCCAGCGACGCGGTTGTGAGTTCCCGCTCGAAATCCGGCGGCGCCAGATCTTTGGCCTGGTAATTTGGCGTGTCGGCGTTGGCGACGTTTTCCGCCAAAACCGTCTCGCGCGCCTGATGCCATTGCATGCGCTCGCGCAGCATCGTCAGGATCGGAATATCGGAAATCGGCATGGCTGCGTCCCCATTAACAACCCGGCAGACTTTGCCGAGCGCATGGTTAACGGCCGGTTAAAAGCCGCTGTGCGCCGATTTTGCCATTAATCCGCCGTTTACCATGGCAATGCTTCAGGCATCGGCTTTATGGGGAAAATCGGCTAGAATTTTTAATCCTTTGTTAGGATTCACGGCGGCAAATATTCCCGGCGCTGTTAACCTTTGGGACGTCCATGATCGCCCGCAAAAGATCATTCATGACCCCGAGATTCACGGCCGCCTGCGAGCGCCGCAACGAAGCGGGGAGTAGTGCGGATGTTTGATACTTTGTTCGGGGCGGAGATGCCGCTCGCCGTGCGCTTCTTCCTGGCATTCCTCATCGTGCTGGGCTTGATCGGCGTGACCGCGTGGGCGGTGCGCCGCTTCGGCTCGGGCCGGCTTGGCGCCAACACCCGCGGCCGCCAGCCCCGCCTCGCCGTGATCGATTACGCCAGCGTCGACGGCCGCCGCCGCCTCATCCTGGTGCGGCGCGACAATGTCGAACACCTGTTGATGATCGGCGGCCCGACCGACGTCGTCGTCGAGCCCAATATCGTGCGCGCCACGGCGGCGCCGCGCGACATGCCGGGCGTGCGCCAGACCGCGGGTCTCGACGCGCTGCCGCGCGCCATTCCGCTGCCTGAAAACGGCGACGGCCACAGCGCCGGATCCTGGCCCCTGGCGCCGGAGCCCAACGGCAACCAGCGCCCGGCGCCGAAGTTCGAGTCGCCGCGATTGGATTCACCGAGACTTGACTCACCAAGCCTCGAGCCGTTGCCGGAAGAACGTCCGGCGCGTGCATTTCATCCGCTCCCCGAAACACCGCCGCGCCCGCAGCGAGACACACTCGCGGCTTTGGCCGACGAACTCTCCACCCGTCCGGCCGTGCCGCGCAAAGCCGAGACAAGAACCGAACTGCGCAAGCCGGTGACGCCACCCGCGCCGCCGCTCCAGCCTGCCGCTCCCGTCCCGTCAGCCACGCCGCCCGCTCCCGCGGCGGAAGCGACCCCCGATCAAAGCCTGGCCGACATGGCGCAGCGCCTCGAAGCCGCGCTGCGCAAGCCGAATACCCCACCCGACGCGCGCGCGACCACGACGACATCGCCCATATCGCCGCCGCCCGAAACTACGCTGCCTCCGCCTCCCCCCCGCCCACCGCGGCCGGTGGCGGACCCGTCGGCCGAAACGCGCGGCGCGAAGGCTGAAACAAAACCCGCGCGCGCCGAGCCGAATCAGGGCAAGACCACGCTCTACGATAACCTCGAACAGGAGATGGCGAGTTTGTTGGGCCGTTCAAACAAACCCTGAAGCTCGCACCACGAGGCCGCCGCGTCCGGTTCAACACGGTGGCGGCCTCTGTAGCGGCACTTATTGTATCGGCGACGCCGCTCGCCGCGCAGGATATCAGCATTAATTTCGGCCAAGGCGCAGCCGCGGGCGGCGGCGGCCTCAACGAGCGCATCATTCAATTGATTGCGCTCATGACGGTGCTGTCGCTGGCGCCGTCGATTCTCGTCATGATGACCTCGTTCACCCGTATCGTCGTGGTGCTGTCGCTATTGCGCACCGCGCTCGGCACGGCAACCGCACCGCCCAACTCGGTCGTCATATCGCTCGCGCTGTTTCTCACCGCTTTCGTCATGGGCCCGGTACTGACCAAATCCTACGACGCCGGGGTGAAGCCGCTGGTCGCTAATGAGATCACCGTCGATGAAGCCTTGAACCGCGCCAGCGTGCCATTGCGCGGCTTCATGGAGAAAAACGTTCGCGACAAGGATTTGCAGCTATTCATGGATATGTCGGGCGAGAAGCCGCCGGCGACGCCGGAAGACATGTCGATGCGCATCCTGGTCCCGGCCTTCATGATCTCCGAGCTCAAGCGCGCCTTCGAGATCGGCTTCCTGTTGTTCCTGCCGTTTCTCATCATCGACCTCGTCGTCGCCTCGGTGCTGATGTCGATGGGCATGATGATGCTGCCGCCGGTCGTGGTGTCGTTGCCGTTCAAGCTGATATTTTTCGTCCTGGTCGATGGCTGGACGCTGGTCGCGGGCTCGCTCATTCAAAGCTACGGGACATAACTCGTCCGGCTTTGAGCGGCCCGAAGCCCGGCAAAAACTCGCGCGACTCTATGCAACAAGAGCCAGTTGCGGCAAGCGGGCGTTGGCCATCCAGAAATCGTTGATGTGCTCCACCACGCGATTGAGCGCGTCGAATTGCACAGGTTTTTGTAGGAAGCAGTTCGCTTGGAGCCGATAACTGTCCACAAAATCCTCTTCTGCCGCGGATGTGGTCAGCATGATGGTCGGTATCAACTTCAGGCTGTCGTCGCTTTTAATCGAAGCCAGAACTTCATGGCCATTCATTTTCGGCATGTTGATATCCAGTAAGATAAGCTCCGGCCGCGGCGCCTGGGTATTGTGGCCTTCGCGTTTTAGGAAGGCCATGGCTTCCGAGCCATCCGCCGCTAG
>Ga0181537_10003764_pt1 | contig 12824 bp, 10 predicted proteins | sample PEATcosm2014_Bin_39_FD_119765 | JGI IMG/M metagenome (GOLD analysis project Ga0181537, IMG submission 119765) | Peatland microbial communities from MTU Mesocosm Facility, Houghton, MI, USA - PEATcosm2014_Bin23_10_metaG | ecosystem: Environmental > Terrestrial > Soil > Wetlands > Peat | place...
AGGTCTTCTTTCTCGCCGCCGAGCCGCTGACCGACAAAATTACTTGGCAGAACGGCAACCATTATACGTTCCGGCTTCGGGCTTCGACCTACATGCAGGTGGCCATGCTGCTTCCAGACGCCTTGGCGGCAAAGAAGAAGCGCTGGGCTCTGGTCTATCCGAATTTCGAGTATGGGCAGTCGGCCGTCGCCGCCTTTAAGGATTTGATGAAGGCGCGGCAGCCCGACGTCGAATTCGTCACAGAGCAAGCCACGCCGCTCGGCAAGATCGATGCTGGCGCGGTCGTGCAAGCGATCGCCGACGCCAAGCCGGACGGGATTTTTAGCGCGCTGTTCGGCGGCGATCTCATAAAATTCGTTCGCGAAGGCGCGACCCGCGACGCCTTTAAGGATCGCGTGGTCGTGGACCTGCTCGGCGGCGAACCGGAATATCTCGATCCGCTGAACGATGAAGCGCCGGTCGGCTGGTTCGTTACCGGATACCCGTGGAACGAAGTGACCACACCACAAAACAAGGCATTCGTCGCCGCCTATCAAGCCCGTTACCACGACTATCCGCGGGTCGGGTCGATCGTGGGCTATCTGATGATAAAATCGCTGGCCGCCGGCATCGCCAAAGCCGGCTCCATCGACACCGAAAAGCTTGTCGGTGCATTCCGTGATCTGCACATGGACGGCCCGTTCGGACCATTCTTCTATCGCGCCATCGATCACCAGTCGACGCTCGGCGCTTTCGTTGGCAAAATCGCTCTGAAAGACGGCCACGGCACCATGACCGATTTCAAGTATGTCGATGGCGCCAGCGTGCTGCCTTCGGATGCGGAGGTCAAGAAGCTGCGGCCATCATCGGCGGATTGATCAACCGGGAGCGTGGACGCCGTGACGCTTCCGGAGGCTTTTGGTGGCGTGTCCAGATGAGCTGGGAAGGCCTCGCGTTTCAGGCCATTGACGGTCTTGCCTCGGCGTCCGGCCTGTTCTTTGTCGCGGCCGGACTTTCCCTCATCTTCGGCGTCACGCGCGTCATCAATATCGCGCATGGCTCGCTCTATATGCTGGGCACCTATATCGCCGTCAGTTTGACGACGGCGATTGGCGGTGCGACCGGCTTTTGGGGCGGCATCGTCGCCGCCGCAATCCTCGTCGGCGCCATTGGCGCGGCGATCGAAGTTGTGATTTTAAGACGTATCTATTCCGCTCCGGAATTATTCCAGCTTCTCGCGACCTTTGCCCTGCTGCTCATGATCAACGATGCAACTTTGTGGCTGTGGGGGCCGCAAGACCTGCTTGGTCCGCGGGCTCCTGGATTGCGCGGCGCTATCGAAGTCTTGGGCCGCAACATGCCGAGCTACGATGTCTTCCTGATCGTCATTGCGCCGGTCGTGCTCTGTTTGCTGCACGTCTTATTTGCGCGCAGCCGCTTCGGCCGCTTGGTGCGCGCCGCGACCGAAGATCGGGAAATGCTCGGCGCGCTTGGCGTCAACCAGTCCGTGCTTTTTACGGCCGTATTTACCTTGGGCGCATTGCTGGCCGGTTTGGGTGGCGCCTTGCAACTGCCGCGCGAGCCGGCGAATCTCGGCATGGATCTCACCGTCATCACCGACGCTTTTGTCGTGGTGGTCGTGGGCGGCATGGGCTCGATCGTCGGTTCTTACGTCGCCGCGGTTATCATTGCCGAGGTAAAGGCCTTTTGCATCGGTATCGGGCTTGTCACGCTTGGCGGATTTTCCGTTAATTTTACAAAATTCACCTTGCTGGCCGAGTTTATGGTTATGGCGGTGGTGCTGATCGCTCGGCCGCAGGGGCTATTCGGACGCCCGCAAATCGCCGCGCGCGACGCCGCGTCGCTTGAATCGCCGATCCGCCCGGCGTCGCCTTCCGCGATGATCTTCAGTGTTGCCGTCATCGTTGTCCTGATGGCGCTGCCGCTATTGGCACGCTCTTCGCCCTACATGCTGGTGCTCGGCGTCGACGTTCTGATCGCGGTGCTGTTCGCAACCAGTCTGCATTTCATCATGGGCCCGGGTGGAATGCATTCCTTCGGACACGCGGCCTATTTCGGTCTTGGCGCTTACGGTGCGGCGCTGGCCGTGAAGTGGTTCGCGGCACCGATGGGCGTTGCGCTTGCGGCGGCTCCGATCGCCGCGGCGCTCGGCGCGCTGCTGTTCGGCTGGTTCGCGGTGCGACTGTCCGGCGTCTATCTGGCCATGCTCACGCTTGCCTTCGCCCAGATCGTTTGGTCGATCGTATTCCAATGGCAGGACCTCACTGGAGGCTCGAACGGCGTCCTCGGCATCTGGCCTAGCCCGCCGTTCGACGGACTTTCCGCGTTCTTTCTGCTCACGCTGCTACTGGTTGTCGCGGGCGTCTTACTTTTGCGCCGGATCCTTTTTGCGCCTTTCGGCTACGCCATGCGCGCGGGCCGTGACTCGCAGGTCCGAGCCGAGGCAATCGGAATCGACGTCAAAAAAGTGCACTGGATGGGCTTTGCCGTCGCCGGCACGGTATGCGGCGTGGCCGGTGGCATTTTTGCCTTCGCCAAAGGCTCGATATCTCCGGAAACAATCAGCATCGACCATTCCGTCAACGGCCTGGTGATGGTGCTCCTCGGCGGTATTGGTACGCTCTCCGGCCCCATCGTCGGCGCTTCGGTGTTCGCGGTATTGCAGGACTTTGTCATGCGCCAGACCGAATATTGGCATGCGCTGCTCGGCGCCGTCATTCTGGTTCTGGTGCTGGCCTTTCCCTCCGGTCTCGCCGGCGCCTTCGTGCGCTTCGCGGCACGCCGGCGTGCCCCATGACCGCGCTCACCGTGGCCTCGCTGAGCAAAAGCTTCGGCGCCGTGCGCGCGGTCGACGAGGTGAGTTTTGCGGTTGCCCGCGGCGAATTTCTGGCGCTGATCGGTCCTAACGGCGCCGGCAAGTCGACCTGCTTCAACATGATCAACGGGCAGCTGCCTCCGGATTCGGGCACTGTCCATCTGGGGGACGATAATATCGCCGGACTGCCGCCACGCGAAATCTGTCGCCGCGGGGTCGCGCGTACATTTCAGATCGCGGCCACCTTCGGCTCGATGACGGTCGCCGAGAACGTGCAAATGGCGCTGATCGCTCACATGCGCCAGACATACCGATTTTGGCGCCCGGCGGGGTCGTGTCATCTGCCACGAGCGCTTGAACTGCTGCGGCAAGTCGGCATGCACGAGGCCGCGCGTCGGCCTTGCCGTGAGCTCGCTTATGGCGACGTGAAACGCGTCGAGCTTGCGATCGCGCTTGCCAGCGATCCGACTGTTCTGTTGATGGATGAGCCGACCGCCGGCATGGCGGCTGCCGAACGCAACGACTTGATTGCCTTGATCAAGGCGCGCGTCGTGGAGCGCGGCGTCTCGGTGTTGTTTACCGAGCATTCCATGGACGTGGTGTTCTCCTTTGCGGATCGCATTATCGTGATGGCGCGAGGCCGGGTGATCGCCGACGGCGCGGTTGACGCGATTCGCGGCGATCCGCTGGTGCGGGAGGTGTATTTCGGTAGCGGACGAACCTTTGAGCGCAGCGGGGCGGTGGCATGAGTCCCGCGCCGCCACTGGCCGTGGAGCATCTCAACGCCTGGTACGGCGCCGCCCAAATTCTTTACGACGTGACATTTTCAGTCGGACGCGGCGAGGTCGTCGCGCTGATGGGAAGAAACGGCGCGGGAAAATCGACGACGATGAAAGCCGTTATGGGGCTCATCGCACGGCGCAGCGGCGCGGTGCGGCTCAATGGCCGGGATATCGCCGGCTTAAAACCATTCGAGATTGCTCGCATGGGCATGGGGTTCACGCCGGAGGACCGCCGCATCTTTGCCGAACTTACGGTTCTGGAAAATCTCGATGCCGGGCGACAGCCGCCGCGCCGGCATGCCGACGGCACACCGGCGCCGGAATGGACGCCGGAGACCTTGTTTCGGCTGTTTCCAAATCTTTCCGAGTTGCGCCACCGCCTCGGCGGCCGCATGAGCGGCGGTGAACAGCAGATGCTGACGATCGCGCGTACGCTCATGGGCAACCCGCTTTTGATCTTGCTCGACGAACCGTCGGAGGGCATCGCCCCCGTGATCGTCGAAAGAATCGCCGATACAATTCTGGAGCTTAAGGAGCGCGGTCTATCCATTCTTCTTTCCGAGCAGAACGTCGGATTTGCGCAAATCGTCTCGGACCGGGTTTATCTGCTGGAGAAAGGCCAGATCCGCTGGGTTGGAACGATGGCCGAGCTGACCGAAAACGCCGACGTGCAGCGTCGTTATCTGCTGCTCTGACGGATCGGGCCGCAAAGTGCATTTGACGGTGCGGATCGTCTCGTACCTACGTGGTCGCCGTTGAATGAGGTGTCGTCAAATAGATGAATGATGGAGGCGTCATGTCGTCGGTTACACCGGAAGAAAAAGTGGGAAGCGCATTGGCCGGCGAGAACGCCCGGGTCGGCGTAACGATACTTGAATTGCGTTACGGGCTCGAAGACAAGCCCGGTCCGATCGCCGCCATTTTATTCGGATTCCAGCATGTGCTGGTCATGTTCACGGCGATGGTCGCCGCGCCGCTGGTGATCGGCCAATTGTTGAATCTGCCGGCGGAACTGCGCGCCACCATGCTCACGGGCGTCATGCTCGGCTGCGGTATCGGCACTATCATCTCGGCGCTCGGCCTTGGCTTTATCGGCGCGCGGCTGCCGATCGTACTCGGCGCCTTCGCCGTCTATATTGGTCCCGTGGTCGCCATGGCCAAGGCGACGAGCCTCGCCGGCGCCAGTACCGCCATGCTGATCGGCGGCCTGGTCTTGTTCGCGGCGAGCCCTATCATCGGCAAAATGCGCGCGCTGTTCCCGCCGGTTGTCGTCGGCACTCTTCTTATTATCACGGGCATTACGCTCATTCGGATTGCCGTCAACATCGCGGCCGGCGTCAATACCCCCTATGCCGGCAATCCTCTCGCATTCGCGCTGACCGTCGGCAGCATCGCGCTGATCCTTGCCATCAATCGCTTGACCCGCGGTTTTTGGCGCGCCTTGTCCGTTTTCATCGCCCTGGTGTGCCTCTACTTAATTTCGATCCCATTGGGGCTGGCGAATTTTTCGTTGGTGGCCAACGCAGCGTGGTTCCAAATTCCGAGCATTGAACCCTATGGCTGGTTCGTGTGGCCGCAGACATCCGGGCTGATCATTGTGATCGTCTACCATCTTGTGGCTGCCATCTACACAATGAGCATAACGCTGGCGCTGTGCAAAATGCTCGGGGTCGAGGGAACGGAGCGACGCGTGAGGGGCGCCGTCGCCGCGGACGGCTTGGGGTCCGCCATCGCGGTTTTATTCGGCGGCGTGCCGCTGATATCTTACGACCAGAACGTTGGGGCCATTTCGCTCACGGGCGTAGCCAGCCGTTTCGTCGTGGCCGTGGCCGGCGCGATACTCATTTTCATGGCGCTGGTGCCCAAGATCGGAGCGCTGATTGCGATCGTGCCGCCCTTTGTGCTCGGCGGTACGCTGATATTCATGTTCGGGATGATTGCCGCCGTCGGTGTCGGGATTCTTGCCGACAGCATGAGGAGCCAGCGCGACCTATTGCTACTGGCGGCGAGTGTCGGGCTGGCCATGGCGGTCGATTTCGCACCGCCGACGCTATTCGACCAAGTTACACCGTCGCTGCGCATTCTGGCGTCCGATGGGATTGTTATCGGAACCGTCATGGCGGTCCTCCTCAACCTTCTTCTTCCTGACAAGGACTGAATAGGTGTGCGCGACCGGTGGGCTTGATCTAGGTCAACGCGATACGGCATTATTCATGATGCACTTACCATGTACGTGCCGTCGTTTTCATCAGGCTGGATATAAAATGGGCTTTAGAGCCCAGCAAATCCGGACCATCCTGGGGTGAATCCGGCGCAGCCGGTCTTTTTGACAAGGAGCACAAATGCCAAGCGCGCTTGAAGCGGCAAGGGTCTCCGTGGCGTCGCTGCCGATCATCGACATTTCGGGTTTGTCGAGCCCGCGCGCGCCGGATCGCGAGGCGGTCGGCGCGCAGTTGCGCGCGGCCTGTCTCGACAAAGGATTTTTCTACATCAAAAATCATGGCGTTTCGCAGCCGCTGGTTGACGATGTATTTGCCGAGACCGCGGCTTTCTTTGCGCTACCGGCCGAACAAAAGGCGGAAGTCGATCGATCAAAATCGAAGGCTAATCGCGGTTACGAGCCGCTGCAGGGGCAAACGCTGGAGCCAGGGGCGCCGCCGGACCTTAAGGAAGGCTATTATATCGGTCCCGAACACGGCCCCGATCATCCGCGCGTTGTCGCCGGCATGTTCAACCATGGCGCCAATCAGTGGCCGGCGCAGCGGCCGAATTTTCGTCCGGTCATGGAAACCTATCTCGCCGTGATGCTCGATCTGTCCACGCGCATGATGGGCGGCATCGCGCTCTCGCTTGAACTGCCGGAGAACTATTTCGCCCACTATTGCAGCGACGTGATGGCGACCATCAGGCTTCTGCATTATCCACCCCAGCCGGCGCAAGCGCGGCCCGGCCAAAAGGGTGCCGGCGCGCATACCGATTTCGGCGGCCTAACCTTGCTGCGACAGGACGATGTCGGCGGTCTTCAGGTATGGGATCAGGCCGCCGACGGGTGGATCCATGCCGATCCGGTGCCTGGAGCCTTTGTGGTCAATCTCGGCGACATGATCGCGCGTTGGACCAACGATCGCTATCGATCGACGGTGCATCGCGTCGTCAACGCCTCCGGCCGCGAGCGTTATTCCGTTCCGTTCTTCTACACCGGCAATTACGCGCATACGGTCGAGTGCATCCCGACGTGCCTCGGGCCGGGCGAAGCGCCGAAATATCCGCCGACCACGGTCGAGGCGCATATGCGCGCCATGTACGGCAAGACCTATAAGGCCTGACGTGCACAAAAGGCGGCGCGCTTTGACGCCGGTTCGGGGCGGGCCGTGACGCAGGCGTCTAGCCGCTTGTCGTTTGTTCTCGTTCACGGCGCTTGGCAGGGGGCTTGGGCCTGGGACACCATCGTGCCGCGGCTGCAAGCGGCCGGGCATGACGCGATTGCGGTCGACCTGCCGGGAAACGGATTCGATTCGACGCCCCCGCAACAGGTCACGCTCGATCTCTACGCGGCTCATGTCGCTCACATCGTGGATGCCATAAAGGGGCCGGTCGTGCTGGTCGGCCACAGCATGGGCGGCGCCGCGATCTCACAATCCTGCGAATTGCGTCCCGAGCGAATAGCGCTCACGATCTATCTGTGCGCTTTTCTGTTGCCGGACGGCATGTCGATCCTGGAATTCTACGGAAAATATCTCACGCCCGAGATGCGCGGCGCCCACGCCCGGGTCAGCTACGATGAAAAAGGCCTACTCTCGTCGATCGATCCGGCGTCCGCGGTCGAGGTATTCTACCAGCGCGCCGAGCGGCCGCTGGCGGAAGCCGCCGCCCGCCGGCTGACGCCGCAACCGGAAGGCGCGCGGCGGTCGCGTTTGCACCTCTCTGAAGCGCGGTTCGGCACGGTGCCGCGGATTTACATCGAGGCGCGTGACGACCGGAGCGTTCACCTACCGTTGCAACGCCAAATGCAGAAACTGACGCCGTGCCTCGCCGTTTACGGGCTGGAAAGCGATCACGCTCCGCAATTATCGCAGCCTGACAAATTGGCGGAGTTGCTTTTGCAGGCTGCCACGCGTCACGCCAGAGCCCTGTGATGCCGTCCCACGCCCGCGCTCCAGCGCGAAACTGGGCGCTGATTGACATGACTCGTTTGCGGCTTCTATTGTCGCTTCCACTCCGCCTTGCCGGGCGACCCGAAGAGAAGAGATGAAGCCTCCGCTGTTTGCGTACCGTGCGCCGACGACCCTCGACGAGGCAATAAAGTTCATGGCCGGCAATGCCGACGCTATGGTGTTGGCGGGCGGCCAAAGTCTGATGCCGGCGATGAATTTCCGTCTCGCCAATCCGTCGATGCTGGTCGATATCCAGCATGTCGAGGGTCTGACCGGCATCACGATTGAAAGCGGACGGATCGTGATCAAGGCGATGACTCGCCATCGCGAACTTGAGCTTAATGCGGACGTGCGTCGCGCCAATCCGCTGATTGCGGAAACGATGGCCCACGTCGCTCACATACCGATCCGCAATCGCGGCACCGTCGTTGGCAGTCTTTGCCACGCCGATCCGTCCGCGGAGATGCCGCTAATGTTCGTTCTTTTGGATGGAATGTTGGTGGCGAAGGGATCGAACGGCACGCGCCATATTCCGGCGCAGCAGTTCTTCCAGTCCTTTCTCACGACGGCGCGCAAACAGGACGAAATTGTCGTGGAAGCGCACCTGCCGGTGCTGCCTTCCGGGGCAGGTTGGGCGTTTGACGAGGTGACCCGGCGCCACGGCGATTATGCCCTGGTCGGCGTCGGTTGCGTGCTCGAACTCGAGGACGGCCGTGCCAAGGGTGTGCGGCTTGCCGCCTGCGGCATTGCCGACCGTCCGATCAGACTCGGTGCCGCCGAGTCGGCGCTCAACGGCACGACGCTCGCGTCAGGCGATCTCGACGCCGCGGTGTGGACGACGGCGGATGCCGTCACGCAAACCGACGACATGAATACCTCGGCGTCGTTTCGCCGGCGCGTCCTCGGCACGCTGATCCGACGGCTCGTTCATACCGCCGCGCTGCGCGCGCAGAACCGTAGCCGGCCATGAGGCGCGCTCAGATCAGACCGGCCATTCCCGAGCGTTCCGAGGATCCGAGGGTCGAGGTCGCGCTCACGGTCAATGGCCAGCCGGTGCGGCGAACGGTGAGCGTGCGCATGCTGCTCAGCGATTTTTTGCGCCATGAGTTGGGGCTGACCGGCACCCATGTCGGATGCGAACACGGCGTTTGCGGCTGTTGCACCGTGCATATCGGCGGCAAGGCCGGCCGTTCTTGTCTAACGCTCGCGGTTCAGGCCAACGGCTTTGAAGTTCGCACCATCGAGGACGTGGCTGGTGAAGACGGCATTTTGCATCCCATCCAGCAAGCCTTCAAAGAATGCCACGCCCTGCAATGCGGTTTTTGCACGCCGGGCATGGTGATGAACATCCTCAGCCGCTTCCAGGAACCGGAGCCGCTCGATCTTTCGGAAGACGGGATTCGCGACATGCTGTCGGGCAACCTTTGCCGCTGCACCGGTTACATCAATATCATCGCCGCTGTGCGGCGCGCCGCCGAGCTTCTCGGACGCGAATAACGGACCATCGCATGTCGACACGTACATTCGGCGCCCGCATCGAGCGCAACATCGATCCGAAGCTGCTGCGCGGCGAAGGTGCTTTCGTCGATGACATCCCTCTGACGAATGTCTTGCATGTGGCTTTCCTCCGCAGCCCGATGGCGCGCGCCCGGATTGCCAAGCTCGACGTTACTGCGGCCAAAAATTATCCCGGCGTGGCGGCGATCTATACCTGCGACGATATCGGTCCGCTTGACATGCCGATGCCGCTGCTGATTCCGCATCCGTCGATGAAGAATCCGAAGACACAGGGGCCTCTGGCGCGCGGCGACGTGCATTATGTAGGACAGACCATCGCCATGGTGGTCGCTGTCGACCGTTACACCGCGGAGGATGCCGCAGCTCTGATCGAAGTTGAATTTGAGCCGCTGCCGGTCGAAATGGATCTCGAAAAGGCTTTGCAAGACGGCGCGCCGCTCGTTCATCCCGATGTACCGAACAATCTCGCGGCGCACTTCGTCCAAGTCTCGGGCGATCCCGACGGCGCATTTGCGCGGGCCGAGCACATCACCCGCATTCAAATTCAGGTCGATCGCTCGACTGCGGCGCCGATGGAGTGCCGCGCGGTGGCGGCGCGTTGGGATGCGGTTTCCGGCGAACTGACAGTATGGGATGGCACCCAAGCGCCGATTTCGGTGCGCGGCGGGCTGGCCTCGATATTCCAGTTGGACGAGGACAAGGTGCGGGTGATCGCGCCGGACGTCGGCGGCGGTTTCGGCCAAAAAGTTCTGCTGTTTTATCCGGACGAGCTACTCGTGCCGATGGCGGCAATCCAACTCGGCCGTCCGGTCAAATATATCGAAGACCGCCGCGAGAATTTTATCGGTTCCTCGCAGGAGCGAACGCAAATTCATGTCATCGAGCTCGCGGCGATGCGCACCGGGGAGGTGATCGGACTGCGGGACAGTTTCCTGCACGATACCGGCGCATTTATTCCGTATGGCATCGCGGTGGCGCAGGTTGCCTCGACCTCGATTGCCGGCCCCTATCGCATTCCCAATATTTGGGTCGAGTTCAAGGCGGTCTATACGCCGACGGTGCAGGTTACGCCTTATCGCGGTTGCGGCCGCCCGCAAGCCTGTTTCGCGACCGAACGCGCGATGGATCAATTGGCCGAGGATCTCGGCATCGACCGGTTCGAGATCCGCCACCGTAATTTTATCGGCGAGAGCGAATTTCCCTATCCCCGCGAAGGGCTTTTGTTCGCCGACGGGCTCAAGGTTACGCTCGACAGCGGTCAGTACAGTAAAGCTCTGGGCATGGCGATTGCGTCGCTGGGCGGCTCGCAATTCCTCGCCGAGCAGGAAAAGGCCCGCGGTGAGGGCAAGTATTTGGGCTTAGGCCTCGCCTGTTACGTCGAGGGCACCGGACTTGGCCCGTACGAGGGCGGCCATATCCGCATCCATCCGATCACCGGCAAAGTCTATGTCAATACCGGGCTGTCGACGCAGGGCCAGGGCCACGACACGGTATTCGCCCAAATCGTCGCCGATCAATTAGGAGTGTCGCCCGAGGAAGTCATCGTGGTCGAGGGCGATACCAAGGCATTCGACTGGGGGGTCGCAACCTTCGCCAGCCGGGCCGCGGTGGTGAGCGGCAATGCCATTCACAAGGCGGCGATAACCGTCCGGCGCAAAGTTTTGGAGGCCGCGGCGAACATGCTGGAAATCGACATCGGCCAAGTCGAACTGCATGATTCCGCGGCTTGGATCAAAGGCTCCAATCGCTTCGTGCCGCTCGCGGCGATTGCAACGGCCAGCAATCCGCTTCGCTACGCGTTCAATGAAGCCGCACAGGCAGCCACGCAATTCGCGCCCGCCAGCAAACACGACGGGCCGCCGCTGGGGGAGGGCCAATCGCCCGGTATCGAGGCAACGGAATATTACAGTCCCTCGCAATCGACCTGGGCTTACGGCGTCCACGCGGCGGTCGTGGAAGTCGACCCGCAGCTCTGCACGGTCAAAATCAGAAAATACGTCTGCGTCCACGACTGCGGCAACATGATCAATCCGATGATCGTGGAAGGCCAGGTTATGGGTGGTATCGCGCAGGGCATCGGCGGCGCCCTTTACGAGCATCTCGATTATCAGCCCGATGGCAATCTCTCCAATGCCAGCCTTATGGATTTTTTGGTGCCTTATGCGACGGAAATTCCGCCGGTGTCGGTCTTGCACCTCGAAACACCGTCACCGCTCAATCCGCTCGGCGTGAAGGGCGTCGGCGAAGCCGGCTGCATCGCGGTCGGCGCCGTGGTGGCCTCGGGCGTCGAAGACGCGCTCCGGCCGCTGGGACCGGTCAAGGTTCGCCAAGTGCCGCTGACGCCGCGGATGATCAGCGAGGCGCTCGAGAAGATTGGCCACTGAGTTGACGGTCCGATTCAAAGCCGTCAGGCGGCGTTACGTCCGAGCTTGCGGTTCTTCCACTCGCCAAGAATATCGCCGCTTTCCGCCACCAGACCTAGATGCAGCGACACCATCGCCAGCGCGGCATTTTCCAGATTATCGTCGGTGCCGCGCACTAGGTCGCGCGCCACGATGACGCGATAATTGTGATTGCTGGCATCGAATGCGGCGTTGAGAATGCAACAGTCCGTGAAGCCGCCATTGAGCACGAGTGTTTCGATGCGCATATTGCGCAACAGGAAGTCGAGATCGGTCGGATAGAATGCCGAGAGGCGCCTTTTCGTCTCCACGATCAGATCGTCCGGTTCGACGCGCGTGACGAATTCGGTCCATGGCGAACCTTCGATCGCATGGGCATCGCTGTTGGGAATTTCTCCGACGTGAAGCGGAAAGGTCCGGCGCCAGGCCGAGCTGATGCCGCGAATATCGTCTTGCCCGCCGCGGCGCAGGACCGACCGCACATGGACGATCGGAATGCCGAGCGCCCGCGCCGTATCATGAAATGCATCGATTGGTTTGACGATCTCTCGGGCGCGCGGCGCCGGGCAGGGGCATTGTGGAGAGGCATCGAGGTGTCCCCGATGCATGTCGATCGACACGATCGCGGTCTTGGCGGGATCGAGATAGTCCTCGAAGCCGTCGCGCGTGTCTTGCGCTTTACCGTAAACGTAAATTCGCATGGTGAGCCTCTTCGATACCGCGTCAGCGGCGCTCCTCGCGGACGTGGGGCTGTCCGAGCGCCCCCGGTTCGCTACCGCCGACACGTTGCGTGGCGCCGACCCAAATCATAACGGCGATCGTGGCCAGATAGGGAGTCATCATCATCAAATATTGCGGCACGCGGATGCCGGCCGCGGCGATATGCGGGATCACGGCCTCGATGCAGCCGAACAGCAGTGCGCCCCAAAGCGCCGGCCACGGCGCCCAGCGCGCGAAGACGACCAGCGCCACGGCGATCCAGCCGCGGCCGCCGGTCATCCCGGTGACCCAGAGTTTGACATTGACGACGGAAATATAGCCGCCGGCCAGACCGATCAGCGATGATCCCAGCGCGATGGCGAGCACCCGATGCAGCGAAACGCTGATGCCGGCGGCGTCGGCGGCGGTGGGGCTTTCGCCGACCGAGCGAATC
>Ga0181537_10003765_pt1 | contig 12820 bp, 7 predicted proteins | sample PEATcosm2014_Bin_39_FD_119765 | JGI IMG/M metagenome (GOLD analysis project Ga0181537, IMG submission 119765) | Peatland microbial communities from MTU Mesocosm Facility, Houghton, MI, USA - PEATcosm2014_Bin23_10_metaG | ecosystem: Environmental > Terrestrial > Soil > Wetlands > Peat | place...
GCCGACCTGGCCGGGACCGAGCACTTCGGCGGCCCCGCCAATCAGGATGCGAGCGGCAACTATTACGTCATGAATCTGGCCGGCTCGAGCTGGGGCGGGGCGCAACCGGCGGACGGTTATAGCTGGTCGACCGCCTACAACTCGACCCAGGGCTACACCTGGAGCCAGGGGTATACGTGGACGCAAGGATATACGTGGACTCAAGGGTACACCTGGTCCACCGGATACACCTGGACGAGGGGCTACACCTGGTCGAGAGGCTATACCTGGAGCCAGTCGGTGCCCTGGTGGAACTCGACCGAATCCTCGTCCGCGGCGACCAATTCCGCTTCCATTGTCGACTGGGTGCCGAACGAATGACCCGAATGTGAATTGCATCAACATCGCGGTACGTGATTGCGGCACGGATCGGAAGTCGCCTGAGCCGGCAACACCGAGAATCGTGCTTCGTAACTAGGTGATACGCATATGCACGCAGTCGGCTTCCGCTCGTTTGCCGCGGCCGGGTTGTTGTCGCTCCTTTGCGCCTCGGCCGCGGTACGGGGCGCCGACGCCCCGGCGCTGGTTCTCGAGCATCTGACGGCGTCGGAGGGCATGCCGCAGGGCACGGTGAACGTGACCCTGCAGGACTCCCAGGGCTTCGTGTGGCTCGGCACCGAAGACGGTCTCGTTCGTTACGACGGCCGTGATCTGCTCCGTTACGGCTACTCGCGCACCGCCGGCGAAGGAGGACTGCCCGGCAATTTCATCCGCGACATCGTCGAGGACTCGCACCACGATCTGTGGATCGCGATCAAGGACACCGGTCTCGCCCGTTGGAACCGCGCCACGGACAAATTCACGGTCTATCGGCATGACGCGTCGAATGGCGGCTCGCTCGCAAGCGACGAGACGCGCAGCGTGCGCGTGGATGGACGGGGCCATGTCTGGGTGGGCACCGACGGCGCCGGCATCGATGTCCTCGATCCGGAATCGGGAAGCATCGAGCATCTGCGCCACGATCCCAATGATCCGAACTCCCTGAGCCACGATCGCATTTTCACGCTGACACTCGATCGCTCCGGCAATCTGTGGGCCGGGACGGGCGCGGGGCTCGATCGATGGCAACCCGAACAGCGCGCCTTCCTGCATTTTCATCACGATGCAAGCGATCCTAAGTCCCTCGACGGGTCCCTGGTGTCGCAGGTTCTGGAAGATCGGAGCGGCAGCCGATGGGTGGGCACTTTCGACGGCGGCATGAGCCGCCTGGATCCGGCCGGACGCGTCGCCGAGAGCTTTCATCACGATCCGCGGCGCCCGGCATCGCTGAGCAGCGACGATGTGCGGGCCATTCTCGAGGATCGCGCCGGACATTTGTGGGTGGGCACCCCCGAAGGTCTCGACCTGCTGGACCGCACCACCGGCGAGTTCACGCACTATCGATATGACGCGCGGGATGCGGGTTCGCTGCGCGCCTCGTACATCATGTCGCTGTACGAGGATCAAGCCGGTCTCGTGTGGATAGGAACACGCGCGGGTGGAGTGAGCCGCTGGAATCCGCGCAGTTGGGAACTCGGCGGCCGGCGGCCGGATTGGCTGGGGGGCCAGATCGTCAATTCGTTCGCCGATGCGCCCAACCACAAGGTGTGGATCGCCTCCACGGGCGGCTTGGTGCAGTTCGACGAGACCAGCGGCGAGATCACCGACGTCGACAGTATCGTGGGCCGGCATGGCGCCATCGGCGATAAGCCGGTGATGGCGCTGCGCCTCGATCGGCACGACAACTTGTGGATCGGCACCATGAAGAGCGGGCTGAAGAAACTCTCTCCCGCCGGGCAGCTCGAATCCATCCCGGTCAAAGCCGGGGATCCCCACGGCACCAGCGTCCCCGGCATCATGACCATCCTCGAGTCGCACGACGGACGGATTTGGCTCGGTCTGTTCCAAGGTGGAGCCAACGTGCTCGATCCGGCCACCGGATTGATCCACCAGTTGCCCTTCGACACCGGGACGGCGGGGGCCATCAGCGCCGCGAACGTCAGTGCGATTGCCGAGGATCTGCAGGGCAACATCTGGATGGGTACGGATGGGGGCGGCCTTGACCTGGCCCGCGCGGATGGAATGGTCGTCAAGGTGTTTCGGCACGACCCGCATGACCCGGCCAGCATTCCTTCGAATACGATTTACGCGATTACCGTCGACGGCGCCGGCGGGGTATGGATCGCCACGGACGGCGGCGGCATCGCCCGGGTGGTCGGCTCCGCCGGGTCGCCCGACGCCATTCGATTTGAGGTGACCGCGCGCGAGGAGGGACTGTCGAGCGACACCATTTATGGCGCTCTCGCCGATGCCGCGGGCCGCATCTGGCTCAGCAGCGATGCCGGACTGATGCGCTTCGATCCAAAGACGCGCGCCGTGAAGACCTACCACCGCGAGCACGGCCTGCAGGGCGAGGAATTCGATTTCAACGCCTACCACCGGCTGCGCGATGGGCGCCTCTGCTTCGGCGGTCCCGGCGGATTCAATATTTTCGATCCTTCGCGGCTGACGGATGGGGCTCACGCGCCGCGCGTGGCGTTGACCGGGCTCGAGGTTCTCGGGGTTTCGGTGCCGAGCGCCACGCCGTACTGGCTGGCTGATCGACTCCGCGTGAACTATCAGGCGAGCATCGTTTCGCTCGATTTCAGCGCCCTCGACTTCACCTCGCCGCGGCGCAATCGGCTCGAGTACCGGATCGCGGGCCTCTCCGATCGCTGGATCGATTTGGGAGCGCAGCGCCGGGTGACCCTGACGAATCTCGATGCCGGCGACCACCTGCTCGAGGTGCGCGCCGCGAATGCCGATTCGGTCTGGAGCGATCCGCCGCTGCGCCTGACCATCCACCGCGACGCGGCCCCGTGGCGGTCGGCGTGGGCCTATGGCATCTACGCGCTGCTGCTGCTGCTGTTCGTGCTCGATCGGTTTCGCAGGCACCGCGCCAATATCCGCAACATCGTCGAGGCCAAGCATCGGCTGGAGTCCGAAGTCGAATCGCGCACGCGCGAATTGCTCGACAGCAATCGACAGCTCGCCGAGGCGGCGCAGGCCAAGAGCAATTTCCTCGCCCGGATCAGTCACGAGCTGCGCACGCCGATGAACGGTGTCGTCGGCATGACCGAATTGCTGGCGCGCACGGCGCTGTCCGCGGCGCAGGCACGGCTCACCCAAACGATCAGCTCCTCCGCGCACATCATGCTGCAGATCGTCAACGATCTGCTCGACATCGCGAAGCTGCAGGCCGGCAAAGTGGAACTCGAGTCGCTGCCCGTCGACCTCGTGACGGTGCTCGAGGAATGCGCGACGCTGTTCGTCGGCGCGGCGCAGGCGAAGGATATCGAGCTCACCGTCTGCCCGCCGCAGCCGGACGCTCCCGCCCTCGTCGGCGATCCGCTGCGGATTCGTCAGATACTCATGAACCTGGTTGGCAATGCCGTCAAGTTCACGATGCGAGGCGGGGTCATCGTCAAGGCCGATGTCGGCGCGGTGGAACCTGGCCGCGCCACGGTGGAACAAGGCCGCGCCACGGTGACGATCACCGTCGCCGATACCGGCGTCGGCCTCGATACGGCGGCGATCGACAAGATATTCGAGCCGTTCACTCAAGCCGACGAATCGACCACCCGACGCTTTGGCGGCAGCGGGCTGGGACTCGCGATTTGCCGTGAACTCGCCGACCGGATGGGGGGGACGATCACGGTGCAGAGCCGCCCCAACGTCGGTTCCACATTCCAGTTGCGTTTGCCTCTGCAAGCTGCGCCTCTGCAAGCTGCGGACGGGGTTTCGCCGCACCACGGGCCGCCGCCATTCCCGGAGCGTCGCGTGCGCATTCTGACGCGGCAGCCCGCGCTCGCCGAAGCGCTGGTTCGTCATCTGTCGGCACTCGGCCTCCCGGCCGCTGCCGAGGAGCACGATGCACCGGTGGCGGCGGACACCGACATTCTGGTCGCGGACCTCACGACGCACTCGGCCTTCGTCGAGTCGGCACAGGAGGCGGCGGTCGCCCGGCGGCTCGTCATCATCGGCACCGATGCGCAAATCGAGGCGCTCCGGCCGCGGACGCTGATCGATTCGCAGTTCATCGTGCCGAAGCCGGTGCAGCGCGACATTCTGCATCAGGCGTTGCAGGCGGCGGCGGGGCTCGATCCGGCGGCGCGGCGTGCTGCGGGCCGTGGCGAGGGTATGACGATGACGATCGGCGCACATGTCCTGCTCGTGGAGGACGAACCGGTCAACGCGGCGGTGGCGCGCGGCTATTTGTCCGAACTCGGCTGCACCGCGGTGTGGGCGCAAAATGGGCCGGAGGCGATTGCGCGCTGCTCGACCGAACGATTCGACCTGATCATGATGGATTTGAACATGCCGATCATGGACGGTTTCAGGGTCGCCGCCTTGATCCGCGAGGGCGAAGGCGCGCAGCGGCGCACGCCGATCATCGCATTGACCGCGCATGAGGCGAAAAACTATCGCGATGCCTGCCGTGACGCCGGGATGGACGACATTTTGAGCAAACCCTACTCGCTGCAGCAGTGCGCGGATCTCTTGCGGCAGTGGGTAAAACCAGGGCCGGAGCGCGACGTTCCGCAGGTTCTGACGCGCGTCGATGCGGCGGCGGTGGCCGGGCTGCAGAATTTGCGCGGCGCGGGCCGGGTCGATCTGTACACGGAGCTCGTGGATCTGTTTCAGACGGCGTCCGCGCATGCGGTGGCACAGCTCGAGTCGGCGCTGCGCGCGAATGACCTCGCCGCCGCGCGCGGGGTCTGTCATAAATTTGCCTCGAGCGCGGCGAACGTCGGCGCGCTCGCGTTCGCGAACGACTTGCGGTTGCTCGACAAGACCTGCGAGCAGGGCGATCACGCCCGGGCGCGGCGCCTGTGCGCCACCCTGGTCGCGGCGCTGCCCGCGCTGATCGACGAACTGCAGCGCCGGCAAATCCGGCAAAGCGCATGACCATCACGGCCCATGCTCAACCGATCGCCATCATCGCGGACGATGAGGATCTCGGCCGGCTGTTGCTGGCCGAAACGGCAACGGCGTCGGGTCTTACGCCCTTGAGCTTCGACAACGGACTGGCGGCGCTCGAAGCCGCGCTGTCCCGCGAAATCGCGATCGTATTGCTGAACGTCGACATGCCCGGGATGGACGGTTACAGCGTCTGCCGGCGGTTGCGCGCCGAGGCGCGCTTCGCGAGCGTCCCGATCGTCATGGTGACCGGCCATGAAGACTCCGCCGCCATCAGCCTCGCATTCGATGCGGGCGCGACCGACTTCATCTCCAAGCCCGTCAATTGGGCGCTTTTGCCGCGGCGGCTGGCCTACATCCTGCGCAACGCCGCGCAGGCCGAACGTATCGAGCGGCTCGCCTATTTCGATACGCTGACCGGACTGCCCAATCGGCAGCGCTGCGTCGAGACCGCGGAACAACTGTTCATGGAGGCAAGCGCCGCGGGCGAGTCGGTCGCCGTGATCTATCTGGACCTCGACAGCTCCAAGAGAGTCAACGACACCTTCGGCCACGCGGTGAGCGATGCCGTCCTGCAAACCGTTGCCGGCAACCTCAACCGCTCGCTCGGCCGTTTTCACGCCGAGCACGAGAATCTGATCGTTGCGCGCTTCGGCGGCGACGAATTCGTCATCCTGCTGCGCCACGCGGCGGCCCGGACGATCGCGGTCGAGATCGCGGACGTGTGCTTCGCGGCGCTCAAAGAGCCCATCGTCCACGATGGTCTCGAGTTCTACTCCGCGCCGAGCATCGGCATTGCCGTGTATCCGGACGACGGTGCCGATGTGGCGTCGGTGATGAAGCACGCCGGCACCGCCATGGACCAGGCGAAACTCGGCGCTTCCGGCTCGGTCGTCCTGTACACCGCGGCCATCAGCTCGCGCCGCCGCGATTGGCTCGATCTCGAAGGACGGCTGCGCCGCGCGGTACATGACGACCTGTTGCACCTGCATTATCAGCCGAAATTCCGGCTGGCAGACAATCACATGGTCGGTGTGGAGGCGCTGCTGCGCTGGTGCGACGCCGATTACGGTGAAATCCCGCCGGTTCGATTCATCCAGATCGCCGAGGAGAGCGGCCTGATCATCGAGCTGGGCGGCTGGCTGATGCGCGCCGCCTGCCGGCAACTGCGCGAGTGGCAGGACCGCGGCATTGCGATGCCGGTGGCGATCAATATATCGGGCAAGGAACTGCTGTACGGCGACCCTGCCCGCGTCCTCGAGGCGGAAGCCGCCGCCGCGGGCGTGCCGACGCATCTGATCGAAGCGGAGATCACCGAATCGCTGATCGTCAATGACACGGAGCGGGTCCGCAATGCACTGGAACGAATGCGCAGGCTCGGGTGCCGCATCGCACTCGATGACTTTGGAACCGGCTACTCCTCGTTGGCATATATCACCCGGTTTCCGCCGGACCGCATCAAGATCGACAAGGCCTTCGTGCACAACTTGGAGCGCTCGCCGAGCGATGCGGCGGTCGCGAGCGCGATCCTCTCGCTCGGCAAGAGCCTGAGCGTCACGGTGACCGCGGAAGGCATCGAACGGACCAGTCAATTGGAATGGCTGCGCAAGCGCGGCTGCCATGAGGCCCAGGGATTTCTCTTGTCGAGGCCTCTATCGGCATCTGACTTGGAAAGCCGCTTCCTGCGTAGCGTCGATCAGACGGCGGAATCGGATCGTGAGGGACTCGGATCGCTCGAGGGGTGAGCCGCGGCGGCCTGCCGCGTCAATGACAGCAGACGCAGCGCGGTGATCACCATCATGACCGTGGTTCCGACGCTCGCGCCGACGAGAATCGGCGCGAGCCATCCAAGCCACGCCAGCGGTGTCATCAAGTACAGCGCATCATCCGGATCAAATCCCCATTTCCCCGAGTACGCCTTGGTGCCGGCGGGGCTGCGCCGCTCGAGCCATTCCGAGAAGACGCTGCAGCCGAACATCGATACGCCGCTGAGCAGTCCGAGCGGTATGGCCCACGCGTGCAGCCACGAGTGACGCAGGCCGAAACCGATCGACACGAAGAAGACGGCATTGACCACGACATCGGCATGGTAATCATAGCGGTGGCCGGCCGCGCTCATCATCTGGCCGATGCGCGCCAATTCTCCGTCCGCGCGGTCGAGGAACGCTGAGACGAACCACAATGCCCCGCCCCACCCCATGCCTGCGGGCGTGCCCAGCGAGAAGAGCAGGCACGCGGCAAGACCGGTCGCGAGCCGCAGCGTGGTCAGATGATTGGGGCGCACCCAGGTACCGATGAGCGGCCGCACCACGGCTCTCGCCGGTATGTGCGCCCACGAGGATCCCGTCAAGGGAGGATCTCCGCGGACGATGCAGCGCGCACGGCGGGGCGCCGGCCGCGCCAACGCCAGAAGATGAGTGCCGGGATCCCGAGCGCCGCCTCGCGCAATCGCTTCAAGATCGAGAGCGCGATGGCAACCTCCGGGGAGAGGCCGAATACCCGGCAAATCACGACGTAACCGCCTTCTTGAATGCCGAGCGCACCGGGCACCGCGAACCCCAACGTTTTGAACGCCTGGCCGATGCTCTCGATGATCAGTCCTTCGGCGATGCCGATGTCGCTCTTCAAGAAATGCAGCGCGATGCACACTTCGATGCCGCCCAACAACCAGGAGATCAAATGCGACAGTGCCGCGAGCGCCACCCGGCGAGGCTCCCGGTAACAGGCGCGGACGGCTTCATCGAGTCCCTCGATGGCGCCGCTTCGGCGGAAGCCCAGGCCGCGGCCGATCCGCAGCACCATCCGTTCGATCAAGCCCGCGAATCCGAGCCACTGGGAAGCGATCAGGCATGCCACCGCGGCCACGGCGAACCCTAAACCGTTCATCACGCGGTGCGCGATGCCTCCGCCGCCCGTGCTCTGCATCAGCAAGAAGACGCCAAGCGCGGTGAACAGGATCTGCGAGGCAATCTCGAGCGTGAGATCGGCGAGCGTGCCGGCGACGGCCGGCGCAAGCTTCAAGCCGCGCCGGCACAAGAGCCGCGCGGCAACCACTTCGCCGCCGACCTGGGCCATCGGCAGCAGATTGTTGACAGCCTCGCGGATCCAGCGCAGGACGAAGTAAGTGCGGACTGTCGCGCGCTCTGCCGCGGCTTCGGTGATCTCTTGCCACGCGAGCGCCGAGCAGAGGATCTGCAGTGGATGAAAGGCGATCACGGCGAGCACGCCGATCCACCCGGCGGTGCCGACCACCTCGAGCACTCGCCACAAACCGTAACTCGCGAGCAGCCAGATCGACAATCCGATTCCGACCACCCCGCCGGCCATGGCGCCCCATTTCACGGCCGATGCCCGATCGCGTGTCTAGACACGAAACACGTAGCTCTTGCCCGCTTCGCGTTCGATATCCGGCGGGAACGCCGCATGTTTGTCCGCATAGTACCGCTGCCGTTGATCCCCGTGCTCGGCCAGATTATAGGTCAGATACAAAATGCGGCGCGGCGAGTCGGTCAGATTCGGTTTCGATGCGTGCGGCGTGAAGCTGTCGAAGAAAATGACGTCGCCGGGGGCGGTGGGTACCGGCACCAACGACAGGCCGCTCTCGGAGAGCGGGCTCCATTCCTCCCCGATCAGTCCCTCACGGTGGCGGTGCGCCGCAATCTCCAGACAGCCGTTTTCCAGGGTTGCTGCATCGAGAGTCACCATGGCGGTCAGAAAAATGGGCGCATACCGGCCCCATCCCGCCTGCTGATCCTGATGCGCCTTGAAGCCCGCGCCGCCCGGCATTTTAAAGTTGATCTTGTCCTTGAACAGCAGCACCGGACCGCCCATCAGTGCCCCCGCCCAGCGCACCAGTGCGCCGCGGCGGATGAGCTGGTCGAATTCTTCATGATAGGGACAGAAGTTTTCGATCCGCTGCAGCACGCGTCGACCGGTCTCGGTCTGACTGTCCTCGCGATAGACCCAATGACGGCCCGGCGCCTCGGGCGCATTCTGCAATTGCAATGTCCAGCGCCGCAGGTCGGCGGTCTCGGCATCCGTAAAGAACTGCCGAACCACGACGTACCCCTCGCGAGTCATCTCTTCGAATTCTTGTCCGCACGGCTCCACGGCCGCATTATATAATCAGCGGCCATGAATCTGCGCGATACCGGAGCCTCGTTTCAATGCGTCTTCTGTATTGCCTACTGCCGCTGCTGATGGCCATCCCCGCGGCTGCCGGCGACCTCACACTGGAGCGGATTTTTGGCGATCCCGCGCTCGTCGGCGCCACCGCGCGCGGCGTCAAGGTATCCCCCGACGGCCGCCGTGTCGGACTGCTGCAGGGCCGCGCCGCGGATCGGCACCAGCTCGACCTGTGGACCTATGACATCAAGAGCGGCAAGCTCGAGATGCGCGTGGACTCGATGCGGCTCGTCCCGTCGGAGCATTTGTCCGATGCCGAGAAAGCGCGGCGCGAACGCGAGCGCACCGCGGACTTTCACGGGATCGTCGACTACGATTGGGCTCCCGACGGCAGGCACGTGCTGTTCACGCTCGGCGGCAACCTGTATCTCTATGATCTGGACGGGGGGGACACGGCGCCGTTGCGCCAGTTGACCCACGGCGGACAGCCCATCATCGATCCGCAAGTGTCGCCGCGCGGCCGCTATGCGTCCTTCGTGCGCGATCAGGACCTGTGGGTGATCGACCTCGCGAGCGGCGGCGAACGGCGCTTGACCACGGATGGCGGCGGCACCATCCACAATGCCGAAGCGGAGTTCATCGCCCAGGAGGAACTGCGGCAAACGAGCGGCTATTGGTGGGCGCCCGACGATTCCGCCATCGCCTACAAGCGCTTCGATGAGGGCCCGGTACCGATTGCGCGGCGCTTCGAAATCTACGCGGACCGGACCGCCGTGGTGGAACAGCGCTACCCGGCGGCGGGGGAGCCGAACGTCGCGGTCACGCTCGGAGTGGTGACCCCGACGGGCGGGGATACGCGCTGGGTCGATCTCGGCAAAGATGCGGACATCTATCTGGTGCGCGCCGATTGGAGTGCGGGCGGACGCGAGTTCGCCTTTCAGCGCCTGACGCGCGATCAGAAACGGCTCGAACTCATTCTCGTCGATGCCGCCACGCTGCAACAGACCGCGCTCGTATCCGAGACCTCGGCGGCCTGGATCAATCTCTCGGATGACTTGCGATTCTTGAAGGGCCGCCGAGCTTTCATCTGGTCCTCCGAGCGCTCCGGAACGAACCAGCTCTACCTCTACGATCTGGACGGCCATCTCATTCATCCGCTCACCCAGGGTACGTGGAACGTCGATGAGCTGCTGGCGGTGGATGAATCCGCGGGACTCGTGTACTTCGTCTCGAATAAGGACGCGGTCATCGATCAGCAGATCTACACGGTGCGGCTCGACGGGCAAGATGCCGCGGACCCGCATCGAATCAGCCGCGGGGATGGCTGGCACGCCGCGCAGTTCGCCCGCGACTCGAAAAAGGTCGCCCTGTACGTCGACACCTTTTCAAATCCGGAAACGCCGCCGCAGGTGAGCATCAATGCGCCTGATGGCCATCGTGTGGCCTGGATAGAGCCCAACACACTGGATTCCTCCCACCCGTACTGGCCCTATCTGGATCGTCACGTGAAGCCGGAGTTCGGCCATATCCGCGCGGAGGACGGCCAGGATCTCGAATATTCGTTGATGAAGCCGCCGGGCTTCGATCCCTCGCGGCGCTATCCGGTGTTCGTGACCGTCTACGGCGGCCCGACCGTGCAGCTCGTCGCGCGCACCTGGCCCAATCCGATCAACGAATACATGGCGCAGCAGGGCTATGTCGTGTTCACGCTCGACAACCGCGGCTCCGCACGCCGCAGCCGGGCTTTCTCGGATCCGATCTATCACCGGCTCGGCGAGATCGAGGTGCGCGATCAACTCGCGGGCATCCGCTGGCTCGGCGGCCTGCCCTTCATCGATGCGAAACGAATCGGGGTATTTGGCTGGAGCTACGGCGGCTACATGACGCTGATGCTGCTGGCCAAAGGTTCCGACCTCATCGCCGCGGGCGCGGCCGTTGCGCCGGTCACCGACTGGAGGCTCTACGACACGGCGTATACGGAACGCTACTTGGGCACTCCGCAGGAGAACGCGCAGGGGTACGCGGACTCCTCGGTATTCGCGTCACTTGACGGCTTGAAGTCCTCGCTGTTCCTGGCGCATGGCATGGCGGACGACAATGTACTGTTCATCAATTCCACGAGGCTCATTTCGGAACTGCAACATCGCGGCGTGCAGTTCGAACTCATGACCTATCCCGGCGCGAAGCATGGGCTGTCGACTCCGCAGATGAAAATCCACGTCTATACGGCGCTGCGTAATTTCTTCGACCGGCGCGTCAAGCACGCCGATTGACTGCTAGGCCACCCAACATCAGGCAGGCCGCGCCGCTGAGCAGCACCGGCAGTCCGCGGCCGGGCCAGAGGTCCATGGCAATGCCGCCGGCGCTCGGCCCGATCACGCCGCCGAGGCAGTACACCATGACGAACAGGGTGTTCGCGCTCGGCAAATGTTCGACGGCGAACGACTCGCCGAGCAACGCGACCCCCTGACTGTAAAACGCATACAGAGTGCCTCCCCAGACAAACAGCAGCGGCCACAACAGTTGTGGCGTGTCCAAACTGCGCGTCAGCAGCAGCGGCCCCACGGTGCTCGCGACGGCGCAGACCGCGAGCAGCAGATGGCGTCCGTACCGATCGGCGAGCAATCCGATCGGCACCTGCAGGATCACGTTGCCCGCCATGAACACCGCGACCAGGAGCAACGCCGCCCGCTCATCGAGACCGGCGTGAGTTCCGAACAGGGGCAGCAAGGTCAGGTCCGCGGACTCGACCAGTCCCGCGACGAAGGCGGCCAGCATGACGGTCGGCGCCGCTCGCAGCGCGCCCGACAGGCTGCGCAGCGGCGTGAACGCCTGCGCCGTGCCCGTGATCTTGCGCAGCAGCGCCAGCGGCAACAAAGTCGAGATGAGGCAGGCCGCACCGATCAGGAACGGGCGCGCACCGCGCGTGCCGGTGAATTCGAGCAGTATCGGTCCCGCGACGATACCGAGCGAGAAGACCGTGCCGTAAATTCCCATGACGGTGCCCCGCGAAGTGATTCCGCTGACGCTGTTCATCCAGATCTCGCTCGCGATCCACACGAGGCCAAGCGCGCAACCGGACAGAAAACGGAGCAGCCACCAGACGGGGACATTGGGCCATAGCGGCATGAGCGCCAAGATTGCCGCGGCCACGAGAATGCCGGCGATGATGCAGCGCCTGAGTCCGAGACGAACGATCGCCCGAGGGTAGAACGGCCCGCACACCATCACCGCGATCAAGCCCGCCGCCGTCACCGCGCCGATCGCAAAGCTCGAGTATCCGAGTCGGCTCAGCGTGAGCGCGATCAAGGGCGGCTGGAATCCGAAGATCAGACCCACGCCTAAGCTGGTCGAGAACACCGCCGCGAGACTAGGCACCTCTCTCATGCAGGCTCATGGTTCATCGCGGCTCAAGATCCACAACGCCGCCGGGAGTGCCGTGAAGTCCGCGAGCAGCGCTAGCACGAAGGCGGACGCGGACACCGTACCGAATTGGCGCATGGGCGGCAGATTCGAGAGTGCCAGCGCCAGAAAGCCGCTCGCATTGATCAGCGTCGCGAATAGGATCGGACGGCCCGCGACATTCAGCGCATGCCGCAGCGCCGCCGCGGTCGAGCCAAGATGGCGCCCTTCCTGAAAATGGTAGAAGAAATGCACCTGATCGTTCTCGGTGGCGCCGAGCACCGTCGAGCCGATGAGAATGGTCGCAATGTTGAGC
>Ga0181537_10003766_pt1 | contig 12818 bp, 11 predicted proteins | sample PEATcosm2014_Bin_39_FD_119765 | JGI IMG/M metagenome (GOLD analysis project Ga0181537, IMG submission 119765) | Peatland microbial communities from MTU Mesocosm Facility, Houghton, MI, USA - PEATcosm2014_Bin23_10_metaG | ecosystem: Environmental > Terrestrial > Soil > Wetlands > Peat | place...
GAAACCGCGAATCCCGCCGCTCATGTCACCTCATCCGCCTTCGGCCGTCCCGCTGCGCGGTGACTTAAACCGAAGGGGTCGCTTTACGTCCATGTAAGCTTCATTGTAGTGCTGCTGTGCAAGCCGCGGCGCCGTACCGGCGTCGCAAGGCGCGGCGCAAACGTTGACAAGTGATTGATAACTGTGCTCCTATCAGGCGATATGCAGGCCACCCAGACACTCGTGTTGCAGCGGCCGGCGGCAAGTCTCAACGGACTGCTGCCCGCTGAACTGCTGCTGCTAATTGGCAGCCAGTGCGGGTGCGGTATGCGTAACTGATCAGTTCCAGAAAGAAGCGCTAGATACCAGAACCCCGCACCGGCCGCCGATGCGGGGTTTTTTGTTTGATCCACCGGAGTTTCAAGATGCATCTGTATTCGCAAAAAGACGTCGACAAGAAAGCCCTCAAGGGCGCACGCATCGCGGTGCTGGGCTACGGCAGCCAGGGCCGGGCCCATGCGCTGAATCTCAAGGACAGCGGCTTCGATGTCGTGGTCGGCGTGCGCAAGGGGGGCCCGAGCTGGAAAGCGGCCAAGCGCGACGGCCTGGCAGTGGCCGAGCCTGCCGATGCGGTCGAGGGCGCGCACCTGGTGGCGATGCTGGTGCCGGATCTGGCGCAGAAGAGCCTGTACCAGGCGATCAAGGATCACCTGCGCAAGCAGGCGGTGCTGCTCTTTGCTCACGGCTTCAATATTCATTTCAAGCAGATCAAGCCGCGCAAGGATCTTGATGTGGTGCTGATTGCGCCCAAGGGCCCGGGTGGCCTGGTGCGTCGCCAGTATCAGCAGGGTCGCGGTGTACCGTGCCTGATCGCGGTCGCCCAGGATTCGAGCAAGCACGCGCATGCCAAGGCCCTCGCCTATGCCCACGGCATCGGGGGTACGCGCGGCGGCGTGCTCGACACGACCTTTGCCGAGGAGACCGAGACGGATCTGTTTGGCGAGCAGGCGGTGCTGTGCGGCGGCGCGACCGAACTGGTGGTCAAGGGCTACGAAACGCTGGTCGAGGCCGGCTACCAGCCCGAAGTAGCCTACTACGAGTGCCTGCACGAACTGAAGCTCATCGTCGATCTGCTGCACGAGGGTGGCATCACCCGCATGCACAAGTACATCTCGGACACGGCCAAGTACGGGGATCTGACCCGCGGACCGCGCGTGATCAACGAGCGCACCAAGAACGAGATGCGCAAGATCCTCAAGGAAATCCAGAGCGGCAAGTTTGCCCGCCAGTGGATCAGCGAGAGCGAGAGCGGCGCCAAGAACTACAAGCGCCTGCTCAAGGCTGACATGAATCATCCGATCGAGCGCGTCGGCGAGAAGCTACGGGCGCGCATGCCGTGGCTGCAGGATGCGCGCTGAGGCGCGCATCCTTGAACGGCACCGCATGCGTGGCACTGCTTTCGAGGAACGGAACTGGCACGGGTAATGAACTCAAACCAATTGGAGCACGCCATGGCGCCCCATCCTGACCGGGTACTGATCTTTGATACGACCTTGCGCGACGGTGAGCAGTCACCGGGCTGCAGCATGACGCAACCCGAGAAACTGCGGGTGGCCCGCGCACTGGCCGAGCTGGGCGTGGATGTGATCGAAGCAGGTTTCCCGGCCGCCTCGCGCGGGGACTGGGAAGCGGTCAACGCCGTGGCCCGCGAAGTGCAGGGTCCGATCATCGCCGGCCTCGCCCGCTGCACCCGCGAGGATATCGAGACCGCGGCCAAGGCGATCGCCCCGGCAGGCAAGCGGCGGTTGCACCTGTTCCTCGCCACCAGCGCGATCCATCGCCAGTACAAGCTCAAGATGGCGCGCGAGGAGATCGTGCGGCGCGCGGTCGAAGCGCTGAAGATCGCGCGCGAACTGTGCGATGACGTCGAGTTCTCGCCCGAGGATGCCTCGCGCACCGAGCTTGATTTCCTGGCGCACGTGGTCGAGTCCGCGATCGAGGCCGGCGCGACCACGATCAACATCCCCGACACCGTGGGCTACACCGTGCCCGATGAGTTCGGCGAGCTGTTCCGCTATCTGCGCCAGAACGTGCGCGGCATCGAGAAAATTACGCTCTCGGTCCACTGCCACGATGATCTCGGGATGGCAGTCGCCAACAGCCTGACCGCGGTGGTCGCCGGTGCCCGGCAGATCGAGTGCACGATCAACGGCATCGGTGAGCGCGCCGGCAACTGCTCGCTCGAGGAAGTGGTGATGGCCATTGCCACGCGCCAGCAGTTCTTCAATCTCAAGACCAACATCCAGACCAACCGCCTCTATCCGACCAGCCGCCTGATCTCGAGCATCACCGGGCAGCCGATTCCGCGCAACAAGGCGGTGGTCGGCGAGAATGCCTTTGCGCACGAGTCCGGCATCCACCAGCACGGCATGCTCCAGCATCACACCACCTACGAGATCATTCGCCCGGAGGATGTCGGCCTGGTGCGCAGCAGCCTGGTGCTCGGCAAGCACAGCGGCCGCCATGCCTTTCGCGAACGCGTCAAGGAGCTGGGCTTCGAACTCGATGAGCTCGAGCTCAATCGCGTGTTCGAGGAGTTCAAGGCGCTGGCCGATCGCAAGAAGGAACTGTTCGACGGCGACATCGAGGCCCTGGTGCTGCGTGCCGAAGGCAGCGCGCAGGGACCCTGGTCGCTGCAGCAGCTGGATCAGGAAGGCCACACGGATCGGCCCGCCATCGCACACGTCCGGCTGCTGCATGCCGACGGGCGCGTGGTCGAGCGCAGCGACAGCGGCGATGGCCCGGTCGATGCCGCCTGCAAGGCGATAACGCAGGCCACCGGCGTGTTCGCCACGATCAGCAAGTTCGAGGTCCACGCGGTCACCGTCGGTGGCGACGCCCAGGGCGAGGCGATCATCTACGCCGCGCACAATGAGCGCAGCTACCGCGGTTCGAGCATCAGTACCGATATTGTCGAGGCCAGCTGCCGGGCACTGCTCGAGGTGATCAATCGCATCGAGCTCTCACAGGCAGGCGCGGCTGCGCGTACGTCGCGCCTGGCCGCACCGGTGGCGAGCCTGTAGGAGCGACCAGCGTAAACTAGCGCTCTTGGCACGTACTTTACGGAGCACCACGACATGCCCATTCCAGCGACACCTTATATCTGGTCCAACGGCAAGCTGATTGCCTGGGAGAAGGCCACGGTCCACGTGCTCTCGCACGCGCTGCACTACGGCTCTTCGGTATTCGAAGGGGTCCGCGCCTATGAGACCAAGCAGGGGCCGGCGATCTTCCGCCTGCGCGATCACACGCGGCGACTGTTCGACTCGGCCAAGATCTACCGCATCCCGATGCCCTTCGGGCCTGAGGAGATCAATGCGGCCTGCCGCGAGGTCATCAGCGCGAACAACCTCGCGCGCGGCGCCTATATCCGCCCGATAGTGTTTCGCGGCTACGGCGAGATCGGGGTCACGCCGAAGAACGAACCACCCACCGAAGTGGCGATTGCCGCCTGGGAATGGGGCAAGTACCTGGGGGCCGGCAGTGAAGAGGAAGGTGTGGATGCCTGCGTGTCCTCGTGGCAGCGCCTGGCGCCCAACACGATTCCGGCGATGGCCAAGGCCGGCGGCAATTATCTCTCGAGCCAGCTGATCGGACAGGAAGCACGCCGCCTGGGGTTCGCCGAGGGCATCGGGCTGTCCGCCGACGGCACCGTCAGCGAGGGTTCGGGCGAGAACCTGTTTCTGGTCAAGGACGGCATCCTGCACACGCCGGGCTTCTCGCACTCGGTGCTCGCCGGCATCACGCGCGACACGATCATGCGCCTGGCCAGGGAGCGAGGCCTGGAAGTGCGCGAGAGCAGCATCCCGCGCGAAATGCTGTACCTGGCCGATGAGCTGTTCTTCACCGGCACCGCCGTCGAGATCACGCCGGTACGCTCGGTCGATCGGCTCCCGATTGGCAACGGCAAGCGCGGTCCGGTCACCGAGCTGCTGCAGAAGGCCTTCTTCGGCCTCTTCAGCGGCGCGACGCCCGATACCCATCACTGGCTCGATCTGGTCGATATGAGTGCCAGTCATCGCATCGCCGCCACCGGCTAGGACAGGATTGCTGATGCGTACGCTGTTTCAGAAGATCTGGGAGCGGCACGAGGTCGTGCCCGAGAGCGCCGATGCCCCGGCGATCCTGTACATCGACCTGCATCTTGCGCACGAGGTCACCTCCCCCCAGGCCTTCTCGATGCTGCGTGAACAGGGCCTCAAGGTCCGCCGTCCGGATCTGACCCTGGCGACGATGGATCACTCGACGCCCACGCGCACCGAGCAGGTCTTTGGTGGCGCGCCGATCACGGTGGAATCCGCGGCCGCCCAGATCGCCAAGCTCGAAACCAACTGCGCGCAGTTCGGCATCGAGCTGCTGGCGCTGCGCAACGCCGAGCGCGGCATCGTGCACATCATCGGACCGGAACTGGGTATCACGCAGCCGGGCAAGACGGTTGTGTGCGGCGACAGCCACACCAGCACGCACGGGGCGTTCGGCGCCCTCGCCTTTGGCATCGGCACCACCGAGGTGGCGCATGTGCTGGCGACCCAGTGCCTGCTGCAGCGAAAACCAAAGACCTTTGCGATCAACGTGGGCGGCAAGCTGCGCGGCGGGGTTTCGGCCAAGGATCTGATCCTGGCGATCATCGGCAGGATCGGCGTGGCCGGCGGCACCGGCCATGTGCTCGAGTATCGCGGCGCGGCGATCGAGGCGCTCTCGATGGATGAGCGCATGACGGTATGCAACATGTCGATTGAAGCCGGCGCACGCGCCGGCCTGATCGCGCCGGATGAAACGACATTCCGCTACCTGGCCGAGCGGCCACGCGCGCCCAAAGGCGTCGCGTGGGAGCGGGCCGTGGCCGCATGGCAGAGCCTGGCCGGGGATCCGGAGGCGCGCTTTGATCGCGAAGTGTCGCTCGATGCCACCGAGATCGAACCGATGATCACCTATGGCACGCACCCGGGCATGGTGATGCCGGTCAGTGGTTCGATCCCGATCCGCCCCGATGATCCGGTGTTTGCCAAGGCGCTGAGCTACATGGGCCTGGAGGCCGGCGCGCCGATCCGCGACCAGCCGGTCAACGTGGTCTTCATCGGCAGCTGCACCAATGGACGGCTCTCGGATCTGCAGGCGGCCGCCTCGATGCTGCGTGGCCAGCACATCGCCCGCGGCGTACGCATGCTGGTCGTGCCCGGCTCCCAGCCGATCAAGCGCGCGGCCGAGGCCGAAGGGCTCGATCAGATCTTCATCGCGGCCGGCGCCGAGTGGCGCGAGTCGGGCTGCTCGATGTGCATCGGCATGAACGGCGACAACGTGGGCAGAGGCGAGTACTCGGTCAGCACCAGCAACCGCAATTTCGAAGGCCGCCAGGGCCAGGGCGCCCGCACCTTGCTGGCCAGTCCGCTCACGGCCGCTGCCAGTGCGATTCGCGGCCGCGTCACCGACCCGCGCGATCTGCTGCATTCCTGAACCGCAGTAACTTTCCTCAAGGATTCCTGAAACCGTGCAACCGATCCGACACATCCGCTCCCGTACCGCGGTTCTGCCCTATACCAACATCGATACCGACCAGATCATCCCGGCGCGCTTCCTGCGCACGACCACGCGCGAGGGCCTGGGCAGGCAGCTGTTTGCCGACTGGCGCTACCAGGCCGATGGCTTGCCCAAAGCCGATTTCCCGCTCAACCAACCGGCGGCGGCCGGCTGCGAGGTCTTGGTCGCTGGACGCAACTTCGGCTGCGGCTCCTCGCGCGAGCACGCACCCTGGGCGCTGCTCGATTTTGGTTTTCGCGCGGTCATCAGCACCGAGATCGCCGACATCTTCTGCAACAACGCGCTCAAGAATGGCCTGCTGCCGCTGATCGTGGATGAGCCGACCTTGAGCTGGCTGCTCGCACACCCGGGTGCGCCGGTCGAGATCGATCTGGAGCGCAACGAACTGAAGCTGCCCGACGGCCTGAGCGTCAGATTCCCGCTCGAGGGCTTCTCGCGCTACTGCCTGCTCAACGGCATCGATGAACTCGGCTACCTGCTCTCGCGCGCCGAGCTGATCAGCGCCTTCGAGCAACAGCACCGATGAAGGCGCACGTGGCGGTCATTGCCGGCGACGGCATTGGCCCGGAAGTCACCGCCGAGGCCGTGCGGGTTCTCGAAGCAGTCGCGAAGCGCGGCGATCACGGCTTGCGCCTCACCGCCGCCGCCTTTGGCGGCGCTGCAATTGACCTGTGCGGCGATCCGCTGCCCGAAGCGACGCTCAATATGTGCCTGGAGGCTGATGCGGTGCTGCTGGGCGCCATTGGTGGCCCCAAATGGTCCGACCCTAAAGCCAAAGTGCGCCCCGAGCAGGGATTGCTGAAGCTGCGCAAGTCGATGGGCGTCTACGCCAACCTGCGCCCGGTCTCGGTCCACCCGGCGCTGCGCGAAGCCTCGACCCTCAAACCCGAGGTGCTCGAGGGCGTGGACATGGTGTTTGTGCGTGAGCTGACCGGTGGCATCTACTTTGGCGACAAACAGCGCACCGCGACCAGCGCGAGTGATCTGTGCCTGTACACGGTGGCTGAGATCGAGCGCATCGTACGCGTGGCCGCGCGCCTTGCGAGCACCCGCAGCGGCCGGCTGCACTCGATCGACAAGGCGAATGTGCTCGAGACCTCGCGCCTGTGGCGCGAGGTCTGCGAGCGGGTGGTCAGGAGCGAGTTCCCCAAGCTTAAGCTCGAGCACATGCTGGTCGACTCTGCAGCAATGCACCTGATCCGCCGGCCGAAGGACTTTGATGTCGCGGTGACCGAAAACATGTTCGGCGACATCCTAACCGATGAGGCCTCGATGCTCGCAGGCTCCCTGGGCCTGCTGCCCTCGGCCTCCCTGGGTGATGGACGCCGCGGCCTGTACGAGCCGATCCATGGCTCGGCACCCGACATCGCTGGCCGCGGCATCGCAAATCCCTTTGGAGCGATCCTCTCGGTGGCACTGCTGCTGCGCCACTCGCTGGAACTGGAGAGCGAAGCGCGCGCAATCGAGTCAGCGGTCGAGCGCGTGATCAGTGAGGGCCTGCGCACCGCGGATCTGGCGGCGCCGGGCACGCGCGCCGCGAGCACGCGCGAGGCCGGGGATGCGATCCTCCAGGCGCTCGCCCACTGAGCTCGCGCTGCTCTTGAGGCACCCTTGATGGCAACTGCCCGCATAGCGCTGGCCTCGACTGCTGCGGCCCGCAAGGTCGATGAGGATCACGCGCCGCTGGCCGCCGCGCTCGAAGAGCTGGGCATGATGGTCGAGGCGCCTTCCTGGGATGATCCGCAAGTCGAGTGGAGGCGCTACGATCTGGTGCTGCCGCGCTCCACCTGGAATTACACCAATGACTATCCCCGCTTCCTGCGCTGGCTTGATCAGGTCACGCGCGACTCCTGGCTGCTGAACGATGCGGCCACGGTGCGCTGGAGTACCAACAAGCGCTACCTGCTCGATCTCGCCGCCGCAGGACTGCCCACGGTCGCTACCACCGTCAGTGCACCGGGTGAGTTCTGGTCTGCGCCACAGGCGAGCGAATATGTGGTCAAGCCGGCCGTTGGGGCTGGATCACGGGGCGCGCGCCGCTTCCTGGCGCGCGATGAGGCGGCGGCGCGTGCGCATGCGGCCGCCTTGCACGCCGCCGGACGCGAGGTCGTTACCCAGCCCTACCTCACTGATGTGGACAGCTACGGCGAAACTGCCATGGTGTGCTTTGAGGGCCGCTTCAGCCACGCCGTACGCAAGGGTCCACTGCTCGCTCTCGGGCACAACTCGGATCCGGATCTGTTTCTGGCCGAGCAGATGAGTGTGCGCGAGGCCAGCGCCGCCGAGCGTGCGCTGGCCGATCGCGTACTGCAATGGCTCGCCCCGCGCAGGCCGCTCTATGCGCGTGTGGATCTGATCCGCGATGGCTCGGGCGCGCCCTGCATCCTCGAGCTGGAACTGGCCGAGCCCTCGCTGTTCTTCGCCCTCGCGCCCGGCAGCGCCGCCCGGCTCGCCAGCGCCATCGGAAGCCGGCTCACACAGCGGCGCGTTTGAGTGCCGCGGCCAGATCCGCGCGCAGGTCCTCGAGACCCTCGATGCCCACAGACAGCCGCAGCAGCCCATCAACGAGGCCCGCGACCTGACGCGACTGCTCATCCATCGCCGCATGCGTCATGGTCGCCGGGTGCGCCACCAGACTTTCCACGCCGCCCAGTGACTCGGCGAGTGAAAAGTATTCAAGTCCATTCACGAAGCGCTCCACCGCAGGCGCCCCGCCATGGATCTCAAGCGTAACGATCGCGCCGTACCCGAGCTGCTGGCGGCTAGCGAGCAGGTGGCCGGCATGTGAGGCAAGCCCTGGATAGTAGACTTTCCTCACCTGGGGTTGCTGCTCGAGCCATGCGGCCAGCTCCCCGGCATTGCGACCATGAACGGCCAGGCGGGCATGCAGCGTGCGCAGGCCGCGCAGCGTCAGGTAGCTGTCGAACGGCCCCGCGGTCAGTCCCAGGCAGTTGGCCCACCAGGCGAGGCGCTCAAGCACCGCGGCGTCGCGGGCGATCACGGCACCCCCGACCACATCGCTGTGCCCGTTGATGTACTTGGTGGTCGAGTGCAGCACCAGGTCCGCGCCATGGCGCAGCGGCAGCTGCCATCCCGGGGACAGGAAGGTGTTATCAACCACCACCAGTGCGCCGGCCCGGTGGGCCGCCGCCGCCACCGCAGCGATGTCAGTGATCCGCAGCAGCGGGTTGCTCGGCGTTTCGATCCACACCAGCGCCGCCGGCTGCGCCAGCGCGGCGGCCAGCGCCACCGGATCGCCAAAGTTGACGAACTCGACCTTGAATTCGTTGCGCTTCTGCCAGGCGGCAAACAGCCGATAGGTGCCGCCATAGCAGTCATGCGGCGCGATCAGGCGCGCGCCGACGTCGAAGAGGTGCCCGACCAGTGTGCTTGCGCCCATCCCGGAGCCCGTGATGACCGCGCCGATGCCCTCCTCCAGATCGCTCAAGGCGCCGGCGAGCAGATCACGCGTTGGATTGCCCGAGCGCGAATAGTCGTAGGCACGCTTCTGGCCGAAACCCCGGAAGGCGTAGGTGGCGCTCATATGGATCGGCGGCACGACCGCGCCGGTCAGATCATCGCTCTCCAGGCCCGCGCGTACCGCGCGCGTACTGGCATCCACTGGATTACTCACGTCAGGATTCTCCGTACAGGCAGGCAAAAACCGCTCGGAGCAGGCCGCTCTCCTTGAGGAAGGCGTCATGCCCATGCAATGAACTGAGTTCCACCAGCTGCGCTTCGGGCAGCCGCGCCACCAGCGCCCGCATGTCCTCGAGCGGCACCAGCTGATCCTCGCGCACGGCAACGGCCAGCGTCGGCACGCGGATCGCGGTGGCATCGACCCGATGCAGGTCGATCGATTCGGACAGGCACAGGAAGGTCTCGGCGCGATAGCGGCCGGCATAGTCGCGACCGCGGGCAAACAGGTACTGCTCCACCGGCAGCACGAAGCGGCCCCCGCTGCGCTCCGGTGCGCCGCTGAAGCGCGCCGCGAATTCCTCGGGCGAGCGGTAGGTGCTCATCGCGAGCGCGCGCGCCAGCTCGAGGCCCTCGGCCGCGCGACCGGCCGAGATCGCGAAGCGCACCATCTGGCGCTGCACGCAGCGCCAGGCCGAGGCCATCGGATGCGCGCGATCGGCGCCGCTGATCACGATCAGCTTCCTGACCGCCTGCGGGAAACGCTCGCCAAAGGCCAGCGCCACCATGGCGCCGTAGGAGGCACCGACAATGGCATCGAGCGCACCGAGCTGCAGCTGTGCGAGCAGCGCGTGCAGCGCCGTGGCCTGATCGTAGCTCGACAGGCTCGGCCAGGTTTCGCCAGCGGCCGGTGCACTCGAGTGCCCGCTGCCGCCCAGATAATCAATGCCGAGGATTCTGAGGCGCGTGCTGTCGAGCGCGCGGCCGGGGCCCACCAGCTCATGCCACCAGCCGTTGCGCGGCTGCTGCAGATCAAAAACGTGCCGGTGTCCAGAGATGCCGCCGATCGCAACGATCAGCGGCTGGCCGGCCTTGCCCGTCAGTCGCCATGCCAGGCGTGCCTCTGTCAGCGCCTCACCGTGATGAAGCGCAAAGGGCGAGGCGAGCGCAAACACGCCTTCGGTCGCAGCGGCGGCATTGCGAGGTTCAAATGCGATGGGTTGGTTCTTGATCGTCACGCCACACTCCGCGATTCATCCTGGTCTTGCAGACCGTCCTTCGGTTCCGACCCAAGGAGTCCTGCCAGGCAATGAGGCGCGCAGCCACGGCGAAAACGCCGTCGAATCAGTACCGCCAGCCGCACAGGCTGCCAGCCCAATCGTGTCGCACGCTCATCTGCCGACCCGTCACCAGGTCGCAGGAGTTGGCACCATGTTGGCTCACAACCAACGGTTGCCCCGGCGTCGAAGGGCCTTTCCCTCAGCCGGTCTCGATGAGTGGGGTCAGTCTAGAGGCAGCTCTCGTGGCGCGTCAAGGTACAGAAATCACAGACTTAGGCTTACTTGCGTCGTCCGGACTTCTGTGTCATCGTACTAATACACTAGGACACCCGCAGTCGCGGCAGGATTCCGATGAAGAACCACACCCACCTCACGCCCCGCCAGGAGGTCCAGGCACAGCGGCAGCTGGCCGAGGCCCTGTTGACGCTGCAGACCCCGGAGGAGGTGCGCTCCTTCCTGACCGACCTGTGCACGCCCAACGAGCTTCAGGCGATGGCCGATCGCTGGGCCGTGGTCGAGTGCCTGCAGCAGGGCCTGGCCTACCGCGAGATCTATCGACGCACGGGCGTGAGCCTGACGACGATCGGGCGCGTGGCCCGCTATCTTGCCCAGGGCAGTGGCGGCTATGTGATCGCAGTGTCGCGCACCGGCAGCCGCAGCCATGGATAGGGAATCACGGCTGCGCCTGGCGGTGCAGAAATCGGGCCGTCTGACCGATCCATCGCTCGACCTGCTGGCACGCTGCGGACTGAAACTCACGCGCGGCAAGGATCAGCTGATGGTCTTTGGCGAGAACATGCCGCTTGATGTGCTGTTCGTGCGTGATGATGACATCCCGGACCTGGTGCAGGAGGACGTCTGCGATCTGGGGCTGCTGGGTCTTAACGTGCTGGAAGAAAAGCGGCTAGAACTCGCCGCGCACGGTGCCGCGGCGCAGTTCCAGACGCTGCGCTCGCTCGACTTCGGGCGCTGCCGGCTGTCGCTCGCAGTGCCCGATGGCCTCAGTTACGACGGCCCGCAATCACTGCGCGGCAAGCGCATCGCCACCACCTACCCGCACCTGCTCGCCCGCTATCTGGGAGAGCACGCGGTTGGCGCCGAGATCATCACGCTTTCGGGCGCGGTCGAGATTGCCCCACGGCTGGGACGCGCGGATCTGATCTGCGATCTGGTGTCCACCGGCTCGACGCTGCAGGCCAATCACCTGCGGGAAGTAGAGACCGTGCTCGAGAGCCACGCGGTGCTGATTCGCACGCCTGTCGGCTTGCCAGCGATCAAGAGCGACTGGGTCGAGCGGCTGATGATGCGCATCGAAGGCGTCGAGCAGGTCAAGGAGAGCAAGTACATCATGCTGCACGCACCGCGTTCGGCGCTGCCAGCGATCCGCAAGCTCCTGCCGGGCAGCGAGGGGCCGACGATCATTCCGCTCGATGGCAGCGCCGAGCGCGTGGCCGTGCACGCGGTCTGCCGCGAGAATGTGTTCTGGGAGACGCTCGAGAGCCTGAAGAAGGCCGGCGCAAGCGCCATCCTGGTGCTACCGGTCGAGAAGATGCTCAGCTGAGCAGCGCTCGCCATGCAGATTCTCAACTGGCAATCCCTGGATGCGGCCGCGCGCAGCGCCGCCCTCGCCCGCCCGCGCGCCTCGCAGGACGCTGCCATACGCGAGCGCGCGGCCGAGCTTATCGCGAGCGTACGTCGCGAGGGTAATGCGGGCCTCAGGCGGCTGACGCGCGAACTGGATGGCGCAGAATCCGGCGACCTGCGCGTGAGTGCGGCCGAACTGCGCGCGGCCCTCGATGCGCTCGCGTCCGCCGAGCGCGCAGCGCTGGAGCGTGCGATTGACAACGTGACGCGCTTCCACGCGGCGCAGCTGCCCGCGGCTGCGAGTGTCGAGACCCAGGCGGGCGTGCGCTGCGAGACTCTGATACGGCCGCTGCCCGTGGTCGGCCTGTATGTGCCGGCCGGTTCCGCACCGCTCCCCTCGGCGGTGATCATGCTGGCCGTGCCGGCGCGCTTAGCCGGCTGCCCGCGGCGCGTACTGTGCACAGCGCCGCGGCGCGATGGCAGCGCGCATCCGCTGATCCTCGCCGCCGCGGCGCTGTGCGGCATCGAGGAGATCTACAAGATCGGCGGCGCCCAGGCGATCGCCGCCCTGGCCTACGGGACCGAGTCGGTACCGAAGGTGGCCAAGATTTTCGGCCCCGGCAATGCCTGGGTCACCGCGGCCAAGCAACTGGTGGCCGAGGACCCGCAGGGTGCCGCCCTCGACATGCCAGCCGGTCCCTCCGAAGTCATGGTGATCGCCGATGACACGGCCGATGCCGCCTTTGTGGCTTCCGACCTGCTCGCACAGGCCGAGCATGGCCCGGACTCACAGGCCGTGCTGCTCAGCGATGTGCCGCAGCTGATAGCCGCCGTAGCGGCGCAGATCCGCACGCAGCAGGTCCGGCTCTCGCGCCAGCGGATTTTGGAATCCTCGGTCGCCGCGATGCGCCTGATAGAGGTTGCGGACCTGGCCACGGCGCTCGCGATCTGCGAGCGCTA
>Ga0181537_10003767_pt1 | contig 12817 bp, 9 predicted proteins | sample PEATcosm2014_Bin_39_FD_119765 | JGI IMG/M metagenome (GOLD analysis project Ga0181537, IMG submission 119765) | Peatland microbial communities from MTU Mesocosm Facility, Houghton, MI, USA - PEATcosm2014_Bin23_10_metaG | ecosystem: Environmental > Terrestrial > Soil > Wetlands > Peat | place...
AGGGAGAATACCCTCTGCGGTCTTTGACCGACGAGCAACGAAGTCAGGGGCCAAAAAATAGGCAACCCTTCGGGCCGGGGTTCTTTGGCCTTGCGGCTTTGTCGTTCACTCGTTACGTAGCTTTGGCTATGCTCCTCGTTCACTTCGCGCCGCAAGGCCAAACTCCTCCCGGCGCGGCCCGTGTCTACTTTGGATAAGAGTTCAAGCCCGCTGCCGTGAGGCGATTGGGAGTTTCCCTATTATTTAAGGGAGAGATTCTCCTCTTCGTTGACGTTTTTCAATTATGCTTCATCCCGATTCACTCGCATCGCTCCAAAAACTTTGCCACGGGCACGAGCGCTTTCTGGTCATTTCCCATGTCCGCCCGGACGGCGATGCCTACGGCTCGACTCTCGGCCTCGCGCTCAGCCTGCAGGGCATGGGCAAGGACGTTCAGGTCGTCAACGCGGACGGCTTGTCGCCTCTTTTTGAATTTTTGCCGGGAAGCAAAAGCCTCGCCGCCACCCTCACCGACGCGCCCGAGCCGGACCGGCAGATCATCGCCGTCGACTGCGCGGACCAGAAGCGGCTCGGCGCGGTTTTCGACCAATGGCAGCGCGCGCCCGACGTGAATATCGATCATCACGTCAGCAATCCCGGCTATGCAAAGCTCAATCTCATCGATGCCGAGTCGCCCGCCACGGCGCAGGTGCTCTATGAAATCATCACCGCGTTGAAATGGCCGCTCACGCCCGAAGTCGCGGCGAATCTCTACGTCGGGATCATGACCGATACCGGCAATTTCCGTTACCGGCAGACCACGGCGCGCACGTTCGAAATCGCCGCGCGGCTGGTCGAGGCGGGCGCCGATCCGACCGATCTTGCCGAAGCCTGTTACCAAAGCTTCCGCGCCGAGCGCCTGCTGTTGGTGGCGGAAGTCTTCAAGGTCATTCGTTTTGCCAGCCGAAATCGCGTGGCCTGGTTTTGCCTGACGCCCGACATGTACGCGCGCAGCGGCGCGATCCCGGACGAGACCGAGGGCCTCATCGAATATTTGCAGGCGGTCAAAACCGTCGAGGTCGCCTTTCTGCTCGAATCGCTGCCCGACGGCCTGACCCGCGCGAGCATGCGTTCGCGTGGCAAAGTTGACGTGCAGCGGATTTGCCAGGAATTTGGCGGTGGCGGACATCGGCTCGCCGCCGGCTTGAGGACCAAGCTCGATCCCGCCGCGCTGGAAAAGAAACTGCTCGAGTTGATCGCGAAACAGTTGCCCGAATAACTGAAATTTAGCCACAAAAGATCACAAAGCACGCAGAAATGATTTTGTATCCTCCTGTCCAAAATTCTTCCGCTGCCTTCTTCATGTATTTCATGCTTTCATGTTTTCCTGTTAAAATTCCACTTCATCAGCCTTCATGTTCCTCAGGTCAAAATTCAGTTATTGCCTTCCATCTTTGTGGTCTGTGCATTCTTTCTCGGCTAATTCTTAAAAAATAAATTATGGAAGCAGACGGAGTTCTCCTCATCGACAAGCCCAGCGGATGCACCTCGCACGACGTGGTGGATTACGTGCGCAATCGTTTTCACTTCAAAAAAGTCGGCCATTGCGGAACGCTCGATCCGCTTGCCACGGGGCTGCTCATGCTCGTCATCGGCAAGGCGACCAAAATCCAGGACCTGCTCATGGCCGAGGACAAGGAATATGCCGCAACGATGAAGCTCGGCGCGGTCACCGATTCGCAGGATGCCGACGGCAAGACGATCGAGGAAAAGCCGGTGCCGCCACTGACCCGCGAACAGATCGAAGCGGCCTTCAAGAAATACACCGGCGATTTCTATCAGGTCCCGCCGATGGTCTCCGCGCTGAAGCAGGGCGGCGTCCCGCTCTACAAACTGGCCCGCGCCGGAAAAACGGTCGAGCGCGAACCGCGGCTCGTCCACATCAGTTCCTATGTCATTGACGACGTGGCGCTGCCGCTGATCAAGTTTCGCATTCAATGCAGCAAGGGCTTTTATGTCCGCACCTACTGCCACGACATCGGCCAGGACCTCGGCTGCGGCGCGCACCTCGTGCAGCTCAGCCGACTCAAGTCGGGCAACTTTTCCCTCGAACGCGCCCTGAGCTGGGACGCGCTGCAAAAGACCACCGACGCGCAGGCGCTTCTCCCATCTCTGCTGACCCTCCCCGAGGTCTCGCGCTTGCGGAGGAGATAAATTTCCGTTCTTGTGCTCATCGGCCCCGTTCCCCTCACCCAACTCGCCCCGCATCCCGGCGTCACCGGACTCGCCATCGGTGTCTTCGACGGCGTCCATCTCGGCCATCAAGCCGTCGTGCGCAGCCTCGAGGGAAAAGTCGCCGCGCTCACCTTCGAGCCGCACCCGCTCGCCATCATCGCGCCAGACCGCGTGCCGCCGCGCCTGACCACCCTCGACCAAAAAGTGGCCTACATGCGCGCGCAGGGCACCGTCGCCGTCATCGCGGTGAAATTCGATGACGAGTTGCGGAAACTTTCGCCCGCCGCGTTCGTCGATGAGGTCGCGCGCATTTTCCCTGATCTCCAGCACGTCGCCATCGGCGAAGGCTGGTCCTTCGGACGCAACCGCGAAGGCAACGCCGCGCGTCTCGCCGAATTGGCGCGGGCGCACGGCTTCTCCGTCAAGGCCATCGCGCCCGTCTCGCTCGACGGCGCGCCGGTCAGCAGCACGAGGATTCGCGAAGCCATTCTCCAGCGCCGTTTCGACGAGGCGGCCCGGCTCCTCGGGCGCTCCTACGCGATCACCGGCAAGGTCATCCACGGCGAGGAACGGGGCCGGACGCTCGGCATTCCCACCGCGAATCTCGCCGGGGTCGAGCAGCTCCTGCCCCCGCGCGGAGTCTATGCCGTCCGCGCGCGCGTCGCCGGCAATCTCACCAAGTACCGCGCCGTGATGAACCTTGGCCAACGCCCCACCTTCACCTCGAACGGCACCGATTCCCTGGAAGTCCACCTCCTCGATTTCAACGCCGATCTCTACGGCCAAAAGCTCTGGGTCTCCGACCTGCACTGGCTCCGCGACGAGCAGCCCTTCCCCAACGCCTCCGCCCTCAAAGCGCAAATCGCGCAGGATGTCGCGAGGGCGAGAGCGATTTTGTAGCGGCGAAGATTATATGCCAATCTGATCAGTTATTGCCGCACGACAGGCGATCCTCCGCATCGCAACTTGCGGAATTGGAAAGGCGCGCTTAATTCATGAAGAATGAATCTTTGCGTACTCCAACATGCCGCGTTTGAAGGGCCGGGTGAAATTGCCGCCTGGGCGGAGCAGCGCGGGCACCCGGTCAGCGTGCGTCATCTCTATCGCGGAGATGCCCTGCCCTCGCCGGACACGTTCGATCTGCTGGTGGTCATGGGTGGCGAGATGAATATCTATCAACACCGGGACTGGCCGTGGCTCAAGCCGGAAAGCGAATTCATCCGCAGTGCGCTCGAACAGGGCAAGCGGGTCGTCGGGATTTGCCTGGGCGCGCAACTGATCGCCGATGCGCTCGGGGCGCGTGTGGTGCAGAATGCCGAACACGAACTCGGCTGGCTGCCGATCAACTGGACGGACGAGGCGCGGGCGATTTTTCCCGATCTCCCGGCCAGCGGGAGCGTTTTGCACTGGCACGGCGACACATTCGGATTGCCGGAGGGCGCGACGCGGCTGGCCGCAAGCGAGGGCTGTCCTGAGCAGGGTTTCGTGATCAAGAATAAGTGCCTGGCGTTGCAATTTCACATGGAGGTCGATCCGTCGCTGGTGAAGGAATACGTGGCTGGCCAGGGGACATGGCCGAGCGGCCGATACGTGCAGGAACCGAAGGCTATTTTGAGCGAGGCCGTTTCGCACTGCGACACGAACCGGCGGCTTCTGCATGGGATGCTGGATCAGTTTTGCGGATGACTCGCCACGAGCATCGCCGCGCCGAAGACACCGGCGCTGTCGCCGAGGGAGGGCTTGAGGAGGGCCGCCTCGAAGCTCGGATTGAAAATGGCGGCGGTTATTTTCTCCCGCGTTTCCTTCGTGTAGAGGGCGTCGATATTGCCGACGCCGCCACCGAGAACGATGGCGTGGGGATCGAGGACATCGATGATAAGTCCGATGGCTTGGGCGAAAGTGTTGGTGAGACGCTCGATGGTGGCGCGCGCATGGGGGTCATCGGCGACGCGCGGGACGATTTCCTTCAGCTTGCGGGTTTGTCCCGATTGCTCCGCGTAAAAGCGCTCGAGGGCGGGGCCAGAGATAAAAGCTTCGACGGTGCCGCGCGTGCCGTAGTTGGAAAGCGGGCCGTTGGGATCGAGGACAATTTGTCCCCACTCGCCCGCGATGCCATGGCAGCCGTTGAGCACCTGGCCGTTGGCGACGATGCCGCCGCCAACGCCGGTGCCGAGAATGACGCCGAAGACGGTCGGGTAGCCGCGGGCCGCGCCGAGGGTCGACTCGGCCAGCGCGAAGCAATTGGCGTCGTTGGCCATGACCATTTTGACGCCCAGATCGGTTTCGAGATTGTCCTGAAGCCGCTGGTGGTTCAGGCATTGGGTGTTGGAATTCTTGAGTCTGCCCGTATGGGGATCGGTGACGCCCGGCGTGCCCATGCCGATTCGTTTTGGCAGCGGGAGGCCGCTTTCGGCGCAGAGCATTTTGACGAGTTTGACGATCTGCGCGCGGATGTGGTCGTAGCCCTGCTCCGATTCGGAGGAAACGCGGAGGCGGCAGATCGGGCGATCCAGCGCGGCGGAATCGAGAATGGCCCCCTCGATCTTGGTGCCGCCGAGATCGATGCCCCAGAGGTGCTCCATGAAGCTGGAGCCTGAGCCAAAATCGCGGCGAAATCAAGCTGCGCCGAAAATGGAGGGGTATCCGTTTGAAGCCCCAAGGGGGCAGCCTAACCCCAGCCCAGGGCAACGCCCTGGGAAAACGTTTCAGGTCAGTTTCAGCCCTGAAAGGGCGGCCTAATTTTAGAGCGCCCCTTCAGGGCTCTCGCGCTTGCGTGAACATTTTCCCAGGGCGTTGCCCTGGGCTACGGCTGGGTCGCCCCGTTGGGGCTGCTGCTTCGCGGGCAGTGTCCTAATTTGATTTTCTGAGACGGTAAATCGAAAAGGCTACCAAAGCGGTAATTAACCAATACCAGAAGCCTTCAATTAAGTTACGTCTGATAACCACATGCAGCGCGGCAAGGAACTCCGGTGTATCAAGTCCGAGCAGATGATATGATCGCAAATCCCATTGTGTTTTTGCAGCCTGCAGAAAATGCGCCAAAGTTTGAAGCGCCGAAATAACGCCAGCCGCCAGCATGACGTGCTTTGTGGTCATCATTTCCCTTGCGCCGCGATTGCGACTCGAACGGCGAACTTACGCCGCTTCCTTGTCCTGCTTGCGGCGGATGAGGGGGGATTTCTTGCCGTCGATGACGGCGCGATTGATGGTCACTTCGATGATGTCCTCGCGCGAAGGGAGGTCGTACATGAGATCGAGCATGAGCTTTTCGAGGATGGCGCGAAGGGCGCGCGCGCCGGTGCCTTTGCGCGCCGCTTCCTGGGAGAGGGCCTTGAGGGCGTCCTTGGTGAAGGTCAGCCCGACGTTGTCCATGGCGAAGAGTTTGGTGTACTGCTTGGTCAGGGCGTTCTTGGTGTCGGTGAGGACGCAGACGAGTTCCTCTTCGCTCAGTTCATCGAGGACGCTGACCATGGGGAGGCGTCCGATAAATTCGGGAATGAGGCCGAAGTTGAGCAGGTCTTCCGGTTCCACCTGACGCATGATGGCGCTGGGCGGCAGCGCGGGCGACTCGGCGGGCGGGGGCGCGGCGGGACGGCCAAAGCCGAGAGTGTTGCTGCCGACGCGACGGCGGATGATCTTGTCGAGGCCGACGAACGCGCCGCCGCAGATGAAGAGGATGCGCTCGGTGTTGACCTGGATGTATTCCTGGTGCGGATGCTTGCGGCCGCCCTGGGGCGGGACGTTGCAGACGGTGCCCTCGAGGATTTTCAGGAGTCCCTGCTGGACGCCTTCGCCGGAGACATCGCGGGTGATGGAGACGTTGTCGGTCTTGCGACCGATCTTGTCGATTTCGTCGATGTAGACGATGCCGATCTCGGCGCGTTTGACATCGTAGTCGGCGTTTTGCAGCAGGCGCAGGACGATGGTTTCCACGTCTTCGCCGACGTAACCGGCCTCGGTGATGGTGGTGGCGTCGGCGATGCAGAATGGCACGTCGAGGATGCGGGCCAGCGTGCGGGCGAGCAAAGTCTTGCCGGAGCCGGTCGGGCCGATGAGCAGGATGTTGCTCTTTTCGATCTCCACGTCATTGGCGGAGTTGAGCGAGATTTCGGTTTTCTGGCGATGGGCCTGGGCCGCGACAATGCGCTTGTAATGGTTGTGCACGGCGACGGCCAGCGTCTTCTTGGCGAACTCCTGGCCGATGACATAGCGATCAAGCTCGCGCTTGATGTCGACCGGCTTGATCAGGGTGACCTCGGTGTTGGTGCGGCGCGATTCCTCCTTCGTCTCCTTGTCGAGGATGTTTTTGCAGACGGTGATGCAACTGTCGCAGATGTAGACGCCCGGCCCGGCGATGAGTTTGCGCACCTCGGCGTGGCTCTTCCCGCAGAAGGAGCACATGGTCAGATTAGCGGGGCGGGCCATAATAATTCTCTATTTGAGGACCTCGGCGGCGATGAGCGGAACGTCGCGGCGGGATTTCACCACTTCATCGACGATGCCGTAGTCCTTGGCCGTGTCGGCGCTCATGTAATTGTCGCGCTCCATGTCCTTCTCGATCCGGTCCACCGGCTGGCCGGTATGAAAGGCCATGATTTCGTTCAACTGCTTTTTCAGGCGGAGAATTTCCTTGGCCTGGATGCTGATGTCGCTGGCCTGGCCGCGCGCGCCGCCGCTGGGCTGATGGATCATGATGCGCGAATTCGGCAGCGAAAAGCGTTTGCCCTTCGTGCCCGCCGCGAGCAGCACCGCGCCCATGCTGGCGGCCATGCCGATGCAATAGGTGGCCACGTCGCAGGTCATGAACTGCATGGTGTCATAGATGGCCATGCCGGCCGTGACATAACCGCCGGGCGAATGGATGTAGAGACTGATGTCTTTCTTGGAGTCCTCCATCTGGAGGAAAAGAAGCTGGGCGATGATGATGTTGGCCACGGTGTCGTCGATGGGCGTGCCGAGAAAGATGATGCGGTCTTTGAGCAGGCGCGAATAGATGTCGTAGGCGCGCTCGCCTCGTCCCGTCTGTTCAATAACGGTTGGGACGAGATAGGAGGAACTGAGGGTGTCGTACATAAGCGTCAAGCTACTCCGACTTTGCCTCTTGCAAAAGAAAATCCAGCACGGCCTGTCGTAATAGTTGCTGGCGGATGACGCCGAAGGCGTTGTTTTTGCGGACCCGTTCGACCATTTTTTCCAGGGTGATGCCTTCGCGCTGGGCGAGAAAAGCGAGGTGCTGGGCCATCTGCTCGTTGGTGACGCCGATCTTTTCGTTCTCGGCGATTTGCGCCGCGATGAATTTGAATTTGACCGACTCGCGCGCGGCCTTCGCGGCGTTGGTGAAGATTTCGTCCTTCTTTTCCTCGAGCACGTTGGCCGGAACGCCGCGGGACTGGTTTTCGGCCACGATGTCGTAAACCGTGGCGTGGGTTTCCTCATCGAGGGCGGAGGGGGGCAGGTCGAATTCGACGGCGGAAATGAGCTTCTGGATGATCTCGGTCCGGGCGGCGGCGATGGCCTGATTTTTCTTTTCCTGCTCCATGTTTTCGCGGACGCGGGTTTTCAGCTCGGCGAAGTTCATCTTGGCGACTTCCTGGGCAAAAGCATCGTCGAGGGCGGGGGCGTGCTTGACCTTGATTTCCTTGAGTTCCACGTCGTACTGCACTTTTTTGCCGGTGAGCTTGGGTTGGGGAAAGTCGGCGGGGAATTCGACTTCGACCGCGCGCGTTTCGCCCTTTTTCAGGCCGACGCATTGCTCGGCGAATTTGGGGAGGAAGCCCTCGGTGCGCATCCAGAGCCAGAAATTGGGATTATGCGCGAGGTTCTTGGCGTCGGGCACGAGGTCGATCAGCGGCTTGTCTTCGAGCTTGCCGGTGTAGGAAATCACCGCGAAGTCGTCCATGGCCAGCGGACGGTCGGGGGCGTCTTCAAAATTGGCGCGCTGGTCGGCGAGGCTTTTCAGCGTCTTCTCGACCTCTTCGTCGCTCACTTCGGTTTCCTGCTTTTTCAGGACGAGGCCCTTATACGTGGGCAGCTTGAAGTCGGGTACCAGCTCGACCACGGTGGAGAAGCTGAGGGAAAGCCCGGCCTGGTATTTCAAGTCTTCGATTTCGGGCTGGCTGACCACGCGCAGTTTTTTCTCGGCGATGGCCTCCTGATAGGCTTCGGGCACGAGCGAGCGCTGCGCTTCGTTTTCGATGTCCTTGTGGTATTTTTTAACGACGACGGTGCGGGGGGCGTGGCCGGGCCGGAAACCGGGAATGCGCGCTTCTTTTTGGAAATCGTCGGCCACCCGATCATAAGCCTGCTTGACCCGGTTGGCGGGCACTTCGATTTTCAGGCGTTTCTTGCAAGGGGCGACATCTTCAACAGTGATATTCATGGGACTTTCCAGATTAAAAGTGCCGCCAGCTAATACAATCCTTATTTATCGCTGTTTTGAGAGGCTTGGGAACGTACCTCGGCCTGCTTGCTGCTTCCCAAATGAAATGGGCATGGTATTAACAATGAGGGGCCTGGGCCAATGCCCATCAACCTCCGCCCATGACCGAATCTGACCATAGAACCGCATCCGAGCCACCGGTCGCTTTTAGTTTTAGCGTCCGCTCCTTCCGCGCCGCTCTGCGCCTGGGCCAAGTCATGGGGATACTCACGATTGTGCTGGGCGTGAGTGTGCTGGCGGGCTGGGCCTTCCACGTTGAAAGCCTGAAGAGCGTTCTCCCCGGTTTTGTCAGCATGAAGGCGAACACCGCCCTCTGCTTTGCGCTTTCCGGCATGGCTCTGCTGGTCGGATATTTTTCCCGCCCCAGCGCCCGGAAAAAGACCTACTCCACGCTTTTGGCCCTGTTGGTGGTTCTCATCAGCGGAGCCTCCCTGTTCGAATACATCAGCGGTCTTTCGCTCGGTTTGGATCAACTTCTCTTTTCGGATTCCGCCAACTCTATCGGCACCTCCCAGCCGGGTCGCATGGCCCCCAACACCGCCCTGGCCTTTGCGCTTTTCAGTTCCGCGCTCATCCTGCTCTCACGCGGGCCACGCGGAGCGGCAGCGGCGCATGCCTTCACCCTGTTGGGCCTCTTTATCGCGCTGTTGGCCCTCATCGGTTATTTGTTCAACGCGCAGATTTTCATCTCGGTTTTTTCCCTGACGCGGGTGGCCCTCCATACGATTGCCGGATTTTGGCTGCTCGGCCTGGGCATCCTTTGCGCGCGGCCGAAAAAAGGGCTGATGGCCACCATGCTGGCGGACAGCCCGGGAGGTCTGATCGCGCGGCGGCTGATTCCGCCCGCCATCGTCATGCCCCTCTTTTTTGGATGGATTGCCTTTAAGGGCCTGGACCTGAAATATTACGATGCGGGCTTTACCGCTTCGCTCATCATCCTTTCGAGCATGATCGTCATCTGCGCCCTGACGACCCAGAGCATCGCGGAACTGAACCGGATCGAGGTCGAGCGGAAGCGGCTGAGCGCAGCGCGTCTGAATGCCGATGCCCGGGAGGTCGGAGCACTGGAGGCCTCGCGGCTGAAATCGGAGTTCGTCGCCAACGTCAGCCACGAAATCCGCACGCCGATGAACGGTGTCCTGGGCATGACGAGCCTGCTGCTCGATTCACCCCTGACGCCGGAGCAGCGCGAGCACGTCGAAACCATCCGGCAAAGCGGCGATGCGCTGCTGACGCTGGTGAACGAAATCCTCGATTTCTCCAAGATTGAAGCGGGCAAGATCGTGATCGAGCAGAAGCCGTTTGCCCTGGCGCCCTGCGTCGATGAGGTGGTCAACCTGCTGGCCCTGACCGCGCGGCGCAACAAGATCAATCTCATTTCCGTCATCGATCCCCTGGTCCCGGCGGTTTTTCTGGGGGATGCGTCCCGTGTGCGGCAAATCCTGATCAACCTGGTCGGCAACGCGGTCAAGTTTACCGAGGTGGGCGAGGTCACGCTCCAGATCAGCGCCACGAAGGTCAAGGACCTCCTTTACCGGCTTGATTTCCTGATCAGCGATACGGGAACGGGCATCTCGCCCGAATCGCTTCCGCTTTTATTTCACCCGTTCCAGCAGGGCGACGCCTCCGCCACGCGGCGGCATGGAGGCACCGGCCTGGGCCTGACCATCAGCAAGCGGCTGGTGGAATTGATGGGCGGGGAAATAACCGTCACGAGCGCGCTTTCCGTCGGGTCGACCTTTCGCTTCAATATTTGCCTGCCGACCAGCCACATGGAAGGCTACCAGCCGGAGGATCGGCTGCCTTCGTCGTGCCGGATCATCATCGTGGCACAGGGCGGAAACTATCCGTTCCTGGTCAAAAGCCAGTTGGAGGCGCGGGGCACCGAGGTTCTCGGGGTGGTTGATCCCCTCACCCTGATGAAAATGACGGATACCAAGGTCACCGCCGTGCTGATGGATCGCGACGCGGATACCGTGGCGCTCGCCGCGCAAATGCAGATCGACCCGGATTGGAAATCGGTGCCGCGCGTTCTATTCGATTTTGGTGAACCGCTGCCAGAGGAACACGCCGAACTGTTCACGAAGCGGATGACCAAGCCGGTGAAGCGCAGTCACCTTCTTGCCACTCTGGTTGAACTGACCGGCGGCCAGCCGGCCGGCCCGCGGATCACCGGCCCGCTGGGACTTTCGCCGATGGGCGATAAAACGCCTCTACGCATCCTTCTCGCGGAAGACAATCACATCAACCAGAAGGTGGGGATTGCGCTCCTGTCGCGGCTCGGTTACCGCGCGGATGTCGCGGGCAACGGGCTGGAGGCGCTGGAGTCGGTCCAGCGGCAGACGTACGATCTGGTGCTCATGGACATTCAAATGCCGGAAATGGACGGCATCGAAGCGGCCCAGGCGATGCGCAAAAAGCTGGCGGATAAATGCCCGATCCTGGTGGCGCTGACGGCCAATGCGTTCCACGGCGCGCGCGAGGAATATCTCGGCAAGGGTTTTGATGATTATCTGAGCAAGCCGATTCTCCCGCCCGCGCTGCGCCAGTTGTTGACGCGGGTGTTGAAGAATATGTCGCCGCCTGCGGGCTCGTAGAGCTGCCTAAAATCTGCTTCAAGGTGTCGGGGCGGGTTCTTCGGTTTCAGGCGGCGCGGTCAGCGGATTGGCTCCCGGCGCCGGGAGGGGAACGCCGTACATTTCGGGCAAATCGCGAAGTTGTCTCTCGGCGTCGACGGTGCCGCCATCACCGTGGGGGCAGGACTCCGATTTCAAATAGGCCATCTCCGCCCGGATCAGCATTCCGCGCTCCCAATAATGGTTGCCGAGCCAGTACCAGAACTGTCCGTTGTAAGGTTGGGCGGTCACGGCCTGTTCGTAGCAGAGAAACGCTTCGGGATACCGGCGCATGACATCGAGCGTCATGCCCATCCGGGCCACGAGGGTGTCATCGAGCGAACTGGCCCGAAGCGCTTTTTGATAGGCATCGAGGGCCTTCTGGCCGTCGCTGATCCGGCCCGCGATGTCGACTTGCCGCGAGGCCTGGTAACGATAGAGATCGCCGAGGAACATCAGGGCCTGCGCGTTGCCCTGATCATAAACCAGGGCTTCCTTCGTGTCGGCGATCAACTGGCTGGTGGGGACGATATCGTTGTGCGTCCATTTATCTTCATACGCGAAGGCTTCTTCATAGATGATGTCGCTCAGGGCGGTCCGCGAGGCCTCGGCGCCGTAGATCAGGCTCAGGACGGCCACGCCCCAGCCGAGCCACCGGCCCAGCGGCGCGAGCGAAAGGGTGCTCCAGTGCTGAACGATGTCCCCCTCTTTTTTGATTCGACCCATGGCCAGGCCGGTCAGGGCAAAAAAGAGCATGGCATTGGCCGGGATGTGCAGGTTGAAGTCGACGAACGAATGGAGAAGCAGGGCCGCCCACGCGGCAAAGCCGGTGGCGACCAGGACGCGATCCTGCCAGCGATTATCAAGCTCCAGCGGGCGGAAAAACTTAAGCGTGACCGCCGCGACAAAGAACATGGCGAGTCCAAAACCGACGATCCCGTAATCGTCGAGGCAATTCAGATAATCGTCGTGGGTCAGCACCGCCTTGAAGGCAAACGTGCTGTCCTGATAGCGGGGATGGATGAAAACAAAGGTTCCCGGTCCGGTGCCGAAAAGCGGGTTGTCGTGCGCGATATGAAGGGCGTCCCGGGCCAGCTCAACCCGAATATAAGTGCCCAGGTTGCCTCCCAAAACGAGGTTCTTGCCCTCGGCCAGCCGGTCCCGGACGACGGGCGAGAGGCTGAAGAGAAATGCGGAAACGACAACCAGCGCCACTGCGCCCGTGACGGGAACCCACCAGCGCACCGCGCCATTGCGAACGCCGATGACCGCCAGCGCGCAGATCGAGGCGGCGAGCGCAATCCAGCTTCCGCGCGACCCGGAGAACATCACCCCGATCATCATCATGATGGCGAGGTAAAACATAATGATGCGCAACGGCCAGGGGAGCTTGGAGAAGCTGCCCAGGGCGAGGGCCGCCCCAATCGCCATCACCAGAAGGTAGCCATAATGGTTCGGACAACCGTAGGTGCCCAGCCAGCGCGGCGCGTAATAGAGTTGCAGCCGTTCCGCCGGGCCGAAGGGGAAAAAGTCGGGATGGTTGCTCAGG
>Ga0181537_10003768_pt1 | contig 12817 bp, 12 predicted proteins | sample PEATcosm2014_Bin_39_FD_119765 | JGI IMG/M metagenome (GOLD analysis project Ga0181537, IMG submission 119765) | Peatland microbial communities from MTU Mesocosm Facility, Houghton, MI, USA - PEATcosm2014_Bin23_10_metaG | ecosystem: Environmental > Terrestrial > Soil > Wetlands > Peat | place...
GCTCGGGCTGACGATGTGGATGGCCGTGATCTGTGCGCCGCACGCGCCAAAGAGAATTTTCAGCGCGCCGATCGCCGCGGCACAGCCGCCGATGGTCAGAGCCCAGTGGAGAGCCAGTCGCCGTTCGCCCGCCATCATCAGAAAGACCAGCGTCAACAGCGCCAGCGGCACCGTGACCGCGCTGTCGCCAAAATCGGTGACGAACCCCCAGATCGCCGGCAAGTCTAGCGCCGCGCCGATTATCGCCGGCTAGGCGGCCGGCGCGCGGGCGATCGGCTCCGCCATCATCGCCGCGAACGCGGCGAGTTGCTCGGCAGCAAAGCGCGGGTGCTCGATCCCGTCGAGATTGGCACGCAAATGCGCCTCGTCGAGCATCGAACACAACACTACGGCGACATTCGGCGCGGCCAGCGCATAAGCCAGCATCATCGGGTAGGTGTCGCCGCCCGCGGCGAGACGGGCAGCCGCGCAGGCGCTTCCGGCAAACGGGCTGTGCGCGATAAAGCGCCGCTCTCCACTCGGCAAGCGGTCGGCGTTGCGCGCGGTGATGCTGTTGGGGAACTGGTAGAGCATCGCGTCCCCATGCGCGGTGTAGAGCGGCATAACGGTGTCAAAATCGGTCGCGACGCCATAGGTGCGGATCTTCCCGGCCGCGACCTGCTGGTCGAGAAAGGCCGCCAGTTCATCGCTAAGGTCGCCTGCCGCGCAATCGTGCAGAAACAGGATGTCGAGATAATCGGTCTTGAGCGCGGCGAGGCTTTGGTCGAGCGAGGCTTGCGCCGAGGCCACCGAAAACCGGTCGGGCGCCGGCGCCGCGCCGCCGACCAGCGAGCGCAGCACCGCCCGCGCCCCGGGCACGGTCGCGGCAAGTTTTTGCGCGATCGGCTTGAGCGAGCGCAGCGCGCCCGCCGCGCGCGGCGCGGTGAGGCCGAATTTGCTGGCGATGACGATCTTGTCGCGCTTCCCGGCAAGCGCCTCGCCGACCAGCGCCTCGGCCTCGCCATAACCGTAAAGCCGGGCGACATCAAAATGCGTGATCCCGCCATCGAGCGCCGCGGCGATCGCGCGCAGCGACTGGCCGCGCCCGACGCGTCCCATGATCCCACCGCAGCCAAAACCGAGGCGCGACGATGGCGGCAGTCCGGAAGCAAGGGTTAGGTAATCCATTCGGTCCACACTGCGGGTCAAATCGGTTCCCCTGATTACCCGATGATCTGTCAAGAAATCCCTTCCGACCCACTCGCTTCCCCTGTCCTGATCGTCGGCGCCGGCCCGGCCGGCATCGTCCAGGCGCTCGAATTGCGCCGCCACGGCATCGAGGTGACGATGCTCGCCGGTGGCGGCGACGGGTTCAGCGCCGAATTCCAGGCGCTCGCCGATGCCGAGATCGCTGATCCGCGCCGCCACGCGCCGATGGAGATCGCGGTGCGGCGCGCGCTGGGCGGCACATCGCTGCTGTGGGGCGGGCGTTGCCTGCCGTTTGACGACATCGATTTCGCCGATCGGCCGCACGTTCCGCTGAGCGGCTGGCCGCTGAGCCACGACCAAATCCGGCCGTGGTACGATACCGGCATACGCTACCTGAACGCCGGGGCTGCGGATTTTTCGGCCCCTGTGCCATCGGTCGCCGACATGGCGGATTGCCGGATCGATCAGCTCGAACGGTGGAGCGAGCGGCGCAATCTGCGCCAGCTCCATGCCGCCGCGCTGGAGCAGGATCCCGGGCTCAAGATCATCCTCGGCGCGGTCGCGACCGGCATCGAGGTCGACGCCGTCGGCGGCCGTGTCGAGGGGATTGTCGTCAGCCTGCCCTCGGGCCGGCGGGTGACGATGCGAGCCCGCGCGATCGTCCTTGCCTGCGGCGGGCTGGAGACGACGCGGCTGATGCTGACCGCGCGGATGGATCAGCCGCGCCTCTTCGGCGGCGCCGAAGGGATGCTCGGGCGCGCTTACATGGGGCATTTCGAGGGCCGGATCGCCGATGTCGTGTTCAGCCCGGCTCTGCCCGACGACATTTTCGATTTCTTTATCGACGGGAGCGGCCGCTACGCAAGGCGGCGCATCACGATCAACGCCGAGACGCAGCAGCGCTGCGGCCTTTTGAACATGGGGGCGTATCCCGACAATCCGCTGCTGAGCGCTCCGGCGCATCGGAGCGCGATCCTGTCGCTGGCCTATTTGAGCCTGGCGACACCGGGGCTGGGCCATCTCCTCGAACCCGAGGCGATCCGCCGCAAATATCTGGAGCATGGGGTCGCCAACATCCCACAGCACCTCGGCAACATCCTCACCGGTCTGCCCGAAGCGGTGCGCGAAGCGACCCGGTTCCTTTACGGCCGCTACCTCAAGCAGCCGCGTCTTCCGGGCTTTTTTGTCCGCAACCGGGCGCGCCGCTACGCCTTTTTCTATCACGCCGAGCAGGCGCCCAACCCGGCCAGCACGGTCAGCCTTAGCGAGGAGCGCGACGCGCTCGGCATGCCGCGGCTCAAGATCGATCTGCGCTACAGCGCGATCGATGCGGCGTCCGTGGTGGCCGCGCACGACATCATCGATCGCAACCTGCGCCAGGCCGGCATCGGCCATCTCGAACACCATTTCCCCGCAGAGGAGCGCGCCGCCCGGATCTGGGACCAGATGACCGACGGCTATCACCAGATCGGCACGATCCGGATGGCGGCCGACGCCGCGCACGGCGTCGTCGACAGCGATTGCCGGGTCCACGGCACGGCCAATCTTTTTGTCGCGGGAAGCGCGGTGTTTCCCACCTCCGGCCAGGCCAACCCGACACTGCTGATCACCGCATTGTCCGCACGGCTCGCGGATCATGTCGCGCGGCTCGTCCGCGAGCTTCCCGAGCCGGCCGCGGATACGCAGCGCGTCCTTAGACCTTCGTTCACGATTGCGCCGCATGATGCACCGGTAACGATGGCCAAATGACCTCAGACAGCCGGCAAATCCGATGAGTGAACAGCTCGTCCGTAACGACACGGCTCAGCTGTTTCGCAGCGTGCGCGCGGCGCGTTCCTGGGTGCAGACCAACATCGCCAGGCTCGAGGCATCGCCGGTTGGCGGCTGCGTCACGCTGAAAAAGGGAAACGACGAGCCGCCGGTGTTCATGTTCCCGGGTGCGGCCGGCAGCATTCTGCAGATCGCCCCGCTCGCCGCCGCGCTCGACGTCCCGATGCCGGTCTATGCGATCAAGCCGCGCGGCATGGAGCAAGGCGAAACCCCCTATCGCCACCTGGCCGAGATGGCGGAGCACGCGATCGGCGTGATCACCACGGCTCGTCCGCAAGGCCCCTACTGGCTGGTCGGCTATTCAGCCGGCGGGCTCGTGGCGCTCGAAGTCGCGCGCCAGCTTTCCGCCGCCGGTCGCGACGTCCCGCTCGTCGTGCTGCTGGATACCTATCCGAGCCGGGAAACCTGGCCGCTACTCTGCCATCTCGAAATTCTCGCCCGTCAGACCCTCAGGGCCTTATGGACGGTGCGGCGGCTCGCGCTGCGCCAGGCGGTCGATGACGTCGCGCGCCGGGCGCGCAGCCTCTTTCTTTATTTGACCGCGGCCGGGCTAAAGCTGATCACCCCGCCGCCGATCGTCGCCGAAGGCGTCGACGCGGCAGCGCGCCAGGTTCACCTCGCGACCTATAATGCCGGCGAGGCCTATCGACCGTCGCGCTACGCCGGGAAAGTCGTGTTCCTGCAGCCGACCTTTATCCCCAATCTCGAACCGCGCTCGCCGCGTCGGGTATGGGGCAAGTTCCTGTCCAACCTGGCGGTTCACCGGGTGCCCGGTTCGCATCTCAGCATGGTCGACGAGGGAGCCGCGGCGACCGCGTCGGAGATCTGCCGGTGCCTCGCCGCGATACGGAACGGCTGAGCCAACCTCTCGACTCTCGGTCGCGCCGCCGCGATACTGAGCGGGCTCGCCCCGTGCTATTTCCGGGCAGCGAGAACTTTAACGGCGGTATTTCCGGCTCGGATGGCTTCCCCAAAAGGACCAATGTGACAGGCGTCTACGAAGCGCTGCAGCGCGTGCGGCGCGGCGGCTATGATCGAGTACCGCCCGCCGAGCGGCCGGGGCATGCTCCGGAATTGCCGCCAACGCCTATGCCGACACCGACGCGCGCACCGGGACCTATCGCCGCCGAGCTGATGCCGGTCCTCTCGGCGATCCGGCCGCTGCTCGACGGCGCCAAAGGGGCGGTCCTGCATTTTGTCGCCGCCGCTGCGGGTGAAGGCACCTCGACAATCGCCCGCGAATTCGCGCTGCTCGCCGCGACCAGCGGACGCCGCCGCACCCTGCTGATCGATGCCGTGCGCGGCGATCCGCAAACCGCGCGCTTTTTTAACGCCAACATCGCGCGGGGGCTGATCGACGGCGTCTGGATCGGGCAGGACGAGGCCGAAATACAGCAAGCGGTTCCGGGCACCTTATTGTCCGTCGCCTGCCTGATCGGCGAACTCGGCAACGCGCCGGCCGATGCGGTGACACTGAGCTCGCTCTACGACGAGCTGCGCCGGCAATTCGAGCTGATCGTCGTCGATTGCCCGGCGATGGAAAGCGGCGAGTATTCGACCCTGTTGCCCGACGAAGCGGACGGGATCTTCCTCGTCATCCGCGCGGAAGGCACCCGGCCGGCGGTGATCACCCATTCGAAAGCGCTGGTCGAACAGGCCGGCGGCCATTTCCTCGGCGCGGTGCTCAACGCCCGCCGCAATTATATCCCGGGCTTTCTCTACCGGCTGCTCTAGCGGCCGATTTCCAGACCGCGCGGGAGCGGTTTTATCGGTTAATTAAGTGCTCGCCGGCACACTCCCGGCATGACGTCAGACCTTGGTGCTCTCGGCCGGCCGCGCTCCAGGCTTACCGCCGTCTTTGCGCGCTACCGCTACGCCGCCGCCGCGCTCGACCAGATGGCGCTGAGCATCTTCGGCTTCGCGCTCAACATCTGCCTGCTGCGGACCTTGTCGGCGTCAGATTACGGCATCGTGTCGCTGTGGATGACGATGTCGCTGTTCGCGGTCAGCGTGCAGTCGGCGCTGGTCAACGGGCCGCTCAACATCTACCTCCCCGGAGCCGGCGAGCCGGAAGCCGCGCGGCGGCTTGAATCGGCATTGGCGACGATGAACCTCCTGGCGGTGTTCGCGACGGCGGCCATTGCCGGCGTCGTCAATCTTGTCGCCGACGCCGAGTGGGCGGCACACGACACGCTGACGGTCGTTGCCATACCGCTCTTTGTCGCCGCCGGCATGTATCGCGAATACTACCGCAGCACCGCATTCAGCCGGCACGACATGACGATGCTGCTCTGGGTCGACGGACCCTATCTCGCGGTCACCACAGTGTGTCTGGCGGCAATGGTGATGTGGCCGCAGCGTTTCGCCGACCTCGCGGCGGCGTTTCTCGCGATGACGATCGGCTGTCTCGTCAGTCAGGTTTGCGTGCGGCTGCGCGGCGACGGCGCCGAGCACCGGCTGTTTCGTGATGGCTGGATCGCGACGTATCGGCGCATCAGCGGCGAGGTGGCGTGGTCGCTTGTCGGGGTCGTCGCCAATCACGCCGAGAACCGCAGCTATGTCTATATCGCGACAAGCCTTGCCGGCATGGCCTCGCTGGCGACGATCAACGCGATCGGCCTGTTGTTCCGGCCGGTCAGCGTGCTGGTCAGCGCCTGGGGCCAGTCGGCGCTGCCGCATCTCTCGGCGGCGCTGGCGAACGGCCGGGCCGACGAATTCGACCGCGCGGTGGGCCGTGCCTTGTCGGCCACCGCGATTGCCAGCGTCGCTGTCGGCTTTGTGCTGTGGTTCGCCTGGGAGCCGATCGATCGCTACCTGTTCGCCGGAAAATACAGCGACGGAATCCTGCTGCTGTGGCCCTGGGCGGCGGCATCCGGCGCCAGCGTGCTGCGCTATATCGGCGGCGTCGCCCTGATGGCGGCGCGCGAGTTCAAGTTTCTCGCCAAGGCACAAACCCTGTGCGGCGTTCTCGCGGCGGCGGCGACCGCCGGCTTTATCTTGTGGCAGGGCTACACCGCCGCGATGTGGGGCATCGCCCTCGGCAACGGTGCCTGTTTTGTCTGGGCCATCGTGCGCTTGCGAGGCGTGCACCGGCGCGCGACACAGCGCGTCGAGGCTGTTTAACGGAGAAGAAGATGTCGCGCGGCAAGGTCGCCATCCTCAATCACGGTTATCTGCCGCATTACCGGGTGCGGTTCTACGAGCTGCTCGCCGAGCGCGGCGGCTTTGAGTACGTGGTCTTTCACGGCGCGCCGCCCTCCTGGGTCGGGACACCGGAGCTCAAGGGCCCGTTCGCCTTTTCGCAGCGGCGGATCAACAACCACGAATTCCGCGTCGGGCCGCTGACGCTGATCTACCAGCCGGTCGTGTGGGAGATCCTGACCGGCGGCTACGCGGCGATCGTCATCACCAGTGAGTCCAAGTTCATTTCCAACCTGCTGCTGGCCCTCTTGTGCAAGCTGCGCGGCATCGCCGTGCTGCATTGGGGGTTTGGCTATCACCCGCCACGCGGCTCGCGCGAAAGCGACGTGCCAAACCCGTTGATGCTGAAGATCACGACCGCGATCAAGAAATGGTTCACCGGGATCGCCGACGGCTTTATCGCCTACACGAAGAACGGCGCCGAGCAGTTGATCGCCAGCGGCTATCCGCGCGAGCGCACCTTCTTTGTCCAGAACACGATCGACATGACCGAGCAGATCCGCCTCTACGAGGCCGAGCGCGGCACCGATCCGCAAGCGATCCGCCGCGAGTTCGGATTGCGGCCCGACTCGGCCGTGTTCACGTTTATCGGCCGCCTGGTGCCGATCAAGCGCGTCGACCAGCTGATCGAGGCGGTGCGCCGCATCAATGAAAACCGGCTGTCGAAGCATTTCGTCGAGGCGGTGATCATCGGTGACGGCATGTGCATGGACGACCTCAAGGCGCAGGCGAACGACGTGCCGGGCATCCATTTCCTCGGCCACCGCCCGCCCAATGACGAGGTCGCGCGTTGCCTGAAGATTAGCGTCGCCTCGGTCGTCGCCGGCATGGTCGGGCTCGTCGCCAACCATGCGCTCGCCCACGGCATACCGGTCATCACCCGCGAGCTCGACACCCACAGCCCCGAGCTCGAATATATCGACCACGATGTCAACGGCCTGATCATCCCCGGCGACATGGATCAGTTCGCCGCGACCTTGGCACGGTTCGCCGATGATGCCGCGTGGCAAACGCGTCTCGCCAAAGGCGCGCTCGCGACGCGCGACGGGCTGCGCATGGACGATATGGCATCGCGCTTTGACGAGGCCGTCTGCGCCACGACCGCTCGCCTTCATGCACCGCGGCAGCTGGGAATCGCTAAAACCCAGCCGGATCGCTTGTAGGAGCTTAGAGGCATGATCTCCCGCCGGGCTTTATTGGCCGCCGCGACCGCCGCCGCGGTGCGGCCCGCCTTTGCCGCGGTTGGCTCGCAAGCGACGCCGGCGCTGCGCGACGTCGCCGCCGAGCGCGGGCTGCTCTACGGCAGCTATCTCGATTGGTGGGATTTTCACTCCCAGCCCGATTACGAGGTGCTCGCCGCGCGCGAATGCGGCGTCATGGTGTCGGCCCGCATGGACTGGGACCATCTCGCACCATCGCCAACGGAGACCAAATTCGCCGAAGTCGACATCGATGACGATTGGGCGCGCGCCCACGGCATGAAATTCCGCGGCCACGCGCTGGTCTGGGGCGAACGCGCACCCGGTTGGTTCGCCGATCTGCCAAGCCGCGCCGCTGCGGTCGGAGCGCTGGAAAACCACGTCGCCGCGGTCTGCAAGCATTTTGCCGGGCGGATGCAATCCTGGGATGTCGTCAACGAAGCGATCCTCGTCGGCTCGGGCCGGCCGGATAAGCTCCGGCCGCAAGTCTTTCTCGACAAGATCGGCCCCGATTATCTCGACATCGCGTTCCGCGCCGCGCGCGCCAACGACCCCGAGGCGCGCCTCGTCTATAATGATTTCGGCATCGAATTCAACGCGCCGGACCAGCTCGAAAAACGCCGCGTATTGCTCGACCTGATCGACGGCTTCAAGAAGCGCGGCACGCCGATCGACGCGGTCGGCCTGCAAAGCCATCTATCGATCGCCGACATGGCGCAATGGGACGAAAAGGGCTTTAGCCGCTTTCTCGACGAACTCGCCGCGCGCGGGCTCGAAATCATGCTGACCGAGCTCGACTGCATCGATAAAGGCGCGCCCTCAGACATCGCCGCGCGCGACGCCGCGGTCGCCGGCGTCTATCGCCGCTATCTCGATGTCGCGCTGGCCAACCGGGCGCTTACCACGGTGATCAATTGGGGGCTCAGCGACCGCAGCAGCTGGGTCGTCTCCGGTGGCGACCCGCTCGCCAAGCGCGAGGACGGGCAACGGCCACGGCCTTTGCCGTTTGACACCGATCTGCGCCCGAAACCGGCCTATTTCGCGATCGCCGACGCGCTGCGCAGCGCGCCAAAGCGCGCCTCGTCACCGCGTCGCTCGTAAGCGCAATCGATTGGAGCAACATTCTCGATCGTCATTCCCGCGAAAGCGGGAATCCAGGGCTGCCGCTTTTCCGCTCCCCCTTCGCGGGGGCGACCGAGATTTGACGATCAAACCCGACACGCAATAGGCTCGCGTAAACGGGAGAACGGGGATGCGTTTCTTGCCGCTGGCGATCAGGGCCAGGATGGGGCGTGGGTTCGCCGGTCTGGTTTTAGCGATTATGTCAATTGCGCCGCAAGCGCACGCACAATCGGATCGCCCCTTGCCTCCCGGGGCGTGCATCTTCGCCAGTTTGTTGTTTTCCAACGGCGCACTCGTCTGCGTCTCTTCAAGTGCTTGGCTTGTCTGCGTCAATGGCGCATGGGAAAGGCGCCCCTCCAAGAGCGACGAGGACAACGCGTGTAAGCCGCCTTTTCAGTCGCTCGTGCCGATGGCACCGCAATAACAGTGCTCAAGCCTTGATCGCGATGATCGACTTGACGAACCCGCAATAACGTTCGAGCACGATCTCCGTATCGGGGAACAGGGCCCGCATCTCCTTGATCGTCAGCAGCCGGAAGTCGGGGTATACCGGCTTGATCCAGCGATGGGCGAGAAATCGCATCAGCCTCACCTGCCAGCGCCGTGGTAACAGCACGACGAAGAACGGCAGAAAACTGTGCGATTCCACCGGAAAATATTTGTACGGGGTCTGCACGAAATAGCGCTTTGCGATGCGCCGCAGCTCGGCGGCGAAGTTCGCTTGCGCGGCCTGCGCGGAGGCGGCGAATTGGCCGGCGTCTTCGAGGTCGTAGATGAGCTCTTTCGGACCCGTCACGTGCTCGATGACCGATGAGCAGAACACGATGTCGTACGCCGCGTCGGTCACGGCGAATTTTTCCCCGCCATCGACATGCAGCGTTTGGAAACCATAGGTCTCCGCCGCGCTCTTCAGATTGTCCGGATCGAGATCGGCGATCGTAACCGTCGCGCGATAAGGCACGATCTCGGCGATATGCCCGCCGCGCCCACCACCGAGGTCGAGAATTTGGTCGGCGTCCGTCGGTCGCAGCCGATCGACAAAGAGCCGCGCCCGGCGCTGTCGGCAAAGCGTGCTGGATCGCACCGCCACGCGGCGAAGCAGATTGCCGAGCCGCGCCGCGCCGCGCGCCCCCGGGCTTGTCTTGACCCACCCGGCCGAACCCAGCATCGCGGACACCGCTTCCGGCGAATTGTCGCCGCGATCCATATCCGCAAGAACCGCAACCATCGCTGACCTCCAGCTCTCAACTGAAGATCATTATACGGCAATCAAACAAAATATCTCAGATACATGAGTATTAATGGTCAGGTTTAACCATCTTCATAAATTCTTTACTATAGAAAATCATTCAAGATCAAAAGAGTTTTTATTTTTATTGCCAGCGGCGATTACGCCACCAGACCGCGTTCCATTCGGTATCGTCGCAGCGGAACGTCTCGCGTCTGCAATCGGGCAGCGCCGCCAGATGCGGATCGAGCGCCTCGGCCTGTCCCTGGTAATACGTCACCAGACAGGCACGCCCGAGCTCCGAGAGTCGCGCGAGAAATCGCGGCACGTCCTTGATGTAGTAGAGCACCTCGCAAGCGGCGACGAGATCGACCGGCGCCGGCATCTGCGGGAGCCGAAACATAAACGGGTCGCCGACCGCGAACCGCGCCTGCGGGCAGCGCCGCGCCGCTCGGCCCACGGCACGCGCGCTGACATCGATGCCGTAAAGATGGCCGCAGACCTGCGCCAAATGCTGCGACTGATGGCCTTCGCCGCAGCCGATCTCCAGGATCGACTCGACTGGCGCGAAATGCTGCGAGATCAACCGATTGGTCCAGTCGAAACGCGCCTGCTCCTTGGCCGACTCCATGTGCCACGGATCCTCGACCCGATAGAGTAGGTCGAGCTTGTCGGGACGGTCCGCGTAATGCACTCGATGCAACGCGAGACGCATCCAGTAATCCCGCAGACGCGGCGCGAGAAACTGGTCGAGAAAGGTCATCGCACGATGGCTCCACGGACGGGTGGGTAAATGATCGGGCCCGGCGCGAGGCCGGCGATCTGTATTGGCCGCCGCGCTGCGACGCGGTGGGAGCGAGACAGCACCACTTCGCGGCCGAGATAGACGAGCACCGCGACAAACAGCGCCCACATCAGCCTTCCCGCCCGGAAGAACTCATATTCGCTGAGGTTTTCCAAGAAGATCGCGGTCAGCAGCGCGAGGCAGAACGCGACATGTACGGCATGCGGCGCGGCGGCTACGCGCAGCGTCCGATAGAACGCGGCCAGCCAGCCGAGGCCCGCGATGGTGACCCCGACAATGCCGAGACCGAGCGCCAGCTCGAGCCAGCTATTGTGGGCATGCGGCGTCTTGAAGCCGAGCGCGGTCCAGAAGGTCTGCGTGTCGGCGCTCTGCTCGCGCCAGAACGCGCCAAACCCATAGCCGAACCACGGCCGGTTCGCGATGTATTCGAGCGCGAGCTGCCAGATGCGCGTGCGGTTGGTAAAGGTCGGGTCGCGCCCGAGCGCGAGCAGCGCCTCCTGCCAGCCGACCGCGAGAAACCCCCCGACCGCGATTCCCATGACGATCAGCGCGTAGCCGATGACCAGGCCCAGCGCGTTGCGCCGGCGCAGCGCCAGCACGATCATCGCGCCGTAGAGCGCCGCCATCATAAAGACGATCGGGGTTTTCGACTGTGAGCCGTACAGCAGCACGAGGCTTGCCAGGATCGTGAACCTGGCGATCCAGCGCGGGCCATAATGCCGGTGAAACGCATAGACCGACAGCATGATCGCCTCACCGCAGGCCATGCCGAGCTCGTTCTTGTCGGTAAAGGCGCCGCGCCAGGCATGGGTGTAGTATTCTCCGGTCACTGTCGCCGATTGCGGCAGGAAGGCGATCGCGAAAAACGAGGCGATCGCCGCCAGCGCGTAGACCTTGACCAGCGCACCGACCAGCCAGGCGAAATCGCCGCGCGCGGCCAGGTAAATCCCGAAAAACGTCGAGAGCGTCACCGTACCGGCACGGCGCACGACGATCGACGGATCGTCCGACCAATAGGCGCTGAGAAAAGCGAAGGCGCACAGCGCCAATACCGGCCAGGCACAGCGCATCAATTGCGGAAAATCCCGACGCCAGGCCAGAAAGCCCAGGCCGAGAAACGGCACCAGGATCGCGAATTCGAGAAAATCGTAGATGTTCGATGCGCCTTGCGGGGTCACCATCCCGCCGGAGAAATAGGCGTCGGGCGGCCACATCACCCCGGCGAACAGCACCAGATAAAGAAAGGTCGTGCCGCGTTCGAGATACGCCGCCGCCCGGTTCATCGCCACGCCTCGCAGGCCACGCCCGCCATCGCATGTACCGCATTGCGCACGGTCGCCGCCGATGACAGGTTGGCGCCGTGATGATGCCGATGCGGGCCCTGTTCCTTGCCGTAGCCGCGCTGCTCGCTGTCGCCGCACCGGCCTTTGCCGACGGCACGGTGCTGCGCGCCCAGGGCTGCGGTGACAAAGTCTTCGTCAATACCGAAAACGGCTATTCGGTGCTTGTGGCAAGCGCATCGGATGCGGCCGATGACGGCGACAAAATTGTCGGAAACACCGATCAGCTTGGCTTTTCGTCGTTCTATCTGCCGCAATCCGGCCGCCGTTTCTCGGCCAGCGTCGACGAGCGCGGCCTGACCAAATCCGAGATCACCACGCGCATCGCCGCGAACTGCCGTTCGGCGAGCGGCAACCGAGTGACCAGCGGTCAGGTCGAGCGCGCCGCCGGATGCGGCAACAAGATCTTTGTCAACACGGCCGAGGGTTATGCGGTGCTCGAACGGCTCGCCGGCGGGGTGGTCACCGCCGGCGATACGCTGACCGGCGATTTCAGCCGGGCCGGGCGCACCATTGTCAGGGACCATCAGAGCAACTCGGATCTGGTGGTGTTCATCGACGATTTTCAGCTGCCGAAATCGGCGGCGCAGCGCAAGATCACCGCGAACTGCCGCTAGGACGCCGCCGCTCATTCCGCCAGCGAGGGTTCGAGTATCTGGCCAAGCGCTCGCTCCCCGGCCGCTAGTGAAAAATACCGGCAATAACGGTCGTAGGCGGCCTCGCCAAGCGCGCGCGCGGCGGCGGGATCGCGCTCGACCTCGGCAACGATCGCCGGCAAGTCGTGCTCGATATCCTTGACGAGCAGCCCGGATTCACCATTGACCACATAGCCGCGGACACTGCCGAAATCGGTGGCGATGATGGTCTTGCGGTTGCGCATCAGCCGCAGCATCACGCTCTGGCC
>Ga0181537_10003769_pt1 | contig 12816 bp, 12 predicted proteins | sample PEATcosm2014_Bin_39_FD_119765 | JGI IMG/M metagenome (GOLD analysis project Ga0181537, IMG submission 119765) | Peatland microbial communities from MTU Mesocosm Facility, Houghton, MI, USA - PEATcosm2014_Bin23_10_metaG | ecosystem: Environmental > Terrestrial > Soil > Wetlands > Peat | place...
CGGTTTACTCCCGGCAGCCGGATTCCCATCGTGTCGGAAGCGGAAGCCCTGGCCATGAAACCCGACTATTACCTGGTCCTGCCCTGGCATTTTAAAAGCGGCATCGTCGCGCGCGAGGAAGAATTTCTGTCCAAGGGCGGCCAGATGATATTTCCCATGCCGGAAATTGAAATTGTCGGCGGATGAAACTGGCTTTCATTGTGGGGGCGGCCGGGCAGGACGGCACGCTCCTGTCCCAATTACTCACGCGGAGGTCGATTCCCCATCTTGGCCTCAGCCGCGGCGGAATCCGCGTGCCGGCGGGTGGGATGCTCGCTCCGATCGATCTCGGCGATGCGAAGGCGGTCGAGGAATTGGTGAAAACCTATTCGCCCTCCCATGTCTTTTATCTTGCGGCGCATCATCATTCTTCGCAGGACAACCTGGACGAGGGGCAGGCGGAGCTGTGGAGGATCAGCCTCAACGTGCAGGTGCTGGGCCTGGTTCATTTTCTGGAGGCGCTTCGTTTATATGCGCCCGCAGCCCGGCTTTTCTATGCGGCGTCGTCCCACGTCTTCGGTTCGTCCGCGCCCTTTCCGCAGACGGAGCTGACCCCGCTCGCGCCCGATAACATTTACGCCATCGCCAAGGTTGCCGGGATGCAGGCGTGCCGCTATTACCGCGCGCGTCAGGGGCCGGCGGCGTCGGTGGGGATTCTCTACAATCACGAATCGATTTATCGCCAAGACAAATTTCTTTCCAAAAAAATCATCAAAGGCGCGCTCGCGATCAAGAAAGGACGGCAGCAGGAACTGATCCTGGGCGATCTTTCCGCCGAGGCCGACTGGGGTTACGCACCCGATTACGTCGAGGCGATGGTGCGGATTTTGGAATTGCCGGAAGCGGGGGACTACATCGTCGCCACGGGCGAACTTCACACGGTGCGTGAGTTCGTGCAGATTGTCTTTGATCAGGTGGGCCTCGAGGTCGCGAAGCATGTGGTGGAAAATCGCGCGCTGGTTCGCCCACGCCAGGGCCGGCTGGTCGGCGACTTTGGACGGCTGGAAAAGGCGACGGGTTGGAGGCCGACGCTCTCTTTCGAGGAAATGGTCCGGACGCTCACCCGGCAGATGGAGAGCCTCGATGCCGCATAAGAATGGAAGAACTCTTTGCCACGCGCCGACCGTACCTGATAGAACTTGATATGGCTGAAACCCTCGGATCACTCTGCGATAAACTTACCATCATCAAGCTGAAACAGTGGCACAGCACAGACAAGGCACGGCTGAAAAGCCTGGCGGGACAGGAGGCCCTGCTGCTGGAGGAGATTGATGAATTTGTCGCGGGCGCGCTGACCGGCCTCATCCGCGAAGAGCGGCTGACCTTCCAGTCGAACAAGGTCTTCAAGAAAAAAGGGAACACGGTCGCGGCGGTGACCGGCGCGATGGGCGCGGTGATGGCGCAGTTGGCCGACGTGAATTGCCGTCTCTGGCACGAGCAGGAAAAAGTTTATGATTTTGAGCACGTTCCCGATGCCGAGAAGGGCGCGCTGATGCGGCAACTGGCGGTCTTGAACCTGGAAAGGAACCGCTGCATGGAGGCGATCGACCGGAACCTGCTGGCCGAGGTGGTCCGGCGCAGGAAAGCTGCGGCGAAGAAAAAGAAAGTTGTGGCGGGACGACGCCCGCGCCGCGCCGTATGATGCCTCCTCTCCGGAATTTCCTGGAGAGTGTGTTTCCCCGGCTGTTTCACCGGCCCATTCCGGCGGAGGCGCCGGATTGCGTCGTGCTTTTGCGCACCGACATGTTCGGCGATCACGTCATCTTTGGCGGCTTCATCGAGTTGATGCGGCGCGCGTGGCCGAAGACGCGGCTGGTTCTCGTCGCGCCGGAAGTGCGCCGGCACCTCTACGAATTTTGTCCCCACCTGGATGAGAAAATTTTCTTCGACTGGAAAACGACGACGAATTCCAAAAAACTGCGCGACGAGCTTTACCGCCGCATCCGGGCCGAGCGTCCCGATTATATCATCAGCAGCCAGTTCACGCGCTGCGCCATGACGGACCGCATCATGCGCTACTGCCCGGCGCGCGTGCGGCTCGGAATCACCGGTTACAATCCGCAGGTCAGCCCGAAGCAGCGCCGCTTCGACCGCTACTACACGCATCGGCTCGACCTTCCCGATTTCCAGCCTTCGCGGACGGAAACGCGCATCTGCCAGATGGTGCTGGAGATGCTGGGCATTCCGAGCGAGGGCTGCCGGCCGCAGGTCTGGACTTCGGCGGAGGATGCCGCCTGCGCGGAAAAGATTTTTCGCGAGAGCGGGTTCGCGCCGGAGCGGACGCTGATCTTCTTTTCCGGCTCGTCGAGCAAACTTCGCTCCTATCCGCCGCTGAAGGATTTGGTGGCCGGTCTTTTGCGCGAGGGCCCCTGGTTGATCATCGTGGTCGGCGGTAAGGATGATTTTCCAAACAGCGAACCGCCCGACGAGGGTCTGCGCCCGCGCTGGTTGAACCTGTGCGGACTCTGCACGATTCGCGAATCGGCGGAATTGATGCGCCGGTGCCGGCTGGTTCTCGGAGTGGAGACGGGGCTGGCGCAAGTCGCTTGCGCGGTCGGCGCGCCCCAGGTGCTGCTGCAAAGCGGCGCTTATTTTGGACGCTTTCTGCCGGCCAACGCGCAAAGTTCCGTGGTGATCCTGCCGTTGAGTTGCTACTTCTGCCTCGCGGTGTGTCCCTTTGACCAGGCCTGGTGCCTGACGCAGATTCCGGCCTACGTTTTTCGCCGCGCGGTCGAGGACGCTTTGGCCGGGCCCTCGGCGAAGGCCCGCATTTATCGCGCGCAACCCGCGCCGATCATTCCCTCCGGCGCGTTGCCCAGCCCGGAGCCGCATTGGCAGGACGACTGGATTGATCCGGCCGCGTCGGAAGTGATTTTGGTGTCGCCGCCCATGTAGCCTGGCGCCGGGAGAGAAATCTAGGCCTTATTTTTTTGAAACATCAACGTGGCAAAAGAATAAGCATGGGAACCATGTTGAAAATCGTTCGGCTGGTTGGACCAATCGGGTTCACCCACCAAATGACAATCGGTTATTTGTGGGAGGAATCGGTGGGTGAAGTCCTCTTTCGTATATAAACGCACGTCTTCCGGCGGAAGAGGGTCGCCCGGTTTGAATCCCTCTTTAAAATCGCAGGTGAGAACGGCGGCGCCTCCCGGCTTAAGCAATTGCGCAATCTGACGGATAAAAAGTTCGTCGTCGGGGACATGCTCGATGACGGAGGTGGAAAAGATGACATCGTAGCTTGCCGGCGCGGTGCTGGGTTTATGCAGGAAAGTGGCGAGGTCATAATTGATGAGCGGATCAATTTCTTCCAGGGGGAAGCCGAGTCTCCTCAGGGACCAGGCGGCGGAATCTTCATAGCTGCCGATGCAGAGAATCTTTTGGTCGAAAGGATTTCCCAAGAGACGATGAACTGTATCCAAAACAAAGGCCTGCTGGATATTCGCCTCGGGTATTTTTCTATACATCACATCGGGGGCCAAACTAAAAAGTTGAGTGATGATCGGCGCATACTGCCTGCGCGCCTGCTGGTCGAGGATGCGATTAAGCCGCCAGTCGTCGGGAAGCTTCGCCGGATGATAAACCGGTGTCCTATAGATGGCGGGAGCGCTAACTTTATTGCCCGTGCTGCGTGACCAGGTTTCCTTGGTCAATGAAGCGCTTGAACCGATATGGGCCAGTATTCCGTCGATCATGCGCTCGTAATCCCAGCGCAGATTATCTTCGCTCCATTCCCGCCGGTATTGTTCAAATACCCGCAAATCGGTTGATAGGATTTCTTTAAGCGATCGAAATTCCAGCATCAGGCTGGGAATGCAGTTATGGAGATGGCGGAACATGGCGCTTGAGGTCACGGCGATGGGCCGGTTCACGGCCAGGGCATAATCCGTCACGCTCGAAATACCGCGACCTTCGTAGGTTTCATAGAGAAAAGCGTTCAGTGAATTTTGCGCAAGAAAATCGAGAAGCATCTCATCCGATAAATAATGATGAGTGATTTCGAGTTTGATTTTGTCTTTCCAAATGAGTTTGCGGCAGCTCTCCGCGATCATTTTGGCCCGCTCGCCATCGCTGTCCCCATGTTCGGCAAAAGAAATATGAAGACGAATAATGGCTTCATCAAACTCCTCCTGGACCTGGGCGATGAGCCGATCGAAGCCTTTTCCGCGAATGCCGAACCCGAAGCTGCCAATGGTCGGAACGGCGGGAGCGGGAAACTCCCGTTGGTAGACAGGTATGGGCCGGCCCGACTTGCTGACCAGCGGATTTTTTAAAAAAAGGGTCGGATCAGGAGCTAGATAATGGTCGAAAACGTCCGAAGTTACCCCATCGGCGAGCTTCTGGTTGACTTCATGAATAATGCCGATGTTGGGCGTCGGCAACATGCGCATGGCGATGGGGTCCAGCCATGGCATCGTTAAAGCATGGTGATTCCAGATGACCGCTGCCGGTGCATGTTGTTTATAGATGGCTTCAAACTCCCGCCAACTGGCCGCTTCGGCGTAAATAAAATCATAGTGTTTTGACTTTTCCAAAACCGATCCGATGCGCAGGCCAAATTGATAGACGCCGCAAAGCTTTGATTTGTGGTTGAGAAAGAGGACGCGGCGCGATTTTACCGCGCCCAATCGCGATCTATAATTATAGTTAACGCCCAAAAGCAAATTAACCGGCAGGCAAATCAACTCACAGAAAACGTAGACCGGATGTCGAATGATTTTTTGGAGTATTTTTTTGGGGTGTCGCCACCCCTTGCTCCTCATCAATTTCTTTATCATTCTTTTGGCGGGTGGGCGGGCAGAATAAGATAATTAATATCCGCAATCGTTTTCGCAAAACGATAATCTATGGATCGGACAAAATCGACATAGTCCTGAAAGCAGGTCCCGAATTCCTCCTGAAAGCGTTCTTCATACTCAAAAAGAATGGGCATCTGATGTTTGCGGATGGTTTCGCGCATGCCGCGCATGACAAAGATATCACTCCCCTGCGTATCTACTTTGCAAAAACTGATGGGCAGGTCGAAGGTGAGATCGTCGATGGCCAGGGTCTTGACGGCCGAGCGGGAATCCTTGTCGGACGTGAGGCTGAGCGGGTAGGCCCCGTAGGTTTGAAAGCGAACCAGATCGGGTTCGGGAAAGAAGACCTCGCCGCCGCCTTTTTCCATGACGGCTCCATAAAAAGCCTGGATATTCTTGCAGTTGTTGGCGGCAATGTTTTTTTCCAAAATGGCAAAGCAATATTCCTGGGCTTCGAAGCTAAAAACTTTTCCCGTCTCTCCCACCAGCTGCGAAAAGAGAACGCTCATTTGGCCAAAATTAGCCCCGATATCGAGGATTGCGGTGCCTTTTTTCGCGTAGGACTTGGCGACTTCCAACACATGAGGTTCAAACACGCGCCCGGCCCGGATTTCATTGGCCACGATGTCCTTTCGGGCATGGGCGGGCACGTAGAAATTCCCCAGTGCAGTGGCGTGGTAGGTGACGGGCAAACGGCTAAAAATGTCCGAGCGCACCTCGCCTCCTCGATTTTCCGGCGCGGGCGATTGACTGTTGAAGTAGGCCTTGATTACTTTGCGCGGCTGCCGGAGAAATTCCTTTAAATTCTTGCCGGCCGAAAGAATTTTTTGATCAAAACCGGGATTTTTTTGGCTCATGGAGCAGAAGGTCTTGCGCGCAAGATTAGGTGGGATCGGATGAACGGGATGTGGGTGAAGTTTGAGTCGCCATAACTGGAGCCGCTTCACTCGAACAGGGCATTCAAGTTGGTTGGACGGCGTCCGCCAGCAGATCACATCATCCTCTAAACTTGTCGATGCGACGCATCAAGGCAAGCATTTCTTTTTCGCTGGGAAAGGCGCAAATGCAGGCCAATTCCGCGCTAAGCCCGCTTGCCAATCAGGACGAGAAGTCTAGTCTGGGTGAATGATGATGTCTTCGGGAAAAAAATTATGCTCGGTGAATGGAATTCCCATGTATTTAAATTTGAAGGAGGGAATTCAGAAGGCGATGGCGAGTAATAGTTATGAACCGGCGGAAACCAATTGGGTCAAAAAACATCTCCTGCGCGGCGGCATATTCATCGATGTGGGTGCGAGCTTCGGGTACTACACGACTTTGGCCCGGTCGCTCGTGGGCGAGGAAGGCAAGGTTTTCTCGTTTGAGCCGAGTCCGGTAGCCTATGCCACCTTAAAGGATGCGGTTGATCGATCCAACCTGGCGAACGTTATCGTGACGAACGCCGCCGTGGGGAGAAAGAAGGGTGAACTAATTCTTTATCTCCCGCCGGCGGATGAATTGCATAGTCCAAGCGCGTTTAAGAGCCATTCCCATCATCGCCCGGTGACGGTTCCTTTAATCGCCCTGGATGATTTTGAGCCGCTGCTTCACTGCCCGCCGATCGATATGATGAAGATAGACGTCGAGGGATCTGAACCGGATGTTTTGGAGGGCATGCGAGGGCTGGCCACCGGAGGAAAAATTAAACGGGTGATTTGCGAGTTTAATTCCTGGTGGTTGAAAGCAAATCATACCAAGGTCGAAGACCTTTTTGCGTTGTTCAAGGAACTTGGCTTTGAAATTGAAGAGGAAACGGAATGGAAAAGGAATCTTCCCGCCATTAAAGGAGAGACCTTCGACATGCAGGACGTCCTTTTTCGCCACAAGGGTTGAGCAAAATGGGCGTAACGCTTTCTTGTCTTGGGCCGTAGTTGCTCCCTATTCTCAACGTTGTGGAGTTCATCGACAGTTTATGTTGCCTGGCGGGACGGCATGGGGCTTCCGATATTTATCTGCACGCGGAACAGCCGCCGCAATTCCGGATCAACGGCGAGCTGCTGACGATCGGCTCGGCCCTGGTTCATTCCGACGAATTGGAGTCGCTCTGGACGCAGTGCGGCGCGGAGCCGGGTGTGCTCGACTTCGACGGGAGCTACATCGCCACCGATGGCCAGCGCTTTCGCGTGAATCTCTTTCGGACGCTCTTCAAGCGTGGCGCCGTGCTGCGCCCGATCAAGACCGCCGTTCCCGCGCTCGACACCTTGGGCGTGCCGATGGAATTGCTGACCTCGTGGGTCGTTCATCCGTCCGGCCTCGTCCTGGTCACCGGCCCGACCGGCTCGGGCAAATCGACGACGATTGCAGCGTGCCTCGATTGGCTCAACCAAAATTATCATCGGCATATCGTGACCATCGAGGACCCGATCGAATATCTCTTCACGCCGGCGAAGTGCCTCTTCACCCAGAGGGAAGTCTCGTCCGACACGTCCACTTTTGCCGAGGGATTGCGACGGTCCCTGCGGCAAAGCCCCGACATTATTTTATTGGGCGAAATCCGCGACAGCGCGTCGGCGATCACGGCCTTGCAGGCGGCGGAGACGGGACATCTCGTGCTCGCGACCCTGCACAGCTCCAACGTGCTTGACTCGCTCGAGCGCTTGTCGCGCCTGTTCGATATCGCCGAGCGCGAGGGGGTTTTCCAATTGCTCTCGCAACAGTTGGTGGGGATTTTGTGCCAGAAGCTGGTACCGGCGATACCGGAGGGACGCGCCCTGGTGGTCGAGCATTTCGAAAATCAGGCCGTCACCCGGAAATGGATTGCGGAGGGGAAATTCCGCGAACTCGCCGATTTCCTCGCGAAGGGTGACAATCCAGCCAACGTCACGTTCCTGCAATCGCTGGTCGCAATGATTCAAGGCGACCGGATCACCGAGGCAACGGGTTTGCAGATGGCGCCCAATGCGCGTGAATTGCAGCGACGGCTGCGCGGCATCAACTCGACCAGTGTGCAAGGCTAACGGGATATGGACAACGAACCCGACATCATAGAGTTCCTCGCGTTCGCCGTCGAGCGCGGCGCTTCCGATTTGCATCTCTGCGCCGGTTCCATCCCGATGATTCGCCTGCATGGCGATCTGGTTCCCGCCTCGGACAAGGTGCTGGATGCGGAGACCTGCCGGGAATTGATCTACAGCATCTTCACGGAAAATCAGCGCGCCCGCTTCGAGGAGACGTGGGAGCTCGACTTTGCGCTGATGGTCAAGGGCCTGGGCCGGTTTCGCTCGAATGCGCACTACAGCCGCGGCGCGGTCGAGGCGGCATTCCGGCACATCCCGGAAACAATTCCCTCCATCGACGCGCTGGGCTTGCCGCCCATCGTCAAGCGGCTTTGCTCGCTCGAGCAGGGGCTCGTGCTGGTCACCGGCATCACCGGTTCGGGGAAGACGACGACGCTCGCGGCGATGGTGGAGGAGATCAACGCCAGCCGTTCCGGGGTGATTATTTCGATTGAGGACCCGATTGAATATATTTTCGCCCACAACCTGTGCCGCGTGAAGCAGCGGGAGATTGGCACCGACACCAAGTCGTTTCCCGAGGCGCTGCGCCACGTTTTGCGGCAGGACCCGGATGTCATTCTCATCAGCGAAATGCGCGACCTGGAAACGATTTCGGCGGCGATCACGGCGGCGGAAACCGGCCATCTGGTCTTGGCCACGCTGCACACCATCGACGCGCCCAAGGCGATCGACCGGATCGTGGATGCGTTCCCGCCCGATCAGCAAAGCCAGATCATCGCGCAACTGGCCAACGCCCTCCAGGCCATCATCGCCCAGCGGCTTTTGCCGAGGGCGGATGGCACGGGCCGCGTGGCCTGCACGGAAGTCATGGTCATGAACGACGGCATTCGCGCGTTGTTGCGCGACCGTCGTTTCCAGCAAGTCCTCAGCATGATCGAGATCGGTTCGAAGGACGGCATGAACACTTTTGACGAGAGCGTAGTGAATCTCTACCAAGATGGAATTATCACCCGGGACGAGGCGCTGCTGAATTTGCGCGATACCGGCCGCATCACGGGCATTTACTCGCCGCCGCCACTGCCTGGCAAATCGGGTTTATTCAGATAGCCTCTACCCCTTGCGCATGAAGCGGCAGTAGCCTTCGACCGAGAGGTAGAGAATAAAAAAGAGGGCGGTGATCCAAAACGTCACGGGCCGGTCGGTCACGCAGCCGAGGAGAATGCCCACCCAGACCGCCACGACGCCCATCGCGACGGCCAGCAAAATGCCGCGCCAAAAGGAGCGGCAAAGACGCAAGGCAATCCCCGCCGGCGCGATGACGAGGGTGAAGACGAGCAGGATGCCGACGATCTGGCTCGCGAGGGAGACGGCAACGGCGAGCACGATCATGAAGGCGATGGAGAGCGCGGTGAGCGACAAGCCGCGCGCCTCGGCCAGTCGTGGTTGGATGCTGGCGAAAAGGAGCTTGCGGGAAAAAAAGGCCAGCCCTCCCAGAGTGAGCAGCGACAGGACGATCATCTCGACGATCTGGCCTTCCGACACACCGAAAATATCGCCGAAAAGAATGGCGGAGGTCTGCCCGGCGTAACCGTGATAGAAGCTGAGGAACAACGTGCCCAGCCCGAGCGACATCGAGAGGACCATGCCGATCGCCATGTCGCTGCGCTGGAGTTTGTCTCCGGAGACGCCCATGAAGAGGCCCGCGCCGATGGTGAAAAAGAGAATGCCTTGCAGCGGGTTCAAGCCGAAGAGGGCGGCCGCGGCCGCGCCGGTGAAGCCGATGTGCGAAAGCGCGTGCGCCGCAAAGCCGACGTTTCGAATCACAACAAAATAGCCGACGATCGCGCCGAGAATCGCCGACAGCGTTCCGGCGATGAGCGCGTGACGGACGAAATCGTAACTAAGGTAGGTCGTGAGTGTGTCCATCATGGCAGGCCAGTTCGGCGACATTTCCCTCGCGCGAGACGACGAAGACCCGCTCGCCGGCGCGGACCACTTCGATGGGAAAACCGTAAAGATGAGAAAGCGATTCCGAATTCACCACGTCGTCGAGATGTCCGAGAATCGCGCCGCCGCCCGCCATGTAGAGCACGCGGTCCATCACGTGGAGCAGTGGATTCATGTCGTGGGCGACAAAGAGAATCGTGGCATTGGTGCGCCGCTTGACCTCCGTGACGCATTCGATCAGGAGGGCCTGGTTTTTCGGATCGAGGCTGGCCAGCGGCTCGTCGAGCACGAGAATCTTGGGCTGGCCGAGGAGCGCCTGCGCCAGCATCACCCGCTGCCGCTCGCCGCCGGAAAGCAGCGCGAAGGGACGGTCCGCATACTCGATTGCGCCGGTCAGTTGCAGAACGCGCTCCACTTCCTTCTTCGTGTTTTGCGACGACCAGGGCACGCCCCACCCTTCGCCCTGGCAAACGGCCTCGACCAGCGCGCGGGCGCTCAGCGCGGTCAGTTCCAGCCCCGAATTTCCCTGCGGCATGTAGCCGATCTGATGGCACGCCTTGCCGGGCGCTTCCCCGAAAATTTTGATCGTGCCGCCCGAGGGGCGCAGCGTGTTGACGATGGCGCGGACGAGGGTCGTCTTCCCCGCGCCGTTGGGACCGAAAATCCCAACGAACTCGCCCGCCTCGATCTCAGCATTGACGCCGTGGAGAATATCAGTCCCGCCGAGGGTCAGCCGGAGATCGGAAATTTGCAGGGCGGCGGGCATGGTTGCCTAAATCTAGCCGTGATTTGCGGCGAGGCCAGCTTCGACCGCATCCAATTCGTGCATCATCCAATCAACGTAGTTTTTCTCGTCGGGCGGCTGCGTCTCGGTCACGCCCACGATGGGGATGCCCGAATCTTGCGCGAGCTTTTTGATCCGGTCGGTGGTCGGGTCGGTGACCTGGCTGTTATAAAAGAGCAGCTTGACCGCGTGCGTGGTGAGGCTCTTTTCAAATGCCGCCGTTTGCGAGGCGCTCGGTTCGGTGTCGTTCATGACGTTGACCTGAAAATCGTAGTTCAGCATCTTGAAGCCGAGCGCGTCGGCCATGTAACCGAAGACCGGCTCCGTCGCGGTAACTGTCGTGCCATCGTATTTGGCTTTGATGGCTGCGATTTTATCCAGCTCGGGCTTGAGCGAGCGCTTGAAGTTGAGCGCGTTGATCTGGATGAAATTTTTGTCCTGTTCGACGCGTGAGGCTAACGCTTCTTCGAGCTTGTCCGCCAGCGCCGGCATGGTGCGCGGATCGTACCAGATATGCGGATTATCGCCGTCCTTCGCGCCGATCAGGGACGAGACGTTGATCACCACGCGATCCGGTTTTCCCTGTGTGCTCAGCAGCTTGTCCATCCACGAGTCGTAACCGATCCCGCTGTAGATCACGATGTCGGCATCGGCCACCGCCTTCGCAGTCGAGGCATCGGTGGTGAATTCATGCGGGTCCTGGTTCGGGTTGGAGAGAATGCTCGTGACGCTTGCGTTGTCTCCGGCGATTTGCGACGCGACTCCGCCGTAGAAGTTTTCCGCGGCGACGATTTTAAGCTGGTCCGCGCGCGCGGAGAAGTCGACGAGCCCAAGGACAGCTACGGCTACGATGCAGAAGGGGAGTATTTTCATCATGAACTCCAGCTTTAGCCGAGTTGCAATCCGCTTGCAACTTATTTATGCAAGTAGCTTGCATATTGTGCCCGGCCCCCACGCCTTCTTCCGCGTAAACCCCATTTCTTAGCAGTGGGAATCGGCCCGCTTGATGTGGTAATCTTTTTCGAGCGTATTCACTCCCGTGCAAACTTCCTTTCTTAAAGGTCTTGATGCGATCCTTTATTCTGAGGCGTGCCTTCTCTCCTCTCATTTGCCGAAGCCTGCGCGCGCCCTGGCCGGCAAGCCTCTGATTTTGCGTCCGGGCGGCTTGGGCGATCTCATCTGCGCCGACATCGCGCTGCAGGAACTGGCCCTCGATGCGCGCGATTTCAACTGGCTGATTGAACGCCGCGCCCAACCGTGGGCCGTTTATCGGGGCCTGCCCCATTTGTGTTATGAGGAGCAGCCGCTCAAAACCATGAAGAAGGTCTGGACGCGGTATGACCTGGTGATCAACAGCGAACAGTTGTATGGCCTGGGCGAAGCCTACGCATTGCTGAGCCTCGCGCCGGGAGGCCGACTGGTTTCCTTCGAGACGAACCGGGGCGCGCCTTGGTCGGCCATCACCGTTCCCTACGATTGGCGCGACCGGCATGAGACGCTGGAATTCACGCGCCTCTTCGCTTCCGCGCTGAATCTGCCGGAAATGGATCGAATGCGCCTTCCGCGCAAGAGACTGCACCCGGCGAGCGGTCCGCCCATGGTTTTGATCGCGGGACGGCAGAATCGATCCCGGCGGCTCTCTTTCGACGCGTGGTCGGCCTTGATTATGAAATGGCATCAAAAGCGCCGCTTTCTCATCGGTGCCGCGCCGGAGGATGCCGACTTTGCCGCGCAACTGGCGCGCCGCTTCGGCAGCCTCGCCGTCCGGTTCGAGGGCTCCTTCGACGACTTGTGCGAGAAGATCGCACGGAGCGAGGAAATTTTGACCATGGATGGAGGCGCCATGCACATCGCGTCATTCTTCGGCATTCCCACCCTGGCTTTTTTCACCAGCGGACGTGATCGGAAGTGGCATCCGTTGGGCGAGGGCAGCCGGATTCTGCGCCGTCACGATCTCGCCTGCCAACCGTGCGCGAAGTTCGGCCAGGTGCCGCCGTGCCACCATGCCTACGCCTGCTTGAAGCTGGACAGCGTCAAGCCCGCGAAGCTTTGGCAGCCCTAGGGCGTGTCTTCAAAATAGGACGAGGCCGCGCCGGGAGGGTTTTTGCCTTCTGGCGAGGAGTCGAGTGAGGAGCATAGCCACAGCTACGTGACGAGCGAGCGACGAAGCCAGAAGGCAAAAGAACCCCGGCCCAAGAGGAAAAAGGGTTGCGGCGCTTTTGGGCTGCACCTTCGTTGCTCACTCCTTACA
>Ga0181537_10003770_pt1 | contig 12816 bp, 12 predicted proteins | sample PEATcosm2014_Bin_39_FD_119765 | JGI IMG/M metagenome (GOLD analysis project Ga0181537, IMG submission 119765) | Peatland microbial communities from MTU Mesocosm Facility, Houghton, MI, USA - PEATcosm2014_Bin23_10_metaG | ecosystem: Environmental > Terrestrial > Soil > Wetlands > Peat | place...
GACGATGACGTGCGCGCGCATCTGCGCATGGACATGGAAAAGCGGGGCATCAGGGTGTTCACCGGCTGCAAGATCGCGGCCATCGAGCGCAACGGGTCGCGTTTTTCAGCGCATCTGTCGAGCGGCAATCAGCTCAGCGCCGATTGCGTAATGTTCGCCACCGGCCGCGCGCCGAATGTAACGAAGATTGGGCTCAAGGAGGCGGGTGTCGCCATCGCCAAGAATGGCGGCGTTGCTGTCGACGAATATTCGCGCTCGAGCGTGCCCAACATCTACGCCATCGGCGACGTGACCAACCGCATCAATCTCACGCCCGTCGCCATTCGCGAGGGACACGCCTTCGCCGACACGGTGTTCGGCGGCAAGCCGACGGCGGTAGATCATATGAACGTGCCGACCGCGGTGTTCTCCGATCCTGAAGTGGGCGCGGTCGGGATGACCGAGGCAGAGGCGCGCGAACAGCTTGCCCGAACCGACATTTACAAGGCGATGTTCAGGCCGATGAAAGCGACGTTATCCGGCCGCGACACGACCGTGCTGATCAAGCTCGTCGTCGACGGGCTGACCGACCGCGTGGTCGGCTGCCATATCGTCGGCGAGGGCGCCGCCGAGATGATTCAGGTCGCCACCATCGCCGTCAAAATGGGGGCCAAAAAGGCCGATTTCGACGCCACCATGGCGCTGCACCCCACGATCGCCGAAGAACTGGTCACGCTGCGGCACAGAAGCGCCAGATACGCCCGCGAAGCTGCGGAATAAGCAGCGCTTTTGGCCCTGTCGCAGCCGTGCGGCGACGTGTATAAGACCGCGTCATTCCGGCCGAGCCGCGATAGCGGCGAGAGCCGGAATCCATAACCACCGTTCGTGAATATGGATTCCGGGCTCGCCGGCCAAGCCCGCGCCCCGGAATGACGGCTTGGAGAAACGTATGTCGAAGCGGACAAATTCGGTGAAGTGGAGCCCTGCCTCTTGGCGCGAAAAACCGATCGTGCAGGTGCCGGATTATGCGGACGGCAATGCGCTGCGCGATGTCGAGGCGCAGCTTGCGAGCTTTCCGCCGCTCGTTTTTGCCGGCGAGGCGCGCAACCTCAAGCGGGCGCTGGCGCAGGTCGCCGCGGGCCACGCTTTCCTGGTCCAGGGTGGCGATTGCGCCGAAAGTTTCGCCGAGCACGGCGCCAACAACATCCGCGATTTCTTCCGCCTGTTCCTGCAGATGGCGGTGGTGCTGACCTATGCCGCGGCGTCGCCGGTGGTGAAGGTCGGGCGCATTGCCGGCCAGTTCGCCAAGCCGCGCTCGTCGCCGACCGAAAAGCGCGACGGCGTCGAGTTGCCAGCCTATCGCGGCGACATCATCAACGGCATCGAATTCACCCGCGAAGCGCGCATACCCGATCCGCGCCGGCAATTGGAAGCATATCGCCAGTCTGCGGCGACGCTTAATCTTCTGCGCGCCTTCGCCACCGGCGGCTACGCCAATCTGTCGAACGCGCATCAATGGATGTTGTCCTTCGTGAAGGACTCGCCGCAATCGAAACGTTATCAGGATCTCGCGACGCGTCTTACCGAGGCGCTCGACTTCATGCGCGCCTGCGGCATCGATCCCGAAGTGCATCCGGAGATGCGCACCACCGATTTCTTCACCAGCCACGAGGCGCTGCTCTTGGGTTACGAGCAGGCCTTCACGCGGGTGGATTCGACGACCGGCGACTGGTACTGCACCTCCGGCCACATGCTCTGGATCGGCGATCGCACCCGGCAAGCCGATCATGCCCATGTCGAGTTCTGCCGCGGCGTCAAAAATCCGCTCGGTCTCAAAACCGGCCCGACGCAGAAGCCGGATGATCTACTCAAACTCATCGACATTCTTGACCCGGATAACGAACCCGGCCGGCTGACGTTGATCTGCCGCATGGGCGCCGACAAAGCGGGCGATCATCTGCCGCGGCTGGTGCGCGCGGTGAAGCGCGAGGGTCGCCATGTCGTCTGGTCGTGCGATCCGATGCACGGCAACACGATTACGTCCGTCACCGGCTACAAGACGCGGCCGTTCGATCAAATCCTCAAGGAAGTGCGGACCTTTTTTCAGGTGCACGCTGCGGAAGGCAGCTATGCCGGCGGCGTGCATCTGGAAATGACTGGGCAGAACGTCACCGAATGCACCGGTGGCGCGCGCGCGATCAGTGAGGAGGATCTCAACGACCGCTATCACACGGTTTGCGATCCCCGTCTCAACGCCGAGCAGTCGCTCGACCTGGCATTCCTGCTGGCGGATCTCCTCAAAACAGAACGCCAGGGCAAAGCCAAACCGCTACCGGCGGTGGCCGGGCTGTAACGGCATCTCCCGACGCGCCGGCTTGTTTGCGTCCTGCCGCGCGCTCTCGCCGGTATTGACGAACCGCGAGACGCCCGAAGTCAGGCTCATTGGACGATGTCGGTACAATTGTCGCTTTCTCCGCACTGAGTATTCACGAAAAGACTGAATAACACGGTCTGGGGAGCCATCTTGGCGTTGGCGTGCGTTGCCACGGCGAGGCGCGCGGTCAGATGGCGCCGCTGGACACATCGGATCATGCAACTCGATCTGCCGACGCTGATGGTCATGCAGAGCTTCGCTTTGGCGTGTGCCGGGGCGGTCTTGCTCGTTGCCTGGTCCCAGAACCGAAAGATAATTCCGTGCGCTCTGGGGCGTCGCCGATATTATCGCTGCCGCGGGCATTCTCTCGCTGATGTTCGGATACACTTCGCATCAGCCCGTTTGGTTCATGGCCGGTGGCGTTCTGATGCCACTCCATGCAGGCTTGATGTGGAAGGCCGCCCGGACCATTGATTCGAGGTCAGCGCCGCTGGTCATCGTGCTCTTGGGGCCGGCATTCGTGGGCCTCGGAAATTTCGTGCCGCTCCTGCGTGAGGCCGCTGGCTCGCTTTCGCTTACAGTGGGGGCCGCATATTTCTTTGCCGCCGCCGCTTCACTGGCGAGCGGCCGCAAAGAGCGGCTGATGGCGCGCGTGCCGCTCATCGTCTTCATCGTGGTACAAGCTGTATTTTATCTGATCGGCACATACAGCACCTTCAGCGGCTCGACCGGCCAGGAGGGCGTGCCGCAGATCATGAGTTTGTTCGGCCTTATTTACTTTGAAAGCATCATCTTCGCGCTTGGCAGTTCCGTATTCATTTTGGCGCTGGTGAAAGAGCGCAATGAGGCGGCCGGCATGGCGGCAGCACGCGTCGACTCGCTTACCGGCATCGCCAACCGCGCCGCCTTCATGGAGAGCGCCCAGAGGACTCTCGAGCGTGCCGACGCGACGGTGCGCCGGCTTCGGTCATGATGTTCGACCTTGATCGATTCAAAGCCGTCAATGATAGGTACGGCCATGCGGTCGGCGATTCCGTGCTGCGAAAGTTCTGCGAAATAGCCGCCGCCGTGTTGCGGCCGGCGGACATATTCGGCCGTATCGGTGGAGAGGAATTCGCCGTGGTGCTACCGGGATCGAGCGTTGAGGCTGCCCACGCCCGCGCCGAGCGGATCCGGAGCTCGTTCGCGGCGAGCTGCCGTTTCGTCGACAAACAACAAGTCGACGCGACCGTTAGCTGTGGTCTGGCGGCGAGTCCGAAATCCGAGGAAACGCTAAACGCCTTGCTCAAAGAAGCAGACACGGCCCTTTATCTCGCTAAGGCGGAAGGGCGAAATCGGGTCCAGCGCGGCGGCGACCACATGGTAGGCAGCGGGCGGCCGACCGTGATCCGCGTGGCATGAGCCGTGGAAGCGGGAATCCAGAGATTGCGATGTTTGCTACAATTGTCGCCATCTCCGCACCGAGCCTTCACGAAAAGACAGAGTAAGAAGATGGGGCGAGCTATCTCGGCATCGGCGCGCGTTGCTATGGCGAGGCTTAGGGTCAGATAGGGCCGGCGGACAAATCGGATCATGCAACTCGATCTGCCGACGCTGATGGTTATGCAGAGCTTCGCTTTGGCGTCTGCCGGCGCGGTGCTGCTCGTTGCCTGGTGGCAGGACCGAAAAACACCGGCATTGGCGCTGTGGGGGATCGCCCATGTCAGCGCCGCCGGAGGCATTCTTTTGCTGATGCTGGGGTTCACCTCGCATCAACCCGCATGGTTGGGCCTCGGCGGCGGCCTGCTGTCATTCCAATCGGCCTTGATTTGGAAGGCCGTGCGAGCGATCGACTCGAAACCAGGACCGTCCATCCTAGTGCTCGTCGGGCCGGTGGTCGCCGTTCTCGCGTGTAGCGTCCCTGTCATCCGCGAATTTGTCGGCTCGCTGGCCCTTACGGTAGGCGGGGCATATATCTTGGCGGCTGCGACTAGCCTATGGCTCGGCCGCCAGGAGCGGCTGGCTGCGCGCGGGCCGCTGGTCGTCCTGTCGACGGTGCACGGTATAGCCCTGTTGATCGGCACCTACAGCACCTTAACCGGCTCAACCGGTCAAGATTCTGTGCCATTGATCATGAGTTTGTTCGGCTTTATCTACTTTGAAAGCATCCTCTTCGCGCTCGGCACCTCCATTTTTATTCTTGCACTGGTCAAAGAACGCAATGAAGCCGCCGGCCGGATGGCCGCGCGTCTCGATCCTTTGACGGGCATCGCCAATCGCGCGGGCTTCATGGAGACCGCCCAGCGGGTTTTGGCGCGTTGCCGGCGCGACGGTGTGCCGGTGACGGTGATGATGTTCGACCTCGACCGATTCAAGGCGGTCAACGACACACATGGCCGCGCAGTCGGCGACACGGTGCTCCGAAAGTTTTGCGAGTTGGCCGCCGCTGCGCTGCGCCCGACCGACGTATTCGGTCGCCTCGGCGGTGAAGAATTCGCCGTGGTGTTGCCGGGATCGAGCATCGAGGCGGCCTTCGCCCGCGCCGAGCGGATCCGTACTTCGTTTGCGGCAAACTGCCGGATCATCGATAAACACCAAGTCGATGCGACGGTGAGCTGCGGTCTGTCGGCAAGTTTGCAAGCCGACGAAACCCTGAGCGTTCTGCTCGAAGAATCGGACACGGCGCTTTATCTTGCGAAGGCCGAAGGGCGGAACCGGGTCCAGCGCTCGCGCCGGGCCAAATCGGCCGCCAGCTCATCGACCGTGATCCGCGTGGCTTAAGGAGTAAGCGGGCATTAGGCCATTGCCGCCGCGGACATTCCGGCGCTAGACAACGGCATGAATGAGCGTCCTACCGACCGTCTGGCCATAGCCGTGGCGCAACTCAACCCCATTGTCGGCGACGTCGCCGGTAATTTGGAACGCGCCCGCATGGCGCGCGCGCAAGCCGCCGGCGACTCCGCCGATATCGTCGCCTTTTCAGAACTGTTCATCGCCGGCTATCCGCCGGAAGATTTGGTGCTCAAGCCGGCGTTTCAGTCCGCCTGCCGCGCCGCCATCGAGACGTTGGCGCGCGATACCGCCGATGGCGGCCCCGCCATGCTTGTTGGCACGCCCTGGGTCGAGGATAAAAAGCTTTACAACGCTTATGCGCTCCTCGCCGACGGGCGCATCGAGACGATCCGCTTCAAGGTCAATTTGCCCAATTACGGCGTGTTCGACGAGAAGCGTGTGTTCGCGCCGGGACCGGTGCCCGGCCCGGTGAGCTTCCGCGGGGTCCGGCTCGGCCTGCCGATCTGCGAAGACACCTGGACCGACTGGGGCGACTACGAGAATGTGGTCGAGACGCTGGCCGAGACTGGCGCCGAACTGCTCATCGTTCCCAACGGTTCGCCTTATTGGCGCGACAAGGCCGAAGTGCGCCTCAACGTGTCGGTCGCGCGTGTGACCGAATCTGGCCTGCCGCTTCTTTACGTCAACCAAGTCGGCGGCCAGGACGAGCTCGTCTTCGACGGGGCGTCCTTCGCACTGAATGCCGACCGCTCGATTGCATTCCAGCTTCCAGCCTTCCGTGACGCGGTCGTCACCACGCACTGGTCGCGGATAGGAGGCGTGTGGCGAAGCGCCCGGGGCCCGATCGCGGCGGCGCAGGAACCGGATCAGGCGGATTATACCGCGTGCATGGTGGGGCTGCGCGATTACGTCGACAAGAACCGCTTTCGCGGCGTCGTGCTCGGGCTTTCCGGCGGCGTCGATTCGGCGTTATGCGCGGCGCTCGCGGTCGACGCGCTTGGCGCGGAGCGCGTGCGTTGCGTCATGCTGCCGTACCGCTACACCTCGCAGCAATCCCTGGACGACGCGGCGGCCGTGGCACGCTCGCTCGGCGTGCGCTACGACATCGTTCCGATCGAAAGCGCGGTGCACGGGCTGGAGGCGACGCTTACCGGAATTCTTGGCGGAGCGCCACGCGACGTCACCGAAGAGAATTTGCAGTCGCGCGCCCGCGGAACCATCCTGATGGCGATCTCCAACAAATTTGGCCTGATGGTGGTGACGACCGGCAACAAGTCGGAAATGTCGGTTGGCTATGCGACGCTTTACGGCGACATGAATGGCGGCTTCAACCCGATCAAGGACCTCTACAAGACGGAGGTGTATCGCCTCGCACATCTGCGCAATCGCTGGAAGCCGGAGGACGCGCTCGGCCCGCCGGGCCTGGTGATCCCTGAAAACGTTATGACGCGGGCGCCGAGCGCGGAATTGCGCGAAGACCAAACCGACCAGGACACGTTGCCTCCTTACGATCTGCTCGATCAGATTCTCGAGCGGCTGGTCGAGCGCGAGGAGCCGCTTGCTGCCATCGTCGCTGCCGGGTTCGATCGCGAGATGGTGATGAAAGTCGAGCGCATGCTCACGCTTGCCGAATATAAGCGGCGGCAGGCCGCGCCCGGCGTGAAGGTAACACTGAAGAATTTCGGCCGCGATCGGCGCTATCCGATCGTCAACCGGTTCTACGATTCCGGCACACAATTGCCGACGCCCGGCCAGGCGCCGGTCAAGAGTCCCACGCGCGCCAAGGCCGGAGCCGCAGATTTTTAACCGGTCATTTTGGTTGCGGCTAATGCCCGGCGACGAAAGGCGGCCCGACCGTGCGCACGGCGGCCCCCTTAGCCGTGTCGGTGGCGGCGGCACCGGTGCTGGTATCGAGCGGCGCGGTCGTCGGCGTGGGCGGCAACGCGTTGGAGTCTTTGGTTCCGGGCTTGATCGGCTTGCCGTTGGCGCTTTTCGGTTGCGGCGGTTGTGAGAGCGCCTTGGCATTCTGGTCGGTGACGACGATGTCGCCGCTTTCCAGCGTGCTCGCATCGTCTGCGCCCTTGAGAGCGTCGGCCCAGCTCTGGCCCGGCCGCCGGCATGAGCAGGCCGCACTGAATTCCTTGCGGTAATGGAAGGCGTTCGGCAGCTCGGCATAAGGCTGGCCGGAGATCGACATGGCCTGGCCGATATCCTCGCCGGGATTGCGATAGGTGTAGAGGACTGCCTCGGCGGCCGGGCACTCGCGCTGGCAGGCGTGCTGATCCTCGGCGAAGCGGTTGGGCGATGTCGAATAGGAGATTGGGAAGTAATAGCCGTCGCAGGTGCGTACGCAGACCGTGCGATAAGTGCCCGATGGCGCGCCTTCGCCGCCGGGATTAATGAGCTTGCCGCTGAACAGCGCGTCGAGGAAGCCGCTAGGACCCGCAGCAGCCGCCTCCGCGCGATATTGCGGACCGCAATTATTCTGCGCGAGCTGTCCGATCAGCGCGCGACGCTGGCCTTCCTGGATGCTGTTGCCGCTCTTGAAATGTTCGAGATCGCTCATGGAGCGGTCGAGATTGTCGCGCATCTGCTGAATCTGCGCGTTCAGCGGGTGACAGGCCGGCGATTGGCCGGTGAACAGGGCGAAAAATCCGCCGCCTTCGCAGCCCTGCTTTTTCGATTGCGCGAGTGTGCGATCGAGATCGCCCTGCTGCTTGGCGATCGAATCCTCGAAACGCTTGATCTGCTCAGCGCGCACTGGATCGCTGCGGTTGACGATTGCGAGCTGGCCTTCGAGGCGGGCGCAGACCGGATTGGCGGACACCTGATCCGATGGCGGCGCAGGAGGCGCGGCAACGGCGCCCGGCGCAGACGGAATGGACGCCGGCGGAATTGGCGGCGCGGTCTGGGCAACCGCTAGGCTTGCGAATGCGCTCATGGCGACAGCGAAGAATCCCAAGCTGCCCAACGGTTTAAGCATCATTGTCGTCCCGGCCCGTGTTCCACCCGCGCTGGCGCGATCAAGCGATGGAATGGTGACCAAAGTGTGAATGAGGTCGGTCACTCGGCATCCGCCTGGTTTTCCGGCCGGGCGTGGTCGAAGGCGCGAAGTCTGAGGCAGGCCGCGTCGATGCCAAGGATCTTCGGGAACTTCTCCAGTGGCACCTTCAGCCGCCTTGCATTGTAAACCTGCGGCACCAGGCAGATGTCAGCGACCGTGATCTCGTTGCCGCAAGAATAGGGGGCAGCTTGCGCCAGCGCCTCGTACGCTTCGAAACCCTCGATGACCCAATGATGGTACCAGGCGTCGATGGCGCTTTGCTCCTGGTGCAGTTGGCGTTTGAGATAGCGCAACGGGCTGGTGTTATTCAGCGGATGGATGTCGCAAGCGATGATTTGCGCCAGCGCCCGCACTCTTGCTCGCGCCAGCGGGTCCTTCGGCAGAAGCGGGGGATCGGGGTGCGTCTCGTCGAGATAGTCGATGATGGCGAGCGACTGGATAAGCACGTCGCCTGACGCCGTCACCAGCCCCGGAACGCGCATCTGCGGATTGACCGCCCGGAATTCCGGTCGCCGGTTGTGACCGCCGTCCCTGATGAGATGAACCGGCTCCATTTCGTAGTCGATGCCTTTGAGTTTGAGCGCAATACGCACCCGAAACGCGGCCGACGAACGGAAATAGGAATAGAGCTTCATGGTTTTCTCCCGCTAATCGTCTTCTTCGGCCTCGCCGGCCTCGGCGACGAGCTCGAGAGAGCGGGCGGTCAATTGTGTCAAGGCGCGTTGGAAGGCTTCGTGGTCGCCGGGCGTCAAAATCTCGGTCAGCCGGCGCGTAAAGTCGAGGGCATGCGGGGCGACCTCTTCGTACATTGTCCGTCCGGCGGCGGTGAGCGACAGGAACGCTTCGCGCATGTCCTCGCGGTTGGGGCGGCGGCCGAGCAGCCGGCGCTTTTCCATGACCGCCACCGCGCGGGACACCTTGGTCTTGTGCATGTGGGTGTGCGCGCCGATCGTCTTTGCGGTCATCACTCCATACTGGCCGAGCGTGACCAGCACGCGCCATTCCGGCACGCCGATGCCGTAGCGCCGCGCATAGACGCTCGACAGCGCCTGCGAAACGAAACTCGACACCACGTTGAGCTGGTAGGGCAGGAAATGCTCGAGCTTGAGCGCCGCGTTGTCGCCGGGCGTTTGCTCCGCGGCGGCTGCTTCGTCCCCGGCCTTGCCTTCGATCGCCCGCTGACCAGCCATCGCTTTACCGTTATGGCATCCCGGCGCAACGGCGCAAAACATGGCCGAAGTTGCCCTGCCGCGCAACGGCGGCGGGTCTTGCTCGCATTGATCCGGTTTCTTAGCTGATGCACAAGACTTACCGGGACGAAATGATCCGGGAGAAAGCGATCATGAGCGCCGATTTCGCCTCGACCGCGGATTTGGCCGACAAGACCATTACCTTCGACGCCATCGGCCCCGATCTTTACGCCTTCACCGCCGAGGGCGATCCCAATTCCGGGGTCATCGTCGGCGACGACGGTGTGATGGTAATCGACGCCCAGGCGACGCCGGTGATGGCGCGGCAGGTGATCGACCGCGTCGCCAAGGTCACCGACAAGCCGATCAAATACGTGCTGCTCTCGCATTATCACGCGGTGCGCGTCCTCGGCGCGTCCGCCTACAAAGGCGCGGAAATTCTCGCTTCGGCGGCGACGCGCGAGCTGATCGCCGAGCGCGGCCAGGCGGATATGGATTCCGAGATCGGCCGCTTTCCGCGCCTGTTTCGCGCCGTCGAGAGCATTCCCGGCCTGACTTGGCCCTCGATCACTTTTCCCGACCAGATGTCGATATGGCTCGGCCGCCGCGAAGTCCGCATCATGCATATCGGCCGCGGCCACACCGCGGGTGATGTCATCGCCTTCGTGCCGGACGCCAACGTGGTGTTTTCCGGCGATCTCGTCGAATATCACTCCGCCTGCTATTGCGGCGACGCGCATTTCACCGACTGGCCGGCGACGCTCGACCGGCTCGCCGAATTTTCCGCGACCGCGTTGGTGCCCGGCCGCGGCGCGGCGCTGAAAACGCCACAGCAAGTCGCCGACGGCGTTGCCCTGACCGAGGACTTCCTCACCACGCTCTACAGCGCGGTCGCGGATAACGTCGCCCGGGGGCGCTCTCTCAACGAAACCTACCACGCGGTGCGCGCCGTCATGGACCCGCGGTTCGCCGATTTCGCCATCTACGAACACTGCATGCCGTTCAATGTGTCGCGCGCTTTCGATGAAGCGAGCGGCGTCGAGCATCCGGCGATCTGGACGGCTGAGCGCGACCGCGCCATGTGGACGGCGCTGCGCGAGTGACCATGAGTGCGACGCGCAAGTCCGTCTATCATTACGGCTATCGCCGGGCGCGCGACCAGGATGCACAAGCGGTCGTGCGCCATCCAGTCGTCGTGGTCGGCGCCGGGCCGGTGGGGCTTGCCGCCGCGATCGATCTTGCGCTCCGCGGCGTCCCGGTGGTGCTGCTCGACGATGCCGACCGCATCGGCGAGGGCTCGCGCGGTATCTGCTGGTCCAAGCGAACGCTGGAGATTCTGGACCGGCTCGGCGTCGGCGAGCAGTTGGTCGAGCGCGGCGTGACCTGGAAGCTCGGCAAGGTGTTCTGCGGCGAAGAGCTTTTGTTCTCCTTCGATCTGTTACCGGAGGAGGGGCACAAGATGCCCGCCTTCATCAATCTTCAGCAATTCTATCTGGAGAAGGCACTGGTCGATCGGGCGCTGGAGCTGGAAAATATCGATCTGCGCGGGAAGAACCGCGTGGTCGGCCTCGATCGGCTCAATGACGGCGCCCGCCTCACCGTCGAGACGCCGGAGGGCCGCTACCGGCTCGACGCCGACTGGCTGGTCGCTGCCGACGGCGCGCGCTCCACCTTACGCGGCCTGCTCGGTCTCGATTTCGCCGGCGTCACATTCGAGGACAAGTTCCTCATCGCCGACGTGCGCATGGCGGCGGATTTCCCGACCGAGCGCCGCTTCTGGTTCGCGCCGAGCTTTCATTCCGGGCAGTCGGCGCTGATGCATCGCCAGCCCGACAATGTCTGGCGGATCGATTTGCAACTCGGGCCCGATGCCGACCCGGTGGCCGAGCAGGAACCAGGACGCGTACGCGCACGGCTCGAGAACGTGCTGGCGCCGCATGCCTTCGAGCTCGAATGGGTCTCGATCTACACCTTCAACTGCCGCCGCCTCGACCGCTTCGTCCATGACCGCGTGATCTTCATCGGCGATGCCGCGCATCAGGTGTCGCCGTTCGGGGCGCGCGGCGCCAATTCCGGTATCCAGGACGCGGAGAATCTGGCGTGGAAACTCGCGGCTTTGCTCAAGCGGGAAGCCGACGACGCGCTGATCTCAAGCTACGAGCGTGAACGCATCCAGGCCGCGGACGAGAATATCGGCCACTCGACGCGCTCGACCGATTTTATGTCGCCGCATTCGGGCGCCGAACGACGGCTGCGCGATGCGGTGCTCGCGCTGGCGCCGAGGGTCGAGTTCGCCCGGCGCATGGTCAATTCCGGCCGCTTGTCGGTGGCGACGGTTTACGATTCACCTTTGTCGACGGCGGACGTGGAGCGGTTTGCCGGGGCAGCCAAACTCGGCGCGCCTTTGCCCGACGCGCCGCTCGAACGGCGTGACGGCACGCCAGCGCATCTTCTGGAAAGCCTGAGGGGCGGATTTGAAATCGTTTATGTCAAGAACGGCAATGCCGTGCCGACCGCGCCCCGGGGCGTGGCGCTTACCGTCATCGGCGAGGATTTGCTGGACCGGCAGGGCCTGTTCGCGGAGCGCTTCGATGCTACGCCAGGGGCCGCTTATCTCGTCCGTCCCGACCAGCATTTATGTGCGCGCTGGCGAAGCTTCGATGCGGACGCTGTTGAGCGCGCGCACCAACGCGCTTTACAGAGGTGAAGCCGATGCCGAAACTCGTCACCGCCTCGCGCTTTGCCGATCCCGACGGCGCCTATCTGGTGCTGGTGGAGGCGCGGCGCAATCTCTCGGAAACGGAAGCAGCCGAACTCGACGCAAAGCTCGTGTTCATCCTTGCCAATCACATCGGCGATCTCGATGTGTTGCGCGAAGCGATCGCGCTGGCGAAAGAGAGCCGCTAAACCCACATCGTCACACCCGGCAATGAGGCCGGGCATGACGAATCTCGGATCACCTTGAGCAGGTGATGGCGACGAAGTCGTCGCAATTGGCGCCGTGGCAGGCGCCCGGTCCGCTTTGCGGGATCGCGCCGGTGATGTCGTCGCGATCGACCTTGCGGAAGGCCAGCGCCGCGCCAAATTCGTGCGAGCGGCAGTAGGAATTGGCGGCGGCCTCCCCGCAGGCCGCGCCGGAGGCGAGGCAGTGGTTGACGCCGTAGCCGTCGGCATTGCCGGCGATGATGAAGACGCGCTTTTCTGCCTGCGCGGCGGCGGCCGAGAACAGGACGGCGGCGAAAGCCGCGGCCGCGAATATGGAACGCATGGAACCCCCACCCGGCGCCCGGAGCGCCACCTCGGGTTGCTATCAGGACGAACAATGCGACGGCGCGGTTAAGGCTGCGTTAACCCCAGTGGACCGAAGAGGAATCCGCCGTCCCGGCGGGCGCGATTCGCCGGTCGCGGCAAAGGCTTGACGCCATGCACGTCCTCGA
>Ga0181537_10003771_pt1 | contig 12815 bp, 10 predicted proteins | sample PEATcosm2014_Bin_39_FD_119765 | JGI IMG/M metagenome (GOLD analysis project Ga0181537, IMG submission 119765) | Peatland microbial communities from MTU Mesocosm Facility, Houghton, MI, USA - PEATcosm2014_Bin23_10_metaG | ecosystem: Environmental > Terrestrial > Soil > Wetlands > Peat | place...
ACGGAGATCGCTTTCTTTCTGGGCGGTGAAGCCGCGGATGGAGGAGCCGTCGAAGGTGAGGTTTTCATACGCGCCGAGGAGGAACTTCTTGTCGTAATCGAGGAGATGGAGGCGGCCTTCGAGGTCGCTGAAGAGGACTGTGACGGCCTTGATGCGCTTCTCATCGGTGAGGTACTTGATCCGCTTTTCGCGGATTTCATCGATGGAGACTCGGTTGGCGCGATCGGCCCTGGCGGCCAGGTTCAGGTCTTCTAGTTCGGCGTATGAGAGGGCGAGAAAATTCCGATAGTCGGTGGACATGGATCTCCTTTGAGTTGGGGCTCCTGAGACCAAAATAGGGCATGGAGGAGTGAAAAGCAAAATTGCTTCCCACTTCTACATGCCCTACCGAGGAACAAGTTGGAAAAACCCGATGGCCGAGAGTTTGCCTTTGTGCTCTCCCGCCCTTGCGCCAGAAAGAAGGCGCAAGAACGGGGCACGGGGCACTTTTCCAGGAGCTACGGTTTGGGAACGCTGTTGATGGTTTTGAGGATGCGGGAGACGATCTGGTAGGGATCGGCTTCGGAGTTGGGACGGCGGTCTTCCAGGTAACCCTTGTAGCCGTTCTTGATGAAGTTTACGGGCAGGCGGATGGAAGCGCCGCGGTCGGAGAGGCCATAACTGAACTTGTCGATGGACTGGGTTTCATGCAGGCCTGTGAGGCGGAGGTGGTTATCGGGGCCATAGACGGCAATGTGCTCGGGGATGTGCTCGGAGAAGGCCTTCATGAGGGCCTCAAGATACTCCTTGCCACCGACTTCGCGGAGGTACTTGGTGGAGAAGTTGCAGTGCATGCCGGAGCCGTTCCAATCGCCCTTGAGGGGCTTGCAATGCAGGACAACGTCCACTTCGTACTTCTCGCAGAGGCGCATCAGCAAATAGCGGGCGGTCCAGGTGTCATCGGCTGCTTTGGCGGAGCCTTTGGCGAAGATCTGGAACTCCCACTGGCCTTTGGCTACCTCGGCGTTGATGCCTTCGTGGTTGATGCCGGCGGCGAGACAGGCTTCCCAGTGCTCTTCGACGATGGTGCGGGCCAGGCTGCCCATGTATTTGTAGCCGATACCGCAATAGTAGGGCCCCTGAGGAATCAAAGGCTGGCCGCCTTTCGGCCAGCCGAGAGGAGCACCATCCTTGTAGAGGAAATATTCCTGCTCGAGACCCACCCAGAGGTCCGGATCGTCCTCGATGGTGGCGCGGTAGTTGGTGGAGTGGGGGGTGCCATCTGGGTGCATGACTTCGCTTAGAACGATGTAAGCGTTGTTTCGGCTTGGGTCGGGGTAGAGGGCCACAGGCTTCAGTACGCAGTCGGACTTGCTGCCTTCGGCCTGTTGGGTGGAACTTCCGTCAAAGCCCCAAAGCGGCAAATCTTCGAGGGTGGGAGGCTTCTCAAATGCCTTGAGCAGACTTTTGCCGCGCAGCCCAGGAACGGGTTTGTAGCCGTCGAGCCAGATGTATTCGAGCTTGTACTTCGTCGTCATGGATCTCCTTTTGGCAGGTGGAACATAGTGAGGGTATTCAGCAAAATGCTAGGACCTGCCGTATAAAGAACCCGTCAAGATTTTCAATTGAAAGCGCAGGGAATTCTTCGGTTAGTGGTGATGGGCTATCAGGACCATGAGCAGGAGGATGACGACGGGGATGAGGGCGAGGCCGCCGTAATAAAGGATCTTGCGCGAGGTTTGGGATTTCCGCTTTTGCCAGTTGCGCAATTCTTCGCGGTCCTCGATGCCGACTTGATCGGGATGCGCCAGGTCCCAGGCGAACTGGTGGGCCTTGGCGTAGCGGTTTCTAGGATCGCGTTCGAGGGCGCGGTAGAGGATCTCCTGCAACTGCGGGGAGATGGATGGGTCGGCTACACGGGGAGGGATGGGGTGGTTGAGCAGCCGCTCATTCATGGCCGCGAGGGGTGAAGAGCCTTTAAAGGGCAGCTTGCCGGAGAGCATTTCATAGAGGATGACGCCGACGGAATAAATATCGGACCGGCCATCGCCGCGCTGGCCTTTGACCTGCTCGGGGGAGATGTAGTCTGGAGTGCCAATGGTGGCGGTGAAGTTGGCGTAGGTGAGGCGGCGGGCGGCGGCGTCGCCGGCAATGCCGAAGTCGATGAGCTTGATGTTGTCGTTGGCGTCGACCATGATGTTTTCCGGCTTGAGGTCGCGGTGGACAACGCCGTTGGCGTGGACGTACTCGAGGGCTTCAAGGACGGCGATGGCGATGCGGATGGCGCGTTCCTTTGGAATGGGGCCCTCGGCGAGAATGTGGCGCAGGAGGCGGCCGTCGCACCACTCCATGACCATATAGACGCGGGAGCGCTTTTCTCCACCGAAGACGCGCATGATGTTGGGGTGGTTGAGCTTTTCGCCGATGCCTGCTTCGCGCTGAAAGCGGTCGAAGAGGATGGGGTCGGCTTCGAGGTCTGGATGGGGGATTTTGAGGGCAACTGTGCGGTTGTCGCGCGTGTCGGTGGCGCGGTAGATGGAGGCCATGCCGCTGCGGGCAACCGGTTCATCGACGCGATAGAAATCGAGTTGCGAGCCGGGTTCGAGGGGTTCGTAAAAGCTCATTGGGCAGGGGGCTCCGAAGGGGACTTGTTCTACTTTATCGGGAATTGGCGGGGGAGTGGTAAAGGATGCGTAAGGTTCTGGGAGATTGCCGGACGGAGTGGGTTGTGGTACGCTGGGCATGTACGGATAGTTTCCGTACATGGAGGTTTAAGGAGCCAGCTATGCCAACAGGTATTGAACCCACACGAGAAGAATCGGCGCGGAAGGCGCGGGAACGGATCGATGTACGGCTTCGTCCCGAGCAAAAGAGCCTTATTGAAAAGGCCGCGCACATTAAGGGTCTTACGCTCACGGATTTCATTATTCAGAATGCCGTTGAGAATGCGAAACAGGCTATCCGAGAAAATGAAACCTGGACTCTTGAACGGCCCGATGCCGAGCTCTTTGCCGCGGCTTTGGCGGCTACGCCCTCACTTGGCCCCCAATTGACTCAGGCGGCGAGGCGTTATAAAGAGCGCTACTTGGAACGATGAGTACAGACCTGGAGCCGAAGTACTATTTTGAGCCACTCGGGGAAACGCATGACCGAGCGGCTTTCTCATGCGGTGTGGAGGCGCTCGATCGATACTTTCAGGGCGATCCTGTTCGCCAAGATGTGAGCAGAAGGGTAACCAATGCCTTTGTAATGACTCCGAATGGCAGAAGGGTGGCCGGCTTCTATACTCTTTCTCCCATCTCCATCCTCAGCGTGGATCTGCCGGCGAATTTGGCCAGGAAATTGCCCACGCGCCCGATTGGGGCAACACTCATCGGGCGTATGGGGAGGGACCAGTCTTTAAGGGGAAAAGGGATTGGAGAAATGCTCCTGATGGATGCTCTTCACAAGGCATGGCAGGCTTCAAAGCTTGTGTCCTGCTGGGCGGTTGTGGTGGATGCCAAGGAAGGCGCTCGTGATTTCTATCTCAAGAACGAGTTCACCGCTTTTGTGACCCGGCCTGAGAGGCTTTTTCTCTTGATGAAGAAGATCGAATTGATGTTTGAGTGATTGGAAGGGTGCTCAAAAGGCCAACTCATTTCGGGGTGCCAAGGTTCTGAGCCTTCCTGCCGGAGCGATCAGTCAATGCGATTCTATCCGGGCAGGCGGTAGGGTCGGCCGCGGTACATGCCTACCTGCTCCACGGATTTAATGCGGATGACCTGGGCGGTGGTGTTGTCGCCGCCGTCAAGCTGAACGGCGCGGGCGACGAGTTCGCGGGCGACTTCTTCGATGTTTTTGTTCTGGGTGACGATGGCGGCAATGTCGCGGTCGCCCATCTCGTCGTGAAGGCCGTCGGTGCATAGAACCAGGACATCTTCGGCCTGGAGGGTGATGGCGGTGGTGTCCGCGGAGACGAACATCTCAGGGCCCAATGAACGGATAAGTACGTGACGGGATTCCGACTCGGCCATTTCGGAGGCGGAGATCAAACCCATCTTCCTCTGCTCGTTGACCCAGGTGTGGTCCTGGGTGACTTGCTTGGCTTTTCCGTGGCGGACGAGGTAGCAGCGGGAGTCGCCGACATGGGAGACGATGGCCTGGTCGTGGCGGATGGCGCAGGCGACGACGGTGGTGGCCATTTTGCGGCCGCGGTATTGGGGTTCGAGAGTGCAGTCGTGAACGGCCGAGTTGGCGTGCTGGATAAGGCGCGGGAGCAGGCTGATGAGCATGGTGCCGGCCTGGGCTTTGGCAAATTCCTCCGTCATGACGGAGATGGCGGTGGAGGAAGCGACTTCTCCGAGGTCGAGGCCACCGACGCCGTCGGCTACGACGAAGAGATAGCCATGGGAGCGGGCCTGCTGTCGTGAGGCTGGAATGAAGGAACCCATCGCATCTTCATTGTTGGTACGAACTTTGCCGAAATCGCTGGCCTGACCGAACTGGATATCGAGCATGGGCTCCGCCTGGAGGAATGGTCCGGAGGGTCTCCGGCTAAGTATTGCAGAGTCGAATATGCCTTCGCGTCTGGAGTGCCCTGGGCTAGTTTCAATCCCTTCTTGTCTGGAGGGCTTTCAGAAGAAAATGAACCGGTGCGGACCTCATGGGTTAGCATTAGTAATGCAAACACACCATAAAAAACCTATGATGATTGCAGCAGATTTTTTGGTTTTCCTGACAGGCAGCCGCAGCCGGACCCCAGCGGAAAGATTTAGATAAAGAAGGACTTCGATTGCGCAAGGACGCAACGGGTCCGGGTGTCGTTCAGGGCACGGCCGCGGCGCAAATCCCGCGTCCAAGGGCTGTGCGATGAAAGGTTGGTGGCGGGTTGTCAGCAAGCTCAACTCCAATGCGATTGGCATTTGGCGTCCGGCGGGGGCGCGGCTCCGGAATGCGGCTTCTGCTGGCCACGCTGGAGTGTGCATTGGGCATGGTGGGCGTGGTACTGACTGCTGCCCTGGCGCACTGGTCGGGTTGGCTGGTTCCGGTGGCGGTGCTGCTTTACCTTCTGATCGTGATCCCCATCGCGCTGATGTGCGGTTTCTGGCAGGCGGCCATTGTGTCGCTGACAGCGGTGGTAGCGCAGAGCTACGTGACGACGGGCCAGCCGCTGTCGAACCCTGCCGCGGACCCGGCCAACTCCGTGACGTTGCTGGCGTTTGTGCTGGTGGCGCTGGTGGTGAGCCGGCTATCCGCGCGGGTGACGGGGCATGCGCGCGAGGCGGAGTCGTGGGGCGGACAAATGCACGACCTGTACGAGTTAACGCGGCGAACACTGCAGATGAATCTTCACCATGAACCGGGGCCGCAATTGGCCGAGTTGGTGCAGGAGATATTCGCGCTTGAGGCGGTGGCTGTCTTCGACGCGGACCTGCACGATGTGTACCAGGCCGGGTACTGGAGCGTGGACCCGCAGGAGATGGCGCAGAATGTCTACTACTTCGAGACTTCGGACGACGATCCGGAGACGGGGATTGGACGGCGGGTTGTGCGGCTGGGATCTGTACCGGTGGGGAGCTTGGTGGTGCGGGGCGAGACGAGCCCGCTGACGAACAATGCCATCGCATCCCTGATTGCGATTACGTTCGACCGATACCGGGCCTTCGCGAATGAGAGCCGTATCGAGACTGAACGGAGGACCGAGCAACTGCGGGCGACGGTGCTGGACAGCCTGGCACATGCGTACAAGACACCGCTGACGGCAATCCGCGCCGCTTCGACGGGGCTGAGCGAGATGGGGCGTCTCTCTCCCGGGCAGACGGAGCTGGTTGCGCTGATTGACGAGCAGGCTGGTCAATTGAGCGACCTGACGACGCGGCTGCTGACGACGGCGCGGCTGGATGCGGGCGAGGTGCAGATTCATGCGACGCCGGTGGGCGTGGGGCCGATGATAGAAGAAGTGGTGGTCAGCCTGAAGGACCGGCTGGCAAGCATGAAAGTGGCGATCGATCTGCCTGACGAGAGCCTGGTGGTGTGCTGCGACCGGCAACTGATGATCATGCTGCTGACGCAATATATCGATAACGCGTGCAAGTATTCGATTTTCGGCACGTCGGTTACGATTCGCGTGGTCCATCTTAACGCGGAGGCGATTTTTTCAGTGCACAGTTTTGGCCCAGTGATTCCAATGGCCGACCGGGAAAGGATTTTCGATCGTTATTATCGTTCGGCCACTTACTCGAACCGGGCCACGGGAACCGGAATTGGGCTTTCAGTGGCTAAGCGGGTGGCGTTGATTCACGGCGGATATGTATGGGTAACGAGCGATGAGATGGAAGGCACCACTTTTTTTGCAGCAATTCCAGCCCCAGTGACGAAGAGGTGACGTTAGATGAACCAGCCTGAGCTACGGATTCTAGTGGTTGACGACGAACCGGCAATTCGCAGAGCATTGCGGCCTCCGCTGGTTGAACTGGGTTTTCAGGTGTCGGAAGCCTCGAGGGGCGAAGAGGCGCTGCAACTGCTGCGCGCCGGGACCTACGACGCGGTGCTGCTGGATGTGAATATGCCGGGTGTTGGCGGGATTGAGACGCTGCGCCGCATACGGTCTTTCGCGTCGAGACTGCCGATCCTGATGCTGACAGTGCGAGACCAGGAAGAGGAGAAGGTGGAAGCGCTGGACCTGGGGGCGGACGATTATGTGACCAAGCCATTCAGCACCCGGGAACTGATAGCGCGGATTCGTGCGGCAGTGCGGCGGGTGAAGGCGCCGGTCCGCGCCGAAGATGCGCCGATTGAGATTGGGGAGATCCGGCTTGATCCGGTGAAGCGGCTGGTGACGCGTCGCGGCCAGGCGGTGCACCTGACGCGCAAAGAATTCGACATTCTGCACTGCCTGATGAGCCGAGCCGGGCGGGTGGTGACGTACGCCAAGCTGCTGACCGCGGTGTGGGGCGCGGATTGCCGCGAAGAGGTTGAGTACCTGCGGACGTTTGTGCGGCAGTTGCGGAAAAAGATTGAGGACGATCCGTCGAATCCGCTGTACCTGCTGACGGATGTGTATGTGGGATACCGGTTCGCGGATGCGCAGATGTTTCAGGATGCGAGCGCGGCGCTGGTCGGGGCGCAGCAGGAACATCCTCTGGACAAGGAGCCGGAAGGGGCATCGTGGGAACCTGTGAAATGAAACGGGAAGTCCCTTCGGGGCGCCAGGAGTCGAGCCAATTCTTCTAATCGTTTTCGGGCAAATATTTTCTGGCTGGTGGATTGCATCCTTGCGTTGAGTGGGGGCCTGCGATGCTTGAGGGTGTTTCCCCAACCTCGAGCAGCAATAAAGATTGCACGAGATAAGGGAACGGAAACAGAAACCTTGCAGATTTTTTCATAATTTTTATGCATACTCTGAAGTCTTATAATCCTTAACAAGTTTATTTTCATATATTTAAGATTTGGTCCTCCGCGAGCGTTGCAACGGTATAGACAATCAGTAATGTTCATTGACGAACGGACGGGTCATTCAGCAAATGACTTTGGTCGGATGTGCAGATCTCTCCAGATCTGGGAGACTCAACGTAACGTGTCGAGCCATCAGGTTGCACTGTTAATGACCTCCACGGACAGCGTCGGGAGGGAACGGGATTTTCACGGCAAGCCAAAGCACGGACCGAAGCAAAGAAGACGAAATAGAGAGGAATCGAAAATTGAAGAGATTAGTTTTATTTACTTTCACAGCCTTGACGGCGATTTTCATTCTGTGCAGCCCTCTGAAGGGCAAAGCGGAATCTGTGACGCTGACGCTTGAGAATGTGGGGCCAGGGAATCAGGCTATTGGGGTTTACACGTATCCCTACGACTTCAGTATCAACGGCAGCACTTCCTATACTTCGCTGATGTGTGTCAGCTACAACGAAGAGATCTACTTTGGCGAGAGTTGGACGGCGAATGTCTATTCGATCGCGAAAGCGGACGCTTTACAGGGCACCAAAAACTATGAGATAGCGGCCTGGCTTTTCGACGACGCCAACGTGAATACGGCGGACAATAATGCCGACCAGATAGCGGCCTGGGGGTTGTTTTACCCTCAAACGCCATCGATAGCCGGCGCCTCGACTCAGTTGAGTCTGGCGGAGGCTGCTATCAGCGGCGAACACGCCAGCTACTTCAATCAGTTTCTCGTTTTTCTCCCTATAGCCGGGACGCAGCCCTCAAATGATGGACTGCCCCAGTCGTTCCTGGGGTTTACTGGCGGAACTGAACCGACCGGAGATACAACCCCTGATCGACTCCCGCTTAGCGCCACGCCCGAGCCCAGCAGCCTGTTCTTGCTTGCGAGCGGGTTGCTCTGCGGCGGGGGAGCCTTAATCCGCAGAAAGCGCGCCGCCTGAGGAGGGCTGCTGTTTCGGGGTCGGGTAATTGGCGGACTCGAGAGCGGGAGTGCGGGTTCGCGGGACGGGTACGGGGCGACAGCAAATCGGATGTGCGCAGCCGGACGTGGTTTCTTGCCAGACCGTGGTTCATGGCTGCGGCACCTGATGGAGGCCTTGACTATTCGTCGTAGTGGAGGAGGATGAAAAGGCAAGCCGTTGCGCATTCTGTTTGTCTTCGACCCAAGACGCACTGGGTATTTGATACTGGGTGGGGATAAAACTGGCGATGCTGGGTGGTACAGCACGTTCATTCCGCTCGCGGAGAAGATTTACGAGAGGCATTTGTCGGAGATTGGGAGTTGATTATGGCGAACAAGTGAAAGGATGTTCGGCTTACGCTGTCTCCTGAGCGCGAAGCCCGAATCCGCAGCAGGATTGAGAAGGAGTTGGGCAGGCTGCCTCTGGCGGAAGTGCGCAAGGCTCGGTTGATGACACAGAACCGGCTTGCGGAACTTCTCCAGGTGAATCAGGGAGCGATTTCCAAAATGGAGAAGCGCTCGGACATGTACCTGAGCACCCTTCGCAGCTACGTGGAGGCAATGGGAGGCCACCTGGATATCCGTGCGGTATTTCCCGACGGGGAAGTCGTGCTGGAGCATCTGAGCGACGTGAAGGAAGAGCGTAGCGAGACGGTATGCGCCTGAACGTCGCTTGCCGCTACTCGTCGTAGTGGAGGAGGCTGAAGACGTCGTATTCAGTGAAGCGATGTCGGCCTTTGAGGAAGTCGAGCTCGATGGCGAAGGCGAGGCCGGCGATTTCTCCGCCCAGCTGCTTGACCAGCTTGACGGTGGCTTCCATGGTGCCGCCGGTGGCGAGGAGGTCGTCGACGAGGACGACGCGCTGGCCGGGCGCAATGGCGTCGAGGTGAATTTCCAGAGAGTCGGAACCGTACTCGAGGTCGTAGGTCACTCGGGCTACGGGAGCGGGCAATTTGCGCGGCTTGCGCACGGGCACAAAGCCCGCGTTGAGTCGGTAAGCGAGAGCGGGGCCGAAGATGAAACCGCGGGCCTCGATGCCGAGGACCAGATCGATTTTGTGGGGGATGTAGTGCGCCGCGAGCGCGTCAATGAGTTGCGCGAAGCCGGTCTTGTCCTTGAGCAGCGTGGTGATGTCGTAAAAGAGGATTCCCGGCTTGGGAAAGTCGGGCACGGTGCGGACCAGGGCCTTCAGCGATTCAATATTGACGGGCTTGTTGTGATTAATTCCTTCGGACATGCGCTCGAGTCCCTTCCTGGATAAGGCGTAAATGATTTCGGGGGAAGGGAACAGGCGGGTTGCGGTTCTTCTTCCCTATCGATTATAGAGGGTGATGTCCGGCGAGCGAGGCCGGGTGAAGCCGGTTGCTGACGTTTGCGGGCGGCAGGAATAGAATGCGCGTACGGAAGATTCGCCGGATTCCGGTTCGTTTCAGGATCAGGCATAACCGGAGCCGACCCGTGGCCGTCGAAATGTGTATAGCTGAATCATCGTTGAACCCATCCATGCCGGCGAGCGGGGGTTGCATGATCGATGGATGCAAGCGGTTGACTGACGGGGCGAATCCGAAGTGGGTTGCAATGCGGTGGTTTTTCTCAACCTTGCTGATTCTTTGTGTCTCTCCCGTCCTCGGCCAGGCGACGCCGGAGGCTCAATCGCCCGCCGCGGGACAGGAGCATGTTCCGGGCATCAGCACGAACGTCAATGAGGTTTCGCTGGATCTGGCCATCCACGACAGGAGGCACAAGGCCGTCCTCGATCTGAAGCCGGAGGATCTGGCGGTGACCGATGACGGCGTTCCTGTGAAGCTGACCGGGTTTCGCCTGGTGAGCGGAGAGGCGGCCGCGAGCAGGGGTCACATGATTACGCTGATGTTTGACCCTTTCATTGGCCCGACGGCCAGGAGTACGCGGTCTGTTGCGGAAAGGATTCTCAGCGTTCTTCCGACGGAAGGCTATTGCTTTTCAGTTTTAGATTTCAGGAGCCGGCTTCGGCTGTTGCAGGGGTTTACAGAAGACCGGCAGTCGGTGGAACGGGCAGTTCAAGTGGTGACCGAGAGCGAGCCCATGACGCTGACCTCTACACTCAGCCTGGCGATTAACATTGTGAACGATAAGGATGCGGATGAGGATAAAGCGAAGGCTGCATCGGCGGCGGAGAAGAACCTTGTCGCCATTGCGCAGACCGGCGTCGATGTTTCCGGGCGGCATGTGGATGGACGAGAACGGGCTCGCGATCAGACGCTGCTGGCCGCTCTGAACGATTCGCAGACGATCGTACAGGAGCAGCGGACGCGGCCGGCGTTTGCTGGCTTGCTGGCCCTGGTGAAATCGCAACAGAGCGCCGGGGATAAAAAGGCTCTGATCTATTTCACCCAGAACCAGCAGTTGGATGCGGCGTCAAAGAAGATGCTCGCGACGATTACGGACGCTGCGAGCAGGGCCGGAGTGACGATTTATACCGTCGACATGGAGGCGATAGACAGTCATGGGAATGCCGATACAACTGTTGCGATGATGCGGGCGGGGGCTTCTCCGACGGGAGTACAGGAGTCCTCATTGCCAATCCAGGGTCCGACAATTATTGGATCCAATGGATACCCGGCCGGGAACAATTGGGGAACGCAACAGGACATCGCGGTGATGACGGATTTCATGCGCAATGGCTTTGAGGACCAGAGCAATCCGTTTGGGGACACCAAGAGCCCGCTGGCGGCGTTTTCGAAAGCAACCGGGGGGGCTTACATCGATGGTCAGAACCCAACAGGCAAACCGCTGCAGCAGATGGTTCAGGATTTGACGACGTACTACCAGGCGTCGTATGTTCCTCCGTTCACGGAGTACGACGGAAAGTTTCGCACGATTGCGGTGAAACCTCTGCGGGCGGGGCTGAATGTTCAAACCAAGACGGGGTACTTTGCGCTGGCGGCCGGTGCGGACGCGGGAATCCAGCCGTTTGAAGCGCCGCTGCTGAAGACGATCGCAGCGGCCGAGTTGCCCACCGATCTGAAGTTCCACGCGACTGTTCTGCGCTTTGGCGATTTACCGGATGGCAACAGCAATACGCTTGCTGTGGAAGTGCCGCTTTCGGAATTGGCGGCAAAGACGGACGGAAACAGCCATGTCTCGTCGGCACACGTATCCATTGTTGCGCAGATCAAGGACATGAGCGGCACGGTGGTGGAGCACTACAGCCAGGACACCACGAAGCGGGGCGCGACTGAAACGCTTGATCGCGATATAGCGGCAACCATCTCGATGGAGCGGCACTTTATTTCCGTGCCCGGCAAGTACACGATGGAGGTTGCGGTTCTGGACCAGAACAGCGGGAAGGCCGGGGCGCAGCGGAGGGAGTTCGAGATACCGGACCTTACGGGCGTGGTTTCAGTGAGCGATATGGTGCTGGTGCGGTCGATGGCGGGATCGAGCGTGGAGGAGGACGATCCGCTGGAGCCGCTGCGCTATGAGCACCAGAGGGTGACTCCGAACCTGACGGGCGAGTTGCCGGCGAGCGCCAAAGACGCGAAGCTGTTTTTCATTCTGCATCCGGATCCTGCTTCGGACGACCCGATGAAGCTGGAGATGGAACTGATCCACAACGGCAAGCCGGGCCGGCGTTCGCCGCTGTTGCAGGCGGAGGGCGTGCATGCCGCTATGCCTTATCTGGCGAACATACGGTCGCAGAACATGCTCCCCGGCAAGTATGAGGTGAAGGCGTATCTGAGCCAGGGGGCGAAGACGACTGTGCAATCGGGGAGCTTCATGGTCGAGGGAAAGCCGGGGGGTGAGAGCGCCGGCTCGAATGGGCTGGAAGTGGCCGACATTACCGCTGGGACTGGGGGTGGAGTTTTGGAAGCCGCGCCTCATGCGCCGAATCAACTGGAGATCACGGCGCTTCCGAAGGCAGCTCCGGCCCCAGCGCAGGACGAGGCGCATGTGCTGATCGAGAGCGCGCGCGAACATGCGCTGAGCTACAACGAACTGCTTCCGAATTTCATTTGCACGGAGGTGACGAAGCGCGCCGTGGACCAGGACGGAGACGGGAAATGGAAGTCGATTGACACGCTGGTTGAGTTGCTGAGCTACCGCGACAGGGCGGAGACGCGCACCATGCTGGAGGTGAACGGCAACGCCAGCCACACGGATCGCGGGAGGATGAAGGGAGTGTTTTCAGCCGGAGAGTTCGGCGGCGTTCTGCAGGCGGTGTTTCGCGAGGCGTCGAAGGCGGATTTCCAATGGAAGGAGACGGACTCGCTCAACGGAGGAACCGTCCAGGTGTATGACTATCGCGTGGATCGCGGTAATTCCTCGTTCTCAGTGACGGGAGCCGATGGCAAGCAGGTGGTGGTTGGATTCGGCGGCCAGGTGTTCATCGATAGCACGACGCGGCGGGCGCGGCGGATCACGTTAACGGCTGACGGGCTGGCGACGGATTCTCCCACGCAAGCCACATCCA
>Ga0181537_10003772_pt1 | contig 12813 bp, 14 predicted proteins | sample PEATcosm2014_Bin_39_FD_119765 | JGI IMG/M metagenome (GOLD analysis project Ga0181537, IMG submission 119765) | Peatland microbial communities from MTU Mesocosm Facility, Houghton, MI, USA - PEATcosm2014_Bin23_10_metaG | ecosystem: Environmental > Terrestrial > Soil > Wetlands > Peat | place...
AAATGAAGCGGTGCGCAGGCGAAACCGCGAATCCCGCCGCTCATGTCACCTCATCCGCCTTCGGCCGTCCCGCTGCGCGGTGACTTAAACCGAAGGGGTCGCTTTACGTCCATGTAAGCTTCGTTGCCGCAAACCAGAGACTTCGCGCTTGGGTGAGTGACGGGACAGGGCTTTGCCGGATCCTGTAGGCTCTTGCCATTGAAGTGGAGCGGGCGATGGGAATCGAAAATATCGCTCTGGAGACGATACTCTCTTGAAATCAGAGTCTTGTGACCTCGGCCGAGCGCTGCGTGCGATTATTGTGTGAAAAACACCGTCACACCAGCCAACGCCAGCGAGCCGCAGCCAACTAGAAATGCGCCGACCAGGACCGATTGCTGAGTATTCGGGGTGCGACACATGTTCCCATGCGCCCCGATCAAGGCCGAATGAGGCGATGGTGGCGAACAGAGATTTCACGCAAGGTAATGCTGGCGGCGCACCTACGCCATCCTTGCGGTATGCATAAAATGCATATATTATACCTACATGGGTCCGAAGTTCGATCCCGACAAGGACGCAGCCAATATCGTCAAGCACGGCCTATCCCTGGTTGAGGGAGAAGGTGTGTTGAACGATCCGCTAGGTCTGACAGTGGAGGATGGGTCCTCTGCGGGTGAGTCTCGCTGGATCACGGTCGGGATGAACGCCAGCGGCGAAGTATTGGTGGTTGTTTGGACCGAGCGCGACGACGGCGAGCGCTTAATCTCAGTGCGACGAGCTACTGCGAAGGAGCGGAAAGACTATGAAGGCTGAGTACGATTTTTCCAAAGGGCGGCGTGGGCAAGCGGTGCCGACGAAGGGAAAGACCCGTATCACCATCTACATCGACGATCAGATCGTCGCCGCATTCAAGGCGGCGTCAGCGCGGACGGGTGTTGGGTATCAAACGCTCATCAACGAGGCGCTCGGGCAACACCTGGGTACGACCGAAAAGCCAATCACAGCCGAGCAGGTAAGGAAGATCGTTCGCGATGAGCTGGCGCAAGTGCGTTGACGGTACAGATCTGTCAAGGCGACACAGCGCTTTGACCATCAGGTTCGTTAGCGTGGCGGACGCTTCGGCCGGGGCTTGTGGTTGCTGGCGCTCCCGGCGGGCACGCCTGCGTCGATGACGAAAGGTATTATCGATTGGATTTGGCCTCACAAGAAGCGATCAGCGTATGACAGCTCGTTTTTCCCTGATCACCGTTGTGCGGGTCTTAGTCATTGCGATGATCTTGCTTTACGCGGCATCGATATACTCGGAAATGAATCTGACTATCTCTCCAGAAGCACGGCAGTATCAGGCCGATTACCCCGACGCGATTAGAAATGGTTTCAGTCTGATGGGTGGTCGCTTGAAGCTTTTTGCGCTAGTTGGAACTATTGCAGGATCGGTTGGTGCTGCGCTCGTACTGCTTGGTAGTACGAGGGCATTGCCGTACATATTCTCAGCGGGACCGTTGATAGCTGTCGCTGCCTACCTGAATGCGCCGCAATCGACCTACCCAAGTGTTGAGCCGATGCTGGCAGAGATTCTTTGGTGTGCAACATCTGCCGCCTGGGCGGGCGTCGTGGCGTTGACGTGGGTGCTTTCTCGCGGACCGAAAGGCGGGAATAGCAGTCAGCCTTCCCCATAGCCGCCGTTCGTCATCGTCAGCGCCGGGTCACGCCCGTTCATACGGACAAGACTGCGTGTGAAACCACAGCCAACGTCAGCGAACGCGGGCCAACTATTTCGTTTCGCTGCGAGGGGAGTGTCATTGGCTGGCACTGGCCGGCAATGCCGGAAGTGGAGCGGGCGATGGGAATCGAACCCACGGCTCAAGCTTGGGAAGCTTGGGTATTACCATTATACGACGCCCGCAGCGGTGCCGATTCTATGCCGGCCGCCACAGGTGCGGCAACAGACGCCGGTGCGGGCGGGAACCAGGGGTTACCGCAACGCCATGCGATGCCGTGATTTGCTCGGCAGCTCTAGGTCTTGAGTTTTGGCATTTTCTGAGTCGACTCGACCGGGCCAGCATCAGAAAGCAGCAGCTGCGACAGGAAGTCGCCCTCCAGTGCGAGTCGCTCCTGTACATAGGCGTGCAGGATCAGCCGATTCTCGTTGCTGATGTTCTGGAACTTCAGGCCATAGAACTGCACGTGCGGATGCAACGCATCGGCGGCGGCCAGGGAACTCACCAGTGTACAGCGCAAAGTCATTTCGAAATCCCGCCCCAGCATGCGCGGTCGCAGTGTCAGCTTAAGGGGCTGGCCCGCCTTGAGCGTGAGCGCGGTCGCCGTGCCAATCCGTGCCCCGAGCGTGCTCAGATCCGTGATCAGGGCGGGCTGCGCTGACGGCGTATGGAGCGCGGCGCTCAGCGCGGTGAGCGCGCGCGACTCTGCGCGCACGGTCTGGCGCCGCACGCCCTGGATCCGGCCGAGGTAGACCAGTGGCGTGGGCTCAAAGGCCAGGTTGGTAATCGTGGCGCGGAACTTGAACAGGTAAGCCGAGTTCGCCCAGCTGCAGCTTAGGGTGTTGCCGCGGCTGACCGCGATCAATGCGCGATCCGGGGTCTGGGGTGCCGAGACGATGAGGTGTCCCGAGACCCGGGACACGCCGAGCATCGTTACGGTGAACCATTTGGCGCCTTCGGCGGGGCACAGCTGGAGTTCAAAGCGCGCGCGACGATGCAGCTCGCCATAGGCCCTGGCCAGATGTGTCATCGGCGAGCGGTTCATGCTGCCCGAATCGCGCGCGACGGCCCGCAGCGTACGCGTTGTACTCGCCGGATCGTTGCCAGATGCGGCACCAGTGGCGCCGGAGCCTGCAGGTTTTGGTTGATCCGCCACGATGCCAGGCCCCGCCGCCTAGATGTTCGCCACGCGCGGACCCTGGAGTATGTGAACCTGAGTCCGCGCCAGCGGCATAACGCTAATCCCCGTGATCCGGTCCGTCACTGGGCGCCTAGATTATGCGCAAGGAAGTCGTAGATTCCGCTCTCGCCCATGCGGCGGGCATTTGCCAGTTCGCCACCCTTGGTCGAGTACAGAACCTCATCAGCCGCGCTCAGGAGCACGACCGCCGGAATGCCTTTGGCAATCGGATTTCCGTAGTGCTTGGCAATACCCAGATTCTTGTCGAAGTTGCCCACGTCGATCTTGAGCACCTCAAATCGGTTGGCAACGAGTGCCATGCTGCTGCCGTGCAGGGCCTTGTCGAGTTCGCGGCAATCCTCACACCAGTTGGCACCAAACACCAGCATCACATCGCGATGTTCCGCGCGCGCCTGGGCAAGCGCCTGCTGCAGCTGCGCGCTGGCATCGGCATGTTCATCGTAGGGCAACTCGGCTGCGGCAGCCGTCAGCGCCAATGCGGCGCAGCCAATCAATACCATCCACTTCCCCATGCGCGTGCCCTCTTAACAGTAGAACGGAACCGGGGCCGGTACCCTGCGGTGTACTCAAGCCTTCGGGTTCGTCGCGAGCTTAGCGCACGCCGGCTTGCAATCGCCAGAACTTCCGGGCGACCCGGTAAGAGCGGGAGAATCTGCGGCGCGGGTCCGGACGCGCTTTGCGGTGAGCGGCTATTTTAGCCTTCCAGGAGTTTGATGGGCATGATCGGCAGATGCTTGCGCGCTCGATAGCTGACCATCGCGGCCGGATCTGCCTGATCCTGGCACTGCTGTTGCTGTGCGCGCCCTACGCAGCGCTGGCCCTGTGGCTCTTGCGCACCGGATCTCTCCACAGCCTTGCCGCCTACCTTGCAGCCGTGCTCATCCAGATGGTGCTGTGCGCCGCACTGACACGGAGCTGGCGCGGGTTCCTGCTGCTGCAAGTGCCAATCCTGATCCTGTGCGCCGCCATTGCCGCTTACACACTCAGCTTCGGCATCCTGCCCGGGCGCATGGTTGCCTATGTCCTGCTCACGACCAACTGGGAGGAAGTGCGAGGCTTTTTCACGATCTGGCAGGGCGCCCGCCTGCTGATCGTTGCCATCGCCTATTTCAGCCTCTACTTCGCGGCGAGCTGGGGTGCGCCCCGCAGTGCGCCGCTGCGGGCCGGTTTCACGCCGTTACGCTGGATCGTGCTTGCCTGCGCCGTCGCACTGGCTGCGTTCGGAGCCCTCGACGGCGCGGCGCTTATCGACGGTCTGGCCGCAAGTCCGGTGATCGGGACCGGTTTTTTTATTGCCGGCCCGGTCATCGACGTACGCCGGGTCACGAGTGGCTCGGGCTTTGTGCGGGTTCCCTATCGCGCCCAGCCGGTTGCGCAGCGCGAATTGCATATCTTCGTGCTTGGAGAGAGCTCGCGGCGCGACTCCTGGTCGGTGTACGGGTATGCACGCCCGACGACGCCTTACCTCAGCCAGCACCGCGATGAACTCATTCTGTTCACGCATGCGATGGCCGATGCCAACACCACGGTGTTTGCAGTGCCGATGCTGCTGACCGGTATGCACCCTGATGTCTTTGATGCCGCCGCGGTGCACGGCAGTATCGTCGATCTGGCCCGCGAGGCTGGCTATCGCACCGCGTGGCTGATGAACCAGGATGTCGGGATATCGCTGATGGTCGGCATCAAGGCCGATCGGATGGTCTATCCCCCATCACTTCACTCGACGGCCGCCGGGGATCTGCCATTCGATGGGACGCTGCTGAAGCCGCTGCGGGATGAGCTGGCGCGAGGCGACCGGCCACAGTTCATCGGATTGCATCTGATCGGCTCGCACTGGCCCTACCAGATGCGCTACCCGCCTGCGTTCGCGAGCTACGCACCAACGGCCGGCCTCAGTTTCCTCTCAGCCTTCACTGGCATGACCGATGAGCGCGTGGTGAATGCCTACGACAACTCGGTTTCCTATACCGACTGGCTGCTCGGGCAGATCATCGACATGGCGCGGCAGCTGGAGGTTCCGGCAACCCTGACATTTGTCTCGGATCATGGCGAAGACATCTACGCGCTGGATGGGCGGGCCGGACACGGCACGGCCACATTCTCTAGGCACCAGTATGAGATTCCGGCCTTCATCTGGATGAACGAGGCATTTCGCAGGGCCCATCCGGACAAGCTGGCGGCGCTCCGGCAGAACTCAGACCGGCTGGTGCGCAGCCACAACGTGTTCTACGCCCTGGCTGACCTGATGGGAATCGCCTGGCCGGGCAGCAGGCCGCAGGAGTCGTTCGCCTCCAGCCAGTACGCTCCTGATGCCAGCACCCCGTACTACATCGGCGCTGCTCTCGGAGAGGCAGGGCATTGATCTTGAGGGCCCGAGGGTCCGGTTAAAGATTAGCTCAGGTCTCGAGTGTGGCGTGATGGCCGACGACATCCTGCCACCAGCGCATGAACTGCTCGAACAGGCCGTGCACCTCGGCCTGATGGTACAGGGCATACCACAGCAACGCGATCACGACGGCCACGCCGATGATGCCGTTCCAGGCCGCGGCCCACGTGCCGTAATAATTCCCCGCGAATTCCAAGTTAAGGTAGCCGGCGAGCTGCGCATAGGCCGCTTCATCGAGCTGATAGGCGTTGCCGTTGAGGCTTACGGCGATGACTTTTTGCATGACTTCAGCTTCCGAGACCCGAGATGGTCTTGTTGATGCGGCTCCAGTAATCGTCCAGTTCCGTCAGCTGCGAGCGGCCCGCATCAGTGAGGCGGTAGTACTTGCGTGGCGGCCCGCTCTGGGACTCCTGCCACTGATAGTCGACCAGACCTTCACGGCGCAGCTTGCTCAGCAGCGGGTAGAGCGTGCCTTCCTGAGTGGCGAATTCGGTATCCGCCAGGCGCCGCAGGATGTCGGCGACATAGACCGTAGTGCCGCTGACGATCCGCAGCACCAGGAACTCGAGCAGTCCTTTGCGGATAGGCCCGAATTTCTGGTCTGCACTCATGCTCTATACAGCTACCTTGTAATAGAAAGGTACAATTGCCATTCATGCCCGTCAACTCCTGGCAAATTGTCCCTGGATTGCCGCTACCCAGACTCAGAGGCCCGGATTAAAGTGTCGCGCCTACGCCGGCGCAGTTCGCCGGCTTCAACAACAAGTGAGCCTCATGCAGCAGCGCAGATCGATTGCAGCAGCCTTCGCCGTTCTGTTTTTCGCGAGCCTTGCGACATTGGCGGCCGACGCGCCGATCACTGCGGCGCCGGCCATGCCGGCAGAAACCCAAGCGTCCTGGGATCTGAGCGATCTGTACGCCACGCCTGAGGCTGTGGAGCAGTCCTTTGCCCGGACGCAGAAGCAGGCCGAGAGTCTTGAGAGTTACCGCGGCACTCTGGGAAAGAGCGCGGATTCGATGCTCAAGGCACTAGTGGCAATCAGCGACGTAAATCGCGAGATCCTGCGCCTGCAGATCTACACAGGCCTGAAGTCCGATGAGGATCTGAGAATCAGCGCCAATCAGGAACTCAACGAGCGCGCCCAGTCACTCGGGACCCTGGTCGGCACGAAGACTGCGTGGGTTGCGCCGGAAATCATCCACGTCGGTGCCGCCAAGGTGCATCGCTTCCTGGCCGCCAACAAAGCACTCAATGATCGCTTCGGATTCACGCTCGATGACACGTTGCGGGCCGCAGCGCATACGCTCGGTGACGAGGCCGAAGGCGTGCTGGCATTGAGCGGCGACGTGCTCGCTCAGCCGGCTACGATGACCAACCAGTTCGGCAACGCCGAATTGCCGCTGCCGACCGTGAAGCTGTCGGACGGCACCAGCGTCAAACTCATTCAGTCGAACTATGAGAAGTATCGACCCTCGGCCAACCGCGACGATCGCAAGCTCGTGTTCGATGAATACCTCGGCGCCTGGAAGAAATTCGAGGGCACGGTCGGCAACATGTTTGCCACCAAGGTCATCGGCGATGAGTTCACAGCCAAAGCGCGCAAGTTCGACAGCGCGCTGCAGGCAGCACTGTTTGCCGACAACATGCCCGAGAGCGTCTACAAGACGCTGGTCGCGGAAACTCACGCCGCGCTGCCGACGTTGCACCGCTATCTGCGCCTGCGCAAGCGCATGCTCGGTGTCACCGACGCGCTGCACTACTACGACAACTACCCGCCGCTTTATCACCCGGAACATTTGCCGCAATTCAGTGTCGAGGATTCCAAGCGCATTACGCTTGAGGCGCTCAAGCCGCTCGGCGAGGTGTATCTGGGGTTGCTGCGTACGGGATTCGCCGGCCGCTGGATGAATGTGTACCCACACGAGGGCAAGACATCTGGCGCCTATATGGCGGGCGATGCCTACGACGTGCACCCCTACCTGCTGCTCAATCACAACGGCAGCTACGACTCGCTCTCGACCTTTGCCCACGAATGGGGCCATGCAATGCATACGCTGCTCGAGGACAAGGCGCAGTCCTTTGAGAATTCTCACTATCCGACTTTCATCGCTGAATCGGCCTCCATCGGCAACGAGATGCTGCTCAATGACTACATGGTCGAGCATGCGGCGACGCGCGATCTGAAGCTTTACTACCTGAGCGAAGGCATTGAATCGATCCGCACGACCTTCTTCCGCCAGGTGCTGTTCGCCGACTTCGAGCTCGCGATCCACCAGGAAGTGGAGCAGGGCCGGCCACTCTCGGGCGAGCGGATGAGCGAGATCTACTGCGGCCTGCTGCGCAACTACTACGGAGAAGCCGAAGGGGTCATGACGATCGACCCGGTAGATTGCCAGGAATGGGAATACGTATCGCACTTCACCCAGCACACCTACTACGTCTACCAGTACGCCACTTCGATGGCTGGCGCCGCCTCCATGACCGATGCGATTCTCACCGAGGGCGAGCCTGCCCGTGACCGTTTCCTGACGATGCTGCGCGCCGGTGGCTCGGGCTATGGCTATGATCTGTACAAGCAGGCGGGAATTGACATGGCGACCCCGAAGCCCTACCAGGCGCTCATCGCGCGCATGAATCGCCTGATGGATGAATTCGAGGCCCTGGAAAAGCAGCACTGAGCGATTCAGGCATACCCCAATCGGGAAGCGAGGCGGCCATGTCGAGACTGAGCACTGCGAGTGTTTGCATTGCCATGCTGATGACGCTGGCGGGTTGCCAGAAGCCACCGCCGGTGACTCCGGCATCGCCAGCCACTCCCGCGCCGCAAGCGGCGGCCAGCCACCCGTCCCGGCCGCAGGGCGTGGCCTGGTTCGAAGGTGATGTCGCCGCTGCCTTTGCTGCTGCCGAGCAGCAGCACAAGCCGGTGTTCGTCTACTTTGGCGCAGTGTGGTGTCCGCCATGCCAGGAGCTGAAGGCGACGATGTTTCATCGCCAGGACTTTCTCGGCAAGCTCTCGCTGTTCGTGCCGGTCTACCTCGATGGCGATGCGCCCGATGCGCAGCGCTGGGCCTCGGAGTTCAAGGTCACCGGCTACCCGACGATGCTGATCCTGGATGGCAAGCGTGCCGAGCTTGAGCGGGTCTCCGGCGGCATGGACCTCAGCCGCTACAGCGAGATGCTCGATTTGGGACTGTCCGCCTCCCGCCCGTTAAGCGAAGTGCTGGCGCAGGCGAGCGGCGGGTCGGCGCCGCTGAGCACCGGGGATTGCCGGCGCCTGGCCTACAACGGCTGGGGCCTGCAGGAGGAGTGGATTTTCAACGAGGATCACCCGGGCTGGCTGGCCGCGACTTCCGACGCACTGAGCCAGGCCGCACTGCGCTGCCCGGCCGATGCCGCGCAGGAGCGCGCGCGCCTGCAGGTAATCGCCCTGTCGGCCGCGCTCGATGCGGATCCCGACGCCTCCAAACCCGGCAAGGCGGTCAGCCCACGGGTCAGCGCCGATCTCGCTCCGGTACGCGCACTGCTGGCCAATGAGACGCTCGCCGAGAGCGTGGCGGACATCCTCAGTTATCTGGACTCGGATTTTTTCAAGACCGCGGCCAAGCTCGATCGGGCACCTGTGGCTGATCTTGAGAAGAGCTGGATGACGCTGATGGATGCGGTGGCTGCGGATGAGCGCTACTCCACGACCGATCGGCTGTATGCCGAGTACGGCAAGCTGCGCGCCGCGAAGGCGCTCGAGCCGGGCGGGAAGTTGCCGCCGGCGCTGGTGGCCGAAGCGCGCCAGAAGGTTGATGCCGCGCTCGCGCTGACCACGGATTCCTATACACGCACCTCGCTGGTGAACGCGGCACTGAACATTTATGACAAGCTCGGTGACAACGACACCAGCTACACGCTGCTGAGCAACGAGATCAAGAGCTCAAAGACGCCGTACTACTACATGGAAGATCTGGCGGACATTGAAGAGGAGCGCGGCCACAAGGATGCGGCACTGCAGTGGCTCGCGCGCTCCTACCAGGAATCCCAGGGACAGGCGACACGCTTCCAGTGGGGCGCCCACTACGTCCGCGGCCTGCTGCGCCTGCGACCTGAGGATGAAGCCACGATCGGCGCCACCTCACAGCAGGTGCTGGGCGAACTCGATGGCGGCGGCCGGATCTACGGTCGCAGCAGCTCCGGGCTGATGCGACTGGCCAAGTCGCTGCACGAGTGGAACAGCAAGGGCAAGCACGCGGCCATTATCGAGCAGATTCATGCGCAGATGGAGGGCATCTGCGCCAAGGTTCCGGCCAGCGATCCGGCGCAGGCCACCTGCGCGGATTTCCTGAAAAAGGTTTGAGCGGGGCAGGCCGTGGCCAGCGCCGCCCGGGTCCGTGGAGCTACGCCTTGCTGGAGCTGAATGCGGTCGATCTGCGTACCGATCCGGCGGCGGCCCGGTACGTCAAGCATGAAATTGTCGGCGTGGAGTTTGCGGCCAGCGCCGGTGTGCTTATCTCGCGGGTCGGACCCAATCACTATCAGGCAGGCGATGCGCTGCTGAGCGGCGTGGATGGTGATCGCTGGTGCGTGTCGCGCGATCGCTTTGATCTGAAGTACGAACCGCTCCCGGGCGTGGTTCAAGGCCAGTCGGGGCGCTACCAGAACAAACCGGCGCCGGTTCTCGCGCGGCAGATGAGCGAGCCCTTCCGCTGCCAGCGCACGGCGGGCGGCGACTGGCTGGAAGGACAGTCGGGCGACTGGCTGCTGCAATATGGGCCGGGGGATCATGGCGTGGCGGCGCAGACCCGCTTCGCGCAGGTGTATCGCCCGCTACCCGGGCGCTAGCGCCGCCTCGCGCCCGGGTCCAGCTCGCTGTAAGAACCGTGAAACATCTGCTCATCATCTATGGTGGCCATGCGGGCGGACGGACCGCGATACTGCTCGAAGCGGTGCGCGCCGGCATTGCCGAGGCCGCTGAAGCCATTGAACTTCGCGTGCTGAACGCGCTCCAGGCCGGCGTCGAGGATCTGTTGTGGGCCGAGGCGCTGCTGATCGGTACGCCCGAGCACTTCGGCTACATGTCGGGGGCCGTGAAGGATTTCATGGACCGCACCTTCTATCCGGTCGAGGGCCGCGTCGACTCGCTGCCCTACGCGGTGTTTGTCAGTGCCGGCAATGATGGCAGCGGCGCGGTCTCGTCCATCGATCGCATTGCGCTCGGCTACCGCTGGAAAAGAGTCAGTGAACCGCTGATCGTGCGCGGTGCACCGACGGCGGCTGACCTGCAGCGCTGCCGGGAGCTCGGCGCTACACTGGCAGCGGGCCTGGCGCTTGGGGTGTTTTGATGGGGCGCCCGCTGTGTGAGCGTGCCCCGCGATCACGAACCGGCTTGGGAATGGAGGGATCGGGACCGATGAGGATCGATCGGATGCGCTGCCAGGCGTGGATGGCGCTGATTACCGCCGGGTTGGCATTCACTGGATCACTCGCGGCGCAGCAGCTTGAACGCCGTGCGGTGCCGATCGGCCAGGGCGCTCGTGGCGCCGAGCCGGCGCAGGGCGGGCGACGCATCGCGCTCGTGATCGGCAACGGCGCCTACCAGAACGTCGCGCGCCTGCCCAATCCTGCCAATGATGCGCGCCTGATTGCCGGCACATTGCAGCGCGCGGGATTCACGCTCGTGGGCGGCGGCCCGCAGGTCGATCTGGACAAGGCGCAGTTCGATAAGCTGATCCAGCAGTTTGGCCGGCAGCTGCCGGGCGCCGATGTCGCGCTCTTCTATTACTCGGGCCATGGCATGCAGGTCCAGGGCGTGAACTGGCTGGTGCCGGTGGACGCCAACCCGAGCAGCGCCAAGGACATGGATTTCCAGATGGTGGATGCGAGCCTGGTGCTGCGGCAGATGGAAGATGCCGGCACCAAGCTCAACATGGTGATCCTTGATGCCTGCCGCAACAATCCGTTTGCGATCCGCGGCGTGCGGGCCGCCGCGGGTGGCCTGGGCGAGATGGCGGCGCCGGAGGGCACGCTGATTTCCTACGCGACGCAGCCCGGCAACGTCGCGCTCGATGGGGATTCAGGAGACAGCCCGTATACCGTGGCGCTCGCAAAGGCGATCGAGCGCCCGGGCTCGGATGTCTTTCACGTCTTCAACGAAGTCGGACTGGTCGTGAAGCAGGGCACCGCCGGCGCGCAGCAGCCGTGGCTCGCGACCTCGCCGATTGCCGGCAATTTCTACTTCTTCAGCGGTCCGGTAACCGTGGAGAACCCGAACATCACGATCAAGGTTGAGCCCACGGCACCGGCTCATGAGCCAGAGCACGTCTCGAGCCGCTTTGATGGTCTGTGGAACGTGGATCTGGTCTGCCCGACCGAGGGCGTTGCCGGGGGCTACACCTTTCATTTTCCGGCACAGATCAGCCATGGCGTGATTCATGGTGAGTACGGCACGCTGGGAGAACCGGCCTCATTGTTGATCGAGGGGCAGATCGATGAGAAAGGTGTCGCTCTGCTGAAGGCGGCGGGACGGACGGGGCGCCGCGAACACAACATCGAGTCCTTCAAGAGCGCGGATCCAGGCACACCCTACAAGTACCCGATCATGGCGAAGTTCGAGGATTCAGTCGGTACCGGCAGCCGGGCCGATGGCCTTCGTACCTGCAACTACACCTTCAGACGCTGAGACTCAGCGGGCGCGGTTTCTAAGCACTGCCGCCAGCACCGAGCCGATGCACAGCGCCAGGCCGATGCACAGCGCAGTCGCGATAAAATGGCGCGCGCTGATCCAGTGGTGACTCGAATTGAGCCAGAACAGCAGCCAGAACGAACCAACGGCCAGCGCGTAGCAGCCGATCGCACGCAGGACCCCTGTGTTCTCGTTCATAGGATGGGCACTGCCATAGGCACCCCGGTCGCTGGCCCTGTGCCGATGCAGATCAGGGCGACTGGGCCTGCACAGGGATCGGTGCCGCGGGCACCAGCACTTCAAATCCCAGATCCAGATCGCCAGGATTCACCTCGTGTGGCTGGCAGTGCGTACGATTGTTCACTGCGCGAGTGGTGAACATCGGCAGCACCTGGTCACGGAACTGTTCCACGAGCTCGCAATCCCCTTCCCCAAGCTGTTGCGGCCGGTGAGGTACCCACAGCACCTTGCGCCACGTGGCCGCGATCGCATCGCCGGTGCCGGCAGGCGCCGTGGCGAGCGTGTAGAAGGTGACATCAGCCGATGCGAACTTGCTCGGCATGCCGAAACCGCGATCGCATCCTGAGGCGGAGCTCTTGGCGTCGCTGCGGGCGCCGGCCCACAGCAGCAGTTCACGCATCTTTTCCTCCAGCCCATCGCAGGAATAAGTGGTCGTGAAGCCCATGAAGTGCAGCGTGTATTCGTGCTTCTGCCACACGCCGAGCATGGCGTCATCCGCGGCGCCGGATGGCAGCGCCAATATCAAGGCGCCTGCCGCCGTAAGGGCGGCCAGGACTCGGGTTCGGTAGGTCTTCATGTTTGGCTCCGATAGCGAGCTGCTGGACTACCCGCTGA
>Ga0181537_10003774_pt1 | contig 12810 bp, 9 predicted proteins | sample PEATcosm2014_Bin_39_FD_119765 | JGI IMG/M metagenome (GOLD analysis project Ga0181537, IMG submission 119765) | Peatland microbial communities from MTU Mesocosm Facility, Houghton, MI, USA - PEATcosm2014_Bin23_10_metaG | ecosystem: Environmental > Terrestrial > Soil > Wetlands > Peat | place...
GGTTCGAGTCCTCTCTCGCGCACCAATTCTCACCGGGACGCCGGCCGCCCCGCGAGTTCAAACCGCGCGGATTGCAGGTCGCGGCTGTTGGGGCCGACCAATACGTCGAAGTTCCCCGGCTCGGTTCCCCAGGTCATGTCCGCCCGCAAGAAGCTCAATTCTTTCTCCCCGATTTCAAACGTAATCTGGCGGTGTTCGCCTGCCCTGAGTTCCACCTGCTGGAACCCTTTCAATTCGAGCACCGGCCGCCCGACATCGGCCACCAAATCGTGGATGTAAAGTTGCGCGGTCTCCACGCCGTCACGCTCGCCGGTATTGGCGACGTCCACGGTGACCGTGAGTGATTCGCCGGGGTGCAGGGTGTCGCGGTCCAATTTCAAACCGGAATACGTGAACGTGGTGTAACTCAAGCCATAACCGAAGGGATAGAGCGGATCGTTCGGGGAGTCGAGGTAGTTGGATTTGTATTTCTCACGGGGCCGGGCCGGGTTGATGGGGCGCCCGGTGTTTTTCGCGTTATAATAGAGGGGCACTTGGCCGAGGTTGCGCGGAAACGTGACCGGGAGCCGGCCCGACGGATTGGTCTTGCCGAAGAGCGCATCGGCCACGGCCTGGCCGCCGCGCGTGCCGGGAAACCAGGCTTCGAGCAGGGCGTTCGCGAGCGAAGATTCCTCCTCCAAGGCAAGCGGCCGGCCGTTCATCAGCACGATCACCAATGGTTTGCCGGTTTGCGCGATTTGCCCGACGAGCTCGGTCTGGACGCCGGGAAGGTTGATGCTCGTGCGCGAGGAAGCCTCTCCGCACATGTCCGCGCTCTCGCCCAAAAGCATGACGACCACGTCGGCGCGCCGGGCGGCATCCACTGCGGCGGTGAAGCCTGATTTGTCGTCGGAAGAGATGTCGCAGCCGTTCGCATAAACGACCTGTCCACCCGCATTATCATGCTTGATGGAGGCTAGCACGCTTTCCGCAGCGCGGGGGTCGCCCGCGCCGCTCCAGGAACCCAGCAGATCACTCCGCAAATCCGCCAGCGGTCCGATGACGGCGAGGTTCGAGCCGGGTTTCAACGGCAGCAGATTCTTGTCGTTCTTGAGCAGCACGAGGGATTCGCTTGCCAGATGGTAAGCCGCGTTCAAATGTTCGGCGGGATAGTTGTCGAGCGCGGCCTCGCGTTCATCGCTCGCATGGCGGAACGGATCGTCAAACAGACCAAGCGCAAATTTGACGGTGAGAATGCGCCGGACGGCGTCGTCCACCTGTTTCTGGTTGATGTCGCCATCCTGCAGCATTTTTTGGAGGTAATCGTGATAAATGAAGCCCTGCATGTCCATGTCGAGTCCGGCGTTGAGCGCGGCGCGGCCGGCATCGTATTCATTGGTGGCGATGCCGTGATTCACGAGTTCGTTGACGGACGTGTAATCGCTGACGACAAATCCCGGGAAGCCCCATTCATCGCGCAGGACTTGTTGCAGCAGAAAACGGTTGGCCGTGGCGGGAATCCCGTTGAGCTCATCGAACGCGGCCATGACGCTGAGTGCGCCCTCGTCGACGGCGGCGTTAAACGGTGGCAGATAGATTTCGCGTAACGTCCGCTCGGACATGTCCACCGTGTTGTAATCGCGCCCGGCCTGGGCCGCGCCGTAGGCGGCGAAATGTTTCGCGCAGGCCAGCAGGCTCGACGGGTCGGCCAGGCTGGTCCCCTGAAATCCGCGCACGGCGGCGCGTGCAATGGCCGAGCCCAGAAACGGGTCCTCGCCCGCGCCCTCGGCAATCCGTCCCCAGCGCGGGTCCCTCGCGATGTCCACCATCGGCGCAAAAGTCCAGTTCAAGCCCGCAGCGGTCGCTTCCACGGCCGCCACGCGGTCGGCGCGTTCGACGGCTTCCATGTCCCACGACGCCGCTTCCCCGAGCGGGATGGGAAACACCGTCTTGAAGCCGTGAATCACGTCGAAGCCGAACAGCAGCGGGATTTTGAGGCGGGTTTCCCCGACGGCAATTTGCTGCAAACGGCGAACGTAATCGGCGCCGAACGCATTGAACACATTGCCGCAGCGGGAGGCGCGAATCTCCCGCTCCAGCGGCGAGGTGTTGGTGGAGGCCCCGGTCACCACCTGCGTGCTGGTGATGAGCACCATCTGGCCGATTTTTTCCTCCAGCGTCATCCGGGCGAGGAGCGCGTCGGCCCTTTGCCGGCATACCGCAAGATTCGCGGCCCGCGCCTCCGGGGAATTGGACTGGGCGTGGATCGAAATGGAAAGCGACAGCAAAATACCGATCGCGCAAGTGAGCCGTTGCAGATTGTTCGCCGACCGGGGAACAAGGCGCGACCCGGGCCTGCGGCCGACGGCATCAAAGTTGTGCATGGACTAATGCTACGAAACCAATCGAAACAAACAATCCCCGGTTTGGGAGGGGCAGAGGCGGGGAAGAGTTGCGACTCTGCGGGCGGGCAGAAAGTCCGGCGGGTGCCCGGTCTCAGGGCACGGCGATTTGGCGGATGCTGGCGAGCTTGTCGTCCGCCTGGGCCAGACCGCCGGCGTTGTTCAAGAATTGCGCGTCATGGACCACGTTGTTGGTGCAGGAGGCGTTGTTGATGAGGATGCCGTACCCGCCGCAGTTGGTGATCACCGGCGCATTAAAGGTGTTGTCCGCGCATTCGGTTCCCGGAACCAGCCGCCAGCCGGCGGGGGTGGGTTCGGCAGTTTGCGCCATGAAAACCCCGTGACTGTGGCTCCGTTCAATGGTGACCGATTGGAACACATTGTCCCGTGAATCGCGCATGAACACGCCCAGATCGTTGCCGCTCATGGTGGCGCAGGCGATGACATTGTGGTTGAAGGACAGGTCGAGCGAGATGCCGGCGGCCTGGTTGTCGCGCAGGGTCAGGTCGCTGAACTTGCTGTCTTCCGTGGAATAACAGGCCAGGCCGTCGTATTCGTTGTCGAAAGCCGTGAAATCGCGGATGATAATCCGCCGCGTCTCCGCCATGACCAGCCCGCCCGAGCGGCAGCGGCAGCAGACGACCCTTTCAACCGTCGCGTCGGTCACGTCCCACATGGCCACGCCGTTGTTGTTGATGAGCGAGCCGTCCCGCGCGGTGCGCCACAGTTCCGCCGACTGGTTCCGGCGGTTGCCGTCAATCAGCAGGTCGGCCAGGCGGACGTTGGCGGTGGCTTCCCGGCGCGCCTTGATCGGCGAGCCCAAGACGACGACGGGGCAGTTCGCGCTGTCGGCCAGCAGCAGCACCGTCGAGTATCCGCTGCCGCGGAGGGTTTGATGGTCGTAGCGCAGAACGATGGGCTGATGGACTTGAAACGTGCCGGCCGCCAGGACCACGTCACCGCCGTCGGGCAGTTGATCCAGGGCGTTTTGAATGTCCGCCCCGGTGGAATTCGCGGGAAGCGTGAGGGTCCTGGGATCCACCGCGGACGCGGGGAGGGCGGCCGATAAAAGCAAAAATAGGAAAAGCCGGGTGGCTTTCGACTGGTTATGCGGGCCCATAACTACACTGATTCAGGGTTGACCGGCTTACTAAAAACATTTCGTCCTGGCGAGACCTGGAGGCGGACGGGCCTTGAGTGTTTGACCCTTTGCGTCCGGTTCCCCGAACTGCTGCTGTACAAATATTGTCGCACAAAGAACAAAAAGCGCAAATGACAGAAGCCATTTTTTTTCAATTATTTTTCCGGACGCATCGGTTTGATTACGGACACGGCCGAAAATGAGCAATTCTCAAGCCAGCACCGGCCCGGCAGGGGATGATTTTTTCGTGCGATCAGAATTGAGCGGAGACGAGACGGAGGAGTAGGGGACGCGGCCGGCGGGCCGGGAGGGCGGGCGGTTTATTTGGTCTCGCGGTAGCCGAACAGGCCTTCCCGCTTGATGATTTCGACGATGGGCGCGGGCACCATGGTTTCCCAGGAGGGATCGTAGGTCTGGATGCGGGCCAGGACGTCGCGGGAAAAGATGGGCAGATAATCCACGTTATGCTTCTGAATGGAGACGATGCAGCGGTTTTCGATGAGGTAGGCGTAAAGGTGTCTCAAATTTGGCGCCACCAGCAGGTTTTCCGCGGTGCTGATCTTCCCGTTCACGGGGTCGCGCCAGGGATAAACGTAGAGCTTGACCGTGCTCTTGAAGAGCCGGCCCAGGGCTTCGAGCAGGCCGCCCTCCATGTCCGTATAAAATTTTTCATCGAAAATTTCCTTCAAGCTCGGCACGCCCAGGGCGATGCCGATGCTTTTGTGGGTGTAACGCGAAAGATAGGCGACGAGCTTGTAATAGCGTGCGTAATTGGAGATGAGCACCGTCTTTCCCAGCGCGCGGAGGATGTCCACCCGCGCCAGAAAATCCTGGTGGTCCACGGCGCCGGCCTCGAGCAGGTTGCGCATGGTCATTTCCATGAGGACGACCGGTTCCTCCCCCTGGACGCCCGGCTCGGTCATGAACTGTTCCTGGGCGCGTTCGAGCATGTCGAGAGTCGTATTGGTGATGGGCCGAAAACTGCCGCGTTCCACCAGAACTGTTTTCTTGTAAAGGACGTCGGAAGGTTGCACGACCTCGCCGTCGGCGGTGAACATGGCGGCGTCCGTCAACCCCTGCTGGACGAGTTGCAGGCTCATGAGCCGGTTGTCCAGCTTTGCGAAGCACGGCCCCGAGAACTTGATCATGTCCACTTCAATGCGCTCGCGGCTCAGGTTGTCCATCAGGGAGCTGATCAGCGTTTCCGGCTGGGCGTTGTAGTAAAATGCTCCGTAAATGAGATTGACCCCCATCACCCCCAGCGCCTCCTGTTCGCGCACGTTCTCTTTGTCCAACATTCGGACATGTATGATGATCTCGGACGGCTCACACTTGCATTCGGCCTGGAACCGGATGCCCATCCAGCCGTGGCCGTCCTCCTGCCGGGTGAAGCTGTGCGTGGCCACGGTGTCCGCGAAAACGAAGAAAGTGGAGCGTTCCCCGCGCAACGCATCCAGCCGTTCGAGCACGAGGTGGAATTCGTAGTCGAGCATGGATTGCAGGCGCTTGCGGCTGACGTAACGGTCGCTCGGGCCGTAGATGGCGTCGCTCACCCGCATGTCATACGCGGAGATGGTCTTGGCCACCGTGCCGGAGGCGCCGCCCACATGAAAAAAGCACCGCGCCACCTCCTGGCCCGCGCCGATTTCGGCAAACGTGCCGTACTTCTTTGCGTCCAGGTTGATCTGGAGCGCCTTCTGGCTCGTATCGTTTTTTACGTTTTCCATGCGATCACAACGCCCCGATGATGGCAGCGACGGGCCAAAGATACCAACAGAAAGATAAAAATCCATGCCCGACGGAATGCACCCCAACATGGTGCTCAACCCCGTGATAATGCGGCACGCCTGAAGTCTGATTCGCCGAAAACCCGCCGGTCAGATGGTATAATCGCAGTCTTCGACTCTGCGCCGCGCGTTTTTGTCGCGGATGGCGAGTTGCTTCTCTTCGTAAACGACCAGCGAGTTCGCCGGCACGCTGTGCATCAAGAAAACATTCGCACCGATGGTCGAGTTCGCGCCGACGACTGTCTCGCCGCCCAAGATGGTCGAGTTCGGATAAATCGTCACATGGTCCTCGACGTCGGGATGCCGTTTGCCGCCCTTGACGATGTGCCCGGCCTCGTCCTTGACAAAGCTGCGCGCCCCGAGCGTCACGCCGTGGTAAAGTTTCACATGATTGCCGAGGTTGCACGTTTCGCCGATCACCACGCCGGTGCCGTGATCGATGAAGAAATGCGTGCCGATGGTTGCGCCGGGATGGATGTCGATGCCCGTGCGGCTGTGCGCCCACTCCGTCATCATGCGCGGCACGACGGGTGCGCCATAATGATAGAGCCGGTGTGCCAGCCGCTGGATGGCGATGGCTTCGATGGTGGGATACGAGAGAATGACCTCTTCGCGGTGCAAGGTGGCGGGATCGCCGTCGAAGGCGGCTTCAATGTCCATGCGCAGGAGTTCGCGCACTTCGGGCAGGGCCTGGCAAAACTTTCGGATGATCGGCGGCGTGCGGCCGGTCGGCTTGTGGGGATCGCCGATGCGCACACTTTTGCGCACCTGTTCGGTCAGCCGCTTTACGACGCCGGCCAGCCGGGAAGCGGTGAGTTCTTCAATGGAATTGTGCTGCACCGCGTCGTCATCGTGAAATCCCGGAAACAGAATTTGCAGCAGGTCCTCGCAAATCTGGCCGACGGCGCGTTTGGACGGCATGTTGTGGGCGTCGCGGTTGTTCAAACCACCGGCGTGATCGTAGGAGCGGAGCAGCTCCGTCACTGATTCGTCCACCAGTTCCGCCATCCAGAGCACATCCTTGCGCAGCGCCGGCGCAGCCTTGTCCGGTTCAATCAATGGTGTAGTCATGTCATCTAACGCGGCACGCGCGTATTCCAGGGGAGTTTGGCCAGCAACAATCCCATCCCGCAAAAATCCGTGATGCCGGCGAAGACCAGTCCCGCGCCGACAAACGCGGACAATCCGAAAAACGCCGGATGGACGAACCAACCGAGCGCCACGCCGAGGAACACGAGTGAACCGGCCGCAATGCGCACCTGGCGTTCGAGGCTGATGACATTGGTCTTGCCGCGCGTGACCGGCAGGCTGGCTTCAATCCACGCGAGCGTACCGCCCTCAACCACCACCGGTTCAGCGAATCCTTCGCGGGCAAACTTCTCCGCCGCTTTCGCCGCCCGCTGGCCGCTGCGGCACAGCAAATAAACCGCCCGGTCTTTGCGCAATTGGCCGGAGCCCGCGAGCGCGGTCGGGTTCAAGCCCTCCAAGGGAACACTGCGGGCCTGCGGCACGTGGACCTCGGCGAACTCAACCGGCGTGCGCACATCCAGGACCGGTGCGTCGGGTTCCGCCGCGAGCAGCGTTTGCAGATCAACCGGCCGAACAGTTTTCATGGCTTCAGTTTCGTTTCAAGGAACGCAACGCCCGCACCAGCGCGTCCACCTCATCGCGGGTGTTGTAGAAGGCCAGCGAGGGGCGCACGGTGCTTTCGAGGCCAAAATGGCGGACGGACGGCAGCGCGCAGTGATGGCCAGCTCGGACGGCGATGCCTTGTTTGTCGAGATGCCGCGCGATGCTTTCATTTGACACCCCGGGAATCACGAACGCCAGCACGCTGGCCTTGTTCGCCGCGGTGCCAATGGGGCGCAAACCGGGAATGGACGCCAGAGCCTGCGTCGCATATTCGAGCAGCGCGTGCTCATATGCCGCGATGGCAGGGATGCCAACCTTGAAGAGGTAATCAATGGCCGCGCCCAGCCCCACGACCCCGGCAATGTCGGGCGTGCCCGCCTCGAATTTTTCCGGCGCATGCTGGTAAGTCGTCTTTTCAAACCGCACGTCCTTGATCATGTGCCCGCCGCCCTGCCACGGAGGCATGGCTTCGAGCAGGGGCGCCTTGCCGTACAGTGCGCCGATGCCGGTCGGTGCAAAGATTTTGTGGCCGGAGAACAGGTAAAAGTCCGCGTCCAGCGCTGTGACATTGACCGGCAGGTGCGGGGTGGACTGCGCGCCGTCCACGAGCACCGGCACGCCGCGCGCATGCGCCAGCGAGATGATTTGCTCGACGGGATTGACCGTGCCCAACGAATTGGAAACGTGCGCCACGGAAACGAACTTCGTCCGCGGTCCAAGCAGACGGGCGTATTCGTCCAGGATCAATTCGCCGCGGTCGTTGATTGGGATGACGCGCAGCGTCGCCCCAACCTGCTCCGCGAGCAACTGCCACGGGACGATGTTGGCGTGATGCTCGAGCTCGGTGACAATGATCTCGTCGCCCGCGCCAATGTTTTTCCGGCCGTAACTCTGCGCGACAAGATTGATGCCCTCGGTCGTGCCGCGGACGAAAACGATCTCCTTGGCGTCCGCAGCGCCCAGAAACTTGCGGACTTTCTCACGGCCCGCCTCGAACAACTCGGTCGAGCGCGTGGCCAGCGCGTGCGCGGCGCGGTGGATGTTCGAGTTGTCGCGGCCGTAAAATGTGGAAGTGGCGTCAATCACCGCCTGCGGTTTGTGCGTGGTGGCGGCATTGTCCAGCCAGACGAGCGGCCGGCCGTAGACGAGCTGGTGCAACGCGGGAAAATCGCGGCGCACGCCCTCCACGTCAAACTTCGGAATTGGCACGGCCGTCCGCGGGTACGACTGGCAGGATGCGGGAGATTTGCCGGAGGCTTCGCCCCCGCGCAGGAAATAAAAGTCCGGCGCGTCAAGAGGTTCAGGAGATGGAAAACCAAGGGCGGGATTGGCGTTTGCAGTCGTGGTGTCCGGCCGGTTTCCTTGAGGACGGTAGGTGCCGTTGCAACGTGGTTCGCCATACGCATACGAGTCTTCAGATTCAGGCGCATGGGCGCCCGAAGGCGTATTCCCGGGCGTCGCGAGTTTCGGCGCGTCGGGTTGCGAACTCGGATGCACCGGCGGCACGGCGGACGGAGACCCGCCGGCAACCAGTGGCGGCAAATCGGGGGCGACCGGCGCTTTCTCCGGCGTCCCGGGCGATGGCCTGGTGCCGTTCGTGAAACTCGAGAAAGCCTCGGCGACCAGCTTCGCGACCAGATCAGTATGGGCGGATTCGTCGGACGCCGGTATCGCGGCAGGCTCCGCGGCGTTATTTGGAGCCGTAATCATAGTAGTTGTTCACCACGACATTATCCAGCCGCGCAATCGCGTCGGTGGTCAGCACCGCGGCTGAAAAATAGCGGGTGACAAGGTGTGAAGCGATGGAGTTTACATTCGTGCCCATGTAGCGCACTGAGAGGCCGGGCTCAACCTCACCCGTCACGCCGGTCTTCTGCAAACCGACGACCCCCTGTTCGGCCTCGCCGACACGCAACAGGAGAATGGTTGTGGCGCTCTTGGAATTGAGTTCGAGTTTGTTGGTCGGAATCAGAGGCACGCCGCGCCAGGTGACGAACGGCGTTCCAAAGAGATGAACCGTCGGGGGCGGCACGCCGCGCCGCGTGGCTTCGCGTCCAAAGGCGACAATTGCTTTTGGGTGCGCGAGGAAGAACGCGGGCTTTTTCCAGACCAGCGCGAGGAGTTCGTCGAGGTCATCCGGCGTAGGCGAACCTTTGCGGGTCTTGATGGTTTGTGAAGCGCTGACTTCCTTGAGCAGGCCGAAATCGGCGTGGTTGATGAGTTCCCATTCCTCGCGTTCCTTCACGGCTTCGACGGTGAGGCGAATCTGTTCGCGGAGCTGGTCAATCTTGTTGCTGTAGAGATCGGTGACCCGCGTGTGCGTGCGGAGCACCGTCTGGATGGTGCTGAGGTGATATTCGCGCGGATGTTTGTCGTAATCCACGAAGGTCGTCGGCAGTTTGGGTTCGCCGCCGTCCGAGGTGAGCAGGTCCACCTTTACTTCGCCGAATTCATTTGCGGGCTGGCCCTTCGCGGCCTGGGCGACCCGGTTCACGCGATAGACGCCGCCGTCCACATCCACCCAGGGCAGCAATTTGTGCAGCCAGCGGGGGGTGATCTCGGTGTATTGCGGGACGGTGACGGTGGCGGTGGCCAGGTTGCGCGCGGCCGGCGCGCTCAAGCTCAGGTGGGGTTCATTTGGTTCTTGGCTCATGGTTTGATTATGGTTTTTCGTGAATGAAGAGATTCAATAGGGGAGAAGTCCTGCGATGATGCGAAGGGCGTTGGCGTGCCGCCACGGCCGTGAATGGGAACGGGGAGAATTCGATTTTTACTCCCGCTGGGGCCGCCGCCTGGACATAACTCGACATGAATTCACTTTCGGTTTCATGGGAGCCTCCGGTGTACCGGTCAGCCTGCCGTTCAATCGCGGTTAGAGACGTTGATTACCGCCGCCCAGAAGCTGATAGGTTCAGGCCTTCCGACCGGCGAAGACATGCTATCGAAGAGCCGTACCATGTCAATTTCAAGTTTTGGCGGATGCTGCAGGCGCGGCCCAGGGAGTGGCAATAGTCCGTGTCGTCCGGCTTCCTGACGGGGGCCTAGGATGCTAGAAGGTTCTGCTTTCGTCACCTGTCAATCCTTTCCTTCCGGCAGGCGCGGGAATTCCGGATCGGACGGCGCGGGTTCACCCGCTTCAATTACCGTCAACTCTGAATCGGCAATCACCAACTCCACGCCCTCATGATGCGGGGCAAAGATGTGTCCGTGGAAGACGCGGCGGTTGTTTCCCGGCGGCCCATTCGGCTCTCCCGATGGCCTGGTCACAAAAGTTAATCTTAGCATATTAGGAAGCGCGGTCGGCAGGGCCATGGCCCTGCCGACCCTTGCGCGTTGGATGGGATTCAGGTCAATTGGAAATGGCGACGGCCCGGTAAAACCGGCTTTCGTTTGAAGTGTAAGGCGAATAGTCAAAGACCGGGTAAGGCAATGCCGTGGGCAGCGTCACGTAGTTGAGGGGCAGCCAGTTGGTGGGCGCCAGCGCGGTGGCATAATCAATCCGATATGACTGGCCCACGCTGCCGGTGATATTGATGCCGGGATAGCTCTTGATGTTCAACTGGGACGCGGCATTCGTGGTTGATTGCTGAACGAAGGCCGGACCATTCGCCAGCACGTACGCGGCGACCTGGCCGCCGAGGACCTGGGCGTTTGTGACGTCGAACGAGTAATGGATGCCGCCATAGACGCGGCTCCAGCCGTTTTCGAATTCAACCTTGCTCAGGGATTGCACCAGGCGCGGGGGCTCGCCCGCCGTGGTGGTGTGAAGCTGCACGGTGTTCTGGTCGCCCACGAACGCTTTCAGCACTTCAATGCCTGCGTTTACGGTTCCACAATGGCCGCACGGATAATCGGGGTGATTGGGGGTCAGAACCTCCGGTTGCCACGCACTGTAATTGTTGGTCACCGTTCCGTCGGGGTTGGCATTCAACGCAGTGACGGGGCGCCAGAACAGATAGGTGTATTTGGCGTCCCAAATTGCAATGCGCGCGTCCGCAACCGCGATGTCAACCAGTACAAAGAGAAGCGCGTCCTGTTCCAGCGACAACCCGCGGCCGATGGCGGCTTCGCGCGCGGCCTCGTTCGCCGTCAACTCCGCGTCCTGCTTGTAGAAATTGGCGATATGCGTCTGGTCCGACGTGCGCGTAACGCTGGTGAGCGAGCCGATTGATTGCACCTGCGCGAGCGCGTTGCTGTATTCAGCGCTGTTCGAAGCCGGCGGCGGACCCGGACGGAACTGGTTGGTCGCGGCCAACAGGAAAGGAGTGACGGTTCCCCATTGTTCGTTGATGCCCGGATTAAAAGTGAACGGTGGCGTGGTGACGGTGGGAATATTTGGCGTGAGTTGATAGGCGCCGGGAACAATCGTGGCGGGGCCCGGATAGCTGATGTTCGGACTCGAGCCATCGTTCGCGCGCAACGCAATGATGTTTGCCGCCGCCGCGGAGCCAACCGTCGTGCCGGCGCCGGCGGGGCCGTCGGTGATGTTGCTCAGGCTGTTTGACAGGCTTGCATCCAAGGCGGCCTGCTGGGTCGGAAAATAATTCACCAAGACGTCGTGCGCGGCCTGGGCGGCCGCGGCCTGGGCGGATGCGGCGCCGGCATTGGTGACGTAATAACTATATGGTGTGCCGAATTGTCGGATGGAGTTCACCGCGTCATATACGGCGATGGCTTCAATCGCATCAATCCGGCTTCCCAGATTGCTGTTCAATCCACCTGTTTTGGTGGCGTTCAAGGTGATCAGGTTCCAGTCAGTGATGACATCCGCGGACGCACGGGGCGTCAGCGAGTGCAGGAGTGCCGCGCTGATGGCGGCCATGATTACGGTTTTGGAGTTCATTTTGGGTCTTTTCGGTTGTTTGGTTTGTTTCTATTTCGCGAAAACCCCCAGCCCGAATCTCAGCTTGTGCCGTTGATGAAGACTGAAGACTTCTTCAGTTAGCAACCGAATGTTAACCAACCCAAATTTAATGTCAAGTATCTTTACCGAGATAGTATACTATTCTTAGATGGATCTCGTTAAGCCTCTCCAGTACAAGCTGGAAATCGTATTATAGTTTGGATTACAGGAACTTGCAGATGGCGTAACACACTCCCGGCCCCGCGTCGCAGGCGGGAATGGCCGGGCTTGGCCGGCTTATGCCGGGCGTTTTGGAAAGAGGGGCGAACTCCTGAGGCCCCACTTGCAGAGCCGGTACGTGAGGGCGGTGGACAGGCAGCCGATGCCGTATTTGAGGCTGCGGGTGAAGTTGATGGAGGAGGCTTCCTTGAAGTATTTGGTGGGACAACTGACTTCGCCGATGGTGTAGCCATACCAGAAAATCTGGGCCAGCATCTGGTTGTCGAACACAAAATCATCGGAGTTGGCGGCGGTGGACACGGTTTCGAGGAGTTCGCGGGAAAACGCGCGGTAGCCGGTGTGATACTCGGAAAGTTTCGCCCCCAGGAGGATGTTTTCGGCGAGGGTGAGAAAACGGTTGGCCACGTATTTCCAGGGGGGCATGCCGCCTTTCAAGGCGTAATTGCCCAGAATGCGGCTGCCGAGCACGCACGGATGCAGGCCGTTGCCGATGATGGAGACCATCGCGGGCAGGAGTTTGGGCGTGTACTGGTAGTCGGGGTGGATCATGACGACGATGTCCGCGCCTTCCTCAAGCGCCAGCCGATAGCAGGTTTTTTGGTTGCCGCCGTAACCGCGGTTGGCCGGATGCACGTGGACCTTGACACCGGGAAGGGTCTTGGCCACCGCCACCGTGTCGTCCCGGCTTTTGTCATCCACGAGGATGATGCCATCCACGAACTGCTGGTCCATGATCTCCTGGTAGGTCTGGCGGACGGTCTGCGCCGCGTTATAAGCGGGCATGAC
>Ga0181537_10003775_pt1 | contig 12804 bp, 11 predicted proteins | sample PEATcosm2014_Bin_39_FD_119765 | JGI IMG/M metagenome (GOLD analysis project Ga0181537, IMG submission 119765) | Peatland microbial communities from MTU Mesocosm Facility, Houghton, MI, USA - PEATcosm2014_Bin23_10_metaG | ecosystem: Environmental > Terrestrial > Soil > Wetlands > Peat | place...
CGGTTAGGGTCGATCTTGGCGCCGTCGTAGATGTAGAGCTGTTTTGTGGTCACACCCGCAGCATGAATGAACTCCACCTGCTTGGTCTCACGGTCCCGCAGAGTTGTAGTGTGTTCGAGGGTGTAGAGATGGTATTCGTCGAAAGCTTTCTCGGTCACAGCAGGACTTGCCATGGCAGCGCTGACGGCCTTGAATACCATTTCATCCCTGCCGTTCATTCCGGGCTGGATCTTATTCACGTCGCCAGCCATCAGCTTGATGCGAGCATTCTCAAAAGTCATGCCGGTCCGGTTGTCCATGGTGATCCAGCCGACGATGTCGACCATATCGCCCTTCTCCGGCGCAATAATGTTGTAATCGGCCTGCCACTTCATCCCGCCCGTGACATAAGACAATTCGGCAGGAAATTTTCCGGGTTTATCCGTCGTCACCATCCATTCCAGGCGCGGCTTCAGAATTGTCTCCGCCGTGAGGTCAGGAAAGATCGGTGTTCCAGGAAGACCAAATCGCAACTGGCCTCCGACTTCGATGATGGCCTCCTCCTGCTGCGCGGCATATCCCGGGTTGTAGCCGTTGATATTGAAATAGTCGGGGCGTACATATCCGCTGCGGATGACTTTCCCCTTTACGGTCGTGTGATCAGGCAACTCAAAGTCGATCGTCCGGCCCTCATACAGCGAAAGCAGCGAAAACTGCGAAACCGGGTCGGCGCGGTAATTCTGCTCCAGCACGTTTACAAGGTGCTTACCAGCGGGGTCGCGCAGGATGACGGAGTCCGGCTCAAGCCGCATGGTGATGTCGTTGACATTAATTTGATTTGTGCCGGATTTCAGATCGAGTGGGATCTCCTGCCGAATAACGGCAAAATCCTGGTTATAGATGGTGATTGAAGGTTGAGATGACTGCTGTGCGCAGAGACTGCCGCAGAAGATCAGAAAACAGACGACGCGAGCACGCATGAATCGCCCTCCGATTGTTGGCACCTGAGGATTTCTTCTTAATTCGCGGCCAGGCTCAGGCTACCTTTGATAGAACGGCGGCGGGAGTAACTCTTGCGTGGCGCGCGACGGTGGCTATACAGGCCAAGTAAAGAAGATAGAAAAGAGTCAGGCGGGAAGATGGCGAAAACACTGTTACTCCGGAGAAAACTTTACTTCCACAACTTCGTGGGATTCGCGGGCGGCAGCTTCCCATTTCCAATGGCGAACCGTGTTCGCCGCCGCTTGCGCCGGGACGGGGTGTCCACCTTTGATGTCAACCGTCTTCACGCTTCCGTCGGGAGCAACCAGCGCGTCTACCTTGACGACGCCTTGCAGCGCCATGCTCCGGGCGAGAGGCGGATATTCCGGCGCAGTCCGCAACACCAACTTGCGAGTGGGCAGAGTCTGCTGAGCCTGTGAATACGGCGAAAACAGTGACCAACCGCAGAGCGCAGCCAGGAATAAGAATGTCAGGAAGAGTCTTGCCCTTACGGTCATTGGTCGTCGAACTTGAGCTCGATCAACTCTCTGGTTTCCTTAGGAGCGGCTTCGAACTTCCAATGCCCGACTGCTGTCACCGCACTTTGGGTCAGAAGTGGATGTCCTCCGATCACGGTCACAGACTTCACCGTACCATTGGGCGCGATCAGCGCCTCAACCTTTACCGCACCATGGATGTTCATGGAGTGAGCCAGCGTTGGATATACAGGCGGGGTCTTGATAAGAACTTTCCGACCAGTGTCGGCGCTCTCCTGAGCCCGCGAAATCATTGGGGACACAACAACGGCAGCGCAAAGAAAAAGCCAAACTCTACCCTGCCGCATCAGGGTATTCATAGTGAGACCGAGTTTAAAAGCGGGTCCGTCTCACCACAAAGATCACGAAGGTAATGGCATTTTTGCCTACCACTTGCCGCGGTTATTTTCCGTGCTCTTCCAGGAACTTCTCTACTTCAATGGCGGCCATGCAACCACTGCCCGCTGCCGTAATCGCCTGGCGATAACGGCGGTCCTGCACGTCACCACATGCGTAGACGCCTTGCACCTTGGTGAAGACGTAATTGTGCGTCTTAAGATATCCGTCGGCGTCAGTGTCAAGCTGTCCTTCGAACATCTTTGTGTTCGGATCGTGGCCAATCCCGAGGAAGAGCGCACTGGTGGGAAAATCCCAGACTTTGCCCGTCTTCACATCGCGCAATTTGAGGCCGGTGACCTCTTTGTGATGAACGTCGTAAACGTCCTCAACTACAGTATTGAGCAGGAACTGAATCTTCGGGTGATGCTGCGCGCGTTCGAGCATGATTTTCGAGGCGCGGAACGTATCGCGGCGATGAATGATCGTGACCTTGGACGCGAAGCGGGTGAGGAAGATCGCTTCCTCCATTGCCGAGTCGCCTCCGCCGATCACAACGATTTCCTTTCCGGAAAAGAAAAAGCCGTCGCAGGTGGCGCACGACGAAACGCCGTGTCCAATCAATTGCTGCTCATGCGGCAGGCCCAACCAGCGCGCAGAAGCGCCGCTGGCAATGATCAGCGTTTGTGTGTGGATTTGCTGATGTCCAACATGCAATAGGAATGGACGCTGGCTCAGATCCGCGCTGGTCAGGTGCGCCATGCGATACTCCGCGCCGAACCGCTCCGCCTGCTTGCGCATGTTCTCGACCAGTTGCGGTCCCATGATTCCCTCAGGGAAACCGGGAAAATTCTCCACCAGCGTCGTCATGGAGAGCTGGCCTCCGGGCTCATGGCCTTCGATGACGAGGGGTTTCAGATTGGCGCGCGCTGCGTAAAGCGCGGCAGTGTGGCCGGAGCATCCCGACCCGATGATCACTACATTGCGAGTTTCGCTCATGGATGATTTAAGGCTGCAGATTAGATGGCTGAGTTCAGATTTTGATCCATGCTGCTTGGGTCCGGGAAAACTACGGTTTGTCGCCTGCTGGTTTCGGTGCGGGTTTCGCCGGCTTCGATTTTGTTGACGCCTTTGGTTTCGATGTGCCGCTGATCTTGGCCAATTCCTCGGGCACCATCGCCTTAACGCTTAACAGTCGGCGATAGTTCGCCAACACTTCAGACGCGCTTCGGAATAGTGGCTCGTACGCGCTCTGATCGGGCGCCGGACTGCCCTCGGTGGCTGCACAACGCGCCAGCGCGACCGACGATTTTCCAAATCGCTCCAGACGCACCCGGTTCACCGGAGTGTTTGAAGCCAGCATTGCCTCCGAACTCACGACTGTGGACGCACTGTCTTCCAGCGAAACCTGAATCAGGTCCTTGGGATCGCGCACGTGCAGAACCAGCGTCTCGACCATCATCTGGCCGTCGTTGCTGAAGGAATATTGCACGCTCGAAAACAGGGCCTGCACCGAAAACTCCCGCCGGATGCGGACATAGCTCGCCACGGAGGGCTCGTCGGAGACATGAGTATTCTGTCCCGCCGGCATAAAGCTCGGCATTTCGGTGAGCGTCGAGCGTCCGCGGGACACTTCAAAATCGGCGCCGAACAGCGGCTGTTTTGGCACGCGTGCCAGGGCTGAAGCGATTTCCTTCTGCTCTTCCGCGGAGGGCGTGCAGACGTTCAGCATGTTGACCTTTACCTGCGGCTGCTGCGAGGCAGCGTCCGGAGACTGCTGAGCCGCAAGCGTCGGCGTTATGACCGACACAAGAAGACTGAGCCAGAGGGCGAAGACCGGGATTCTAGGCACGCCGGAATTCTAAATGACGCAGACCGAAATTCTAAATTCCAAAACAAAGCAGCCTCCGCCTTGAACGTCGTAGAATCAGGTATGGCGAATCTGACACTGGTTTATGGCATGAGGCTGCTGCCCTCCGAGGACATTGCTGAAGTCGGCCACGCTCCGGTGAAACTGACTAACGGGCGGGAAGCGCACGTCACTATGCACGTGCTCGAAGGCAGCAAGGAAGACATCGAAAAGCAGTTACGCACGAGCCTGGAAGCATTCTTCGATCTCTATCCCGAGATCTGACCGCTGACGGTGCGCCCGATTTCGTCTTTCACAAGCCGGGCGATTTCCGGCAGTGCCTGATCTTGCGATCGCCTTATAATTCCCGTCACCGAAGCGCGGTTTGACGAAACGATGCAATGGTCTTATCCAGAGGTGCGGCGCAGGCTGATTGAGGCGGAACTGTGGCCGCAGGGCCGAATGGCGCGCCTGGCCTGCTATCTGGCCGCAATGGCCGCTGTACTCTTCGCCCTGCAAGAGTTGCTGGGACTGTTTTCCACCTGGGGCGAACATCTCGGCGGCTGGGTCGGCTTTCTCGGCTTCGTCGCCGCCATTCTTTTCTTCATTCTCGCCTTTCGCTGGGTGAAGCGGAGGATACTGTGGCGTCTTCGCAACCGTCTGATTGTGACGTATGTTTTCATCGGCGTGATCCCAGCCGTGCTTCTCATCGCGATGGCAGGAATTACGCTCTATGGATTGGGCGGACAATTTGCCGTATTCGTGATCACCTCCGAGATTCACGCCCAGCTTCGCAGCCTCGGGGCAGCGAATTCCGCCGTCAGCAACGAGTTGGCGGCTCACTTGGAGCGCGGTGAGAAGCCCACTGCTGAGTCGCTCGCCGGACTGCGAAAGCGCGATCCAGCCTGGGGACGCCGCCGGGTCTGCGCTTGGCAGGGCGACAAAGAGCTAGCCCTTGGCACCGAAGCTCAAGCCGACTCCGTGACGATGCCCAGCTTCGCGAAAAATAGCTTTCGTGAGATCGTTCGCGATCACGACCAGCTGTATCTCCGCGTCGTATCCACTGTGCCGCTCAAATCCGGACAATTGACGGTCGTCACCAGCGAACCCTTCGACAAGGAACTCGTCGGCAAGATTGCCTCGACGCTCGGGGAAATCACACTCTACATGTCGAAAATCGACACGAATGAAGCTCCTGCCAGGCCCGACGAAAAATCCGGCGCATCGAATGATGGACTGCACGCCTCTGCCTCGAGGACCTCGCAAAAAAGCCAATCGATCGTCATCGGTAACAGCAATAACGGGAGCAAGCAGGGACCACCCGTTCAGGAGCAGTTCACGGTCGGAGCTTTGCCTGAAGCCGCGAACAGTTTGGACCACGAAATCTGGTTCGGCTCACTTCTCAGAGTGTCCGATTGGAAAACCGGCGAGTCGGAGCCGCAGGGTATCCTTCTCCGGGTCAGCACTCGTCCTTCGGTGCTCTACGGGCAGCTCTTCGCCGCATTGGGAAGCTTTATCCAGGGTGTCACTTACATTCTGTTGGGCGTTGCGATCTTCTTCGCCATCATCGAGCTGATTGCCCTCATCATCGGCACGCGCATGACACGCACCGTAACCGCTGCGGTCGCGCAACTTCACGACGCCACCAAGCACGTTGATCGCGGAGACTTCAGCCACCGCATCCCCATACGGTCGAACGATCAGCTCGCGGATCTGGCACTGTCCTTTAATTCAATGACGGAATCCATCGAAAAGCTGATCCTTGAGCAAAAAGAGAAGCAGCGGCTCGAGAACGAACTCTCCATCGCCCAGGAAGTGCAGGCCCAATTATTTCCGCGTCAGGTTTCTGAGCTGGAGTCACTCGAGGTCCATGGATTCTGCCGTCCCGCCCGCACGGTCAGCGGTGACTACTACGATTTTCTGACTGCCAGTTCCCACAAGCTGATCCTTGCCGTGGGCGATATCAGCGGAAAAGGAATTTCTGCCGCCCTGCTAATGGCCACGATTCACTCGGCGGTGCGTGCTTATAGCGTCGAAAGTCTGCCGCAGATGCGCGAACCAGTGGCCGTCGGTGCGGTTGCCGGAGCCGGACGGGTGATGGCTACATGGCCCGAGGGCATCGAGGTTTCTCCGGGCGCGCTGCTCGGCTTGCTGAATCATCAGCTGTATGAAAGCACCCCGCCAGAAAAATATGCCACGCTCTTCCTGGGAATTTACGACGGCCGCTCGCACCAGCTGACCTACAGCAACGGCGGCCATCTGCCTCCGATCCTGATCAGCAAAGACGGCACTATTCGAAGGCTCGAAGCCGGCGGCACGGTGGTCGGCCTCTTCGACAACATGACCTACGAAGAGGGCGCGGTTGAAATGCACCCCGGCGAAATCTTCATCGCCTACAGCGACGGGGTCACCGAGCCAGAAAATGAGTTTGGGGAATTCGGTGAGCATCGGCTGATTGAGCTTGTCCGAGACAATCGTCACCTGCCTTTGGCGCAGATCAGCCAGATCGTCACCACGGCCGTGGAAAATTGGATCGGCGATAACGAACAACCGGACGACGTGACGCTGGTGCTGGCGCGCGCGCGATAGTTGCCGGCGCCGAAGAGCCAGCAACAACCGAAGGACACAAGAGCAGTTGGAAGATCTTGAGTCCTATTGCGAATAGTTTCTGTCTGATGGCCGCGCTGATCACGCGCTGATCACTGACTTCGGGGCGGTCCTTATTGACAGATGCGGCATCATGCAATACTTTGGTGCCTCGACTGGAAGAGAAATATCCTTTCGCGGGAGTAGCATAACCACGGCAATGCGCCGGGGCTCCATCCCGGAGATGACGGTTCGAAACCGTTCCTCCCGCCCCAAGGTTTCCTTACAACAATTATTTTTATTTTTTGGTCAGAGCTGTGCCCTCTCCGATTCTTCTCATCGGAACGAGGGCGTGTGTCGCCGAGAGTTCTCCTCAGGAAAGAAAACGCGGCGGATGGTCGGAGGCCCATCCGCCGCTCACCTAAGGAGTTTTTATGATGATCGACCTTCTTAAGACAGTTCGATCATAAGCACGAGCGCTCCGATTAGCCAGATCACGAAGGTAGCGGCTGACCGCACACCGGGATTCTTAACGCGAAGATCGCCGGCTATTTCTTAGCCAGGCCTAATACTCGCGCCGAGTACGCCCCGTTCTTCAGCGTCCCACCCACGATCAGCGGTCCGAGCGGACTGAACACAATTCCTCGCTCGTCGGAGCGAGCGTCATTCGTATCCTCGCTGATCGTCTCCCAATGACCGCCACGCAGATCGAAAACAAAAGTCACGGGCGACATCTCTGCAAGCTTTCCCTGATCGTCGAGGAATTTGTAATTGTGCGGAGTGGTCGCGCCTCCGGAGAACAGCACTCGATGTTCTCCGCCACCCGCCACAATACCGAACCGTCCTGGGCCCGGGTGCGCTGGCAGTTTGCTCCAGGCAATCTTATTGGGATCTTTTTTATCGATCTTGCCCATCCAGCATTCATCCGATGTGACGTACTTGCCCGAGGCAGCATCCTTTTTGGCCCCGTCCACGTAGACGATAGTCTCGTCAGTCAGGCCTCCGGCATGGCCAAAAACTGAAGGACCGGGAAACGGAGTGGCATCACTCCAGGTGTTCTTCTCTGCGTCGTACACCTGGACATTATTTACGGGACCGTTCTTCGATCTTCCGCCGATCAAATAGATGAACCGGTCGTGGGTCACTCCGATCACGGCGCTGTCTACGGGCACCGGGATATCGGCGGCTCGGTACCAGCGGCGTTCCTCGGGCAGGTATGAATTCGCGTCCCCAACGGTGAGTTCGTTTCCTTCCCCATCCACGACGTATCCGCCAAACACAAAGACCTGTCCGCGAGCTCCGATGGCGGACGAGGCTATTCGTCCCGCAACGCCTGGAACCGCGCGGCCCTCGACCCATTTCCCGGACTTGAAATGCAGTACATAGATCCTGTTGGAGACGTCGTCCCAAGTTTTCTTCATGCCAATTCCCATGAGGGAATAAACTTCCGTCCCATTCTTCAGCACCGCAACGGAGTTTCCCGTCACAGCGAAGGGCATCGGCGGAATCTTGGAGGAGTCCGCAGCCAGCAGGAGGATTGCACAGACTGCGGGAAACAGAAAAGCCAGTTTTTTCATCGCTCAGATATTACGTCTTTAGCGCGGATAGCGGCAAAGTAGAGGCGTCTAAAGCCACGTCTTGCGCCTGTACTCCCTGTACTCGTCTCCGAAGGCCGCTTCGAGGACCTGCGCCTCGCGATGCGCGCGAATCGCTTGCCCGCCGATGATCACAACCAGCAGCAGCCATAAAATTGGCTTTTGCAGAACCATGATCACGCCCACGATCAACACGGTTCCGAAGACGTAAATTGGGTTCCGGATCCTTGAGTAAAGTCCTGTCGTGACGAGGCGATGAGCCTCGGGCCGTATGGAAAAGGACTTCCCGAGTTGATATCGAGCGAGCGCGATAAAGCTGAGGCCAGCAACCGCAAGGACCGTGCCAACGTAGCGCTCTACATTCCATGGCGTCGCCCATCTGACAAGCAGCCAAGCGAGAGCGCATACTCCCACAATTTGTAGCGCGCTGAAAAGATGAAACTTGCCATCCATCAGAATTGCAAAGCCTTGCTCTCAAACAATCCGTGACGCGCTCCATGGATGAAGTCGGTGTATGCCGGAGTTTGTCCGTTCGCGCGCATGTGGGTGGCGATCTGGCCGCGGTGATAAGCCGAATGCATCACAACGTGAGTCAGCACGTCGACAATCGCGCTTGAGTAAGACTCCCCTTTACTGTTTTTGTAGGAGACGGTGAGTGCCACATCCCCAGCCGTGATCAGGTCCAGGTATTCGAACCACAAACGGCCCAACTGCGCAGCCTCTGCTTCACACTGTGTGAGATTGGGCTCCGGCCAGACCGGAACACTTTGCGGCATTTGTTTCAGGCGCTCCAGCCACACTCGCTCCGCGGCAAGAATGTGAGACAACAACTGCAGCGATCGCGCGTTCTCGCCGGTATTAGTTCGGATGGCCTTCAGGACTTCTTCATTTGCCCATGCGTCGTAGGCGAACTGGCGGCGCAAATAATCAGCAAGATTCACGGTCAGCCTCCTTAGGATCGTAGCAGGCGGACTGGGCTTTCACCGCCCTGCCTACCGGAACTCTTGTAACGATCCTTTCACATTTCCGGACTAAACTGCTTCCGTAGCTCAGAAAGTCAACGTACCACTTCAAACCGATGCCACGCAAAGCAGCCTCTGAACGAAGAAGCAAAGCTCAAGATGGCGAGTTGAATCCGCGAACGAGCAATAACCCGGATGCCGCTTCGCGCTCAAAAGCGGGAGGCGCCGACGACCTCGCGAACCTTGCTCTCAAAGCTTGCCTGATCGCCCGCGACGCCGCTTTCAACGTTCGCGACCTGCTCACCAACTCTTCCCGAATGGCCTTTCTTGCCATCAAGGATTGCGAAAAAGAACTCGACTTGATCGAACGCCAGATCGATGAACGCCTGCCAGCCGCCATCACCCGCGTCAACGAAACCCGGGCGCGCCAGCTGCTTTCGAGCCTGAAGTCCACCACCGATCTGGAGCGCATCGGAGATCTTGTCATGAGCGTGGCTATGCGTGTCCAGGCCCGCAGCTCCAAGATTCCGGCTTCGGATGTCCGCCAGCTTGTGGAGATGTCGTCCGTGCTCCGCGACATGCTCGACCTGATCCACCAGGGATTCTCGACGCTCGACCTCGATTGCGCCCGCAAGGTACTGCAGATGGATAAAGAGATCGATCGCGTCTGTCACACTCTATTCCAGAAGCACCTCGCCGAAACGGTCGCGCAGGGGGATACTTCCGGTTTCGAGATCCTTCTCATGGCCCAGGCTCTCGAACGCGCCGGCGACCACACGACCAACCTAGCCGAGGACCTCTACAACCTCATCGAAGGCCGCAGCCTGCGGCATATGCCAAAGAAGAAGGCAGCGAATTAGAAGCAGTTCTCAGTTCTCAGGCTCCCACGCTGAAAGCCGCTGAGAAGTCAGAACTGCTCCCACAAATTCATCTCCCTTTAACCAAAGAGCAACATTCCCGCAACATTCCCCCCATACAGTCTGGAACTAAGCCTCTGACCGGAAATATCCGTGACCTCCTGGGTGGCCTGAAGCAAAGCATGTACCTGCCAATGGATTCCTACGAGAGGGCCGAAGAGCGCGACACCGCAGGCTCGCCTCGCCCTCTCATCTTCGTTGTAGAAGACGACGCGGATATCGCGCGCCTGATTTCCCACAACTTGCAGGCGTCCGGCTTCAACGTGCAAAGCTTCGTCAGCGGGGCATCTCTTCTCGCCGAGGCGGCCCGCGAAAAGCCGGCGATGTTTCTGCTCGACGTGATGTTGCCCGGCACCGATGGCTTTGATCTTTGCCGACATATTCGTCAAACACCATCGCTCTCAGCCACACCGGTCATTTTTCTTACAGCGAAAACCTCAGAATCCGACCGGGTAAAGGGACTGGAACTCGGTGGAGATGACTACATCACCAAGCCGTTTAGTCCCCGCGAACTCGTCGCACGGATTCGCTCGGTGCTCCGCGGTTTAGGGCAGACTTCCACCACGACGGGCGTTTTGCGCCTCGGCAATATGGAGATCGACGTCTTTTCGATGACAGTACAGGTCGACGGGCGCAATGTGCTCACCACGGTGCGGGAGTTTCGCCTGCTCGAATATCTCGCCAACCATCGCGGACGCGTCCTCACTCGCGATCAGCTACTCGACGCGGTGTGGAAGGAAACGCCTTTCGTGACCCCTCGTTCGATTGATGTTTATATCCGCCGGCTGCGCGAGAAAATCGAAAGCGATCCTCGCCACCCGCAATACTTGAAGACTCTGCGCGGCATCGGATACCGCTTCGAAGTACCAAAATAGCCGCCTATATCTTCGTCTGGCCCGCCGTTCTTCCCGCTTGCCGCATTGATTTCGCCCCGCAGAGCCGCCCTGTCATTTATTCTGTCTTCCATCCTCTGCGATGGCCAACAAACCCAAGCTTCTATGGAAGGCGGACGACCAGCAGGCCCGTCTTGCGGAACTCACGGCGCCTTCGAACGAGCCTGCGAAGGATAACCCTTTGCGCCGGGACGTCCGCTCGCTCGGCGCAATCCTCGGACAGGTTCTCGTGGAGCAATCCGGCCAGGACGTTTTCGATTCGGTCGAAGAACTGCGCCGCCTGCTGATTGAACATCGCGAGACCTCGCGCCGCAGCCCGGAGCTTGCAGCTCGGTCCGAACTCATGGCCAAGGCGCAGGACATTATTTCCGCGATGGACTTGCCTCGCGCGTACCAGGTCACTAAGGCATTCGCCACTTACTTCGAGCTGACCAACCTGGCCGAGACCAATCACCGCAAGCGTCGCCGCCGCGCAGGGAAGCTCGATCGCGATAGCGCGCCTCTTCCCGGGTCATTCCGCGGAACTTTGCTCCGCATGAAGCAGGCAGGGATTTCCGTCGAGAACGCATTGGCATCATTGGGACAGATTCAGATCACGCCTGTATTCACCGCCCATCCCACCGAGGTCGCCCGCCAGACCATTCTGCTCAAGCGTCGCCGTATCGCCCAGCAATTGGGCCGGCTCGACCGCCTCCCGCTCACGCAGGAGGCAGCCGAAACTTGCGAGAACAATATTCGCGCCGAGGTTACTTCGCTCTGGCAGACAGACGAAGTCCGGCTCGCCAAGCCCACCGTGAATGACGAAATTCGCATGGGCCTGCGTTATTTCCGGCTTTCGATCTTCGACTCGCTGCCGGGCCTTTACGAAGAAATCGTGGAGTCGTTTCGCGATGTCTATGGACTGATTCTCGACGAATCCACTGTTCCCAACGTCATCCACTTCGGCTCATGGATCGGCGGCGACCGCGACGGCAATCCTCTGGTCAAGCCTGAGTGCATTCGCGACGCCCTCGACATGGCGCGCGCTTTGATTCTTCGGCAGTATTCCGACGACGTAGAAGCGCTCAGCGATCGCCTGAGCTCGTCGCGCCGGCAGACCAGCGTCTCCGAAGAATTACTTGCCCGCCTCGAACATTACGAGCGAACCATTCCCGGCGTGCACCTAGCTTGGGGACCTGAAAATCGCGCGGAAAGCTACCGCCGCTTTCTCTCGTACATGTTTCATCGGCTGCAACAGAGTCGCGAAGCCGTCGACGCCCCCGCGGCCTACGGCAATGCCGCCGAATTCGAGCACGATCTGCTGCTCGTGCGAGAAAGCCTGCAGGCACATCGCGGCGAACGCCTCTCCCACGTCTATGTCGGATCGTTGTTGCGCAAGGTGCGTAAGTTTGGATTCCATCTCCACGCGCTCGATATCCGGCAGCATGCGCGCGTGCACGCGCAGGTCCTCAAAGAACTCGGGCCTGCTCTCGACAAGAAAGCCGAATCGCCAGAAGCCACAGAACTGCTCGAAACCTTCCGCACGATTGCTCAGTTGAAGAGCAGTTATCCAGCGCAATCGATTCGCAACTACATCATCAGCGGAGCGGAATCGGAATCCGACGTCCTCGCCGTCCTCCGTCTCGCCAAATTAGCCGGAGTTCAAATTGCCGGATCCAAAACTGATCCCGGACTGATGCCGATTCCTCTCTTTGAATCCATCGACTCACTACGGTCATCTAGCGCCGTCATGCGCCGTCTGTGGAGCGATCCCGAATATCAATCTTTGCTCGATTCCTGGGGACGCTGGCAGGAAGTGATGCTCGGCTACTCCGACTCGAACAAAGATGGCGGCATGCTGACGAGCACGTGGGAGCTCTACAAAGCGCATCGCGAGTTGCATCAGGCGGCGAAAGAAAATGGAGTTAAGCTTCGCCTGTTTCACGGCCGCGGGGGCACCGTGGGACGCGGCGGCGGCCCGACTCACTCTGCGATTCTCGCCCAGCCTCCTGGCTGTTTCTCTGGACAGATTCGTGTCACTGAGCAAGGCGAAGTTCTCAACTGGAAGTACGCCGATCCGGTTCTCGCTGAATGGAATCTGGAATTAATGATCGCGGCGAGTCTTGAAGCGCTGACTCGCCCCGGCGGCGATCCGTCCGGGCCTCCGCCGGCATGGGTAGAAGCGATAGAA
>Ga0181537_10003776_pt1 | contig 12803 bp, 8 predicted proteins | sample PEATcosm2014_Bin_39_FD_119765 | JGI IMG/M metagenome (GOLD analysis project Ga0181537, IMG submission 119765) | Peatland microbial communities from MTU Mesocosm Facility, Houghton, MI, USA - PEATcosm2014_Bin23_10_metaG | ecosystem: Environmental > Terrestrial > Soil > Wetlands > Peat | place...
CAGGCATGCGAAGCAATGCGCGCAAGTCTGCCTCGGGCAGCAGCTTCTGTGCTGCCAACTCTTGCGACAGACTCTCCTGCAGCTCCTGCAATTCCTTCATCGACAGTTCCGCAGTCGTCACTTTGCGCGGGATCTGCGCGTAGAGATAGCGTCCGACAACGCCGCTTGCCGAAACTGCGAACATGATCCAGAATGCCATGCCGGCGATACCTTTGAATTTGAGCGTAGAGTGAAAGGCAATAATGAAGGGCGCCGTCAGTCCCATCAGGACGTGGATATCAAGCCAATGCCGCGTCGTGCCGAATTGTCCAAGCCACGCCCAGTGCTTGCGGAGTGGATACAGAAAGATCCCAACGAACAAGGCCACGCCTACGAACCCTAGATAGAGGCCAATCGGACCGCTCGGCCTCAACATGTGATGTTTAGGGGAAAACGGCCGGTCTATCGACGAAAGCTCGTAGTAGTCGAAGCCGTAAATAAAGATGGCAAGGTTGGTGGCAATCGCAAGAACGTACAGACCATAGAGGCGTATACGATGGCCTCTCTCGGTGTCTGGTACGAACTTGGCGCGGTCGGCTACCTGGGCTGTGGCTGTGGCACTCATTTCTTGATGACCTGTTCCTCTGTGCTTACTGAGAATTTCTTGTAAGCACTAAATTGGTGCAAGTTACGCCAGTGCTGCCGCGGAGTCTCGACTTCCACGCGCGCCTGGGTCGGAAACCAGTATTCCTGTTGTGAATCAGCGAACTTCAGGGGAGCGAAGTCGATCTCCGATCGGAGCGCTTTTAAGCCAACATCCTGGAGCGAATCCGCGATTCCTGCCTCGATTTTGGCGATCGATCCGGTCTGGGGATCGATCCAGGCTGTGCCTGTGAGCTCCAATGGATACTCTCGTCCGCGCAAAGCCAGTGCGGCTGGCGACTTCATGCCCGGAACATGCTGAAAACTGACCTTTTCCAGCGTTCGCCCATCCAGAGACTCTTCTCCTGCCAGCGCGAACGTGAAGGCGCCCGAGTAAAAAGGATGAAAGACCAAAAAGAGTGTCGCGAAGCCGTTGCTCAAGAGCATCGATGTGTTTTTGCGGTCCCGCTTGGCCTGGTGAAGCGGAAGACGCGATTCCGCCAGATTTAGCTCACCTCCGCTATTCGTAAGGATTACGAGATAGTCGTAAGTGGAGTCTTCTTTCAGTTCGATTTTGTCGTCCTTACCCAATTTTTCCTGGTGGACCTGCTCGGTGCACTTCACATCCGAGAACTGATCCAGGAATACTGCGGTGCGGTCGGAGGTTCGATTGAGCAGATCGCTCAGCCGTTGCGCGTCCGGAGCGGCTGAGGAAGTTTCGGCGAAGCACAATCCCGCGAGTGACACAAGAACGGCCACCACGCGGGCGAAACGAATTGCATTGGGGGAGATCATTATTCGCCCTTTCTCCTGTTATCGAATCGGTAGCCGATTGAGAACATCATCTGGTCATAGCTCATGTCTCCGCGGTTCGTGGTGAAGTTGCTTTGCAAGTAATAGTGCGGTCCGAGTGTAGTCTCCACCGTCCCGGTTACAAATCGCCCGCGGGTGTTGGTCGTCAAAGTCGATGCAAAATTTTGTTGACCGACCAGAACCTCCAGACGCAGGCGATCGCTCATCTGCCGCGAGAGCGAGAACGATTCATACGATCCGTTCCCGAAAGAGCTGTTGAACTTTGCGTAGTGCGCGTCGGCGCGTAGTTTCACCCAGGGCACACGGTTGAACGTGACGCCATACATTTCATTCAGAGAGCTTTTGGCATCTCCGGTTCCGCTGCTGCGGCCCAAGTTCGTGGAGAGCCAAATCTGCTTCCACACCTCGACGCGCCCTCCAGCGCTGAATCCCTGGAAGAGATACTTGTCGAGCAATCCGGTACCGACTAGAGTCGGGTCGAATGTGGGAACATCGCGGAAATAGTTGTAGTTGAGATCCAATTCAACGCGTGGATGCGGGTTTACCCGAAGAGTTGTGAAATTCCTTCCCAATCCGGGTCCGGGAGACGGCGTCACTGAGTTTCCTTTGGGATCGTCAAGCTGCGCGGATTCGTAGATTGCAATATCGCGCTTGTAAGAAAGCGAGTCTTCAACAAATACAAATGGACGATCGATGGCCCAGTTCACCATGCTGACGCCGGCGCCGCTGGTTGCGGTGTAATGGAACCCGTCGTATTGCCCACCTTCGAAGTTGATGAACGAACCGCCGATGACCCGCTTTGGACTGTAGTCCCAGGACGATGGATCCGGCGTCGAACCACCAAACATGCCCACCGTGGCTCCGGTACCGAGCCGCTTACCCACATATCCACCATCGATCGTGTCCAAACTCGGCGCCCACGGCAGATAGAGTCGGCCGAAACCGGCGACCAACGTGGAGTTTGGATTGTCGTACGTCATGCTCAGGTGATAAGTGCGATTAATGAGATTCTGCAGCGTTTGCTGGCTGGCCGCAGATGCCTTGGTCAGCTCTCCGCGCCAGTAGCCGCTGAGATTCCAGAACGTCCCGCCGATGCGCGTAATGTCGCCGCGGAAGACCATTCCCACGTCTGAACTTGTGACGTTGCTGGTTCCGTGGCTGATCGTCTCGATGTCGTCGAATCCAATGCGGCCCCGTGCCCGGTTTACCGAGGGAAGTGGAGGCCGTGGAACTTCCTGTCGCGCTTCTTCGTCGAGCGTGTCACCCTCTGTGAAGGAGATCACCACCGGATACTGGCGCGTGGCACTGAGTGCGCGTTGCTGGACTAGCGCTTCCGCATCGCTGCTCGACAGATACGCCAGATCACCGACTTTCACCGGACGCTTGGGTTCGTGAATATCGGTAACTGCCGAAGTTTCCGCAACCCCGCTCACTACCAATTCGGCGATAACTCGCGGATCGGTGGCATTGGCGCTGTCGCCTTGCTTGGCCGGCAAGTTTGTATCTTCAATCTCCAGCTTCATGCCTTCGGCCAGTCCCTGTGCACGTCCGCCTTCGAGATAAGCGACACCTTCCGCGACGTACTTCACCTTGAAGACGGTCCGAAGGCGGGGATCATCAGATCGAGCGATGAGCGTGGAGCTCTCGGCAGGGGTACTCGGCACAACTGTCGCCGACAGAGAGGCGGAAGTGAGAGGTGCGACCTCCCCAGACTTCAAATCCTCTGTCGCTATCGGTGATATCGCAACAGGTGCAGCAACACCAGACGGGTTTGTAGCTGCCGGAGGTGCCGTCATCGTCGGCTGGGCGGCAATCGCAATTTGAGTTGGCACAACGGGTGCCTGCCCCGCCGAGCCATCTGGAGAAACGGTACCCGGCGGACGCTGTGGAGCAGGCGATGGCCGCTCAGGAGGATTCGCGGCCACAGATGAATTGTTGGAAGGTGGTTCGAACGCTGGCCCGGACACGACAGGAGGCGGCGCAAGTGTCGGGTTATCGTCGGCATTGACGGCAGTCGGGGTTGTATTGTCGTGCCTTCTTCGAAACACTCCGATTAGGTTCCCCGAGGTTGCAGCGACCGGAGCGCCGTGCGATACCGCGCGAGCTTTCTCCGCGGGCGCAACGGTGAGGATCACACGGTTCCCGTCGGCAGTCACCACATAGGGATGCATCTGATCGAGGTCCAGGACGATCCTTGTAACCGGCGGACGCGCGCTGTGGGCGCCCGCTCGCACACGACGAACACCATTCACATATACCGGTAAGTTCTTGAATTTGTCGCTATAGGTGGTTTCGGGAAAATCGAGAAGGATGCGAGCGGGATTCTCGGCCGTCTCAACCGATGGCTTGACCGGAGCACTGAGCGTAATCTCGACACGCAGATCGCTCCCTTCCCGCGTCGTGGTCACATTCTGCACCGCAGCGATCCCGGCGGTGGTCTGTGCCGCGGCGCAAGACAACAAGAGCATCACGGTCCCGAGATGTTTCTGAACAGCCGTCATTCTGTGCTGACACTCGCTGGCGCTCCACCTGCCGCCTGAAGTCTGGCCTTTTCGCCATCTATCTGCTTCTTGATATATCAAGCTTTGAGGTTAACTATGGTTAACCACCGCCTTGGCCGTTCTGATGACACTGATAACAGTTGATACTGTTGTAGACATATCCCGACACATTGTCGTGATGGAAGTTATTCGGGTTGTTGCCTCCATGGCAGCCGGTGCACTGGAACACAGAGTAGTCATTTGAATTCGTGTGGCAGGTCGCGCACACGTTGTTCGCGCTGCCATGGCTCGTCGGGAACTGCGTGTATTGCGTGTGATTGAAAGTAGCTCCAGTCCACGCGGTAGTGTTATGGCAGCTCTGGCACGTGGTCGGGAAGAACTGTGGCTGCGAGGCGTGGCCCGGATTCGTGGTGTTGTTGTAGTCCGTTTGATGGCAACCAATGCAGGTCGTTGGCAGCGTTGTGTAGTTATTGTTCACATGGCAATCCGTGCAAACTCTCGGCGGCACCAGGTGTGAACCTGTAAGCGGGAAAGCGGTGTTGTTGTGATTGAACGTGGAATCCGTCCACGTTGTCGTGTCGTGGCACAGTTCGCACGTCGTCGGGAACCCGGCGGCCGCATGAGCTGGATTCGTCGTACCCGTGTAGTCCTTCTGATGACACGTATAGCAAAGCGCGCTATTCAGCGAGTAGTTATTGTTGACGTGGCAATCGGTACAGAGCCGCGGCGGTACTGTATGCATGCCTGTTAATTGAAATCCGGTACTCGTGTGGTTGAAGGTGGCGTCGGTCCACTGGATCGTATCGTGGCACGTCTCGCAGGTTGTGGGGAACGAAGCCGCAATGTGATTCACCGGAGTCGTCGCGTTGTTGTAATCATTCTGGTGACAACTGACGCAAGCCGTGTTGGTGATGTTGTAGTTATTGTTGACGTGGCAGTCGGTGCATTGCCGCGGCGGCACGGTGTGACTGCCTGTTAGCGAGAACCCGGTACTGTTGTGGTTAAACGTGGCGTTCAGCCACGAAGTGGTGTTATGGCACTGATCGCAGGCTTGCGGAAAGTTCGAACTGACGTGATTCGGATTCGTCGTTCCCTGATAGTCCTTCAGATGGCAGCTGACGCACGCCGTCGTCGTTAGGTTGTAGTTATTGTTGACGTGGCAATCCGTGCATTGTCGCGGGGGTACGGTGTGCATGCCGGTAAGTGGGAAGGCCGTCGCGTTGTGGTTGAACGAAGCGTTCGACCAGGACGTTGTGTTGTGGCATTGCTCACAGGTTTGAGGAAAGTTCGCCGAAACGTGATTGGGATTTGTAGTTCCCTGATAATCCTTCAAGTGGCAACTCACGCAGGCCGTGCTACTCAAGTTGTAATTGTTGTTGATATGGCAATCGGTGCATAGCCGCGGGGGGACTGCGTGGCCTCCGCTCAGCGGGAATCCAACTGAACTATGATCGAATGTGGCATTCAGCCAGGTGTCCGTGCCGTGGCAGGTATTGCAGGTAGTCGAGAATCCAGCAGTGACGTGGCTCGGATTGGCCGTGGATTTGAAATCAGCGGCGTGACACGAGTAACACTCGGTTGACATCGCGATGAACTGGCTGCTTGCCGCGCCCTTATGGCACGAGTCGCAATCCACGGCGGCGTGCGCTCCCGTCAGAGGGAAGCGGTTGTTATGCTGTTGGACTTGCTGAACCGAAACTTGCCATCCACGAACGGTGTGACATTGCTCGCAATTTGCTCCCAATTGCCGTTTGTGAATGTCGGCGTGGCAATCCTGGCACCGCTGTCCCACGTTAGCGAACACAGGCTTGACGTGACACTGGATGCAAGTCACTGCCTTGTGCATGCCACGTAACGGATATTTCGTCTGGGTGTGATCGAATTCAGGAACGGCACGAATTGGTTTCCAAGCGCTCGCGGTGTGACAGTTCTGGCAAGGTACGTTCAGATTGCCGTGAGGACTGTGTGTTCCTCCCTGCGCCTGCGCGTGCGCACTTCCCGACAATACGGGAAATGAAAACACGAATACCGCAATCAGATTGAGTACGCCCCCAGACCCGAACATGAGGTGCCCCTTGCTTTCATCCCCACATCAAAGAGAAACGGTAAGAAGACTGACCACGCGTGATGCAATTCCTTGTCCAACTACAGTAGCTATTCGAGCGCTCCGTTCGAAAGTTACTCTAGTGCCGATTCCATTGCATTACTTGGTCATCGTCTGTCGTTCGCGCGTTCGAGTATTAACTATGAGTGAATGGTAACTTCTTCGCGTTGCCTGCACTTTTTGACGCTGTAAGTCGCGTACAAAAACCTGAACGAGCACAAGGAGCAACCATAGCGGTCGAGTCCGAACACAGTGGTTACGCTTTTAGATATACCTCTGAATGAGACTTTGAACCCGGAGGTTGTACGACTTATCATTTCAGAAGTGCAGCGCTATCCATCGCAGAACCGGGAAGCCCCGCACTCTCGATTCTCTAAACGGACGGACAAATCAGAATCCGGCTTTACTCTTCGGCGTCGGACCGGTCGGGCCATGGCAGGTGGCGCAATCTTTCGGAGTGGGTTTGTAGAAGAGAACAGTCTTAGCGGCGACAATCCTTGTCAGTTTGTGACATTCGGCACAGTGCACGCTCTGGTGCGCCCCTCGGAGGGGAAAGTCCGTCCGTTTGTCATGATCGAAAAGCGACGGCTTCCACTTCATGCTGTTGTGACATTCAGCGCAGCGGGTGACATCTACCCTGGCAAACTGATTTCCGTGGATGTCTTCATGGCAGTCCTCGCATTGCATTGGAGCAGCCTTGAAGTCCACGTTGATCAGCTTGGTTTCAAGGCTCGGAGGCTTATGGCAATCGATGCAGGCCGTCGCACGGTGTGCCCCAAGCAGCGGGAACTTTGTTTTCGAGTGATCGAACCCCGATAATTCCTTCCATGATTTTGTGCTGTGACAGGCCTCGCATCCCACGGAAGCGCCGTCGGTTCTCACCACCTGCATGCGCTCTTTGAACTGTCCTTTGTGCGGATCGCTGTGGCAACTCGTGCAATTAAGGTTAGTCCAGTGATAAATCACAGCTGGTTTCGCCTGAAACTCAGTGGACTCTTTATGGCAATCTGCACACGGAACCGCGACGTGCCCACCGGTCAGGACAAAATGCGCCTCCTTATGCTTCGCCAGCGTGAACGTGGAAGGCTTATATCCCTCCAGATTGTGGCAACGGTCACATGCGTTGAAATAGGGCGCGCCTGCAAACTGGGCTGCGTGGCGATCAGCGTGGCAGTCGGTACAACGCTCGAACTTGATCTTGAACAGAGTGTCCTTGCCTTTTGGTATATGGCACTGAGCGCATTGGAGACGGGCGTGTCCTCCCTGCAATGGATACGCGCTTGAGGCATGCTGCTTTAGTGTGAAGGTGGAGGGCTTCCATCCCTGCACGTTGTGACACGACGCGCACTCGCCACCATCCGCGCGTTTGGCAAACTGACCATTGTGCGGATCGGGCTTATGGCAATCCGTGCACTTGGAAAAGGACAATGGCTTCTTGAAGTCGCCGCCAGCATGGCACTGTCCGCAATCGACGGCAGCATGCTTACCTTCAAGGGGAAATTTGGTTTTGGAGTGATCAAAGCGCTCGCCCACCTCTTGCAGAGAAATCTTCTTCCAGCCATTGGTGCTGTGGCAGGACTGGCAGCCTTGCGGGAAGCTGCCATGATGCGGATCCTTGTGGCAGTCCGAACACTGGTTGAATGGAAGGCCGACATATTGCGGCTTGCCATCCGCTCCGTTGGTATGGCACTTTGCGCACTGCACCTGCGCATGCAGCCCAGTCAACGGATATCGCGTCTTCGAGTGATCAAACTGGCTGACGCTGATCGCTTTCCAGTCTTGAAAGTTGTGACAGGACTGGCACGTCGATCCTAAACGGCCCTTGTGCTGATCTTCGTGGCATGAAATACAGCTGGTGGAAAGCCCTAAATACGTTCGGTTCAAGTCCTTGGTTTTGATCGAGGCGCGTTCCTGGGTCGATATGTGCGACGGATTATGGCATTTATTGCACGCCAGGCCTGCGTGCTTACCTTCCAGAAGATATCCGGTCTCCTTGTGGTTGAAGTTCTTGGGATCCCACTTGATAAGGGGGAAGTCTTCACCATTGTGCTCCGAGTGGCAGCGAGCGCACTCCTGGCTGGAGCCCGCCGGGATGTTGTAGGTGGAGTGCAAACCCCTGCGGGCGGAAAGCCGGGTGCCGATTTCTGTATGACATTCGAGACACTTCAGGGCCGCTTGTCCACCAAACTTGTGGCAACTCGCACAATTTGTCGATCCGTTCAGCGACAGATGGGGTCGTGAGAGGGGACCGGGCGAGATCTGCGCGAAAACTGCAGGAAGAAAAAGGAACAGCGCTACGACCAGGGTGGAGAAAGCGAAACGATGACGAATCACACCGCGACTCTGGTCGCTATGCGTGACAATTCCGTCTACTGACGTTTTGGGAAACTGACTTTTGACTTCCGTCTTGCAGCGCAACACGCCCCTCGCGAGATGGCCTGCAGGTCTGAATGCTGGATTTGCTCGCAGTCTATGCGGCAGGCAGCAAGCACACCAGTGACCAGAGGTACACCTCCCGGAACGATTTTCGTCTAGTGATCTCCTTGAAGTTGCGTGCACCACATCCAGCGCATCGAAAACAACATGAGCTCACGCCAGGATGGGAAACGCATAGCGGCAGCGGGACGGGTCGGGAGTACAAAGTTTTGAACGTTAATCGCAAAATTTCTGTACCGATGCCGCCCTCGAACTCGCGCCGCCGCACTGTCGTTTGCTCGCATCGGGATCCCGACTCCGAACGTTATTGGTTCATGCTGTATCCGTACGAACTCAAAGATCTAGCTATACTTGGCACCGAGGGTACGGGGGCGTGCTCAGAAGACTAGTTCCGTCTCAGTCGCTATTGGCGTCCGACCTTTCTTCCTTCCGGCGCCAGGAATCGATTTTCATTGCGCTCAATCTGGCGATTCTCATTGTTCTGTTTTCACTGCACCTATATTTTTCAGCGTTTTGGGGAAAGCCAACACCGCTGCTGATGGGTGCAATCGCCATCGGAGTTCTGCTTAAAACTGTCGAATGGCTTTGGTTGCAACGCCTTTCCGGGGCATTGAAGCCAGGGGCTCTCACCGCTCTAACTTGGGCTTCCATCGCGCTAAACATCACTCTTGCCTCAGTGCTGGCCGTACTGACGGACAGGGAAGATACTCCGTATTTCGTGATGATGGTTGTCGCCGTTCTCGAAGCGTCCTTCCGTTTTGAGCTGATTCCTATTTTGGCTGTCGTCGGTACGGTCGATTTCTCACTGTTCTGGCAGGTTTGGTGGTTCTACCAAAAGCATCCGCCACGGGATGTCGGCGAATTCTTTGAGGCCGGAATTACTTCGCTTCTATTCGGCATTGTTGGAGTACTTGTGTGGTTTCTGGTGGCAGACTTACGTCGGAAGGAGGTCCGTCTGGCCAATAACGTGCTTGAACTGGAGCACGCACGCGAACAATTGCTGCGTGAGGAAAAACTCGCTGCGGTGGGGCGATTGTCCAGTGCCATCGCACATGAGATACGAAATCCGGTCGCGATGATTGCCAGTTCGATTGCGACCGCCAGACAACTGAGTGGGGACGAGCGAGAAGAAATGTTCGAGATCGCGTCGGAAGAAGCCGGTCGTTTGAGTCGATTGACGACGGAATTCCTGGATTATGCCAGCACGCGCCCTCCAACATTGTCGAGCACATCAGTCACTGACACCATCGCTTACGTCGCCGATGCCTCGCGAGCTCATGCCAGCTCGAAAGGCGTCCATTTCGAATTGGGCTTGTCTGTTGACTTTACCGTCCAGGTCGACGAGGGGCAACTACAGCAGGCCCTGATGAATTTGCTATTGAATGCGGTGGATGCCTCCCCGGCCGATCGTGGGATTGTGGTGCGAGTGCGAAACGACTCGAAGCAGCATCTCTCGATCGACGTAGAAAACGCGGGCCCGCCAATTGGGGAGCCCGCCCTCAGCCGTATCTTCGAACCGTTTTTCACTACAAAACCTCGCGGAACCGGACTTGGGCTGGCGATCGCCCGCAATATCGCGCGCGCTCAAGGGGGAGATCTCATCCTCAGCGCCAATGAATTCGACCGGGTCTGCTTCTCTCTGATTCTTCCTATATCCAGCGAGACAGCGACGGACTGAGCACAAGGACTCGAACGTGGGACGCATTCTTATCGTCGACGACGAACCAAACATGCGGCGAATCCTCGCCTCGAACCTGCGGCAGGACCAGCATCAGATATGGGAAGCAGGCGGGGTGGTGGAGGCGCAACGCAGCCTTGCGGCTAATGATTTCGATGCCGTCATTACAGATCAAAAAATGCCCGATGGAGAAGGGCTGGCTGTTCTAGCTTCGGCTCACGAAAACGACCCGACTCTTCCGGTCATTCTCCTCACAGCCGTCGCCAGCATCGAGCTTGCCGTCGACAGCATGCGCAACGGCGCGTTCGACTTTCTCACTAAGCCCTTTCAACCGGAGGCGGTCCGTGCCACGGTGCGACGTGCGTGCGAACGCACTCGCTTAGTTCGCGAGAACATTCTTCTGAAAGACGCAGTCGTTCGGCTGGAAGGGACTTCCGAAATCTATGGGGATAGCCCCGCCATGGCGGACGTGCGCGCCCGAATTACACGAGTCGCGCCCACGCATGCCACAGTTTTGATCACCGGCGAGACGGGCACTGGAAAAGAAGTTGTCGCTCGAGCGATTCATCGCAACAGCCCGCGTTCGTCGAAACCCTTCGTCGCTGTCAACTGCGCTGCGTTCACTGAGACTCTTCTCGAGAGCGAACTCTTCGGGCACGAGAAGGGGGCATTCACCGGTGCCGACCGTCAGCGTCAGGGATTATTCGAGGCGGCTCACGAAGGCACGCTCTTTCTGGATGAGGCCGGAGAAATGTCATTGGCCGCTCAGGCAAAGTTGCTTCGCGTCCTGACCGACGGCCAGGTCTTGCGCGTGGGTTCGACTCGACCTCGCAGAGTGGATGTCCGGGTCCTTGTTGCCACCCATCGCAATCTGGAGCAGCGAGTAAAAGAAGGTTTCTTCCGCGAAGACCTATTTTACCGGCTCGCCGTTGTTCCTATTCATCTTCCACCACTGCGGGACCGGCGCACCGACATTGCAGGGCTTAGTGATATCTTCTGTCACCACGTTGCACTGGAATTGAAGATGCCTCGGCGCCGATTCACTCCTGGCGCTCTGGAGAAACTTCAACATTACCGTTTCCCGGGAAATCTGCGCGAATTGAAAAACATCATTGAGCGCGTGTACATCCTGAGCAGTAATTCCGAAATCGACGCTGACGACCTGCCAGTGCTGGAGAAAGATGAGATCGCAAACGGGAATGGCGGCCTCCACCCGAGCGGGCTTTCGATTCCATTCGCCGATTCGTTTGACTTAACAGGAGTACTCGAGAAAACGGAAAAGGAACTGATCCTGAGAACTTTGAATGCCACTCGCGGGGCCCAGGCCGAAGCGGCCCGGCGGATGGGACTTTCTCGCAGCGCTTTGGCCTACAAACTTACAAAGTACGGAATCCGCTCGGCAGAAGAAGGATCTTCGATCAAACACTAAATATCCCTCGAGCTTTCCGGAAATTTGGTGGCGGCGTGGCCGAGCAATTCAAAGGACCGATTGCGCTGATCGTCAGCGATGTAGTGTTGCCTGACATGAGTGGACCCTCTGTTGTGACGAAAGTACGGGCGTTGCATCCGGAAGCGAAAGTTTTATACGTTTCAGGATATGCTGAAGTCCCCGTGGCTCGACAACTCATCGCAGAGGGAGCCATTCTCCTGCAGAAGCCACTATCGCGAGGTGACCTTCTCAGAAAAATGGATGAGATGCCCAGCAACCGCGCGGTTGGAGAACATTTGTCGGCAACCCGGAGTTTGTGAACTCATCCGACAGAGAACGGACTGCCATGGATTCCTGCGCAGTTCCATCTGCCCTTTTTCTCCGGAGTCGAGAACCACAGTCCGATTTCGTCAGCTTCCAAGGCGAATCCTAAGCGATCACAAATCAATCGTTAGCGAACGCAGACTTGACTTTCTCCTCGACGGTTGACGACCGCTGAACTTCCCCGCGATGGTCCCCTGAACCCGCGCCAGGGGAACAAGTGCGCTCAGACGCAGCGCTTCTCATATAAGCTTATGCCGAAGGAGTAGTCCAATCGTAGCCTATGCTCACTCGATTCAAAGTCTGCCTTCTCCTGGCCCTGACCTATAGCCCAAGTCTGTTCGGCGCCGATTTTGCCATGAGGGTGACCGACAAGAATTATCTCGATACTCAAGGTTTCAGCGTTTTTCTGTATGACAGCACGTACCATCCGGTTTTTGTGGACCAGAAGAACACTGCGATGGAGATGATTCTCCACGGCCAGCGCATCGCCACGAACGGCGACGTGCGCCTGATGCCAACGCCCGAACAGTGGGACCTGGTGGCAACGCTCAAGGGACGCCATGCCGACAAGGAAAACAGCCGGCTCACCGCCGACCTGGCTTTCCCGACCTTCGATTTGAGCTACACGCTAGAAGTCGCAGCGGAACCCGGAGGCGTGAGGGTCAGCATCAATCTCGACAGGCCGCTGCCGCAGAAACTGGCTGGCCGCGCAGGCTTCAACCTTGAGTTCCTGCCCTCGATCTACATGGGCAAGACTTATCTTGTGGACGGAACCCAGGCTGGCATCTTCCCCCGAACGCCGAATGACCTGATGGTCAAAGTATTGCCGCTGGCCGACGAACCGAAAAAGGCCTACTACCTCGAGGACTGGGATAAGGCCAAGGGATACATGCAGCC
>Ga0181537_10003777_pt1 | contig 12803 bp, 12 predicted proteins | sample PEATcosm2014_Bin_39_FD_119765 | JGI IMG/M metagenome (GOLD analysis project Ga0181537, IMG submission 119765) | Peatland microbial communities from MTU Mesocosm Facility, Houghton, MI, USA - PEATcosm2014_Bin23_10_metaG | ecosystem: Environmental > Terrestrial > Soil > Wetlands > Peat | place...
GCGTGGCATAAAGGGTGCTACTCGACCCACCAAATACCTAACCACCAAAGACATCATGGAACTTATGACCCAGAACCGTACCCTGAAAACCTCGGCGCTGTTCGTCTTGGCCTGCGCCCTTTCGTTGACGATGGCCGCCCAGTCGTCGACTCCTCCGCCGGCGACCACCACCACAACCACAACGACCACCACGTCGTCCACAAGTAGCACGACGGGGGGCGTCGCGGACGAAAACGTAACGACGCTCGAGAAATACACGGTCAGCGACGTCCCGCTCTCCGAGCAGATTCTCCCGACCGTCCGGCCGATCGACAGCGTGTACGGGGACGACCGCGACATCATCGATATCCCGAGGTCCGTCACCAGCGTCAACAAGGCCTGGATGGACGACCGCCAGGTCAAGAACGCCATGGACTTCGGCCAGTTCTCCCCCGGCGTCTACGCCGCGGCGGACTACGGAATCCCGGGCGTCCCGCAGATCCGCGGTGACGAGGCTCAGATATACGTCAACGGCCAGCAGATCCCCTATTCCCGCAACAGCACGCCCCTCTCGTTCAACGGCGTGGAGGCGATGGATATCGTCAAGGGCCCGGGCACGGCGGTCTACGGTCCCCAGGGGAACGGGCCGGGCGGCTACGTCAACTTCGTGGCAAAGGAGCCCTACTTTGACGGGGAGCACATGGATATTTCGGCAACGCTTGGCACCATCACGAGCGGCCACTCGTACGGAAACCCGCAGTACACGATGGATTTTGGCGGCCCGATCACCGACAAGCTCGCGTACCGGGTCAGCTACCTCGCCCGCTACGGCGACGAGTACTACGTGAACGCCAAGGACGAGACGCAGGATGTTTACATCGCGCTGACCTACCGGATGACGAAGGACCTCAAGTTCGAATTCTGGACCCAGGGATTCGCCACCCGCACGAATGAGGACACGGGGGCAAACCGCGTGACCCAGAATTTCATCTGGAACGGCACCTACATCGCCGGCCCGACCATCCCGGCCACTTCGGGCCCCTTGGCCTATTACGGTTACGACATCTATCTTCCGACGGACGGAAATCCCCAGACCAATTACCCCTCGGGTGCCGACGGGGCGTTCCAGATCGTGGATCCCTCCAAGGCGCACGTTGTGAAGCTCCCCGCGTACGACTCGCTCGTCGGCCCCAATGACACCGCGCGCTCCAAGTTCTTCCAGGCCCAGCTCAAGAGCACCTACACGATCTCGGACAATATGAGCGTCGTGAACCTGGCGTACTACGGCCTCGAGCATTCGAACAAGTTTGAGACCTACGGCTACGACGAGTGGGTCCCGAGGAACCTGAACCTCCAGGACAGGACCGAGTTCCACGACAACTTCAACCTCGGCCCGATCACGAACGGGCTCATCACGGGCATCGACCTGAGGTACCAGTACGTCCGTTCCGGTGACGACTACACCTCGGAGCCCTTCTCCTACTACGACCTCAGCCTCCCGCTGAACGCCATATACTACCCGGGCTTCAAGCTTGAGAACGACACGTGGGGTTCGGGCCTCCAGGTTCCCGCCCACCCGGGCTACAGCTACGAGGAGATGCAGGACACCACGATCGGCGACTACGCCGCGTTCATACAGGATGACGTGAAGTTCACGAAGAACCTCTCGGCGATCCTCGGCTTCCGCGAGGACGCCATCAATGCGAACACGGCGAACCCGCCCTTTGTCGAGGCCGGCGTGAACGATGCCGACAATCCCGCGGGGCTCTACCCCAACCAGCCGGTCAATTACTACGGGTACTATTCGCTCCCGACGCCCATCTACTTCGACCGCGGCGCGCTCTACCACTACGATGTCTCGAAGGTCGATCCCTCGTACTTCGCCAGCATCATCTTCAAGCTGACGGAGACCCAGTCTCTCTACATCACCTACGACCGGGTCGATGCCGTCAAGGGGCAGACGAACTTCGGCGGCATCGGCAGCGGCTACCAGGGCCAGGCCAAGGTGCAGAGCGAGATCGAGAACGTCTCGACCCTCTACGAGACCGGCTACAAGGGAAGCTTCCTGAACAACACGCTGTTTGCGGGCGTCGCGCTCTACCAGCAGATCAAGAACGAGCCCGCCCCGCCTCCCCCGCACGACGAGGCGCCGACGCCGAACACGATCGTCAAGAGCCAGGGCATTGAGTTCGACGCGGTGTACCAGCCGACAAAGAGGCTCTCGATCAACGCCAACTTCACCTACCAGACCGTGACCCTCTTCGGCACCTTCTTCGAGGAGACCGGGAACTACCTCGACGCCTATGCGACGACGACCCCGGTCGACGGCACGTTCGGCACGGGTGTCGGCGCCGTCAACTACGGCGCCTACCAGGGATACGCCTACTCGCCCCCCGGCGGCCGCGAGCGCGCCCCCGGCGTCCCCTGCGTGCTCGGGAACCTGTTCGTGGTCTACAAGCTGCCGTTCGGCTTCGCCATCGGCGGCGGCCCGAACTTCATCGGCCGGCAGAACCAGGATGACGAGGGCCTCCTGCACATCCCGAGCGAATACGAGATGGACGGCTATCTCTCGTACACTCCGAACAAGAAGTGGGACGTCCGCCTCAACGTCACCAACCTGACCAACAACCGCATCCTGGACCCGATCGACACGAGCTTCGCGGGCAACGACGTGATCTACGTCCGCGCCCCGATATCGGTCTCGCTCACGATCCGGTTCCACCTCTGAGGCGGGATTGTCTTCAAGAAAAGGGGGGCCCGATTCGGGCCCCCTTTTTTTGCGCCCGGCGCCGATCTAGCCCTTGGGGGCCTTCCTCCAGAAGCTGACCAGGTAATCGTACTCCTGGCCGCCCATCTGGGGCGCCGTGGCGAAGTCCTGCGGGGGAACGGCGGTCGGGCTTGCGCTGGCGTAGGGCGCCAGGGCGAACGGGGAGCCCTGGTCGTTCAACACCATCGGCCTCACGTATTGGTAGGTGCCGGGCGCGGCCGCGGAGAAGAGAACGATGTCCGCGCCCACGTCCTTTGCCTCGGACTGTATCTCGCTGAACGAGACCGGGCGCGCCGAGGAGAACTTGGCGACGCCGAGCCGGGCGAATTCGTCGGCCACGAGCCTCCTTCCGTCGCCCTCGGGGTCGACCGAGCCGTAGACGGCGGTTGAGCCCGAGTAGGCGGAGAGCTTCAGCGTCGAGGACGCGGGACTGCCCTCGTAGGACTGCTTGATAACCGTGGAGCAGCCGGAGAACAGGAGGGTTGCCAGGGCGGCAAGGAGGGCGGCGGGGTTGGGGTATTTCATGGGATGACGTTCGTGTCGGCGGGACAACCCGCCAACGCCCTCCCGCCTCGTCCCCGGGTCAGCGCGGCTGGCCCCAGGTGATGAAGGCGATCAGGTTCGAAAGGTCATTGTCCGTGTATTTGGGGTGAGGTTCCATCTTCGCGCACGGAACAAGGGCCTTCGGGTCCCTCACGTATTCCCTGAAAAAGGCGCTGTCGAAGCCCGCGTAGGCGGCGAGGACCTCGAAAGGCCGGTCCGCCTTCGTCCCCCCGAAGATGCCGCCCGGCCCCTGGTGGCAGCTCGCGCAGGAGTTTACCCAGATCTCGCGGCCGTCTTTCGCCTCCGGGGAAAGGCTCGCCCAGCGCCCCGAGTAAATCGCCGCATAGGCCCTGGCATAGGAGGCGATGTCGATCCTCGTGACGCCCCACGGCTTCTTGTGCTCGATGTCGCGGATGGCGGCGACCGAGGGCACCAGCTCCGGCGAGACCGTGATGACGTACGGCCCGGGGTTGTAGTCGAGCCCGGGGGGAGGCCAGTCCTTCGGCCCCCGCCCGTCGATCTCGAGGACGAGGAAGGGCCGGGAGCGCGCGATGAAGCCCGAGGTGTACACCGAAGCGTACCCGTCGCCGCACGTCGCGAGCACGCAATCGGCGCCGGGCGCGACCGGGAGCGCCTTCCAGAGATCCTCAAGAAACAGGACCGTGAGGTCCTGCGCCCCCGCGGTGAACTCGCCGGTCACCTTGAGGTGGGCCGTCGGGAGAGCCCGCAGGTCGGCCCACGCGGCGTAGCGGGACTCGCCGGCCGGGACGCCGGCGAGCATCCCCCTGACGGCAAGGTCGTAGGGCGAGCCCCTGAGCGCATGCAGCTCGAGGGCCTGCGCGGGTTTCGGGGCCGCCATGAGTAACAGCGCGGCGGCGCACGCCAGTCGGGTTGTCATGCCCACCCGCAGTAGCATAAACGGGGCCCGCTCGGCGAGCACTGCGCTGTTGCCGGAGGCGGGGATCGCCGTAATCGTTGGCCCGAATGAACGCCCGGTTTATCGCTCTCTTCGCCGCCGCCGGCGCCCTGGCGCTCGCCGGCTGCTCGCGAAAGGCCGCGTCTGGCCCGAGGGCCGCGGCCGGGGAGCCGTTCAAGGTGACGGTTCAGCTGGACTGGGTGCCGCAGCCCGAGCACGGGGGCCTCTACCAGGCGCTCGCCAAGGGCTATTTCAGGGACGCGGGCCTCGACGTGACACTCGTGCCCGGCGGCCCGAACGCCTTCGTCATGCAGAAGCTGGCGACGGGCAAGGCCGACATCGGGCAGTCGGACAGCACCAACACGCTCCTCGCGATCGCCCAGGGGCTCCCGATCATCCATGTCGGGGCCGTTTTTCAGAACGACCCCTCGGTGCTCATGCTGCACGCCGACAACCCGGTGAAGACATTCGAGGAGCTCGACGGCAAGACGATCATGGCCCGCCTCGAGTGGGCCTTCCTGCCGTACCTCAAGAACAAGTACCACATCAACTTCAACGTCATCCCGCAGAACTTCGCGGTCGGGAACTTCATCGTGGACAAGAATTTCATCCAGCAGGGCTTCTACATCGCAGAGCCGTATTTCATCGTCAAGGGCGGCGCAAAGTACCCGAAGTTCCTCTATGCCTGGGACGCCGGTTTTGACGCCTACACCTCCCTGGTCGCCAACAGGCCCTGGGCCGAGAGGAACCCCGACCGCCTGCGCGCGTTCATGGCCGCCTACATCCGGGGCTGGAAGGACTACATCGAGGGCGACCCAACCCCGGCCCACGAACTGATGAAGAAGCTCAACGCGGAGGACACGGACGATTTCCTGGCCTTCTGCCGAAAGATGATCATCGACGAGAGGCTCGTGATCGGGCGGCACGCGACGGACGACTCGCAGGCGGGAAGGATATCGCGCGGGCGGTTCGAGACGCAGATCCACCAGCTCGAGGAGCTCGGGATCGTCCCCAAGGGAAAGCTTGCCGTCGACCAGGTGATGACGACCGAATACCTGCCGTGAAGACACCTCGCGTCCTGATGGCGGCCCTTGTCGCGCTCGCGTCCGCCGGGTGCGGCCACCTGGACGTCACCCCGGAGGGGGACCCGGCGCGCGTCCTCACCGGCGAGGTCTCGATCGGGGAGAACACGGTGCTGCCGCCCGACGCCGTCGTCACGGTCCGGGTCGTGGACTCGTCGGCCGTCGGCATGGCCCTGCAGGTCCTCGGATCGCAGACCATCACCCACCCGGGAGCGGCGCCGGTCGCCTTCCGCGTGGAGTACAGGGCGGACGACGACACGCTCAGGCGCGGGCTCAGTGTGGAGGCCCGCATCTCGTACGGCGGGAGGGTGCGTTACTTCAACGTGAACCGGTACGCGGTGACGCTGGGAAACGCCGACGACCCCCATCGGATCAATGTGAGCACCGCGGGTCCGTGAGAATCTGGTGCAACGGGGATTTCGGGGAGCAGGGGATGGCCCTGCTCGCGAGCGGGACGAAGGCGCACACGCTCGTCTTCTCCGGCAGGAGAAACAGCTCCGTCCTCGCCGGCGGCCAGCGCGACCCGTCCATCGAGGGCGCCGACGTCGCGTTCGGCCAGCCCGACCCGGCGGACTGCATCGCGAGCGCCAGCCTGCGCTGGATCGAGGTCTCCAGCGCGGGCTACACGAGGTACGACACGGACGAGTTCCGCGAGGCGATACGCGGGCGGGGCGCGGTGTTCACGAACGCCTCGCAGGCCTACGCCGACGCCTGCGCCGAGCACGTGCTGGCGATGATGCTCGCCCTGGCGCGCCAGCTCCTTCCCTCGTACGCGACGCAGCTGGGCGACCGGTCCTGGCCGTACGACGAGAGGCGCGACGCGTCGCGCCTCCTCACCGGCCAGACCGTCGTGATGCTCGGGTTCGGGGCGATCGGACGCAGGCTGGCCGAGCTCCTCGCGCCCTTCCGCGGCAGGATCTACGCGCTGCGCCGCCAGACGCGGAGCGAGCCGGGCGTGCGCATCGTTCCCGAGGAGGACCTCACGAGGGTCCTGGCCGAGGCCGACCACGTGGTGAATGTGCTGCCCGAGAACCCGGCGACGCTCAACTACGTGAACGCCCGGAGGATCGCCTGCTTCAAGGCGGGCGCCCGCTTCTACAACGTCGGCCGCGGGCCCACCGTCGACCAGAACGCCCTCATCGAGGGGCTGGCGTCGGGAAGGATCGGCGCGGCCTACCTCGACGTGACCTCTCCGGAGCCGCTCCCGCCCTCCCATCCGCTCTGGTCCGCGCCCAACTGCTTCATCACCCCGCACACGGCGGGCGGACGGGACAACGTGAACGTGGAGCTGGTCCGCCACTTCCTGGCCAACCTCTCGGCGTTCGAGGCCGGCGGGAAGATGATGGACAGGGTCGTGTGACTTTCCCGTGAATGGGACGGGCAGGCTCCTGTTCTCGGTTGTGTTTGGGAGCATCCGAGGAATAATCCGGGGCGTAGTGCCTCATATCAATGCCGCGGGGGCTGGCATGGTGCCGGCCCGCGACGGTAACCCCGAAAAACAAAATCGAAGCCTGTTATGAATAAATCGACACGTCTCATCGTCACCGCCGCGGCCATGGCCGGGCTCTACGCCGGTTCAATGGCCACCCGCGCCTACGCGGACGCCGGAAGCGGCGACTCGTCCAAGGATGCCTCCAAGGACGCCGGCAAGCATGACTGTAAAGGCCAGAACTCCTGCAAGGGCCAGGGCGGCTGCAAGGCCGGCGACAATGGCTGCAAGGGCCAGAACTCCTGCAAGGGCAAGGGCGGCTGCAACACCAACAAGTCGAGCGACCAGCCGGCGAAGATCACGTTCGCCTGATCCGCTTACTTTGAGCAACGCGGCCGGCCGAACGCCGGCCGCGTTTTTTTCACCATGCCGGCCAACAGGTTCAACGGCCATTGCGACTATGGCATAGGCATAGGGCTGCGGGTGCCCCACTACTCGCACATCCTCTCGAAGAAGCCGGTCGTGGACTGGTTCGAGATCATATCCGAGAACTTCATGGTCGACGGCGGCCGGCCGCTGGAGCTGCTGGACAGGATCCTCGAGCAGTACCGCGTGGTGCAGCACGGCGTTTCCATGTACTTCGGCTCGGCGGACAAGCCGGACCGGACCCACCTGAGGCGCCTCAGGAACCTCGTCAGGCGCACGAAGACGCCGTGGCTGTCGGACCACCTCTGCTGGGGAAGCGTGGACGGCACCTACACGCACGACCTGCTCCCGATGCCCTACACATTCGCGGCGGCGCGCCGGACGGCCGAGAAGATCCGGCAGGTGCGCGACTTCCTTGAGGTCCCCATCTGCGTGGAGAACGTGAGCAGCTACGCCGAGTTCCACGCGTCGGAGATGACGGAATGGGAGTTCCTGAGCGAGGTCGTCGACCTCGCCGACTGCGGAATCCTCCTCGACGTGAACAACATCTACGTCTCCTCGAAGAACCACTCGTTCGACCCCTACGACTACCTGAACAACATCCCGCACGAGCGCGTCGGGCAGATGCACGTGGCCGGGCACACCCGGTTCGAGAAGTACATCCTGGACACGCACGACCACCCCGTGCTCGACCCCGTCTGGAAGCTGTACGCGCACGCGACGGCGCTGTGCGGGGTCTCCGCGACGCTCCTGGAGTGGGACGACAAGATACCCTCGTTCGACGAGGTGCACAACGAGGCGCTCAAGGCGAACGCGTTCATCGACGGGGCCAAGAAGGCGGTGGTGTGAAGCGCCCGCCAAGGCACGCCCCGTCGCGCATCGAGTCCACCGCGGACCTGCGCTCGTTCCAGCGGATGATGGCGGCGGCCGTCGTCCGGCCCCTCGACGCCAACGACCGGCTCCAGTCGAAGTGGATCGACGGCCGCCCGATGGACCTGGTCGCGGCCGAGTTCATCAAGCCGAACGACAGGCTGACCTCGTTCGAGAGGCTCCAGCTCTACAACCAGATGTACTGGTTCCGGCTCTTTGACGCGATCCGCGACGACTGCCCCGGACTCCTCGCGACGCTCGGTGAGAAGGCCTTCGGTCGCCTCGCCCAGGCCTACCTTGCGCACTTCCCCTCGCGGTCGTTCACGCTCAGGAACCTGTGCTCGCGCCTGGAGGAGTTCATGAGGAGTCACCCTTCGCTCACCGCGCCGCGGACGGCGCTTGCCCTTGAGATCGCCCGTTTCGAGTGGGCGCAGACGGTGGCGTTCGACGGGGAGGCACGGCCCGTCGTGACCGCGGCCTCGCTCGCGGGCACCCGGCCCTCGAGGCTCAGGCTAGGCCTGCAGCCCTACGTGACGCTTCTCGATCTGCGGCACCCGGTCGACACGTACCTGATGTCGGTCAAGCGCCGGGAGGCGATGCGCTCGGAGGCGAGCAACACGCCCGACTCCAAGGTCGTCCACAGGCGGTCCCTGCGGCGCGCGCGCCTTCCGAGGCCCGCAAGGACGCTGGTCGCGGTGCACCGCCTCGACAACAAGCTGTTCTACAAGCGCCTCGATCCGGCCGCGTTCCGGATCCTCCGGGCCCTGGCTCGGGGCGCCCCGCTGTCGCGCGCGGTCGCGGCCGCGGGCCCGGGGGCAAGGCCGGCGAAGGTCCAGGCGTGGTTCGCCTCGTGGATGGCGCTCGGGTGGTTCTGCGCCCGCGGGAATAAAAGGGCCCGGCGGGCATCTTGACTCTGTACCCGCCGCTTCCCGAGCCCCATAACCCAGGCACCCGATGTCGATAATCGCCAAGATCCACGCCCTGCTGTCCAAGGTCGGCGGGGTCCTCCAGTCCCCGGTGCTTCTCGTCATCCGCCTGTACTGGGGCTGGCAGTTCTTCCTGACCGGAAAGGGCAAGCTGACCCACCTCGACAAGACCACTCACTTCTTCGCGAGCCTGAACATCCCGGCGCCCCACCTCAACGCGATCCTCGCCTCAAGCACCGAATGCGTCGGCGGCCTTCTTCTCCTGGTCGGCCTCTTCTCGCGGTTCGTGTCGCTCGCCCTGGCCTGCATCATGTGCGTCGCCCTCTGGACGGCGGACCACGAGGCGGTGACCCAGATCTTCTCCGACCCCGACAAGTTCACGGGCACGGACCCCTTCCTGTTCCTCTACGCGGCCGTCCTCGTCTTCGCGTTCGGGCCCGGGAAGGTCGCCGTCGACGCCCTCGTCTTCAGGGACAAGTCCGCCTGAGCGGCCGTCACCTTCCCCGATTGCAGAGGTCCTCGTAGGCGTAGGCGATCGCGCCGACCACCACGGGCATGGCGACGAAGATCCCGACGCCGAGGGCAAGGACGCCCAGGATGAGGACGGGTATGGAGAGCAGAAGGAGCCCGAAGACGGGCCACCAGTTCCGGGTGATCACCTTGCGGCTGGTCTCCATCGCCTCCCAGAAGCCCAGGCCCTTGTCGACGGCGAGTATGGCCGAGAAGGCGTAGGCGACGACGAGGTAGATGCCGGGCAGGATCAGGCAGATCACGCCCACGGTCACGAAGACCGAATAGAGAAGCCCTATGACGACCAGCGGGAGGAACGCCTTCGTGAATCCGGCGAACACGTCACCGATGGCGGCTGCGTTGCCCCTCATCTTGAGGAGGAAGAAATAGTAGAGGCCGCCGGACAGGACCTTGTTGAAGATGACGCCGAGGAAATAGAGCCCGTTCTTCTCCAGGCCCAGCAGGAAGCCCTGGATCAGCATGATGAGGAAGGTCGCGCCGACCAGGCTCCAGAAGTTCGCCTTCAGCAGGTCCCAGCTGCGGCTGAAGCAGCTGAGGATGTCCAGGTCCGCGGTCCCCGGGGAGGCGTACGAGGCGGCGCCCGGCGCCGCCGCCGACCCGGTGATCTCAGGGACCTCCCCAATCGTCTTCCATACGTCCGTCCCGACGGCCTTGACCTTGGTCGTGAGGTTCGCCCTTCCGCCCGCCATCCAGGCGCGCACCTGCTCGACAGTCACGGGCCCGTATTCCTTCCCGTCCGCGCCGATGATCGTGTACATCGGCGTACTCCATCACGGCCCCGGATTCGCGTCAACCGCACTGCGGACGCGGCGGGGGGCCGGTGCGGCCCTCCCCCGTTCAGCTCAATGCTGGGGGGCGACGCCCGCGGCGCGGGCGACGGCCTGGCGGGCGAGGACGCAGTCGTAGCGCGCCTGAAGGCGGCTAAGCTCCGCGGACCTGAGCGCGCTCTGGGCATCGAGGAGCTCGAAATTCGTGATGACGCCGTTCGCGTAGCGCGTCTGCGCGAGCGCGAGCGCCTCCCGGGCCTGCTCGACGAGCGTGTCGGCGTTCGCCAGACGGGACCTCGCGGCGTTCAGGTCCGAGTATGCGTTGGCGACGTCGTTCGTTATCGTGTCGTTGAGCTCGCGCTCGCGCGCCTGTGCCGAGCGCACGCCGGCGTCCGCCTCCATCCGGTCCCCGAGGATGCGCCTTCCGGTGAAGATCGGCACCTCGAGCGAAAGCCCCGCCGTCACGTAGCCCTTGTTGTCGTAGAGGTCGGGCACGACGCCGTTCTCCACGCCGCCGGTGACCTGGGCGTCGAGCCTCGGCCTGCTGCTCCGGTTTGCCGCGTCCAGCCTGAGGCGCGCCGTCTTCTCGTCGTCGCGGGCGATCTTCATCTCGGGGCGGTTCATGAGGCCGTCGGCGATGGCGGCCGACTCCGGTATGGCGGGGGCCTCGGCGTCAAAGTCGCCGACGATCTGCACCGGCGCGGAGAGCTCCATCCCGAGGAGCTGCCGCAGGCCGTTCTCCTGCTTCTCGAGCGACGAGAGCGTGTCCGTGAGGTGGTTCTCCGACACGGCCAGGCGGACCTGCGTCGTCAGCACGTCGAACTTGGTGGCGCTTCCCGCCCCGAACTTGCGCTGCGCGATCCGCAGCGCCTCCTCGAGGGCGGCTATCTCCTCCCGGGCGACGCCGACCGAGCTGCGCAGGAGAAGGACGCCGTAGAAGTCCTCGATCGCCTGGTAGCCGAGCTGGTGCCGCGTCGCCTCGAGCGCGTCCTCGGCGCTGATCTGGCCCGAGCGGGCCATGTCGACGAGCTTGTCCGTGCGCCCGAAGTCCGTGAGGAGCTGCCGCGCCGTGATGTTCACCCCGTAGGCATCCTGGACGTTCTCATAAATGGCGCCCGGCGGCAGGCCGGGGACCGCGAAGGAGACGTACGGCCGGAGGGAGTTGTAGGTGTAGCCCCCCTGGGCGCTCACCTGGGGCAGGCGGTCGGCGTTGGTCTGCATGGTCCGCGCCCTGGCGGCGTCGACGGCGGCCTGCGCGGCGCTGATGGTCGGGTAGCGGGCGAGGACCGCCTGCACCGTCTGGTCGAGGGTCAGGGGCCCCGTGGGCGTGTCAGCTGCCGGCGCGGGCGCCGCGAGCCCCGAAAGGGCCAGTATCAGGATGGCTGGATGTCTCATTCAATTAAGGGGGCGCGCCCGGTCAGTGTGCCTCGGCGGCCTCGGCCGCCTCCTTTGTGAGCTTCTTTGAGCGCCCAGCAAAGAGGATAAGGGGCACGCAGGCGAGGGAGAGGAACGCGACGAGGCGGTAGGCGTCGAGGTAGCTCAGCAGGCTGGACTGCCGCTGGACGGTCGCCTCGAGGATCGCGAGGGCCCGGTGGGAGGCCTCCCACGCCGTCTCCCCCTTGGACATGAGCATGTTGGTGATTCCCGCCAGGCGCCCTTCGGTGGCCGGGTCCCCCGGCGTCAGCCTTGAGACCAGGTCGAGCCGGTGCGCCGCCATGCGGTGGTCGAGGAACGTGTTGATGAACGCAATCCCGAACGAGCCCCCCATCTGGCGCATCATGTTGTTGAGCGCGACCCCCTGGGGGATGTCGCGCGGGTGGAGCCCCGAGACGGCGAGCTGGGTGAGGGGGATCGTGATCAGGCTGAGCCCGAGGGCCCGCAGGATGATCGGCCAGAAGAAGTCGGAAGACTGGGCGCTCAGGTTGAGGAGCGACAGGCGCGCCGCGAAAATGGCGACGATCATGAAGCCGACCACGACCATAACCTGCGGCGGGAACCCCTTCATCAGCAGCCTTCCCATGACCGGCAGGAAGAACAGCGCGACCAGGGCGCCCGGCAGGAAGAGCATGCCCGTCTGCATCGCCGTGTAGCCGAGCAGGCGCTGGGTGAACACGGGGACGATGAAGACCGTCGCGTACAGCGAAAAGCCGAGGATGAACGTGAGGCCGGCGCAGATCGCGAGCTTGCGGCTCCTGAGGACCCGCAGGTCCACGACGGGGTGTTCCGTCGTCACCTCCCTGACGACGAATCCGATCAGGGACGCAGCCGCCACCGCGGCGAGGACGACGATGTACCTCTTGGAAAACCAGTCCTCGGTTTCACCGCGTTCCAGCACGGTCTGGAGAGCCCCGAGCCCTACGACGAGAAGTCCGATCCCGATCCAGTCTATCGTCTGGGCGTTGCGGGCATGGGTGGGTTCCTTGATGTAGAGCCATGAGAGCACCGCCGCCACCAACCCGATGGGCAGGTTGATGTAGAAGATCCACGGCCAGGAGTATTGGTCAATGATCCATCCGCCGATCGTGGGCCCGATGGTCGGCCCGACAAAGAGCCCGACGGCGAAGAGC
>Ga0181537_10003778_pt1 | contig 12802 bp, 11 predicted proteins | sample PEATcosm2014_Bin_39_FD_119765 | JGI IMG/M metagenome (GOLD analysis project Ga0181537, IMG submission 119765) | Peatland microbial communities from MTU Mesocosm Facility, Houghton, MI, USA - PEATcosm2014_Bin23_10_metaG | ecosystem: Environmental > Terrestrial > Soil > Wetlands > Peat | place...
GCCTGACCCGCATCGCCGTGCTCGACCGTCGCGGCGGAGAACCTGCGGAGGACAGACCGGAGCCCGTATCTTCCGCCGGAGGAGATACGGCGCCGCTGGTGTCGGCGGCGCTGGTGACGCCGATCGCCAAAGATGACGCGCGAGAAACCGCTCCCATCAGGATCCGCCGTGTCGCCCCGGATGAATCGGCCGACGGCGATTCGTCTCTGGAAAACCTGGTTCTGAAGGTCTTTTTCTATCTGTCGGTACTGGCGCTGGGGTTCGCGCTGTCGTATTTTCTATATCCCCGCATCGTGCTCGTGCCCGTCGTGTTGGATCAGCGAACCGGCCAACTGCTCGATGCCCGGACTGGCGAAGTGATTGCGGAGCCAAAGCCGGCGGACCCTGGAAGTGCCGGCAGCAAGCCGAATGGAAGCGCATCCGCTCCCGCAGCCAGTCAGCCGGATTCCGGCGGCAAGAAGGGTGACCATGCCAAGCCCCAGTGATCGGGACGCCATCAAGATCACGGCCGAAGATCTCGCCGGCGTAACCATTCCGGAAGCCGTGATTCCCGCGATTGCGCAATCGTCGGGCGCAAAAGTGTACGGCACCATTAACGAGGCTGCCGAACAATTTGTCTCGATTCCTGCGGAACGTGGCAGCATTCTGCTGCAAGGCTGGTTCTATCTCGGCATAGCCGGAACCGTAGGCGCACTTGCGGGCTGGGCCCTTGCTGAGCCTGGTTTCGTGGATGGCGCTGCGCGTCGCTGGGGCAATTTCTTCATCATTCCATTGATTATCACGCTGATGTGCATTGCCTTCGGAGTCTCCGAGAGCATCGTCGAGCGCTCCGCGCGCAAGGCTCTGCTGCGCGCCGCCTTGGCATTGCCCTTGGGCATTCTCCTGGGTTTTATTTTCAGCATGATGGCCGACACCGTCTTCGCGGTGCTCGGAGGACTGATCTATGAAGCCGGGGTCCGATCCAACAAGAGCCCCGCTTTCTGGATTGTGCGCGGCATCGCCTGGATGGTCTTTGGCGCGGCGGGCGGCGTGGTCTATGGCATCGTTGGCCAGTCCATGAAGAAGGGAACCTACGGCGTGCTGGGCGGGGCGATCGGAGCCGGACTTGGCGGAGTTTTGTTTGATCCCATTTCCCTCGGCACCCACGTCGGTTGGGTAAGCCGGGCGGTTGGTTTTAGCCTGGTGGGCATGGCCGCCGGAGTCGGGATGGGTCTGGTGGAAAGCGCGCTCAAAGACCGATGGCTGTACGTGGTCGCCGGGCCGCTCGCGGGCAAGCAGTTCATCCTTTACAAGTCCGAGACCAGCCTGGGCAGCCGCCAGGAATCAGATATCTATCTTTTCAAGGACCCCAATATTCTCCCGCGCCACGCCGTCATTAACATCCAGGGTGCGCGCGTGATGCTGCACGCCACCGGAATGATGCTCTGGGGTGGTCAGCCCGTCCATGATCGCGTACTGCAGGACGGCGACTTGCTGCAACTCGGGCGCTACGCATTTCGCTACAAGGAGAAGCATCGCTCATGAAGGCGGACATTGTGGCCGAAGTCAAAGCGGAGGTCTGCCCCTATTGCAGAACGAAGATCGTCGCGGAAGACGGCCCCATCGTGTGCGAGGGTTGCGGCACCGCGCATCATGCCGACTGTTACACGGAAAATGGCGGCTGCACAATTTTTGGCTGCAGCAAAGCGCCCGGCGATGAACCCAAGTTGAGCGTCTCAACTCCGGAACTGGCTGCGATGCCCGCGACTCCTGCGCCCCCGGCGGCGGTGGCGGGGAACCGCTTGCCGCCCCCGCCTCCGCCCGGCGTTGTTCCTCCTCCACCCACCACCGAGGAACTGCAGCACGTGGCCAATCAGGTCGTGCCCTCAATGTTCGGAGGGTTCGGCGGACAATATCTCTCTGCGCCTGCCGAGCCGGAAGTTCACGAGCCGAAACGCCGCACCAGCTACATCATCCTGGGAGCCCTGCTCGGAGCGTTCGGAGCGCACAACTTTTATGCGGGTTACTACAAGAAGGCGGCCATGCAGCTGGCCATTACCGTTCTCACCATGGGTTTTGGGACGCCCATGAGCTGGATGTGGGCAGTCATCGACATCTGCACCATTAATCGCGATAGCCATGGAGTGCAATTCGAATCGTAGCGAAAGGAAGGCTCATGGAATACTTCGTCAAGCGCGGCGACCAACGTTTCGGGCCCTACAGTCTTTCCGATCTGCAGCAGTACGTGCAATCCGGCAACCTGGTCATCGAGGATCTGGCTCAAAGCGAGGGCATGGCCGATTGGGTGCCGCTGTCGCAGGTGCTGGGAAATATTCCGGCGCTCGCCATGAGCGGCGGCCTCACCGCCGCCCCGGTGATTGAGCCTGAACTGGTGGCTCTGCCTCCTAATTTGCACTGGTCGATTGTGTTGATTCTCGGCATCATTACTCGTCAGTTATTCAACCTGTTCTGGGCCTTGCTGCAGGGCAACTGGGCGCGGAAGCTGTCTGGCGATAACAAGCCGCTGGTCCTGGTTGCGATGTATCCTGCCGGAATGATCGCCGGCCTGCTCACCATTGCTCTCTATCGCGGCGCCGCGGTGCTGGGCGGGCTGTTCATGATTGGTGGAGCGATCATCTATCTTTTTGGAGTGTTCAGCATCAAGGCCGCAATGGAGGAGTACTACACCTCCACCGAGAACATCGGCCTGCAAATGAGCGGAGTCATGACCTTCTTTTTCAGCACGGTCTATATCCAATATCAAATCAACGCAATCGCCCGCTGGAAAAAGACTGGCGTGTTCAAGTAGTCCAGGAGCGAAAACTATGCCTTCTCCGCGAACTCGCCGCCTCCTGCTCGACGAAGAAACGCTGCAGTCGCTGCTGCACGACTGGCCTTTGATTCAGATCACCGGCAAAGCCGGAATCCCTCCCGAGATCTACCGCTTTACCTATAACCTGCGCGGTCTGTACGTCTCCGGGTCGGGAGAGATTCTGGAGCGCGACTCTCACCTGCTTGAAGTGAACTTGACCCTCGGCTATCCCCGGCGTGCCCCACAATGCCGAATGCTGACGCCGGTCTTTCATCCCAACTTCGATGATTCCATGGTGTGCATCGGCGATTTCTGGGCGGCATCCGAGGGACTCGATGATTTGATCATTCGGATTGGCCGCATGATCACCTATCAGGAGTACAACACGAAGAGTCCGCTAAATGGACTCGCCGCGAAATGGGCTGCTCAAAACTCTCATCTATTGCCCATCGACCCCAGACCCGTCGCACCGCCGCTCAAGGATCCGGCCAGCATACCGCTACCACCATCCGCCGAAACATCCGCCGCCCCGCCGCCGCCATTGGATGTTCCCCCCGAAGGCCCCGATCCATGGTCGGGAAAAATTGTGATTCCCTCCTAGAAGAACCCTCCGGACGCTGAACACCTTTCTCTGTGACGTCGTATCCGCTGACGCATGCCTGATAATGTGGATATGAACTACGATGCCGTGCTGCTTGTTTCCTTCGGTGGGCCGGAGTCACGGGAAGACGTGATTCCGTTTCTTGAGAATGTGCTGCGAGGACGCAATGTTCCGCGCGAGCGCATGCTCGCCGTAGCCGAGCACTACTACCACTTCGAAGGCAAGAGCCCGATTAACCAGCAAGCACGAGAGCTGATCGCCGCGCTCGAAGCGGAGTTGGAGCGAAACGGACCCCGCCTGCCAATCTATTGGGGGAACCGCAACTGGCATCCGCTGCTGCCTGAGACGTTGCGAAAAATGAAACAGGATGGCATTCGCCGGGCGTTGGGCTTCGTCACTTCGGCCTACAGCTCGTACTCAGGATGCCGGCAGTATCGCGAGAACATCGCGCGGGCCCAGCTCGAAGTTGGGCCGGGCGCTCCTGAAGTGGACAAGCTGCGGGCATTCTTCAACCATCCCGCATTCGTCGAGGCCACTGTGGAACGGGTACGAGATGCCCTGCTGGCCATTCCACCGGACGCGCAGAAAAATGTGCAGATCGTTTATACGGCCCACAGTATTCCACTTTCCATGGCCAACACCAGCGATTATGGGAAGCAACTGGAGGAAGTGCGGCGGCTTGTTTCACAGGCGCTTGCGCACAAGAACGACGCTCTGGTGTATCAGAGCCGCAGCGGCGCTCCAGGACAGCCCTGGCTGGAGCCGGATATTCTCGATTACCTGCGTGAGGTGAAGGCGCGGAATCTGGCGTCGGCAGTGGTGCTGGCCCCCATCGGCTTCATTTCCGATCACATGGAAGTGTTGTACGACTTGGACGTGGAAGCGCGGCAGCTATGCCTTTCGCTGGGCTTGCCCATGACACGGGCGAGAACCGTCGGTGTGCATCCGAAATTCGTAGCCATGATTCGTGAACTGATTCTCGAGCGTCTGAATCCGGAGTCGGAGCGACCGACTGTAGGATCGCTTGGTCCACGGCCAGATACATGCCCGGAGAACTGCTGTCCCGCGCCTCAGAGCCCAGTACGGCCGGCTTCGACGTAGATGGCGCTCAAGTCGCCCGAGTACTCGAAGCTCTGCAGGCCTGGGGCGAATCCCGAACCTTCGCCGATGGTCTATCCTTAACTAGCGGTCTTCGCCCCGGCAAGAGTGAGCCGTGAGGAGCTTTCGTGACTTCGACTGACGCTGATCTCGCGGAACAGGCACCGGACAAAAAGAAACCGGCAACACCCGAGAAGTTCGGCCTGGACGCAATGTTCGCTCCCAGTTCGGTGGCGGTCATCGGCGCGACCGATCGTCCCGGCACGGTGGGCCGAACCGTTCTCGAGAATCTGCTGCATGGCTTTCAAGGCGCGGTGTATGCCGTCAACACCAGGCATGAAGAAGTCCTTGGACTCAAAGCCTGCAAGAGCATTCGCAGCATCCCTCACCCTGTGGATTTGGCTGTAGTCGCCACTCCCGCGGCAACCGTCCCGCATCTTATTGGAGAGTGCGTAGATGCCGGCGTCAAATCCGCGGTCGTGATTTCGGCCGGATTCAAAGAACGTGGTGCAGAAGGCATTGCCCTCGAACAGCAGATCCGGGAGCAGTTGCGCCGCAGCTCTTCGCGCCTGCGCTTGATTGGCCCCAACTGCCTGGGCATCATGAACCCGAGGGTCGGCTTAAATGCCACCTTCGCCAAAGACGCGCCAAAAGCAGGCAACGTAGCGTTCTTAAGTCAGAGCGGAGCGCTGCTGACCGCGATCCTCGACTGGAGTCGCCGCGAGCAAGTGGGTTTCAGCGCGATCGTTTCTACAGGATCGATGTTGGATGTTGGCTGGGGCGACTTGATCTACCACTTCGGCGACGACCCCCACACCAAGAGCATCCTGCTCTACATGGAATCCGTGGGCGATGCGCGGTCGTTTCTGTCCGCGGCCCGCGAAGTTGCACTCACCAAGCCCATCATCGTGATCAAGGCAGGGCGCTCGCAGGCAGCTTCACGCGCGGCCGCCTCCCATACTGGAGCGCTCACCGGCAGCGATGAAGTTCTCGACGCAGCTTTCCGCCGCTCCGGAGTTCTGCGGGTGCACAATATCGCGGACCTTTTCTATATGGCGGAAGTACTCGGCCGGCAACCCCGCCCCAAAGGTCCGCGCCTCACTATCCTCACCAACGCCGGCGGACCCGCCGTCCTCGCCACCGACTCGCTGGTGGCAAATGGTGGAGAGCTGGCGGAACTTTCCTCAGACAGTTTGCAGCGCCTGGATAAATTCCTGCCCGCTCACTGGAGTCACGATAATCCCATTGACGTTCTCGGCGATGCTGATTCCGAGCGCTACGCTCGCGCCCTCGAAATTGCCTCCCAAGACCCAAACAGTGACGGCCTCCTGGTCATCCTTGCCCCTCAGGGCATGACCGATCCTCTCGAAATCGCCGAGCGTTTGAAGCCCTACGCCAAAGAATATGGCAAGCCCGTACTCGCCAGTTGGATGGGAGGAAACAGCATCGCCGCCGGGGAAGCTGCCCTCAATTCAGCCGGCATTCCAACTTTTTCTTTTCCCGATACCGCAGCTCGCGCCTTCACCTACATGTGGCGCTACACCTACAACCTCCGCGGACTCTACCAAACTCCCACGCTCACGGAAGACTCTGCGATGACCAGCGCATCGCGCAATCGAGTCGAGCAAATCATCCAGAACGCACGCAGCAAAGACCGCACTCTGCTGACCGAGCTGGAATCGAAGCAGTTGCTGTCGCTTTACGGCATCCCTACGGTTGAGACCCGCGCCGCGTCCAGCGAAGACGAAGCCGCCAGACTAGCTTCGGAAATTGGCTTTCCGGTCGTGCTCAAGGTCTTTTCCGAAACCATCACCCATAAGACCGATGTTGGCGGAGTCAAACTGAACTTGCAGGACGAAACGTCGGTCCGCGCTGCGTATCGCGCCATCCAGTCCTCCGTAACGGAGAAAGCTGGCCCGCACCAGTTCTCCGGCGTCACCGTGCAGCCGATGGTAAAGCTGGACGGCTATGAATTGATCCTGGGCAGCAGCGTGGACCCGCAGTTTGGCCCAGTCCTGCTTTTCGGCTCCGGAGGACAACTGGTCGAAGTGTATCGTGACCGCGCCCTGGCGCTTCCTCCACTGAACACGACGCTGGCCCAGCGAATGATGGAGCAAACCCGAGTCTTCACCGCGCTGAAAGGCGTTCGCGGACGCAAGCCGGTCAACCTTCCCGCTCTCGAGCAACTGCTGGTCCGGTTCAGTCAACTCGTTCTCGAACAGCCGTGGATTGCGGAAATTGACATCAATCCGCTGCTCGCTTCACCGCAACACCTGCTGGCCCTCGATGCCCGAATCGTGCTGCACGGCCCCGCCGTCACCCTCGATCAGCTGCCCAAGCCCGCCATTTGCCCCTATCCCTTGCAGTATGTTTCGACCTGGACGATGAAAGATGGAAATCAGGTCACCATCCGCCCCATCCGCCCCGAAGATGAACCGCTGATGGTCAAGTTTCACGAAACGCTTTCCGACCGCAGCGTCTATCTCCGTTATTTCTGTTCCCTGAGCCTGAACCGGCGTGTCGACCACGAACGGCTGTTGCGCATCTGCTTCGGCGCTTACGACCGCGAAATGGTGCTGGTCGCCGAGCGAACCGACCACGGCACCGGAGAGCGCCGGATCATCGCCGTCGGCCGCATGAACAAACTTCACGCCAGAAACGAGGCGGAAGTCGCCGTCCTGGTTTCAGATCACTATCAGAAACTTGGCCTGGGAATTGAACTGCTCCGACGTGTCATCCAGATCGCGCGCGATGAAAAACTAACCCGTGTGTCCGCAGAAATGATGCCTGACAATATAGCGATGCAGATCATCATCAAGCATCTGGGCTTTCGTCTTCGCGCCGGCGAAGACCCAACCTCGGTTCGGGCCTTCCTTGATCTCGAATGACGATCTCTAATGACGACCCCTAGCCGAAGACTCTAAGCGTGTTCTCTAATCAATAGGCGGGATTGTGTGTGTCGTGACCCGGAGCGTACCGAGGAATATATGGTGAGCGCGGCAGGACTCGAACCTGCGACCCATGCCTTAAAAGGGCATTGCTCTACCAACTGAGCTACGCGCCCTCACCTTTTTATTTTCAACTGCGCTGTCCATCTCGCCCGCCGCATCGCGAAATATCTCAGCTTCCAGCCGCAGTGGACGCAGGCATTTCGTACCAGCAGGATCACGCGGTCCTTCACATTTCCCACGAACAGCGGCGTCCCGTCCATACTAGCAAAGATCGGCCCCGTTGTCGGCCCATCGCTCGCTAACATACTATGGGACGACCCACCATGCCCAAGCGCAACCTCCGCGTAACCAAGTGGATTGGTCCAGTTCCCGCCGTGGGCGTCTGTTCAGATTGCGGGCGTGAATTCAAAGTCCCGCTGCCTTTGCTCAAGCGAACATCCGACGCACAGGAGAGTCTGCGAAAGCAATTCGCGGAACATCTTTGTGCCCGCCCGGTCCAGGACCAGAAGTCGTTCTGCTAGAGTTGTGGCATGGAGGTTGTCATGGACAACCAGGAGTTGCAAAACTCGGTAGCCAGAATTGCCGAGGCCCTGATTACCACCCAACGAAATCTCGTTTCGGTTTCCCGCTCCCTCTGGGCGGTAAGGACTTCGATGCGGGAACTGCACCCCGACTTTGAACAGAAGTACCTGAGCCACTTTGCGGAACCCGAGCAGGCATTCGATAAAATGCGCGATAACCTCCTCGACCACGGCAGGGAGCTGGCCGATTTAGCTCTCCGCCTCCGAGGGGAATCTCCGCGATGATGCTTTCACTCAGTCCGGATGCCCACGACGTATCACCGACCTAGTCGCCGCACCCCAGCGGTTCCAGGAATTTTCCCTTTCCAAGCTTCTCAAGCATCCGTTCTTAAGCTAGAAGCTGATAAGGATACTCCCGTCCGCCACATGCAAACGCCGAAAAGCACGCCGCCTTTGAGCCGTTTTTTCCGGGGCGAACTGCTCCGCAAGGAGCGACAGCGACGCGGCCGAGCAGTTCGTGGGCAAGAGGGCGGGGAGCGCCTGAACCGTGGCGCAGGAAGGACCGAAGCGACGACCGCAGCCACGGAGAAGGCACAGGTCGCCACCACCGGACGCTCCTTGCGCCAAAACCAACCGGGCCGCCCGCAGGCGGCCCTTGTTTTTACTGAAAGCCCAGAGCTGACAGCTAGTCTCCCGCCACCGGCTCCGCCACTTCCGGCTTCGGGGCCGGCTTGGTCAGCGCCCCTAGCGGAATGAATCCATTCTCCGCCACCACCGGCTTCTCCTTCAGCACGACTTCGCGATACATCGCAGCCATGCGCGCGTTGTAAGCCTCATCGTTGATCTGCGGCCCGCGCGCCTCGGCTTTCGCATCCGCCGTCGCCTTCTGCTTCGCATCCCGCGCCCGCACCTTCTCTTCGCGCGCGTTCTTCGCGATGCCTTTGCTGTCGAGATCGTGCTGCAATTCGGTCGTCACAATCTCCTCACGCAGCTTCAGATATTCCGTGGCGGTCTCCTGATTTTCCATGTTCACTTTCTTGCCACCCGCGAAAATCTCATGCCGCCCATGCTCTTCGTACCACTTGGTCAGCGTGGCCGTCATGTGCATCTTTTCAATGATGTTCCGCCAGCCCACGCCCGTGTTATACGCGCAGAACGAAATCTCGCCTTCCTGCGTCGCATACGGAATAATGCACTGCTCGGTCCGCCGAAAGTCGTAATTGAACAGATCCTGGAACCACATTCCCGCGATGAACAGGAAGTTCCAGCGATCCGTCACGCGCCGCTTCATCACGTCTTCCACCGTCCGGTCCGGACCAACCTTGCCGTAGTCTTTTCCCGTAATGTGATAGTTCTTGTCGAACTTCTTCAACAGGTCCATCAACTTAAAATGCGTCGGCGCCTGGTACGGATCGTAGTTCTTCATCAGACACAGCGCCATTCCCAACCCGGTCAGGAACTTCCCGCGCGATGCATCGTTCACCTTCGCAATATCCTTCGCCAGCTGATCCCCATGCAGGAACGCCGTCACCGGCACAGCTTCCTTAGTTTCCTTGTCAATCATGATCGCCATCCCCGTCCCGCAATTCGGGTGACAACCACAACTTAATTGGCCCCAGTCGTTTTTGGGGTCGTTGACGTGCATCAGGTCGGCCCAGTCGCTGAACGTTCCCATGAAAGAAATCGGGAACCAGTCGCGGGTTGGCTCTCCGAGGCCGGTTTGATTTTTTACGTCGTGCGCCAGGTGCGAGAGCGTGTAGCGTTGGGCGGCGCGACGGTCGTCGGTGACGGCCTCGTCGCGGCCGGTGAAGCTTACTGGCTGGAAGCTCAGGAAGCTGATTGTCTTCGGATTATCCAGCGCGAACTTGATGATTCTTCCTACCTGCTCGTTGTTGATCCCGTTCACGATCGTGACTACCGGAACAATTTCGACTCCGGCCTTGTGCAGGTTTTCGATCGCTTTCAGTTTCACGTCAAACAAGTTGCCGACTAGGCGATGCGCATTGGCTGCATTGCCGATGCCGTCGAACTGCAGATAGGCATAGCGCATGCCCGCCTCAACCGCCTGCTGGCAGAATTCAAAGCTCTTCGCGAATTCGATGCCGTTGGTCGCAGCCTGCACCGAGTTGTATCCGACTTTGCGGGCATAGCGCACTGCGTCGAGGAAGTATGGCGACAACGTCGGCTCGCCGCCGGAGAACTGCACACTCATCTGCCGCCGCGGCTTGATGGTGATGGCGTTGTCGAGCATGGTCTTGATTTCTTCCCAGGTCAGTTCGTGGACGAAGCCCACCTGGTTCGCGTCCATGAAGCAGGGATCGCACATCATGTTGCAGCGGTTGGTCAGATCGATGGTCAGCACCGACCCGCGCCCGTACTTCACAGTAGATGACCCGTGATGATGCAGCTTCTCGTCATTATGGGCGGCGATGTCGCGCCCGGGGAACACTTCCTCCAGATGCTGCGAGAACGCGGTGTCGATCGACATGACGTCTTCGAAGTGGCCATGCGTCGGGCAGTCTTTCACCATCAAAATTTTGCCGTCGCGTTCCACGATCTGCGCCTTGATCTCGCCGACCTTCTCGTTCATCAACACTTCATGCGGCAGGTGCCCGTCGAGAATCTGCTGCCGGATTTCCGGCACGCACTTCGGGCACAGCGAATCCGTCGTCCGCGGCCAACCCAGCGGAGGCTTCGATTTTTCGTACGACTTGAGCAGCGGTTTTTCCGACCACTTCGGCGTGGGCGACGGATTCGGCTTGACGCGGTTCAAGCGCTCGAATACTGCCCAAGTTCCCTTGGCGGCGACAACGACTGCTTTTTCAACGTACTTAATCGGCTTGCGCATGTTCGCTTTAGCTCCTGGGTGCTGCTTTTAGCCAAAACTTCGGGTTCTGGCTTTCGTTTCTTCTGGATGCCGACTAACCTACAACAGTTAGAGCTATCCCACAACCTGCGAGCTGCTACTTTTACTACCGTACCTTTTGGATGAACCTAAGAGTATCACCCAAAACCTGTGGCTCTCCCGGGGAATTGCCCTGGTCTTGCCGACCTGGGTTCCGGAGTACGCTACCGGACTATGCTACCGGACTACGCTACCTGATTACGGCAGCCCGACTACACTTTTCCCTGGGTGTTGGACTACGCTTATCCTATTGCAGCCCTGGGAAATGGCGCATCCATATCCCAACGAATGGTGCAAATTCATGGTTTAGCGGTGGTATGGGGGATTATACGGTGCTAAAGTGTTGAAAGTAAAGGGAGACGTGTGGGGCGGACACTCCTGTCCGCCGCAGTTGGTGTTGCGGTTGGTTTTGGACGTCGCAAAGTCAACGGCAGCGGACAGGAGTGTCCGCCCCACATTTTTACGGCTTCGCCCAGTCCTGCCAAGCCAGACCCTTCACCCGCGAAAACTCCGAAACATTAGCTGTCACCAGTGTGAGCTGGTGTCGCAACGCCTGGGCCGCCATGAGCAAGTCATAGGCTCCAATGGGTCTGCCGACGGCTTCCAGCGCGGCGCGGACCGAGCCGGCCACGCGGGCATCTGCATCTTCGAAAGGAAGCACAAGAATCGGGCCAGCTAAGAACGTTTCCAGGCGCTTGCGATTGAATTCCCGCTTCGTGCTCTTGTCCACCCCGTACCACAACTCGAAAACCGCGATCGACGACGCCAGAACGCGCCCGCCCGCGGCCGTCGCTTTCCTCATCCGCGTCCTCACTGCCGTTGGCTCTTCGTTGATCAGAGCGATGCAGGCGTTGGTGTCGAGCAGGTAATCCACCTAGAAAATCTTTCGCTTGGGCGTGACCGGCTGGCGGCGCGCGCGTGCCGGAAATGGCTCCGCACGGAACTTATCGAGTTCTTCAAACCATTTTTCGATGTCCGGGATAAGCGGCTCCAACAGCACTCCCTGCGCCACGCGCCGGATGCGCACTCGGTCTCCCTCGAAACGGAACTCCTTCGGCAGACGAACCGCCTGGCTGCGGCCGTTCTGGAAGAGCTTGGCGATATCGGTTTTAGGCATGGGGACCCCTTAACGAAAGTATATACCAATCGTATATATCACTGCAAAAGTAAACGCATCGTCATCCCAGCGCGCGAGCGCAGAGAGACAGAAGGAATCTGCTTCCGCCCAAGAAACCACCCCACGCCCGCAACGCTTTCGCGAACCACGAAGTTTTCCACACCCCACCCATGTTCATCCAACCTTGACCGAGAAATCTCGTTCCCATCTACTCACCCCATGAGCCAGCAGCAAGTCCGGGTGACGCGGTTGCCCCACCCTTGTCGCGTTCTTTGCGACAGGGTGGGGATTTTGATTCTCTAACTCCCGCCCGCTCAAGATTTTGCCCGCAACTTGTTGCAGCCCATAGACAAAATCTCAAAATCCCGCCAACCCAAAGATTCCAATAGACCCAAGGGGGAGGGGGGTAGGAAAAAATCAATGCCGGATTTTCCCAATCGCTGTCAGCATCTCAAAATCAACGGCACCCAGTGCGGATCGCCCGCCCTGCGCCGCAACCGTTTCTGTTTTTTCCACAAACGCTTTCAGGACGAGCGCATCAAGCTCTCCGCCGACCGCGCCCGCCGCGGCGTCGCCACCTTCGAACTCCCCATCCTCGAAGACGCCAACTCCATCCAGATCGCCCTCATGCAGGTCATGCGCCTGCTCGTCTCCCAGCAACTCGACCACAAAACCGCAAGCCTCTTGCTCTACGCTCTGCAAACCGCCAGCACCAACCTCCGCATGACGAAATTCGATCCCCGCCGGCACGAGGTCATCCTCGACCCGCGCGACGTCGCCAACACTCCACTCAACTCCCAGCTCTGGAGCGACCGCGA
>Ga0181537_10003779_pt1 | contig 12801 bp, 12 predicted proteins | sample PEATcosm2014_Bin_39_FD_119765 | JGI IMG/M metagenome (GOLD analysis project Ga0181537, IMG submission 119765) | Peatland microbial communities from MTU Mesocosm Facility, Houghton, MI, USA - PEATcosm2014_Bin23_10_metaG | ecosystem: Environmental > Terrestrial > Soil > Wetlands > Peat | place...
GACCTGAAAGGAAAGAAGACGAATGAGTTCAAGACCGGGTTGAAGACGCTATCTTCCGATCTTCTCGGGCGCGATTCCATGACGGATGCTCACTTTGCGAACTTTATCGCGGGAATCCGGAAAGGCGAGAAGCTGAACGCTCCGATCGCGGTCGGCAATGTTGCCGTGACGATGCTGCAACTGTCGAATATTGCGTGGGAGGTCAATCGCGAACTCCACCTCGACCCGAAAGACGGAAAGATTGAAAACGATGCGGAAGCGATGAAAATGTGGGGACGGGAGTATGAGCCGGGATGGGAGCCACATGTTTAGGAGGAATGTCTCCCGCCGCGATTTTATTTGCTCGAGTGCGATGGCTGGGGCGGTGCTGGCAGCGCCAACCGGCATTTTATCGTTGCCGCAAAAGCCGAAAACTGCGGATAACGGCGATTCCGTTCGACTTGGGCTGGCCAGCTATACGTTTCGGAACTTCAATCGTGCGCAGTTGATTGGATTCATGAAGCAGCTGAACGTAAGCGAGTTGAATGCAAAAGATGTGAAGGATCATCTTTCTATGGATCCGCAGCAAGAGCAGGCCGCGCTGGAAGAATATGCTGCGGCGGGGATTCATCTGCACGCTGCTGGGGCTATCTATTTCGCGAAAGATGAAGACGAGGATATTCGCAGTAAGTTTGAATACTGCAAACGGGCTGGGATTTCGGTAATCGTCGCGGGCGATCCGGCACCGTCTACTCTGCCACGGATCGAGAAATTCGTTAAGGAATACGATATCCGCATCGCGATCCATAATCATGGCCCCGAAGACAAAGTCTGGCCCTCGCCCCTCGATGTGTTGAAAGCGGTGAAGGGGATGGATCGGCGGATTGGCTGTTGCATTGACGTCGGCCATACCGTGCGGGCTGGAACGGACGTGGTCCAGGCGATTCACGAAGTAGGACCAAGACTCTTCAATATGCACATGAAAGATCTAACAGATTTTCAGAGCAAAGAAAGTCAGGTCGCTGTGGGAGATGGAACTATGCCAGTGCGGAAAATATTTGAGGCGCTGGTCGCGACCAAATATCGAGGCTTTGTGGATCTCGAGTATGAGGTTCATCCGGACGATCCGATGCCGGGAGTGATCAGCAGCTTTGCGTACATGCGAGGAGTTCTGACAGGGATGGGATACGCCTAGACAGAACGTTAATACCGAAGCAGACTTTCATTTCGAGGAAAAAGCACACATGTTGAATCGTAGAAGTTTTCTGAAGGTAGCAGGAAGCGCGACGGCAGGAACAGTTCTCGCAACGAAAGTACACGCTTTGATGCCGACTCAACCCGAGCTGGCTGCACCGGTCTCGCCGAACGATCAAATTCAGCTCGCGCTGATTGGCGCCGGTATTCAGGGGCAGGGAGACACGAAGTTTGCAGTTCAAGTTCCGGGAGTGAAGCTTGTCGCCGTTGCGGATTGCTACGACGGCAGGCTTCAACACAGCAAGGAACTGTGGGGCAACGACATCTTCACGACTCGCGATTACAGAGAAATTCTCGCACGCAAGGATGTTGATGCCGTTCTCATCGCTACGCCCGATCATTGGCACAAGCAGGCGGCCGTCGACGCGATGAAGGCGGGCAAAGACGTTTATTGCGAGAAGCCCATGATCCATCTCTACGAAGATGGGCCGGAGATGATCGAGACAGCTCGCGCGACAAACCGCGTTATCCAGATTGGGAGCCAGCGCGTAAGCTCGATCGTCTACGCGAACGCGACGGAACTGCTAGCTTCGGGAGCCATCGGGCAGCTGAACATGGTGACCGCGCACTGGGATCGCAATTCTTCAATCGGCGCTTGGAACTACACGGTTCCTCTCGATGCTTCGACGGAAACTTGCGACTGGCCGCGCTTTCTCGGAACCGCCCCAAAGATTCCGTTTAATGCGGAACATTTTTTCCAGTGGCGCAAGTGGAAGGCGTACGGAAGCGGTGTTGCGGGAGATCTTTTCGTTCATCTGTTCAGTGGAACGCACTTCATCGCTGGAACGAACGGTCCGACGCGAGCCATGGCGACGGGAGGGTTGCGTTTCTGGAAAGACGGCCGGGATGCGCCCGATGTGATGCTCGGTCTGTTCGACTACCGCGAAGGATTCAACTTGAGCTTGCGCGTGAATTTCGTGGACGGCGGAGAAGAGAGCGAGGGGCTGATATTCACCGGGTCGGAAGGCACGATGGAGATTGCCGGCAACTCGGTGAGCGTGGGCCGCACGCCATTGCAGAAAGAGCCGGGCTACACGGTGGGAACTTTTACCGAAGCGATGCAGAAGCAGATTCTGGCGAGCTATCGGCAGAAGTATCCAGTCGTGCATCCATCGGGGCCGCCGGCGACGGGATTCGAGAAGTACGTCGCGCCCGAGGGTTATCACGACAACTATGACCACTTCAAGAATTTCTTTGCGGCGGTTCGATCGCGGCAGCCGGTTGTGGAAGACGCCGTATTCGGCTTCCGGGCGGCGGGCGCGGCATTGCTCAGTAATCTCAGTCTTGAGCGGAGCGCCGTGGTGAAGTGGGATCCCGACGCGATGAAACTCGCATGAAGTAACGATCGAGCGACCAGCCGCTGCGCTCGCGCCAGGTGGAGAGACGCAGAGGCGCAGATTTTAAACTCAGCGAAACCGCGACGAGCAAAACGCGGCGGACCATGCCTCCTGCCAACCGGCGGCGCCAGCGCAAGGCGCCGCCGAGTTTGCGTATGGCACATCTGTAGGAATCGGGATCCAAGGCGCCGGTGGTGCATCGACCTGCAGATAGTGATGGTGTCCGTAGTCCCAGCTGTCAGGAATCTGAAATGGAGATTGGAAGTTGCCCGGCCGGGGATTGGCTGGACCGCAATGGCCGAGTGCCGCATGCCACCACGGATGTCCCGCGGTGAGGATGCCCCCTATAAGATTCCCGAGAGGAAACAGGGCGGAAAGCACGTCATCTTTATAAGACGCGAGGATGGAGATGGTTTGGACCTTCGCGGCAACGGCCTGGAATTCTGTAATCAGGCAGTTGTCGTCGATCGCTCCGGCCATGAGCATGACGCGGCGGACGGGAAGATTCATCTTCAATATCGTCTGCAGAATCACGCGGGCGCCAAGGCTGTGCGATGCGAAAGAAACGCTGGCAGCGTCAGCAAAATTGGCGTCGATGAATGGAGCGACGAGTTGACCGGCATCGTCGGCGACCTTCGGCTCGAGGGGATAGTCCAGACCGTGGCCCCACACTGAATCGCCTGGCCACAGCAACCCAAGAAAAATAGATGGCGGGGCCAGCTGCAACAATCCCTCCCAGTTCGAGAGACAGGCGATGCCATCCTGCCGGTTGACCTTGAAGCCATGAGTGCCGATCAGCACGTTGCGGCCACGAATGTCGTTTCGCAACTGCAGCAGATCGTAGCTCTGATAGTTCGCAAGCCTGGTTCCCTGGCTGACCGCCACTGTCGTGGCTAAGCCGCCGCCCACCGAATCAAGCCGCACATCAAGAAATCGCGTCATAAGCATTGCCTACTTTTTCACTAGCTGCAGAGTGTTTACCGCAGTCGCCAGAGCGGTAGAGAGATCTTTTGCGATCGGAGCTAGTGGCGTGGCCAGCAGGCCAACCAGCACGGCAGCCGAGATGCGGAGCGGTGAAGCCAAGGTGGCGTTGCCCACGATCGCGAGCACAATGGCCACGATCCCAGCGATCGCTCTCGTCCAGTTGCGGTAAGTATCATCTGCACGCTGATACGTTTCATCAAGCAATGCGGTAAGAATGAGATCGAAGCGCGCGTAGACGTCGCTTTGCGTGATATCGAGGGGTTTCGATGCTGCGATGTTGGCCGCGATCGCAGTCAAAATTGGGGAGTCCACTCCGGTCGCCTTCGCCAGATCGGCGGCGTTGTCGGGGTTGAGGTTCAGCTTGATCAGTGATTTCGCTATGGCTTTCTGGCTGTTCAAGTCAGTGCCGTTGAACCAATTCGCCTGAAGAGTCGAGATGATCTTGCCCTGCGAGAGCGCATTTACGGGATCGCCGGGGGTTAGCGATCGGATGAGAGTCTTGATGCCGCCGAAGCCGATGTGATTCACACCGCCCCCGAGCGCCTTGGTGGCGTCCACCAGACCGAAGGCGGCAGTTCCTAACCCTCCGATCGCAGTAATAGTCTGCGGAAGACTGTGCATATCCATCGACGTACCTCCCTCGTCGCGCGGAGCCAACGCGAAGTCAGCGCGCTTACGCACGATCCAGTTGCGAAATGTTGACTGCTCCTTGGGCTCGGTCTGCGTTGCATGTGAACGGTTAGATGGTGCGTTCCGGCGCATCTGGGAAATTCGAGTACAGACCGCCAGAACGATGGCGACGACGTCTTCCACGGGTCCGGCAATCGCGAGGGAAGAGAGAGTGTTTGCCGGAGTCGAGCATCAACGCGGGGCCATGCTAACTCTCCTCACACTGAGACTCAACTGAAAAAGAGGGGTGTTACGAAAATGGAACAGGCGGCGCGAACGAGAGTAACTCTTGGACGGCGCTCTGCGATCGGCCAGCCAAGAACGCTCGACGAATGGTGAAGAGCGGAGAGGCCGCAGTTTCAGCCTTGTCCCGGTACGCTCATTTTATTTGCGACGAATGCCGATAGAAGTTCATGTCCGGTTGGAAGCCGGGCTTCGGCCCTTTGGTCATGTGACATATGGCACTAGTGGATGGTTACCTGAGGTTACCAAGTTCCGTTACGGTCTAGCGCGATTCTGCACGACCTTGCGATGGTGCGGGTTCCATGCGGACGGTACTCTCTAACCATGATGAGTTACACGAAATCATTCTTCACCGGACGCAAGAGCATTCAAGACAGCTTGACCTCCGGTGCAAGGTTACGAAGGGGAACATACTCTATGAAACGCGCCCTCTCTTGTGTGTTTGTACCGTTGGTACTTGTTGCCACTGCCATAGCCGGTGAATTGCCGTCCGCTCCGAGCAGCGTGATGAATGCCATGCCTGCCATTGTGATCGCAACCCCTGCTGTGCAACCGACGCGCGTCGTGAACTTTCGTACCGAAAACAAGGTAATCGACCAGAAATTCATCGCGTTGTCGATTGTCTCGGCGGGCAGCACTTTCGCCGACTCTTATACGACGCTGTTTGCCCGGGAGAACTGGCTGGCTGGGAAGACAAACGTATGCAACGCTGAAGTGGAATCCGCATACCTTTACGGGACCCATCCGACGGTCGCCCGTGCCTACGCTGTAGCCTCGGTGAAGACCGTCGGGTCAATTGCCGCCTCGTACTACCTGCGCAAGCACCACAGCAAGCTGTGGAGCGTTCCGCTGATCGGCAATGCGATCTCAAGCCTTCAGGGGACAACTCAGAACATGATCGCCTGCAATTAAGATGCGTGGAGCTCCGGAGCTGAAAGGCTCCGGAGCCGCGAGTTACTGCAAAGCGTGGCGCAGCTCAGGGCGTCATGTTACCGGTGGCAAGATAGTCCTGCGGAGGAACACCGAACGCATCGGCCACGCGATTGAAGAAAGCAAAAAGTGCGGCGATGTATACGGCTTCGGAAATCTCCTCCTCTTTCCATCCGGCGAGGCGCAGCTTTTCGACGTCTTCCGCCGTGGAACGGTAAGCCGCGTGAGTAATCAGTTCCACATATTGCAAGAGAGCGCGCTCTGCCGGAGTCAGCTCTGCTTCGTCTAGCTTTCCTTCGACGATTGCGCGGACAGATCGATCGGATGCTCCCTGAACCCGCAGGAAGTAAGCATGGCTATCCAGTCAATATGGGCATCGATTCAGATAGGAGACGTAACTGGCGATCATCTCCTTGTGGCGACGTGAGAGATGGCCTTCAGAGAAATGGATCGTGTTTCCGAGTTCAATGACCCGGCGCAGAAAGTCGGGCCTGGCTCCGAAGCACTTGATGATGCCGGGAACTTGCGTTCTTCCTGATCCCGCACGCCAGAAATCATAAGCCGCGGCGGTGTCCCCGGTCGCATCCGCATCTTCAACAATCTTAATTTTAGTGGCTGCCTTTACGGTTGAGGGGCTCTCTGCTTGTGTCGCCTGCTCGTTGTTCTTTGCCGCGTTGCTCTCATTTGTTCCCACGGATAAGTCCTCTTTCCTGCCACCTCACCTTTAATCTTTCATCGCCGCGCATATCGAAGTGATATCCGATTTGAAATGGCAATAAGTTATCGGGCGAAAGAGTTACGCCACAATAATACGAAACCATTATGTGCGGACTGCATCTCTCCTGAAGGAGGATGCGAGTACTTCTTTCGCATTATTGACTGGCCCCGACGCCTCCCTATAATCGCCGCACTTCAATCTGTGGGCGAATTATCGCGCGCGTTCTCCGAAGCGCCGAGAAATGTTTTGCGAAATCAATTTGTGATTCGTGAGGACGAATGGGGAGAAGCATGCCTAGCACAAAGAGCGTGATGTTGTTTGTGGTGACACTTCTGGCAAGCTTGAATGTTGCGGCACAGCAGATCACGGGCAGCATCCGCGGAACGGTGGTGGACCCGAGCAGCGCGATTGTCCAGGCCGCGTCCGTGACTGCAAAACAGATCGAAACGGGGTTGACTCGTAACGCGGTTACGGATCGTCAGGGAGAGTACGTGCTGGTTGAACTCCCGATCGGGCACTATCAATTAGAAGTTCGAGCAAAAGGATTTCAGCAATACCTGCAACAGGGAATCTCTCTGGACGTCAACGAAAGCGCGATAGTCGCTATCCATCTCAAGCTCGGAGCCGAAACACAGCTGGTGGACGTAAGCGCGGATGCAGCATTGGTGCAGAGCACGGTGAGCAGCCTCGGGCAAACCGTCATGGAGCACGAGATTCTCGACCTGCCGTTGGATGGCCGTAACTTTTCGCAACTAGGAACTCTTCAGCCCGGCGTAGTGCCGTTGACCCCCGGACTGTTGGAAGCCGGAGGTCCAGCGCGCCAGAACCAGGCGTATGCCGTTGATGGCCAGCGGCCTGAATCGAACAATTTCATGATCGACGGCGCCGATAACGTAAGTGCGGTCGATGGAGGCTTTGTTCTAAAGCCGCCAATTGATGCAATCGCCGAGTTCAAGATTTTGAGCCACAACGCAAACGCAGAATTCGGCCGCAACACGGGCTCGACAACGAATATCGTCACGCGATCTGGTTCTAATTCGTTCCACGGGGCAGCATGGGAGTTTTTGCGCAACGACGCGATGGATTCGTCGGACTATTTCACGCGAAGCATACAACCGTTAAAGCAAAACCAGTTTGGCGCGACGTTCGGAGGGCCGATTCTCAAGGACAAGACATTCTTCTTCGGATATTACGAAGGCTTCCGAAATCGTCAGGGTGAAACAGTACCGGCAACCGTCCCCTCTGTTGCGGAGAGGCAAGGAAACTTCGCTGAAGAATGTACGGATCTCTCCGGAGCGTCGTTTAATTCGAGTACTGGTCTGTGCAGCAACCCACAAGGACAGTTGACATTCTTCGGAACACCAGTGCCATTCAATCAGATGACTTTGTTCACGCCGATCGACCCGATTGCGACGAATGTGTTGCCGTTTTTCCCGATGCCAAACCAGGGAGCGAATGGATTCATCGCGACGCAGACTTTGATCGAAAATAATGATCAGTTCGGTGTGCGCCTGGATCATTACCTTTCGCGTGTGGACACATTGAATTTCCGCTACATGTACAGCAGCGGACCGACGACCGATCCTTTGTCGCCGGTAGGTGCCAATGTTCCGGGCTTCCCGGTGGGCGAAGATGACCGGGGTCAAAACTTTGTCGCCCAAGATACGCATATCTTCTCGTCTAACACCATCGCTGTTGGTCGCTTTTCGTATCTCCGGAATAAGTTCCTGCTCGATGAGCATTTGAATCACGAGTCGCCGACGGATCTGGGATTCCAGTACACACCCACCCTGCCTTCGGCCGCGGGGCCTCCCTTCATACAGGTAGGTGGATATGCGTCGGTGGGCGACCCCATCACGGGACCGCGAAACACGTTTCAAAATACGTTTGACGTATCGGGCTCTTTGAGCTGGATTCACGGTCGTCACGACTTCAAGTTCGGTGGTGGTTATCGTCGCGACCAAATCAACGCACTGCAGGGAATTGCGAGCAACGGTTTCTTCGTCTTTGCGAATTTTCCCTACAGCGACGGATTTGCCAGCTTTCTTTCGGGGAACCCGGTGGTCTTTCTTCAAGGCGGCGGCAATTTCGATCGCGAGATTCGCGATCGGGCCCTGGATGCTTACGCGCAGGATGATTACAAGGTTAATTCTCGCCTGACGCTGAATATCGGGCTTCGTTATGAGTTGCCTTTCCCAGCTACGGAGAACAATAACCAGGTGAATCTCTTCGTTCCTGGAGTTCAGTCGAAGGTGCTCCCTAACGCGCCGGCGGGGCTTCTCTATCCTGGCGATCCGGGCGTGCCGGCAGGTTTGATTCCGACGCAGAAAACTGCATTTGCTCCGCGCTTCGGTCTAGCCTGGGATCCGCGAGGAGATACTAGGACGGTAATTAGCGCGGCCTACGGAATTTTCTACGAGCCGTATTACACAGGCGAAGGCGGCCCGCTGCAGGATCCAGTGAGCTCGCCTCCGTATCTCAAGACTCAGCAAATCAGCTTCCCGGTGAATTCATTCGCCAATCCGTTCTATACGCCGAATCCTTTTAGCCAAGCTTTTCCAGAGCCGATGACGCTGCTGGTGGTCGCGCGCAACTTACATTTGCCGTATGCGCAGGATTGGAATCTGAATATCCAACGATCGTTCGGCGAAGATTGGCTATTACAGGTTGGATATGTCGGCACGACTGGAGTGAGGCTACCGCGATTCATCGAAGGAAATCCCGCGGTGTTTATTCCGGGCGTCGATGGCAGCGGGAATCCGCTATCGAACGAGAATAACGTGAACCAGCGGCGGATGTATTCGGGATGCACGTTGGCACAGCCTAATAACTGCGTGTACAGCTCGGTGGGTGAAATTGCCGGTGTTGCAAATTCGAGTTACAACGCCTTGGAAGCCAGCCTGCGAAAGCGATTCGGTCATGGGCTGTCGTTCCTCGCGTCGTATACATGGTCGCACTCGATCGATGACGTGTCTTCGTTCAATATTACTGGCTCGGCGTCGCAGCCCGTCGCGGGGGAAAACGATCTGGCGCAGAATCCGTTTAATCTCGCGGCGGAACGCGGTCCGTCGATGTTCGACGCCCGCCACCGCTTGGTGCTGAGCTATCAGTGGAGCGTTCCATTCCTGCAGCGCTCGAGCGCCTGGTACGGCAAGGTATTCGGCAATTGGCAGTTGAACGGAATCCTGACCGCGATGAGCGGAACGCCATTTACCGTGTTCGACTCGAATGATGTCTCCCTGCAGGGGCAAGCGCCGGAGATCTCCGGATTTTCGAGCAACCGTCCGAATGTGGTTGGTAATCCGAATTCTGGGCTGCGGACAGTCGCCGAATGGTTTAATACAGGCGCCTTCCAACAGTTGCAACCGGATCCGCTCGGCCGATTCGAGGTGTTCGGAGACGAAGGACGCAACGCGGTTCTGGGACCGCGATATGTGAACTGGGACGCATCGGCGTTCAAGAATATTCGGTTGACCGAATCGAAAGAATTGCAATTCCGTGGGGAGTTGTTCAACGTGCTCAACCACACCAACTTCCGCCTGCCGGTCAGCGATATCGAGTCGCCGACATTCGGACAGATCCAGTCAGACGTGAGCCCGAGAGTGATCCAGGTGGCGCTGAAGTTCTTGTTTTAGCAGGTCACCGCGATTGTCGGACCTGCGGGAGTTGCGCTTAGCGACCGCTCTCCAGGCTGGCGGCTCGTTCCCAGTCGGACGGGGGAAGCGATACTCCCCAGATGTTTCGCGGATGGTCGAGTTCAATGCCGCAGTGCAATGGGTTCTCAGGATCGAGGTAGACCACCCGAGCCGCGGCAGTCTTGTCCGTCACATAGACGTAAATCGAGATCTTCATTCCCATTTGCAATTGGACAGCAGTGGCGATCAAAGCTCCATGCAGGCTGACGACGATGGTCTCAGCTTCGCACGTCGAACTCTTGGCGTCCCCTTCAACGGTGATTACCACTTTCAACGGAACACGGGTACTGCGCCGGGATTCCTTCATGAACGATCTCTCTCAAACAGGGTTGTCCCCGAAGGGTATCACGAGACACTCGCTGGGACCCGTTGGTGTTGAGGATCATATGTGGAATGCAGCCTAGATTCGAGGGCGACTTGTCTTTGCCTACACGCCGTCACTTGCTCGAAAGGCGCGAGCGACTTTCGGCTCGCGCCTTTCGGGACGTTGCCAGCGCCCTGGGGGGATGACAGAAGACTCTGGCGCTCTCAACCTCCAATGTCCGCCGACTGGTAAGGGTCAGGACGAAAGAGACTGCAGCCCAAGGCGCGCGGTACGGCTTCCGTCGTCGCTGTCATCTTCGTAAGCAGTGACATCCTCAGCGCCATCTGCCGCGACGTTGTGGAACCAACGCAGAATGGCCAGCGCTGCGAGAATCCACCACAGAAACCAGGTCTGTTCCAAGAAAGCCAGCATAGGTTTATTTCCTTAGACCCAGAGTGCTATCGAATCCGACTATACAATAAAGTCAATTGACATACTATACATTGCAAATATTTTCATCAGTTATTAACACACGAGGGTTTCCCGGGTCGGCCGTCTGCTGCACGAAAGCGTCTACGGTTGTGCAGTGAATCCAGAATGGGCGTGGGCGGTTTGGAGGGCCGCCGTCGCCGAACGTCAGCTCATGTGCGATCGGAAGAATGAGACGAGCGCGTCGGCGATGATTTTCTCCTCGCCGGGCTGCAACATAAACGAATTCATGGACAGAACTTCTTTTTCCTCGCCGACAGCTAGAACGATAGATGGCTTGCCCTGCCGAAGATCCTTGGCCACTTCGCGTGGAGTCAGGGACAGGCGACTGTCCCAATGAATTTCCATGTGGGGTACGTGATTGGCGACCTCGGGTACTGAGAATGAAGCTGTGACGCCTGGAATTTTGCCGATCTGAGCGGCGATGAAATCCAGACGGCGTTGCCATTCGCGGTTGAGAGCGTCGTGATCCTCATCGAGGTAAGATTCCAGCGCTTTGATCATGCCGATGATTTCTTCCTTGCCGACTTTCTGGCTTCGGCCCAGCGTGTCTTCGTGAGGACTGTTGTTCAGCAAGGCGTTCGCGACCAGATCTTTGCGGCCCAGAAGTAAGCCGGCGCATTGCGGTCCGCGTATCGCTTTTCCTCCGCTGAAAGCGATGAGGTCGTATCCCATCTGCGCGTAGTCCCAAAGGTGGGAGACTGGCGGTGTGTCGGCAGCGGCGTCGATGAAGGTCGGAACGCTGTACTGCTTGCCCAGTTTGACCCATTCGTCCACTTTGACCTGTCCGATTGGATTCGCGAAGTTGCTAAAGTGCATCATGGCGGTTTGGTCGCTGACGGCTTTGGCGACGTCTGCGCGAGTTTCCACTTCAACGAGCCGAATGCCAGTAGCTCGAAGCTGGTGGTCGAACGGATTGCGGTGCGACTTCTGAATGATGACTTCCGATTTCATCCCAGTAAGATCCGGCAGTTGTTTGATGAACTGCGGATTGTTGCCCGTGAGGATTCCGGCGAGTCCCGACTGCATGGCGGCGGCGGCACCGGAAGTGACGAGCGCCGAGTAACCTTCCGGAAGTTTCAGCATTTCGGCAATACGTTTGCCGGCCGCGACTTCCAGATCGGGGATGCTGACAAAATGGCGTCCGGCGAGAGCCATCGCTGCTTCGACCTCGGGCCGCATCAACGATCCTCCCAGGACTGTCATTGTGCCCTGGCCGTTGATCACCGTGGTGACGCCGAGTTCTTCGTACACATTCCCTGTACTGCCGAATCCGGAAAGAGCTGGGGCCGCAACCGGAGATGAAGACGACTTGGAGCGCGCCCATGACGATCGCGGCGCCAACAGGGCACCGGCAGACGACAAAACGGCAGTCACGAAACTGCGGCGAGGCCACTTCGAACCGATGGTCATGGGCAGACACTCCTTGAATGATGTGCGAACGAGTTATTTCCGAACGACCGCGGCCGTGCAATTGATTTCGACGAGCGACTGACCGGGAAGAGCTGCGACCGCAACCGTTGTTCTGGCCGGTCCACCTTTCGGAAAATACGTCTTGAAGACCTTATTCATGCCGTCGTAGTTGTCGATGCTGGTGAGGAAAACTGTGAGCTGGAGGATGCCGTCCATGGTGCCGCCTCCGGCTTCGACCAAGGTTTTCACGTTCTCCATCACCTTCGTGGTGTGAGTCTCAATGTCCATGGGAAACTTGCCTTCGGGATCATGCGAGTGCGCGCCCTGGCCTGCGATGTAGATGACTCCGTTGTGAATGATCAACGGCGTAATGAAGCCCGTGCCGGCAGGTTTCCCTTCGTAGTCCAACTTGCGAACGGCCCCTTGATCTTCGGCAGAAGCGGCTGTTGAAGTGCTGACCAAGCCTGCGAGCCCCACGCCTGTGAACAGGGAAGCGATTCGGGATGCGAACGTCCTGCGACTTGTAAGCGATGAAAACATAGTCCAGTCCTCCTGAAGTGTGAAGTCTTGTCTTAGAGCAATCCAAAGCAAAAAACGTCGCTACCGGCGGCGATGGTCACATACTGATTCCCCGCGATTGCAAAGCTCATGGGGGAGCCGACAATCGTCTGGCCGGTGTTGAAGTGCCAAAGCGAAACGCCCGTGCGAGCGTCTACCGCTTCGAAAGATTGAGCGTCGTCCCCAAAGAAAAGTAGCCCAGTGCTTGTTGTCATCGTACCGGCACTC